>Ga0247760_1002688_pt1 | contig 12906 bp, 16 predicted proteins | sample UWRJL171409R4_FD_179936 | JGI IMG/M metagenome (GOLD analysis project Ga0247760, IMG submission 179936) | Plant litter microbial communities from Arlington Agricultural Research Station in Wisconsin, United States - UWRJ-L171-409R-4 | ecosystem: Environmental > Terrestrial > Plant litter >...
GAAGATTGCGCTCAAGAAGATCGTCGCGAACATGACCATGAGCAACAACGACATGGTCGCCCTTTTCCCCGATATTATCGGCTGCATGGCGATACAGAGTCTGGAGATCAAGAAGATGTAAGCGACCACATCCGGCTGGCTGGGCGGTTACTGACGGCGCAGGTGCTTTCTGTTCCTAGTCAACTACGCGAGGATGCGACCCGAGATCGCCGTAAAAGCAATACCGGTGTTGGAACATGTACGTCGCTGGCCGCAGGGTGGACGCTTGCTGTGTCCGTTGCTGATGGTGTCTAGGATATGGAAGATCCAAATCCCCTCGTCCGAGCTCTTGCGCTCCGCACCATGTCTTACATCCACGTGCGGGAGTTCGTCGAAGCTACGGTGCCGATCGTGAAGCACCTCCTCCGCGACACCGACCCCTATGTTCGAAAGACGGCAGCGTTTTGCGTCGCAAAGCTGTATGATCACGATAGGCAGATGGTCGAGGCATCGGATCTCATCGACAAGCTCAACAACCTGCTGAGGGATGATAACCCGACGGTGGTGGCAAGTGCTCTGGCGAGCTTGATGGACATCTGGGAGCGGAGTGATGCCATCAAGCTCACCATCGACTACAGCAACGCTTCCAAGATGGTGGCAATCCTGCCGGACTGCTCTGAGTACGTTCCCACGGTCCGATATGTTGATATTTTTGCTAACCCTTCGAAGATGGGGCCAGACTTATATACTTGAGGCGCTCATGTCATACGTCCCACAAGAGTCCGGCGAGGCCCTCCTCCTCGCAGAGCGCATTGCCCCACGATTATCACACTCCAACTCGGCGGTCGTTCTCACCTGCATACGCGTGGTATTATATCTGATGAACTACATCGCTGACCAAAAGCAAATATCTGCGCTGTGCCGGAAGCTCTCCCCACCGCTCGTCACATTGCTCGCCAAGGGGCCAGAAGTGCAGTACTTGGCGCTGAGGAACGCCCTCCTCATCCTCCAACGGCGACCTGAAGTGCTCCGAAACGACATTAGGGTGTTTTTCTGCAAATACAATGACCCAATCTACGTCAAGGTTACAAAGCTGGAGCTGATCTTCATGCTCGCCAATGAAAAGAATATCGACGAGGTGCTGACCGAACTCCGCGAATATGCCACCGAAATCGACGTCCACTTTGTGCGCAAGGCGGTGCGCGCCATCGGCAAGCTGGCCATTAAGATTGAGCCGGCTGCGAGGCAGTGCATCAACTTGTTGCTGGAGCTGGTCGCGACCAAGGTAACATACATTGTGCAGGAGGCCACGGTGGTGATCCGCAACATCTTCCGCAAGTATCCCAACCAGTACGAGAGCATCATCGGGACGCTTTGCGAGCATCTTGACTCGCTCGACGAAGCCGAGGCTAAGGCGGCTATGGTGTGGGTTATTGGGCAGTACGCCAGTCGCATTGAGAACTCGGACGCGCTCTTGGAGGATTTTCTCTATTCTTTTGCGGAAGAGCCCGTAGAGGTGCAGCTTGCCCTGCTGACGGCTACGGTGAAGCTGTTCATCCAGCGGCCGACCAAGGGGCAGGACCTTGTGCCCAAGGTGTTGAAGTGGGCGACAGAAGAGACGGACAACCCAGACTTGCGGGATCGCGCATACATGTACTGGCGATTGCTTTCGACTGACATGGAGGCTGCTAAGCGCATCGTCATGGGAGAGAAGCCCGCCATCACGGCCGAGTCGGAGCGTCTCGACCCCGTTACGCTCGAAGAGATGTGCCTCAACGTCGGCACCCTCGCCACCGTCTACCTCAAGCCTGTACAGACAGTCTTTAGAAATGCGCGTCCACGCCGGCTACAGGAGTCTCCCTGTCTACAACGCCAGGAAGAGCCGGCCACCAGCAGCATAGCCGGTGACGCCCAGAAGTCCCTCAGTCAGCTCGGCATGGGCGGCCAGCCATCCGATTTTGACCCGCGGACTGATGCGCGGGGGGCAGCCGGAGGCGGCAACTTGCCACAGGCAATCACCGACACAGACGAGTACTTCTCATCACAGGTGCGCGGGATGCACGTCCAAGAGCAAGGCGACAGCTTCGGCGGGAACGGTAACGAGGGACCGGGCTACGTAGTGAACCAGTACGCCCCGCAGACGGTTTTTCAGCCCGCTCAAGGGGTAACCAACAACGGGGACTTGCTGCTGTAATATGGTTTGGGAAGGCGCATTAGGTATACCTGCACATAGCGATGGACATACGAATTAATTCACGAGGCTGTTACGATAACCGTTTGGAGGGATAGCACAATTGACATGTTGACCAGAGATTTCACGTTGGGTCAGAGACTTGTCTATTAAGTCATCGCGGCCGTATCTACACGCCGACTCCGCTGTCCTGATTACTAATTAAGTTATCCCGTACCTACACTCCTTGGACTCTTCTGTCTCTACCCAGCAGCAGCAGTAACAAACTCTCAATACATGACCATCCATTCCCGGTTACCCAGCAGTCCGAACCCAGCCAAACCCTAACATGTCACACAAACTCGCATTCCCAGAACCAACCCAACCCAAGACTCACACCGGATCTAGATAGATGGTCGACGAAATGACCAATACCCCCATGTCGGAATAAGAACTAAGACTCTGTGTGTGTGTGATGGTCGGAACGCTGTCGAGTAGGTATGCTCATGCTCATGCTTTGCGTCGATGCGAATGCTGCTGCTGTATGCTGATGCTAACCATGATAGAGAAGAAACATGCTTGCTTGCTAAAGGACATGGAGAGTAGTTGAGACGCTCATGCCATGAAGAACATTGCGGCGAGAGCACCCAAGAGCACGCTGCTGAGCAGGCTGATACCAGCAGTCGCGGCGTTAGAGGTTAACGTCGCGCTAGTAGACGAGGGTGTCGCCGAGGTATGGTATCCCGACGAGGGCAGCGTGGCGGAGGGGGTGATGGTTGTGAGGGAGGTGGTGGTGGTGATTCCCGAGGGCGCAGCGGAACCAGGGATGATTGACATTGACAGGATGCCGGTGCCGTTGTGGGAGGTCGTGGAGCCTGTGGAGATGGTGACGGCCGTGGTCACGGTGGTGGTCGAGGTCAGGATCAGGCTACCGGATGTCATGGTCGAGGTCAGGGTGCTGGTGATGAAGCCTTCTGTGACAGTGGCGTTGGCCTGGGCGGAGGGACCGGAGGTGACGAATGTGGTGTTGGCGGGAGAGCTCACTGTCTCCGGGACGGGGGCCGCCGCGCTGGTGTCAGTCGTGGTCTCGGTCGTGGTGTCCGTCCAGGTGCCCGTCATGGTGTCCGTCGTGGTAGTGTCGCAGGGAGTGGTGGTGATCGTGACAAAGACCGAGACCGTGGCGGTGGTAGTGGCGGTGGTTGTAGAGTCATCACCGGGCATGTCCTGCACCTTAGGGTCCTCAATACCAGCGCTAGCGGAGTGAGCGGCAACGCCGGCCTCGACAGCGCGGACCTCCTGGTGGTGGCAGGCTGCTCCGGAGTTGGAAGCGGCAGCGAAGCTGAAGCAGGCCGCAACGGCCGCGGCGAAAGTCGGAGTGAAGCGCATTTTTGCGAGGAAGTTTGAGTTGAGTCTGAAGCTTTGTGTTAATCTGTGCTACTTGAGGCAAGCGCGAAGGCGGAAGGAAGGAGGCTGGTAGAGAAGCGCAGACGAAATCGAAGCAGCAAGCCAACGCAGAGAGGGGTCGAAGCGAATGAGGGAGAAGAAAATGTGAGCAGCCAGATGAGTTTGAAAAAGCTTGCTTTCTGGTAAAGAGCGCGACCAGCGTAGTGGAGAAACAATCTTTTCGCAGTGGCAACGGGGAGTTGAGTTAGGTGAGGAGAGTAAAGTGAATTGGGATCGAGAGCCAGTAGAGTTTGCAACAATTTGCCTTCGTAAAGTGAAGGTGAAAGTGAGTCACCAAGTCTGCTGGTGTTTGGGCTGCTCGTCCGCGATCGCGTGCCCTCTCGAAGAGCAGATCGCGCGAACGAGCAGGTGAGGCGATACAAATGTTTCAAGGCGGCGGAGGAATATGAGATTGATTGACTTACTCTATGCAAGAGAACGATCGTGATCGCGAATCGAAGGTGCTTATTTATTTTATTTTTTTGGCGTGAAGCTGTTGTCAGGTTCGTGGGTGAGTGGTGGAAGGAAGGAGTGGTGGGTGTGGTGTGTTGTTGAGCAAGAGGAAGGAGCACGAGTCTGTCACAAGTCGCCGTGGTACTTCGGATGACAGCCAAACCACAAACTGGCAGCTGTGACAACCCATGCAATTTCTCAATGAAATTGCCCTGCCCACACTGTTTCGTCTAGTATTTGCTCCATTCACCAACGCTGTTGCGTGCCAGTACACGGTCCGCCTATCTCGCGCACCTTTTTTCGGTTTCAGCCTTCTCACCATCCTCCCGCAAGGATTTAATTCAACGGAAACCTGCCGGCATCCGGGCCTTGAGGGCTTCTGCCAGGGAAATCCCTTTCTTGTGGGATCGGAGCGGACAACGATGGCAACATGTCACCCCGGGCCTTTGCTCGTCGGGTCGCACGAGGCTCTCTCGACCTGGCAAACATCTTCCCCCGAAGTGACAGTGTCACCGGGGCCGCATCATGCCCACATTGCTTTTTCATATGCTGTCCTCAGATGATCAGGTTCTCTGCATCTTACCCTTTCCTCTGCTGTTCGACATTGTTTCGGCCTGGGTCAGTTTCATAGATATCACGTTCGGGCTGGACACAACGAGCGTTGAATTAATGCCGGTGAAGGTATTTAGTAGTTACTGAGCGTTTCCCATTGGTGTGGATCAAAGGAAAGATTATCTGATTCCGGACTCAACCATACTTGGAGAAGTTGCAATTGGAGGTTGTTTGTCTGATGGCAGCATTATCTTGACCGATGCGGGCGCTTCAGCTGCTCAGGTTGAATTGCCATAACACAAGTGTTGCTTCAAATGTCAGGTGCATTTCAAATTCTCACCCACTGCAGTGCTTTGCCGAGGTCGCGTTACTGATTTTCTTGTTCATTTGTCGAAGTTGATTATTTCTTCCATATTCGACTCGACCCTGCCCAGCAGGTATCATCGTCATATTTCCCAAAAGATGTGTGGTATTGACTGCTCACCCGTTCTGTTTTCTGACAGTTCTTGATTTCGGGACAACCCGGAAGTGCTGGCTGACAGGGCCAGCTAGTGACGCATTGACTGCCATGGTTTTACATGGCAAATCCTTGATACAGGCAAGGTCCAGCCGCAAGAGAAGGGTGAAGTGTGCGGAGATGCTAACTCTGTGGGTGAAACAAGGTTGGCAGGTTCTCAGATGCTGGGACGGAATCCGTACTTCTTACACCTCACTGCTCCCTATTTTTATTCGAGACGTGGTGTTGACCGGGAAACAGAGAGGGAAGACGTCCTCTCCGAATCTTTGGAGATGTCCAACTGGAAAGCTCATGGTTTGGATTGCATACGGGTACGCTGTGATACGCGCACATATGCGGTGTCCCGACGCAACCTGGAGTCACACTATGAGAGGCTTCAGGCCTTCATCTCCTGAGGTGCAGTATGCTACTTAAGAGTCCTGTGGGGAAGTTCTCATAGTTCACCTCGAAGAAGCTGTAGGAACGAACAGGCAGAATACCCTGGAAAGGCATTTCAAAAGCCAGTGGCCGAGGAGATGCACCTATCATCAGCGATCAGATGCAGCTATGACATAATTATTGTCAAATGACGCCGGCGTCTTGAAGTTTCTTGTTTACCCCGATCCAATTTGGCAGCAGAGGTGCATGGCTGCTCGCATCTTGACGCGGAGTAGTCGTGCTGGCTAGCGGGGCTGGTCGCTGTGACAACATATATGCGTGTGAGCCTTGGGACGTCGGCAGGGCCGGGCAACGCCATCTGGACAAGTGACCCGGCAGATGCATCGATTGAACCATCTCCTCTGCCCACGGCATTAGCCTCCTGTCATACGATGTTGGTAGTGCTGCATGTAAACCATGTGTTGAATTTTGTACCAAGCACAGCTGCATCGATTGCGGTCAGCAAGCCGCATTAGGCGGCTCTATATCCGCGTTAGAAACGGAAACTCAGTATTTCCTGCTTCCGGCTCGAAAGCACAGGCTGAGACAAGTCAACATCAGTGAGCCGCTGATGTGGTGAGAGACTTGATGACTCATAGACACCATCTCGCCGGAACCAGGGCACATTCTTGCCAGTGAATGCACTCGGCATGTTGTCGCTGTTGAGACAGACCGACGGCTGGGGGCTTCTATTCTTGGCGCCCGACTCCGACCGTTTGGCGCTGATGGTCGCGCGGTTCTTTGGCGCGCCGCTATGGTTCAGCCCGCCGTTTTCCTGCGGGCGCCAGGAGACAATAGCTCTAGCTGCCGTTGTTGGAAAAGGGGTCTGAAACAAAATCGAGCGTTGTGCGACCAGCCTTAAATCAGCGTTGCTGTCCCAGCGGACGCGAGTTATGGCACAAGAAAGGAAGGTCAGCCAGACTGCAGACGGGTGCAATGCCGGCGCGGTGAGCACGGGAGGAATATTAGCACGGAGAGCGATTGTCCTCCCCGCGAACCGGGTCCTTCGAGATCAGCTGAATGTGCGTTTCGGGAGGGTGTCAAGCTCGAAGCGCCCATCGGCAGCGTTGGCATGGCGATGAACCAGCCGCACGCGGTGTCTCGGAGCCTCATTCAGGCCCGGCCACGTCCACATCACGACGCCCATAGGGCCGACGTTGTAGCGTTGAGGTCTGAAGGTTTACCGGCTCCACTGGACAGACATCTGGTGGTCCGTGTCTGTGCGGATTTGCGGTCCAGTGCGTCGAGTGGGTCAGTGGGGGTTTGCTGCTGGGCTGGGGTGCTGGGGTGCTGAAGAGGAAGGCGGGAACGCCGGGGGCCCTGCCGTTTCACGCTCATGGCTCCAGACCATTGAAACCTCTCCTGCCAAGCCCTGCCTTGCTTTTCCTTCCCGCTGCATCACCATTCAAATCTTGGTTATTTCCCTGGGTCGATTGCCTTTCTGTGTGTCGCGTCTCCGTCATCCATATCCGACGCTGCCCGACTCTGTTGCGCTCCACACGCTCGTTTGTGGCCCTAGACGATACCGCACGTTGCCAGCGCCCGGTGCCGAGAGATTGTGCGAGCTGGCCTGTCGGCGACCCGCGGGCGACCACCACGCAGTCCCATCCGTCGCTGACTTGGGCCCAGATCCCAATGATCTAGATTTCCCCGTCATTTTGCCTCCGCATTGAGACCGCTGCTCCTGTACATAACATTACATGGCCCTGAACCGGTAGTCGATACCCGCCGCAACTACGCAACCCCGTGCAACACCAGGCCTGGATCCAGACAGCCAATCGCCACTTCTCCGATCTGGACGATAACGGTGTAGGATCGTCTTCCGCCTCCAGATCGCCCAGGATAAGAACGACAAGGACGCGTCCGGATACAGACTCGGTGCGAGTTATCGGGGAGCGCCGTTTGCGGATATTGCGAGTGTTGCCGAAAGCGAACGCCGTTTACCGGTCACGCCAGAACGTTCGCAGCCTGCGCTTTCGCCGTCGCATTTCCGGCGATTGACCGCTTCCTCCCAGCGACGCCGATTTTTCGAGCCTTGTTCCCAGGCGTTTAACACCAATCGGCCTGGTCCTAGTTTTACGATTTTATTCGATCTTACATTTCACCGCCAAACAGCATGGCTGAGCCTCAAGCGACCGGCAGCCCGCCAAAAGGCGATGCGCCCAAAGACGATGCACTACAACAGCCGACGGACGCCGTTCCCATGAGGGATATTGGCAAGGAGACAACACAGGAGACAACAGAAGCTTTAGCAGTAGCCGTGTCGATCGAGGGCGAGTTGTCTTCCGCTGCCCCAGCCGAGAAGTCGCCAAAGGGAAAATCGAAGGAAGAGAACCCCGCGGCAGAAACACAAAGAGAAGGCGATTCCCTGTCGATAGGGCCTTCGGACCCGCAGACCAGTGCTTCCGACGCCAACCAGGAGCCTCTCGTCTGCACCATTACTCTCCTCCTGCCCACTGGCGCTAGGCATCCGTACAGGCTAGACGAGAAATACCTGGCTAAGCGCAACGTCGAGGTTCCCGATGTGACCGAGTCTGGAAAGAAGGACCCGTTCAGCATCTCCATTTACAAACTGAAGGAGCTTATCCTCAGGGAGTGGCGGGATGAGTGGGATGGCAAGCCGGCTAGCCCGAGCAGCATACGTCTCATCTTCTTTGGAAAGATGTTGGATGACAAGGAGCAGTTGAAGAGTATGTGCACCGCGCCACCCTTTTAGTTCCCTGCTAACTCTCGTAGAATACCAATTTAGCGCCGAATCCCCCAACATCGTCCACATGTCTGTGCGGCCTCCCGATATGCTCGAGGAGGACGAGGCAGCTAAGGGTAAGACCAGCTCTCGCGACAGCAGGAGTCGGGAAGGCGGTGGCGGTTGTTGCGTTATCTTATGATCAGATAAACCTTATTTTGGCCGCGTTTATGGCATTTGTTTTGTTTTGCTACATTTCCTCCGGCGTTTGGAGGGGCTGGGATCGCACATTGGAGCGAGCCGGTCCACGTGTTTATCGGGTCCTGTTGCATCAGAGGAAGTCTATAGGAGAGTTTTGTTTCAAGGTGCGAGGGCTGGACTAGCGTATATGTCCCATCAGTGCTGTTATTTGGGAATGAGCGATGAAGAATAGAACGAGATTGTTGCAACTACAACACATATGACCAGGAGCAGATTGATGTTTGCGGACAAGCACGACTGGAGGTGTAACGCCGCCTTGTGTAAGCCTTGTCTATTCACGAGACCAGAGCTATTGTACAGTCCCAGCTCGAAGATCGTCCATCTGGCATCCGCTAAAAAGCTGCTCCTCGCAAGAAATCTCCCGTCAAGACGGCCACTCTATGATCCAGCCTCTCCCGCGCACTTGAGCCCCTTGTCTTTCCCACACCCGCTCAGATCTTCAGCTTCCGCTCCATCTCCTCATGAACCGGCACCGACGCCCGCGACTCCTCGCCCGTAAACACATCCTCCCACGTGATAGTCTCGTCGCGCCCGGCCAAAATCTCCTCGTGGATGCTCGGCGTCGCAGACCCCGGCAGCGCCATCGGCCGCCACTCGCCGTCGCGCGTGATCTTGAGCTCCATGCCGCGGCGGATCGGCTCCGCCATGCCAAACGTGCGTCGCAGCGTCTCCATGCGTAGCGCCTCGCGCGTGGCTTCCCAGTGCTTGAGGCGCGCTTCGAGCGGGTGCGCCGAGGATGGGTTGGTCGAGCCGGGCGTGGCGTCGTACGGGTTGGGGCCGACGCCGGCGCGGAGCGTGTCGTGCAGGCCTGGGGCCGAGGGCGCGCTCTGGCTGCGCTCGGAGATGTGGCTGAAGGAGGAGGAGTGCGAGTCCGCGGGGATGATGCGGAGGGCCTGTGAGGAGGAGGGAGGTTAGCTGGATGGGTTTCGGCTTTGGAAGGGGGAGATGACGCAGGAAGAGGCTTACCATCTTGATGGAGTTGTGTTGTGTGATCGAGGCGAGAATTTCGCAGTGGGAATGGAGCTGCAATCTGCGGAGGTTGGCTGTTTTGGGTGGATGTGGTGGCGGCGTGGAAGTGGAAGAGTGAGGTTCGGTTGTGGTGCTGCGATGCTGAGCTTCAAGGCTCCAAGCTGCTTCGCGTACAAATCCCAGGCTGGGCCGGGCAGGCACAGGGCAGCTCAGGCGCTGGCGCGCGTTTGCGGGGCTGGATTACGTAAGGGAAGGAAGGAGCTCGTTTCGGCTTATCCCCGGTGCGGCTTATCCCCGGCCCCACCAGCCAGGATGACCGGACGAGCTTGAAGCTCATACTTGACTCACGAACGACAACGTGATGGGCCTACATGATGCTTACATAGTCCAATTGACGCCATGCGTGTCCCGCCAGCTCGCCCGCCGGTGATACGCATCGCCAATGGCACTTTCCACCGGCACCACCCCAACGGGACGACCCATTCCCATTCCCATCCTAACCCGCCGCTTTTCAGCAACCTGAACTTCGAGCTGCCGTCCACCGGCGCCCCACGCAACTGGTGCGTTGTGGGGCCCTCGCTCTCGGGCAAGACCACATTTCTCCAGATCCTCCGCGGCCAGCACCTCTGCTTCCCGCCGACGGTGCGGTCGTTCCCCTACCTGGCCACAGACTTTGTGTCCCATCGGCTGCGCGCGCCCACCAGCGCAATCCAGTATGTCGGCTTCGACGTCGGAAACAGCACCCTCGGCCCGGCGGCGTCGGCGTACCTCTCAGCACGGTACGAGTCGCGCCGCGAGGACACCGACTTCTCCGTGCGGGACTTCCTGCTCGGCAACATGGAGTTCAACTCCATCCGGCTTCCGGGCGAGGAGGGCGTTGATCTTAAGCTGCTGGAGCGGGTGGTGGTTGACCTGAGGCTAGAAACCCTGCTAGATCTGCCGGTAGCGTTTCTTTCGAATGGCCAGGGTCGCCGGGCGAGGATTGCCAGGGCGCTGCTTACGAATCCGGAGGTGCTGTTGCTGGATGAGCCGTTTATGGGACTGGATCCGCCGACTGTGGCGGGGCTGAGTCCGCTGCTTAGGTCGCTTGCAGAGAAGGGGGGGCCGAGACTAGTGCTCAGTGCGAGGCCGCAAGATCCGTTGCCGGAGTGGGTTACGCATCTTGTGTATCTCAGGACGGACTGCCAGGTTGGGTCGATGGGCGAAAAGGAGACTGTTTTGGAGGGCCTGCGGAAATATGTGATGGGTGTGTGGAAGGGGGGTCTAGCCGAGGATGAGCTGCTTCCGGTGCATGCGCTTGGAGAGATAGGCAGGACGTTGACTGAGAATGGCATCGAAGGGGAGGGACTCAGTGAGGAGTTGGACCATGGTTCTGTTCCTGGGGACCACGCTGGAACAACTGTGGAACCTGAAGCTACGAAGAAGGGAGATGCCCTGGTCGAAATGAGCGGCTGTGAAGTCAAATACGGCGATAAGATCGTTCTTGGAGGCTGGAAGGAGGAAAGAGATGGGCAGTCACGCAGTGGGCTCCACTGGACGGTTCGGCAAGGAGAGCGTTGGGGGGTGTTTGGGCCGAACGGCTCGGGAAAGACGACTATCGTGTCTTTGCTTGGCTCGGATCATCCACAGACGTACTCGCTCCCGATCAAGCTGTTTGGCCGAAGCCGCCTACCTGAGCCAGGTTCTGGTGAGCTTCCGCTTACGTTTTGGGATATCCAGTCTCGCATTGGCCAGTCCAGCCCTGAAATCCACCAGCACATGCCGCGCAACTTGAAGATCCGTCAAGTGCTCGAGAGTGCTTGGGCCGATACCTTTCTAAGCAAACCGACGCTTGACGATTTCGCAAGAAGCCAAGTCGATGCCACGCTCCGATGGTTTGCGCATGAGCTTGATCCAAACTTCAGCCCTGCAAACAACCCGGCTGCGGACCAAACGCCGCTCGATTGGGCCGGCGAGTACATATTTGGAGAGCTCTCTTTCAGCGCCCAACGCATCCTGCTCTTTCTGCGCGCTGTCGTCAAACACCCAGACATTGTCGTGCTCGACGAGGCGTTCAGCGGCATGGACGAGGCGGTGCGAGACAAGTGCATGCTCTGGCTGGCCCACGGCGAAGAGAAGATGTACACTTCCGGGTTCTCGAAGTTGGGCAATGGAAAGCACTCGCCTATGGAAGGATCTGTGATCGACAGCCCTGCTTCCCAGTCTGGGGAGGTCAAGGTCACCGGCTTGAGTGACAAGCAGGCCCTGATCTGCATCAGCCACATCAAAGAGGAGGTGCCCGACTGTGTGAAGGAGTGGATATGTCTCCCCGAAGCAAACACAGGGTTGCCTGCGAGGTTTGGCCGGCTCAGCGGGCCCCTTAGGACGGACTCCAAGCGCTGGAGGGAGATTTGGGCTGTTGGAAGCAACAAGAATCAGTAGCTTGTATGGATCCTATCATCCCTAACATAGACATCACTCTCTAGAAACATTTTAATTCAACCCGTTCCAAAACATCTTCCAACTCCAAACAAATTCCCCGTTCCTGCATTAGCGCGGCAATCCGCTCACGGGGGAGATGCTATTAAACTGCAACAGGAACTTCGCACTCGATGATCCCCTCGACTCCATTCCCCGGATTCCACACCTTTACGATACTCAGCCCGCACTTATCTTGCAGCAACGCCCGCCAATCCTCCTCGGTTCTTTCCCTCGCCCCAAACAACACCCCCATGTACAGATCCAAGTACGTTGCCTCCCAGCTCGCACCAATCGCGGGAATTACATGCTCGTTGATCAGCAACCGACTATACCCCGGCTTCATTGCATCCTTGATCTGGCTTACAATCTCCACGCACCGCTCATCCGGCCAGTCATGCAGGATATGATGCAAGTAGTACGTCCGCGCTCCCAAAACAGGCTGCGGCGTGAAGAAGTCGTGCACCATGGCCTCAATACCAAGTGGCTCAAGGATATCCATCGGCGCCGCCCCAATAACGGTAGGCGTATCCTGAAGAATGAGACGGCCTACATCTTTGGTGGAAGGGAACGCGCGCCGGAACCGCTCGAGATCGTGGCCCATGTTTCCCCCGATGTCAACGAGCAAGGCGGGCGAACACGGGTCGTACTCTGAGAGGAGGCGGGCTTCGACGGGGTAGATTGAGGGAGAGAACCACGAGGGCCGGCCGAGCCGGTAGCCGCCCATGTGGTTGTTGAATTGGGCAAAGAGGGGAGGGCGAGCGACCATGTACTCGAACATGGATTGGGAGGTCTGGTGGCCGAAGGTAAAGGGGTTGTCGGTGGCGGTGGAAGGGGCGGCATAGGACTTGGTGGCGAGCCATTTGTGGAGGTGTAGCATGGGGGCGATGGCGATATCGCGGCTGAGGTGGTAGGTGGGCCGGTTAGTACAGGGGTTGGCCCTTGGGCTAGTGCTTTGTTTTTTTTTGGGGGGGGGGGGGGGGGGGGGGTGTAAAAAGATTG
>Ga0247760_1002689_pt1 | contig 12903 bp, 14 predicted proteins | sample UWRJL171409R4_FD_179936 | JGI IMG/M metagenome (GOLD analysis project Ga0247760, IMG submission 179936) | Plant litter microbial communities from Arlington Agricultural Research Station in Wisconsin, United States - UWRJ-L171-409R-4 | ecosystem: Environmental > Terrestrial > Plant litter >...
TGATGATCCGAATGAAAGCAACCGCACAAAGCATTTTTTTTCCCTTGTCTACTATTTCATTTGCCTCTCTCTCTCTCTCTCTCTCCCCCCAAAAAAGAAAAACCCCTAATTATGGCGGGCCGCCGTATTGGAGATGATCAGGCCCAAAAAAATCATCTACCTCACCCGAAACTTCCTCGTTAACATACAAGTGAACATTATCCTGGCTGTCCCTCCTTGGAGCCCCCCGGATGATGCCGCACGGACCATGACCGGAAGTTGTTGCAAAAAGCCCGTGTCGAGAAGTCCGTCTGGGTCGGGGTCATATTCATCATACTGCGGGCTAGGGCAGTACGAAACCTGACAATGGTGACACCGGTTGTTGTGGGATATCGGTAACTCGTCGTCGTCATCGTCCAGACTCATTAGGTATCTCTCGATGCGGTCAGCCAGGGTGGGCCTAACATCTCCGGGCCCGTCGGGGTCAAAGCGTTTGTCGTCTTGGTTGAACTCATCGTCATTGCCAGCAAGTTTCCCCAGATCCCAACCCTGCATAGCGGCGAGCATGTCCCAAAAGCCATGTTGACGCAGAGACTGTCTGCAAAACCACTTGAGCCTCGGATATTGATATTATCAGTCCTCGCGGAATTTTACGGGGATATTGTGGGACCCCAAGGCGAACGTGTCTGCAATGTCCGCCTTGAAGCGCTTGATATTGCTCAGCAAAGGGGGAAGTCGCCCAATGTCACTGCAGCGCCGGTCGATGGACCAAGGGTGCACATAGCCAAGGCAGAAGCTGTCCGGACGGATAGAGTGGGCCACGATATTCTGCATAAGGACCTGGGTGATGCGGTAGCCCTCAAGCTCACGGTATCTGTTCCCCTTCTCAACCCACTGGGTCCGAAACGTGGGAGACAAAAGCAGGTTGACAGCTGGTGTTCTCAAGTTGGTCACCTTGTTGTTGTTGCTGTTGTTGGAAACGTGGCGATCCGTATCGACAAAATCCAACGGCCTGGCTCGGGCTGCCACCTCTGGTTCGACAGCTGCAGTGAAGCGAGTCAAATTGGGAAACCTGGGCAGCACCCGATCGAGGACGTACAAGTCGTGTTTGCGGCGAATAATTTTGGCTTGGTCATCGAAAATGGTGAGGTATGCTAGGTAGTCGGCCGCGATCTCCTCAAGAATGTGCTCGTACATGTGCTCTGGCAGCTTGTTCTTGTTCATAGTGGCTTTTTTTGCTCGGGTGAACTTGTCGTTCAAATATCTCACGTACTTTGGGTTCTCCGGGTCGGGCGGTATCCGGCACTTGGCGCGAACAAATAAAAAATCCTCCTTTCTGCGGCTTTTTCTGACATACATGTCGAATGGCATGGGCCACTGAAACCTGCCGAGGACCACGGGTTGCGAGACGTAGACAAGCTCCTTGACGTAATGGGAGGAGGACGGGATGGTGGGCGACCGCCCTGAGGTTCTCCAAGCTGGACATGGACGTGGTGATGTAGACCTTGGAGAAAATGTAGCACGAGAGAGCAGCTCCGGCCCCACGGCAGACCAATCGCAGCTGGCAAAGGTCATGGCGGGAGAGCGGCTCGCAGATTTGGTCCCAGATTTCCCTGGGGACAATTTCGAGCGTTTTTGTGGTTTTGCTGATTTCCATTGTGATGGCTTTTGATGGATGGCGATGGATGGATGAGAAAATGAAGGAGGGATGAATGAGGGAGCGACAAAACGTGGTGGGTGGGCATGCTTCTTCTACCCCAACGCGCCTTCCCTGTGGACGCACCAAAAAGTGGAGATGTGACTTGACTAACAATTTCTTATAGGGTTCGAGTGTATTAATGTTAGTGAGAATTTGGAACCCCCCCCTTTTTCTCCCTCGCCTCCTCCGATCCCCTCCTTCCTTGGAGACCCCCCTCCCTTCTGCTGCCCCAATGAAAAAGTTGACCCCAGCGCGACCTGATAGGTAATTGGTTCCATGCCGCAAATGAGACGAGACAACAAAAGCTGACGCGTTTCATTGACTGATGAGAGAAAAAGAAAATTCCAGTCTACCCGCACCAAAAGCGACCGGTCAATCCCAACTTAATAATTCTTGTACTTTTTCCAATCGATCCCCCGAACATCGTGATAACACCTCACGTTCTCCGCTTTTGCAAGATACAACGCCAACTCTTCTTTTCCTTCTTGATCTCCTTCTCCTGCAACAATTTTATCCACGGTATCGCATTGCGGAAGTAACTTCACGCGCAAGCAATCCGCCGGAGGATGCAAACTGTAATCCGGGCCGCGGTTTGTCCAGTGCAATGCATCGAGCGCATAGTTTCCTTTTTCTCTTTCTCCAAAGGTAGTGTTGCAAACTAGGTATTCCATAGATATTCCCGAGACTGACGGATACGCATACGCAATTGGTCCTTCGGGATTAAGAGTCTGGCCGTATTCGCCTTCGCCGACATTCATAGTGACGTTGAAATGCGGACCATACCAGGAATCATCATCCCCGGGGACGGCATTTTTGGAAATGAGTTGGAGGCCTTGGACGTGGTGCTCCCCCATGGTGAGGGTATTTGTCCAAAAGGGGGCGTTGCTCTCGTTGAAGAATTCCGGATGTGGGTTTTGGAAGAATACGCTTCCGCGGTTAGGAGGGACAGTCACCGCCCGGAAATGTACGGTCGTAAGTCCCGAGCGCACTCGCCCGATCTCTAACCCGTGCACAGGCGGGTTGAAATCTTGAGAGAGGTCGGTGACGTTGACGTACAGTCGGTAGGCCTTGGACGTGGATAGTTCCGGGTAGTCGGAGGCGGCGGCCAGCCCAACGACCGCGAAGGAAAGGAGCGACAAGGTTGAAGTGAACATGACTATTGTTGATTTAGAGATAAAAATTAACGAAAGTGTAGATACCTCCACAGACGAGATCAACTTGACATGATGGCAAGGTAAAGTCACGACTCTTTATATTCCCATGGCAGATTTTCTTCTTACAAGGCATTCCCCCTTTTCCTGGTTGTGGAAGTGACAATGTGGCTCAGCAGCGGGAAAATGCTACTAAAACTGCCTGTCGGAGATTGAACAGGCGGATCGAACCCGCTGAAGTGGTATCGTCAAATCGAATGGATCAAATACGGGTGCGCCACATAGGTAATTACCCGGTACGGAGCGGTCTAAATGGAATAGACTCAGTCTCATTGGTCAGTAGACTGCCATCCTCCCCGGTTTTTGTTGGCTCTCTAAAGTGACTCAATGGTTGGCGACGTCTTATTGAGGGAATCCTTCTAGGCTGCCCAGCTCCACCATACGTCAAAGGACATACGAGCTGTATTGGGGAGAACATTCTATGTCCTAGTCGGTTGAGATAATTGTTTTGCACGCACCGTTGCTCTAAGGCAGATTGTGCGGTTGAAAGCCATGATCTTTTCGCATTGCAACCTGACAACTGGCGCATCATGTCTTCACCATTCTACTTCTTCAAGTCATGATGCACAAGGACTACAAGAGAAGCAAGAGTCCTTTATCCACCGACATACTGCTTTTACGAACTAGAGACCATCTGCGAAAACAGTCAACAAAAGAACACAACATGTGTTGAAAGAAGTCACCTCGACCGACAGTGATGACTCTCTCAACGACAAGTATACCCTCCATCGATAACAATGTCCGCCCCCGTCGTATAGCTGGATGCATCGCTCACGAGGTAGACATAGGCACCCCTCAGTTCCTTGGCATCCCCATTTCTCCCCAGGGGAATCATGCTCAACCACAGCTTCTGCACATCGGGATCGACAAAGTCCGATAGGCCTGTATCGATATACCCCGGGGAGATGCTGTTGCAGCGGGCAAAGCCGCGCCACTCGTTGGCCAGCGACTTGGCTAGATGAATGCATCCTGCCTTGGCAACATTGTAACTCGTCTGTTCCTGCGGGTAGTTGGCGATATGGCCGCTCATGGAAGCGGTGATGACAAAAGACCCCTGACCGCGCTCCTTGAAGTGCTGCCCGACGGCTTTGGCGCAGTAGGCAGTCCCATTGAGGTCTGTCTGGATGACCCGATCCCAGTCCTGTTTGGAGCCATCAATGACGCCTTTATCTGCCGTAGCTCCGGCACTGCGTATGTGTGTCAGGGAATGAACTTGGGGACAGAAGAGCGACCTCAAAATCGCAAAGAAAAAACTCACTTGGCAACAAACGCATCAATCCTTCCAAAGTCCTTCACGACATCATCCACCAACTTCTCCACGCTCGCAAAGTCGCCCACGTCACACTTGTATGTCATGACCGTAACCCTGTACATCTGCATAAGCTCGGCCGCATTCTCGCGCGCTCCGTCAGGTCGGGACGAATAGGTAATGGCCAAGTTGGCGCCCATTTCGGCGCAACCGCGGGCCGCCTCCATGCCGATTCCGCGCGGGCCTGAAGCACCCGTCACGACGACAACCTTGCCACGCAGGGAAAAGAGGTCGAGGAGACTGTTGGCGGTCGGGATGCCATTTTCGGTGACGGGCATTTTGTAAAGAATTTTTTTGGCAGACATTAATTGGGGGGAGTACAGGTGGACGTGCAGGAAGAGGTTCGATAACGAGCGCCACTCAAACGCGGCCAGAAACCAGGAGGATGATCAATTGGCGGATGAGATGTCCACTCAGAACTGGAGTTGGGGAAAATAAACCGCACATGCGGGATAAAGCCTGCTACCTCAGATGGACACATGTCTATGGACCTAGTCACCTAGTGTAGGTGTATCTAGTGTATGTGCTCAAAGGAACTAACTTGCCCAAGCTCATATTCTTTGTGGACGCCGACATCAAATAGTGATGTCATGGCTCGACGCTACAAAACATGATGTATACAACGGGCATGTGGCGCCGGGGTTATCACGTGAGTCGTCCCATTCGGAAGCGGGAATTGAATTGGGCCGTTCCGTCGGTCCGTATCGGCTTTTTTTCTTGAAGGAAATCCAAGGAATCTATATCTGGGATGTGTTTATGCCTTTGGTTTTGCGCATGCGAATGGAATGGGCTGGGCTAGCAGTCAGTTTTGTCAGCTTGTCCAAACAATCAATGGCGATGGTCAAGTTTAGTAAGCACCGGACGTTATCTGCATGGAAGATGCAGATCAGTAATTGGCACGCTTGATACATGTACGTATGCCTCGATTCGGTGTAACCGGGCCATTCTGGTCTGTCAAACCTCGGCAGATGTCTAAGCTGCCGCGAATGCAACTTGACGCCAAGCGGGGGTGACGAGGTAATTCGTAATGGCATTTTTCTGTGCTGTTCTGTCGTGATGAGTGCAATCGAGTACAAATACCGTGCGTTGTCCTGTTGGAACAGTTCAATCTATCCCTTCTGAGAACCCATCTATCTATCTACCTAGGCGTTTCGCGACTCCACCAACTTTTCATCTCCACCAGTTCGAGATCCGCACCGTCCCCAGCAAAAGACGTCACACAGCGGGGTTCTTGTATCCCACCCTCCGATTCTGCCAGTTCTGGGCGATTCCATGCACATTCCGTAATCATCACGACCCCGCTGGCCTTAATTTCCTAAGACGTGATAAAACAGGACTGGGACGTACCAACTCGAGCAACAAACTTGAGCATCAGACAAACAGACAAAATCACACACCCAAACACCAAGCAAAGTGTCTAGTCGGTCTTGGAATTCACCGCCAAAATGACCAACAAAACCCTCGTCTTCAAAGCCATCCCCTCGGGCCTCCCCGTCCCCGGCGAGCATCTCGTCGTCGAGGACCGCCCCTTTGACACGACCGCCCCTCCCCCTCCGGGCGGACTTACCCTGTCTATTCTGTATTCCTCTTACGACCCGTATCTCCGGGGTAAGATGCGCGATCCTTCCATCAAATCCTACTCCCCCCCCTTTGAGCTAAACGGACCCATCTCCAACGATTCTGTCGCGCGCGTTCTCAAATCCGACAATCCGGAATATCAGCCGGGCGAACTAATCATCGCGATGCTTCCTCTCGCCGAATATGCGGTTCTCACCAAAGACCAACTTGCAGGGAATATCCGTCGCAAAGTCCATAACCCTTATAACCTTCCGGATCTGGGCCTGTTTCTCGGTCCCCTCGGCATGCCTGGCCTGACTGCCTTTTCTTCCTTCTACGAGATTGGCAAGCCGCAAAAGGGAGAGACGATTTTTATCAGTAGCGCAGCGGGGGCCGTCGGCCAGGTTGTTGGCCAAGTGGCGAAGCTGGAAGGGCTAAGGGTGATTGGCTCAGCAGGGAGTGATGACAAGGTGAAGTTTCTGGAGGAGGAGATTGGGTTTGATGGAGCGTTTAACTATAAGAAGGAGAAGGTAGCGGATGCGTTGGCGAGACTGGCGCCAGACGGGGTGGATATTTATTTTGAGAATGTTGGGTGAGTACTTTTCCGTCTATCACATTATTAGAGCGGACTGACTGACTGACTGACTGATGAGATAATAGTGGCGAACAGTTGGAGGCAGCGCTGGACAAGATGAACAACTTTGGACGGATTGTAGCCTGCGGAATGGTAAGAACCTATCTCTGACAAAGACAGACGTGCAATTGCTAACAAGATGATACATAGATCGCCGACTACAACAAGAAACCCCAGGATAAATATGGAGTCAAAAACCTTTTCCATGTCGTGGCCAAGCGCATCACCATGCGGGGTTTCATTGTTGGCGACAAGGATTTTGGTCCAAAGTACGCCAAGGACCACCAGGAGAAGATGCAAAAGTGGTTGGCCGACGGCTCCATCAAGATTAAGCTCTCCGAGACCAAGGGCATTGACAATGCTGCCGAGGGGTTTGTCGGCATGCTTGAGGGGAAGAACTTTGGAAAGGCTGTCCTCAAGATCAAGGATGAGTGAGGGTGTTGAACGAAACTCACCAAAGGGGGGAAGTGAAGGATGGAGGTGCACACCAATGAAGGGAAAAACGATGACAATGTGACATGCTTGTGACAGAACCAAGTTGAACGCAAAGTGTATATTATACATGAAGGGTATTCCAATTACAATCCAATTACAATCCAATTCCTACATCCCTTTCAAAAACCATGTGTGCTCCTACATCTCTTTCAAAGAAAACAGGTGCTGAAGTTTTTCCCCATTCCAAACCTTACCTAGGTATCCAAAGTTTTCCCAAGACCATTCATTCATATGTGCAACCAGATCCCAAACAAATCCATCGCTAATTTTTTATTTCCCAAATCGTTATCATTTCGTATCAATGCCTTCCCAAGGCTTAGTCGGGGTGACGGCAACCGATCTCGTCGAATCATGCGGTGCCATCTCCCACGCGGATTCCGTGTCTTCAATGTCGGTACTGACATCATTTCCACTCAGTGACCTCCTCCCGTCATTGAGTGACCTCCCACCCCGGGACTTCCCACCATTCGGGGTAGCTTTTCGGTTAGCGGCATGTGCTGTTGCAGCGGCGGCGGCGGCGGCAGCAGCAGCAGCGTCTCGCTCAAGATGATAAAAAGTCGGCGTGTGACTTGATAAGAGGCCGAGTCTATGTAGGACTCTTTCCGCGAGTCGTTTTAGGCAGGGGACACAAGCGGCGATGATCCTAAGGGACAACAAATTGTCAGCACTGGGGTAACTCGACGCTACCTAGGGCTGTGTTGGGAACTTCAATGACTTACCCGAGTTGCATCTCGAGAATTCCCCAGAATGTAACATCGACCCCATCGACGAGGGTATCTCCTGTCCGCCAACATTGATGTCAACATCAAAATATCAACCCAACCCAACCCAACCCAGTGATAGATACCCAATGGAATGAAAAACTTACCCGTCAACTCCTTACTCAAAACCGAGTGAATCTTTAGCAACGACGCCGTCGAGGCCACCAGCCCTAACCCCATAACCACAGCAAGCAGCACCTTTTCCCTTACCGACCGCTTAAACCGCACGATAAACGTCACTGGCAACAGTGCCAGGACAAAATCCGTTACCACGGTGATGATGGAGGTCGCGAGGATGGCTTCGCCAATCTTTTTGGGGGATTTACATTCAAAGTTTTTGATGTCGAAATCCCACATGGCGCTTACGGGGGTACAAGCGGAGAAGAGAGTCGCTGTAGTCGTAACCGCCATGGCCACGGGGAATAACATCATGACGAGCAGAAACGTGCGCCAGAGAACGCTGTCGTCGCGTCGGAGCTTGAAAAGCATGAGCGCGATGCTGAGCTTGGCGAAACACACTGCCCAGCCGGAAGCGTGCTGGGCAAAAAAGAGAAACATTCGGCCTTCGGACGGTTGCGCCGCGGCGGGCACGTGGATGGTGGGGCGCCCGAGGCCGTGTTCCACAGCGAGAAGGACGAGAATCCAGTTGATCATGTCAAAGGCCTTTTCCAATCCGGCGTACACATGCATAGCGTCAGTACAACCGCGAACCCAATCGTGGCTGGATGAAAGGCTGGCTGGGAGTACACATACCGCAGCAGCGAGAATCGTATAATCATCCCACCAGAGCCGACATCGCGGCCAAGCGCGCGTCCAAATGCGGGTTCCCACAATGGGGAGAGAAAACACATGGAGCACCACCGATAGTATGACCAAGCTCGGTCCTCGGGTTATATTGGGCGGCGGCGGCGGCAACGGTTCGTTCAAAGGAGGAGAACTCATCTCATCTGGCGATGCTACCTCCCCAGTGACCAAACTGAAGCGAGCGCAAGTCCTGCTGCGGCTGCTGCTGCTGCCACGTAGCTCTTTCTCATCAACGTCGTCAACAATGCACAGCTCCGTCGGGCGGCGCCAGAACGCATTTGGTGTTAAAGGATCGGGTAAGATAAGGCACGAGTCTTGGCTGGCTGCATGATGTTTTTTGAGAAAATCTGGTCCCGGGAAACGAAACTGCCCGGAAAACTTGGAACCAGGTTTTGCATTTGGCAGCATACCCCCAGCGGACACACGGGAGCAGCGGGACCGAGGAGAAAACGATCGACGGCGCAACCCCGTTTCTCCGCCCCCATTGGCGATGGGCTAGGCCAGGTGAGGCATGGTGTTTGTTGGTTTTTGTTGCATTTTTTGGTTTGGTACCGAGTAGCGTTACGCTTAAGCCGCTTGGAGAGGGACCGAGTCATGGCCCACCAGGCCCAGACTCTGGGGGGTAGTGGAGACAAGACTGTCGAGGAGCATGAAAGTTCCCCGAGAATGAGACCTGGCCGTCTTGAGTTAGAATGGCGGTCTCAGGGGATAGGTTTTGGTTTTGCGGAGTCTCAAATGGGCGGTACGCTAGTGAAACTAGGTAGCAAAAGCGGAGAGGGGAAAAAGGGGTATCCACTCTAGTCAGTGGTAATTGACGAGCCAAGACGAGGGTCAAGTGCCGAATGGTCAAAATGATCCCGTTAGTGGAGATTATTTCTCTGTTCCAATTGCTGTCGACAAACCAAGCCTCTCCTGACTTGACTCGTTCTTCAGGGGAAAGTGATGAAATCCAAGAATGACTTGATCAGACCACTTCCCTGCCCAGATGGATCAGCCCAGACAACGAACTGTAGAAAAGGGGCGTTACCAAACCGTCGGGAGGTGGGGGTGCATTCCGTTTAATCCACCAACTCGCCCACAAATAAATCCGCCGCTTTCTCCCCAATCATCATGGCCGTGCTCGCCGTATTCGCCGCCACATTCCGCGGGACCACACTCAAATCCGCCACCCTTAGCCCTTCAACACCATAAACCCGCAACCGCTCATCCACCACCCCGTTTTCGTCCATCGGCCGCATCGCACACGTTCCCAACGAATGCCATGTCGTCCCCACATTTTCTCTCAACCACTTCTCCAACACCACATCATCCTCTTCGGAATACACAATATCCCCTTCATCGTCCATAATAGGCCCTTTTCGAATCCCACATTTTGCAGCAGAGGTTGCCCCAAACGGGGGATGTGCCGCGCTGACTTCTCCGCGATAACAATCCATCCGCCTGGCGATTTCTCTTTGCGTCTTGTATGACCATACATGCATTTTGAGATCGACTTCGTCGGAGAAGAAGCCGGGGTCGAAATCTATACCATCTCCGTGTCCATCCTGTCCACCGGTGTTGGCGCTGGTGCTGGCGTTGGTAGCAACATGAATCTCCCCCCTCGAATACGGATACGCCGAAAACGCAGAGATGGAAAAGAACTGTTTCCCCTTGTCGCCTTCCGTTAGAAAAGAACGGTCAGCCCCGTACGCGCCGACCAGAGACATGAGCAGCAATGGCCGGTTGGGAAACGGCGCGAAATCGCGATTCCATGCGGTTTCAAAGGCTGTCCCGAGAGAGGGGATTTCGCTATCGCGGGGGCGGAGCTTGCAGGTTACGTCTTGGCCGTTCCAGCCGAGAAAGGCCGGGTTGTTTTGGATGAGTTCAGGAGGGGCGATGCGGCCGTCGGCTAGGGCGTCAAAAGTTTCAGAAGGGGGAAGGGATGAGTGGTACGGGTAGACGAGGAGGTTATGGTCTTGGTAGGAACGACCTACGCCCGGGAGGGAGGCGACAATGGGGATGGAAGCCCGGGAAAGGATGGTTGGGTCGCCGACGCCAGAACGCTCGAGGATGAGGGGTGTACCAAGCGCCCCGGAGGAGAGGACCACGAGCTTGGAGGCGAGGATGGATTGCGCTGGACAAGGATCGGAGTCTGGGTGGAAAAGGGGGTTGGGTTTGAACTCGACGCCAACTGCGCGGTTGTCCTCAAACAAAACCCGCATGACTTGGTGTTCGACAAGGACGTGCAGGTTCTGGTGCTTACCATCCTGTAAAAGTGGGTGGAGGTAACGAGATGCCGTGTCTTGTCTCTTGCCGTCCGGGCTAATGTAGCGTTGAGCCCGTTGGAAGCCGTTGTTGGCATCCAGGACTTGGAGGTCTGGGAACTCTTTCCAGCCGGCTTTTCCCGCTGCGGCTACAAAGGCATCCTCGGCGCGAGAGCTTCGGAATGTGCTCCCGGATATGTTGATTGGGCCTTTGTCGCCGTGAGTTCCGCTCGGATCTTGTCCATGGAATGTCTCGAACTGTAAACGATAAGCGACCAAGCACACACTGACGCTTGGTTCGGCTGTGCTTTACCTTCTTCAGATACGGTAAGATTTCATCTGTTGACCAGCCCGAGGCGTTCCAGGAATCGTAATCGTCCCTCTGCCCTCTCGTGTACATCATCATGTTTGTGGAAGACCCTCCACCGAGCACCCTGTAGAATTAACCATCAGCTCACCACCCTCCCAGCCAAATGGAGCAAAGTGAACATACCCGCCTGTCGAAACCACCGGCGCTCTCCCACCCAGAGCACTCGACGGGTTCCCCTGATAAAAGATGTTGAGCTTGGACTCGGGTGAGAGGTTAGGGAAGAAGAATGCTGGCGTCTCAATCGTGGGATGCTGGTTGTTGGTGCCGCCTTCTATGACGAGGATATGAAGTCCCGGATCAGCCTGAGCGAGCCGCGATGCGACGATACATCCTGCTGTGCCGCCTTTGGGTATCTTAGCATCTGCCCCGTGAATCTAGTTGTGTGAGCCTACCTCCTGCGATGATGACATCGAGTTCAAGCCCCGAGGGAAGCACATTGAACAGCCCCATTTTTGCAGACCTGGGGGCAGAAGCTTCAAAGTTGCAAGCTCTAGCGGAGAAGGTCTAGCAGGGAGAGATTGACGGGATAATATGTGCATCCTGGTGGCCTCGCATTTATAATCCAATGTCATCGGAAACATGGACAGCGCTTGCAGCATGCCCCACGAGACAATCCTACCCTACATCCTCAGGGGTACCCGTACGAATATCCGAAGCCGAATTCCGTTATCCCATCTATCAATCCACAAAGTGATCAGATCTGTTTTATCCAACTCAATTCGATAGGGCTGATTGGGTCGCATTTTATGACCGTGCTTACGCCAATGCTCGGAAAGCTGTCACTATGCCTTGGTAGCGGGACTGGGCTGCAGCGACGCGAGGGGCAAAAGGTGAGTTGGACTGCGGGGTTCCTGCAGATTCCGGCGGAGTTGGGAAGGTTTCTGCGATTGGCGTGTGACGACTCACGAGAGGGGCCTACTGTAGGCGTGGTGAAGATGAACAGAGGAGTAGCGGGATGGCCCTAGCGCGTCGATGAAAGAGAAACCTGAAGACGAATAAACCGCGAGCCAGGACCATACCACCGCTTGACTGAAGAAGCAACGAAGATGCCGTTGTCTGAAGGAAAAATGCAACGATCAGATTGCTCACCGTCGCAAATCCGTTCTCCTCCTCCGCTGCGCCAACCTGTTGGAAAGGCCGATTCTCCCTGGCTGATGTGGCAACATAGCTCAAGTCCATTGTTGGCTGACGAAGAGTTTGTGTCAACTGCGTGAAAGTGCCTCGCGACCAAGACGAGGATTGGTTTGGGTAGAGAAGGAGGAGGAGCCCCTTCAGTACCTGGGTCGAAAGTAGCAGTTAGGAGGACCCCCATCACCAGGCCTGTATCGCGGATACCGGCGTGATTCAACGGGCTGGGGTTTTGTGCATGGTACTGCAGCGCCGGTGCGTCTTGCCGCTTTACTGTGGCGTTGTATGGGTACCAACCCAGAACGTTACACTTTATAAGTGGTGCGCATTGGAGTTCAATCAGATTCCCCCGAGAAGTGCCGTACCATGGATTGTTTATCGAGAGTTGTGGGTAACTTATTATTTCGGTAGAGAGGATAATGCTTCGCAAGAGCCATTTACGCCGAATATTTTCCGCGGATGGTGGAATTGAAAGCGCCAAGGATGCTTGGCCAAAGACACGCCCGAGTGTGAAGCGAGCTCCGGGTTCGTCGAGCAAGGCTTGTCTGTCTTGAGGCTCGTCCCGTGGTAGTTTGAGATCCAGACAGACGTTGTATTCGCCAAACTTGCACAAGGTCCACACGCGTATCGTATCGGATGCGTCGCCTGGTGTCACAGGCAGGTATATGTTCAAACCTCCTGGTGTGAGAGCTGATGTGCTAACAGCGTATTGA
>Ga0247760_1002690_pt1 | contig 12902 bp, 4 predicted proteins | sample UWRJL171409R4_FD_179936 | JGI IMG/M metagenome (GOLD analysis project Ga0247760, IMG submission 179936) | Plant litter microbial communities from Arlington Agricultural Research Station in Wisconsin, United States - UWRJ-L171-409R-4 | ecosystem: Environmental > Terrestrial > Plant litter >...
ATCGTAGATCTTGCTTGCGGCTCGTAGGGTAAGGTTTTTATTACGTTGAATAGCCTTAAGGGCCAAGATTATCTGTGCCTCTTTTAAAGTGGAAGATATGTTGGGTTGTGGAATAATTGAGGATTGAAGGTGGAGGTGGTGCGTCGCGTGGAAAGTGGTGCACTCGCTTGTCTGGTGCACTCGCTTATCATGCACGTTAATTTATGGGATTAGATCCAGGGCCTTGCCCCTTTTCTAGGTAAACCTACTGCCCCGGATCTAGTGAAATATAAGTATAAGAGCCTATTAAGCCAGTCGGCAGCCTAATTAACTATTACGGCTTGAGGAAGCCTCGACCCAGGTACTGAGGAAGACCTAAGGGCTATGCTAGCTACTGGATCCTCTTCCTCTATACTAATTTAAATTACCGACCTTACGGCTGATGGATTCCGGACCTTCCAACTGGCCTGGATAATTTACCAATCCGATTTTAAAGAGTATAATTAACAGGCCGATAAGGTCCAGCAACTTAAGCAATAGGTTTTGAAAATAATCAACCTACATTATTAACGAACCTCCTGCAAGCTAGCTGAATCTATTTCTACGTGGTATAAAGCCTTAGAAACGCAGGTTGGCGTTAGTATTGATGATACTATTAACGAGGCTTGAGAAGCGTACCGATTGGTAATTAAACTACTTATACGACTATTTAAAGACCTAATTAAATGGTTAGAAAATTGGGAATAAGCCTTTTTTACTGTTGAAGAAAAAGGGGTCCCCGAGACAAAAAGAATTAAATCCTGGCTTAATGACTTCCTTAACGCAGTATAGCTTATAATGGGTAATTGGGTTACTATGTACGAGATGGTTTAAAGGCCTAGTATTAAGTAGTTAACTCTTACCTATCGGGAGGTTGCCTACGATTTTCGGAAGGAGGTTAGATGATAGACTAAAACCCGGATACCGGCTGGTAACCGAGTAGCTAAAGGCTTGTTTGGTCCCTCTTTTGCTGCTATAACCGGTAGTAAAAAGGCCTATTAGGGGGACGCCTTTGATAGCGAAATCGTACCCAGTAGGGATAAGGGGGAATAAAATAATGGCGTAAAAAAATAGGGTGGTTTTGGTAAAAGTAAAAGACCTAAAAGGAGGCTAAATAGGGCCTTGGGTATAGCTAAACCAGAGGGCAAAAGACTTAAAAGAGGGCCGAATTCGAACTAAAGTCTGAGTTTGGACTAAGGGCCGAATTCGGACCTAGGCACCGCTACTTCCACATGCCCCTATTGCGGCCAGTTCTACCGTCTAGTAAAATGCTTTTATGTTTTTCCAGAACTAGCCCCTGATGGCTTTGAGGAAAAAGATCATCTTCGGATTAAGGTTAAAGAAGCCTTATAAGATCCAAATGTTTAAAAGGAAGTGGAGAAGCTACAGTACCAAAGATAGGCATAATAGCAAAGTTAAAATTAACTAGCTTAGTTAGGCCAAAAGATTGGCCGGTGCCCTGGATGCTTTCTGATCACAAAGGCAGCCTTCTCTATAGCTAAGTATCCCCTGAAGAATTCTTCTATTTTGGACTTAGGAACTACTATTTACATTTTTAACAAGATGTCCAGATTTAATAATTATAAAAAAGCAAGCCCCGGCGACTACGTTTGGGCCGGTAACTCCCCCGTACTAATTTTAGGCTATGGGGATGTAGATATTAAGATCCAGGGGCCCAGGCTATACTAACGTATCTTACGGCTTAGAGATGTAGCCTACTGCCCTAGCTTTACCTGCAACCTGGTCTTACTACGGTAACTGCGAAAACTCGGCTTTTAGTAGGATACTAGCCCTGGAAATAACTGCCTACGTAGGGTAAATAGGTCAATCTTAGCCTACCTTTTGGATCGATACGACTAATTTGTGCTAAAAGACCTACCTGGTACTTATACCAACGCTGCGTTCATTACACGGCGGAACAAATTCAACAGCCATACTAAAAGAAGGCCCAGCAAAGCCCTTGCCGGCCTATGGCACCTACGACTTGGCTACCCTGGCCCACAAGTACTGGAGCAACTGGTCCACCATATATAAGGTATACGAATTAAAGGGCCTACTACAGTTAAATGTGAGGCGTATAGAGTATCCAAGGCAAAGCGGCAAATCCACCAGCAACCCAGAGACTACAACGAGGGCCCTGGACTACGACTTGCCCTGGATTTATTCGATTTTAAAAAGGGGTATAATAACCATCGATACCTCCTTTTAATTATCGATAGATGGTCTGGTCACTGCTGGGACTACTACCTATAAGATAGGGAGGCTGAATCAATAAATCCAGCCCTCAACTACCTCTTTGGCATCATGGAAAACCAATACCAACTACGGCCTAAGGTAGTTAAGGCTGATAACGAATTTAATAAGCCAACAATTAAGGCCATCTTTACATAACGCTTTATTAAGGTGGAGCCTTTAGTACCTAATACACCTGCTTAAAATGGGGGTGCCGAACGCTTAGGGGGTGTGATAGCTGAAAAAATCAGGGCAATGCGAGCTGGTGCCAAACTGCTAGTAGTACTGTGGCTAGAAATTTCAAAAGCTGCAGTATATCTTTACAATCAAACACCCAGATACGGCTATAACTGGCGCACTCCGTACGATCGTTTCCACACCTATTTGGCCCATAGAGATGGTATAGTGGTAGAAACCAGGAAACCAGATCAAACCCACTTACGGGCCTATGGCTGCAAGGTATATGCTTTAACCCCTAGTGCCCAAAAAGGGGTTTACAATAAGCTAAAAGATCTACCTCGCTGGAATCCAAAATTGGAACCCAGGGCCTGGATTGGATACCTTGTCGGCTACAGCTTATCTAATATATATCGAATTTGGAACCCTATTACCAATAGGGTCATTAGTACAAGGGATGTGGTTTTTAACGAGAAGGAGATTTTCAATGGGGATATCTAAGCCCTAAAAGACGATTGCCTCCACCTCCAACTTGACGAGTTAAGCCAACTTCTTTCTATTATTTAGCTATACGAGCCAGAGGTACCTAGATCTACAATTCTAGAAGAAGAAGCAGTTGATTTTTTAATACTGGATACTGATGCCGAGCAAGAAGAAGAGGTTGAAGAGGTTGAAGAAGAGGTGCAATTTCCATATACCTGCTTAAGATTTGAGCCTTATCCTACACCCTCTTTATCACCACCAGCCGCACTGCTTGCAGCAACTATCCAGTAAGCCCATTAACTGCCAGAAAATCAACTGCCAGAAAGTTAAAATATAGACTTCGAACCTTGGATGGCCGCCTTTGTAGCAGGCCGACTACTACAACCAGTTGGCTCTTATAATGGCAAAACAATTACCAAAGCAATGGTCCAACGCCTTGCCAGACGGCCCAATGGTTTAAAAACCCTCTACGGCCAGGATTTACCACTACCACCTAAGTGGTACCATTAACTTAAGGACTATCTATTTGGGACCCAGTTTCTATAAGCCGAAGAAGATTACTTGCAAAGCTATAGTATAATAAAGTCCTGGATCGAGGTTGAAAAACTAAAAGCCCAAGGCTAGCAAATCTTGGATTGTATGTGGGTATATACCTATAAATTTAACCAAGATGGCACCTTCAAGAGCTGCAAGGTACGATTAATCGTTAGGGGTAATTAATAAAAACCAACCAGTTAAGAAACCTACGCTGCAACCTTAGCAGCTAGATTTTTCCGCATCGTAATGGCTATTGCGGCTAGATTTAACTTGGAATTAAAGCAATACGACGCAGTCAACGCGTTTATTAATGCCCAGTTGGAAGATACGATTTATATACGGATGCCCCCGGGCCATAAGAACCCCGGAAAGATTCTACGGCTACAAAAAGCCTTATACGGCTTACAGCAATCACCACTGCTATGGCAAAAAGAACTTACCTCTACCCTACTGGCCCTAAGATTTCAAATTATTTTACACGAACCCTATATTTTAATTAAGGGTGGAATCCTTATATTCTTCTACGTCGACGATATAGTCCTGGTTTATAGAAAAGAGGATATAGCTACAGCCCAACTACTAGTCACCCAGCTACAGCAAAAATACCAGCTTACAGGTAGTAACGATCTACAGTAGTTTCTGGGCATCGAGGTTATAAGAGATCGATCCTAAGGCCTAATCTAGCTATCTCAAACAGCCTACCTTAATAAAATTATTAACCTGGCTACTACCAGCCTACCTGCCAAGGTCCCAATGGGTATAGTCGAATTACTATCGTACGATAGCAAAGCCAAACCATAGTCAATTATAGCATATTAGCAGAAGACTAGATTTATTTTATACGCTGCTGTAATTACAAGGCCAGATATAACATTTACAGTATCACGGCTAGTTAAATTTAACAACAATCCTGGCCTATAATACTACAAGGCTGCAGATCAAGTCCTTTATTACCTATATAACATATGTATACTTGCCTTACAGTTAGGGGGTGCCGATAATTACGTTGTTGCTAGTAATGCCTCCTTTGCTGATAATAGCCTTAATCGAAAAAGCTCCTAGGCCTACGTTATAAAACTATTTGGTAAGCTTGTGGGCTGGAGAGCTAATAAGCAAGATATAGTTACCACCTTAACTACAGAGGCCGAACTATTAGCCCTGGCACAGGTTGCAAAAGAGTCTCTCTTTATAAGTCGACTACTGGCCGAACTTACAGTACGATTAGACAACCATTACATTAAGATCCAGTGTGATAATAAACAAACTATATGGTTCGTTACGGCTAAGGTAGCTACCCTACAGACCCGGCTACGGTACGTGGATATATACAACTATTGGTTACGCCAAGAAGTAGCAAATAAGAAGATTATAGTTAAATATACGCCCTCCGCTAGTATAATGGCAGACGGACTAACTAAGGCACTTAACCACATACTATATTAAGCCTTTATTTAGCAACTAGGTTTGGCCTAACTACCTATTTGAAAAAATAATCGACCCTGACGAGAGTTGAACCCACTACCTTAACTACGCCAAGCCCTGATTGGAATAATTATGCTATAGAGGCCTTATGCTTTTGTTGAAAAGGGTATGGGTGAAAGTTAACTATAAGGTCCAGATTCAAGGCTTTTGAAGATGGAGGCTTGAATCTGAGGGGGTGTATTAAAAGGAAGGGGTCTTTCTTGGGGTTGAACCTATGGGATCTAGTCAGCTTGTGTGAGGATGTCTGGTACAGCCAGGAATCCAACCGCTGAGCTACCGTACAAATCGTAAGCTGGTTCATGCAACAGATCTATAAAGGAAGGCTTTCTGGCTCTGCCAGAAAGCCAGAGACAATAAGAACAAGAACAAGAACAATAACAACAATCAAGCTCATTTATCACAATCACAAAAAACCCACATAGATAAAGGTGCCGTGCTTCTGACAATTACTAAGAATTCTACGGCTTGAAACCCTACGAAAAGCCGGTTAGGTATAAAAACTGTAGTTTGTTAATATTGAATTATAGGTATACTAAAGACCCCTTCCCTACTTGCGCTAATTATTAGGGGTTATATTAGGTAGATTACGCCGTTTACGTAATGCGATTAGTAACCGTAAACGGATGGGTCGTTAGATCCAGTAAGGATTAATTAAAAGTAATCCGCGCCCTTGGTACTTAAGTTATAATAACTGCTAAAGCGGCGATTAACCTGACCCTGATTCCGGAAAATAGCCTAGCCCCCCCCCTCCCTAACGATAAATATAATACGGGGTAGGATTTTAAACCGAATAGTAGACCGCTTAGACCTGGAAATAACTGGAGCCCTTTTTACCCTAGTAATATAGGCCTTAGTATAAGATATAAAACCCTATACCCGTTACGTAAAAAGTAGTACCTTTACGTATTATTGTAATAATAGCGATATTAAAAATGTAAAGAACCAATTAATAGTATTAAGCTTAACTAATTACCTACTTAATAAGCGGGAAACGGCCTAGGATATTAAAGCCTGGTAGAGCCTACCCTTAACCCTTTTAGAGCCCTTTTCGATTACTTTATTAGTATTACGCGTAGTAGCGTACGTTAACGAAACGTTACTATTCGCTAAAGTAATTTTTGTTTATTTGTGTAGCCTGACTGGTCTCACTGAGGTCCAGTACAGGGGGTTACAGGGGGTGATTCCCCTGTAACGAGTGTAGCGGAAGGCTTTGAGGGTACGATGACTGCCCGGGACGGGGTTAAAGGAAGCTAAGATCAGCAGATTAACTTGCTGTGATAAGTAGAAATACAGGGGTCTATGCCTTGTAAAAGGGTGACTACGGTGGGCTTTGCACGGGAGTCACGGAGGTTAGAAAGGTTGCCCGAGGGCTATATATAAATTATTTTGTTTAAAGTAGAAGAAAGGAAAGAAACTAAGTGACAGGTATAAGAGAGGAGATGGTTCTTTATAGGGCCCTTAGTGGGTGTGGGTTAATTTTATAGGGGGTGAGGGCTCTAAGATGCAGAAGGAAAGATTATACTACAGAAGGAATGGTGCTTGGGCCTACCTTTGTAGGCTAAGTCTATAGGTGGTGGAGCCCCGGAACCCCCTGTCGATTTTAGTGGGTTTTAGTGGGTTCCAGTGGGTCCAGGGGGCTTGGCAGCCCCCCTGGACCACAATAATAACTCCTTATGGTTGTGGTGACTGTACTTTACTATAGTGTAGTTGATAGTACTTTTAGGGTAGTAGATTAACCAGACTATAGTACCTAAGGGTGCTGTAGCTACAGGGTATCTGGGCTGTAATTTCAATACCCCCTTTATAGCCCTGAGCCCTGATACGTTCCTTAGTTTGTAGTAGACCCCCTTTGCAGTTTACGGGGCCTGGAAAGATTTAACAGCTTGAGGAACTGCTTATGTTTAGCTGGGGTTAGGGCTTTAGTTAGCCTATTTGCTAGTATCTCCCTTGTAGATATATATGTTACAGTAATGTTGCCTTCTGTAACACTTTCCTTTACCCCCTGGTACTTTAGAAGGGTGTGTTTAGTGCAGTTGTGGTGCTTTGGGTTGTGTGCCGTATTAATAGCGCCTTTGTTGTCTCCTATTAGTGGGATAGGTCCCTGGATAGGGCGTTTTAATTTAGAAAATAACCCCCGTAGCTAGATTGCCTTTTTGTTACCTTTTATAAGCTTTGTAAATTCGGTTTCTAAGGTTGAGTAGGTTACTGTAGATAACCTTTTTGACTTCCAATTGACGGGTCCTCCGCCTATTGTAAATAAGTAGCTGTACGTTAATTTTACAATAGTTTTGTACCTTGTAAAGTCGCTATTGGTATATTTTATAAGGGTAAGATTAGTGGAGGTGCTAAAACAGACGCCCTGGTTTATACTGGAAAATAGGTAGCTGAGGAGCTTTTTTGCTACTTTGAGGTGGGTAATAGTAGGCTGCTGTAACTGGCGAAAAAGCTACTATACTGTAAATACTATATTAGGCCTAGTTTAAACCATAGTATATATAGTAATACTGATAAGTTGTTAAAATAATTGGAGATTAGTAATGTTTAAGGGTTTAGAAAATGGGTTAGGCCCTATAAATCCCGGGGATAAAGGGGTAGCCAATTCGTTGCGATTGAATTTAAAATACTAAATAGCCTATTTAATATAGGCTTTTTAGTTGATTTATAGCAGATGATATAACCTATTACAGTGGATCTCAACCCCTAGGAAATAGCAGGCAGGTCCTAGGTCCTCTATATCGTATACCTTAGTAAGTTGGGCTTTTAATATATTGATTTTAATAATAAAGGGCTTAATAAGGAGATAGTCGTTAACGTGGGTAATTATTATAATCTTATTAATAATATTATAATAGGTGGCTATATTACTAGTAAAAGAGCTGTAACCTAGCGTTTTTAGTAACTTAGCTACCTTCTGTTACTAGAGGTAGAAGGCCTGTTTCAAGCCGTAAAGGCCCTTGCCTAGTAGTATAATTTGATTTTTAAAGCGGTTTTAATTATACCGCTTTAAAAGGTTTAATGCTTTAGGGCTGCTGAGACTGAACTTATATAAGCCTTTAGAAACCTTGATATAAAGTTCTACATTTAACTTATTATTTAGGAAGGCTTCTATAAAATCTATTTATTTAATCTTCTAATTTTCTATAACGGCTAATATTAATATAATACGCTAGGTAGATGGTATTGTAATAGCTGTAAAGGTCTCCCTAAAGTTGATTTTAGGGGCCTGTTGGAACCCCCTAGCTACTAATTAAATTTTAAACTTAGTAACCTTACCCTAAGCATTTTTTTTAAATTTAGTAACCGATTTAGTAGTAATGGGTAGTTTTTTAGTTTTGGAATACTTGACGAAATGGAAGGTTTTAATAGTTAATAATTACTATATCTCCTTAAAGTACGTTGCTAACTACTAATCCTTTAGGGGGTACTTTAGGATTTACTTAAAAAACTTTGGCTCTGAATCTTTAGTAAGTTTAAGGGGGTTATAGTAGCTACTAGGCTTAATTTGTTTAGTAGCTTTATTAATAAAGTAGTTAACTAGGTCCGCCGTAGTATCTATAGGCTTAACTTCTACTTATTCGAATTCCTTTCGCTAGGTCTTAGTAGCCTGTAGGATTAGGACTTCTACTGTAATAGGCCTAAGTTTATCTTTTATAAGGGATTTAAGGGATTTAGAGGTTATTATAGGTAACTAAACCAATTTACGTAGCAATACTATTAGTAGGGTGAACTTAGTAAGCGTCTCAGGGGAGGGCTATCGTAGTTAGGGTACTGGTCCTTTGTGTCTTTAATGGTATCCGGGAGGTCTAGAGCGTTAATTAGGCCCCGGGGCCCTTATAGGTAGGTAGAAGGGTTTTTATATAATTTGATAAAGCTGGTCTAAATAACCTTCCATTAACTAAATTAAATTAGGTAGGTTTGGGTACCTAATATAGCTAGCAATTTGCTTTAAACACCTTTAAGGGCAAGTTTTTGGAACTGGATACGTTTCTCAGGGGGGATTAATACCATATAATCAGCGCCTATAGCCCTGTAATTGGAAAGGTCCGGGATGTAAGGGCCTATAAGGGCATTAGCTTATTAAGGAAAAGCTAATATAGGGTAAGCTCCTTAGTAATATTTGCTATTTTATTAACCAGCTCAATTACAGGGCTTATAACGTATCCTTATAGGGAAAATGGAAGCCCTGAAGCAACCATTATAACCCTAAAGTATTTTAAAACCACCCGTATAATACGTTTAGCTAAGCCGTTTTAATTATACGCGTAGGGGCTAAATTCCGAGAAAATAATACCCTTTTTACGTAAATAAGGCCTAAGCCTACTAATTTCCTTACCTCTATTGTAATATAGGTGTACCGGGTACCGTTTAAAGGTATTGTTAATTTCCTCTATAACAGCCTTTGCTTTTATAACAACTTTATCTTTAGACTTTAAAAACCTAATAATTTTAAAACGGGTTTTCCGGTTTACTAAAATAAACCTATAAGGTTTATTATTTAGGGGTATAAGGCGGATTACGAATATATCCCCCTTTATTTGCCCTAATACGTTAAAAGGGTTAATAATAGCTTTAAAGGAGGGTTAGCGTAGTAATTTAACGGTATTATAACTTTTGCAGGCTATATGTTTAGGGCGTATATTGCTAAAATCGGGTATCCCTTTAGTAACTAGGGCGGTTTTTTTTAGAAGGTTCAGTTTTATATGGCCTAAACGAATGTGCTAAAGTCTAGCTGCCTTAATTATTGCTACTAAAGGACCCCTTTAGGCCCTGTTATAGTATGTTGAGAAGAGGGTTACCCTTTTTGCAGTAGGTAGTATTATAGTAGGGGCTTTAGGTCGGTTTCTAAATAGGTGGTAGTATTAGATGCTTTTATGGTCCTGTTGAGTATAGTTAGTTTTAAGGGGTTGTAACCCCCGTAACCGGATATGGAAACCTAAGCCTTTAAAGTCCAATAGGGTAATAAGTTTCCTGGAGGCGTTGTAAAGTTTGTTTTTAATAAGTATACCCCCTGAATTGTAAAGGTAGTGGTTATTAACGATATTGATAGGGAAGGTTGGAATATAGAGGCACTCCTTCAGTATAATAGTACTATATTAAGGCCTACCCCTAATAGTACTAGTGTAGGGTTTAAGTTTAACTATCCTAATGCCCTAAGGCTATACTAAGCTACTTTTAGTACGTATTATAACTAGTTTTCCAATACGTAATTTTGTAAATAGGGCCTTATTAATGCAAATATATACTATAAAACCGGTATCAAAAAGCTACTACTTAGTAGGATTACCCTTTATAAAAAGGTTAACCCTAGGGGGCTTAAGGGGGTTGTTAATAGGGGGTTTAGGGTCTATTAGGGTATCCGGTTTACTAAAGGTATTATTAAGGTTAATAAGTTTAGTGCTAAGTATAGTACCTTAATTAAGGTTGTAATAAATAGGGAAGGTTTTTTTTATAATAATTAGCTCCCCCTGATTGTTGGAAATAGTACTAGTCTCGTAGGTCTCATCAATACCTTCAGGGGTATCTTCCGTACTAAAGGTATTATTATTATATACCCTTTTACTATTGGAATTACCCTATTTTTTCGAGTTCCTGATTTCCCTAGGCCTGGAGTTGCCTTGTGAGGCTCCTAACTTGTTCTATTATTGGTTTTTACCTCCTTTGGAACCTTATTTAAGCTCCCTAGACCTCTTCCAATTAGCCTATAGTATAGCTAAGGTATATACTAAAGAGGTGTTAGGGTTCCGGGTTTTAGCAAGTAGGTCCTTTTGAAAATATAGGAGGGTAAGGGTATTAAATAGCCTTTAAAACCTAGTATTAGTATTTGCAATCTACTAATTTCGTCGTAATAATACCCTGGAACGCTTAGCCTATTGTGGGAATTGGGGTTTTAGAACGTTGAGATAATGGTTGATTTGGTTTTATTTCGTAATTATGACTCCTTAAATATTAAAACGGCTTATTAAGGTATTGAAAATAACGTTAAAATCTATTATAATAGTATTATTATTAAAGGTTAGGGAGTGGTATTAGTAGTAGAGTTCGTTGCGGAAACTGGCCTGGGTTAGGGCGTATTGTTAGCGGAGCTAATTAAAGGCAGATTTAGGGTTCTCCTCGTAGGTTATAGTAGTAAGGGGGCCTTTTTTTAGTATATTCCGGAGAGTTAATAGGAGGGCGGCTTTTTGAGGGTTATTAAGGCGTTTTGTAACCGCCTATAGGTTATAGAGAAAATTAGGGATCTGGAGGGCTTTGAATTGAATTGATAGAGTTTGGAACTACTATTAATAGTTCTTAGATCCTAATAGGCGTTGTTTTTTGGGTAAGGAGAGAGATTATTTGGCTAGTTTTTTAACTATAAAGGCGTTGAATTTGTTTTTGACGGTTGGAATTACTAAAGGATAGGTGGTTTTAGTGGTTTTAGTGGTTTTAGGAGCTTTAGTAGTCGCTATTAGGTTACTACTCCCCCTTTGGGAAGCCCCGGAAGTGCTTATATCTAGTATATTCCGGGTTTATTGCTGTTATTTTAGTATTGTTAGTAGCCTATTAAAGCGCTGAGTAAGCTTAGAAACTTGTTATGCCAGGCTTTGGATAGGTGGGATTTTTTCGGGCTGCTGGCCTTGGCTTATAGAGGCTATATTTAGGTTGTTATTAGTTATTGTATCGTGCCTGATTTCCGATTGGAATTCTAATTGCGTAAAGGAATTGCCTTTTTTGTGCGTATTATTGTAACTGGGTTGGTGGGTTCGTGAGGGAGCCGGGGGATTGTAGGTGGATGATTGGAAATATGTTATAACGTTGGGGTTTAATTTACTATAACGGGGTATTTATAGTGGCAATTAGTATTATAAGAATTGGTTTCCAATGGACGTAGGTATTCCTTGGGGGGTTGATTGCTTTAAAAACGTTTGGAATCAGGGGGTAATAATTATATGCGGGAGGTTGAAATATAATGGTGTGTGGTAGTAGTGTTATTTATAGTGGTTTAGGGGGTAATGCTCTTAATGGTAATGGAATTTAGGGGGTATCGTTCCCCTGAAGGATTAAGGTGTAGTGGTCTTACGGGGACCTGACCTGCTGATTACGGTGGGTACTATTGGTAGCGTAAACAGAGGGTTAGTGATTAATATGGGGATTATAGTACTACTTACGGGGGCAACTATGGTTGGCGTAAGGGCTTTTCAGAAGGGTTAGTAACTAATACAGGGGTTACAGTACCACCTACGGGGGTAGTTATGGCTGGCGTAAGGGTTTGTGGTGAGATGTTGGGTGGCTATACTGAGGGTAACTTTGGCCGGCGTGTGGGCTTTTCCGGAGGGTAGATGGTATGGCCTGTAGAGGGCGTGGAAGCGTTGTGGAAGGTCCGTTATGGGTAGGTGGTTACTAATTGTAGGTAACGAGGCGAGGTTGGCCGAGAGTTATAAGATCCGGGCTTATAACCTGTTTATTTGTGTAGCCTGATTGGTTTTACTGAGGTTTAGTATAGGGGGTTATAGGGGGTGATTTTCTTGTAACGAGCGTAGTGGAAGGTTTTGAGGGTACGATGACTGCCCGGGACGGGGTTAAAGGAAGTTAAGATTAGTAGATTAATTTGCTGTGATAAGTAGAAATATAGGGGTTTATGCCCTGTAAAAGGGTGACTACGGTGGGCTTTGTACGGGAGTTACGGAGGTTAGAAAGGTTGCCTGAGGGCTATATATAAATTATCTTGCTTAAAGTAGAAGAAAGGAAAGAAACTAAGTGATAGGTATAAGAGAGGAGATGGTTCTTTATAGGGCCCTTAGTGGGTGTGGGTTAATCTTATAGGGGGTGAGGGCCTTAAGATGTAGAAAGAAAGATTATATTATAGAAGGAATGGTGCTTGGGCCTACCCCTGTAGGCCAAGCCTATAGGTGGTGGAGCCCCGGAACCCCCTGTCGATTCTAGTGGGTTCCAGTGGGTTCCAGTGGGTCCAGGGGGCTTGGCAGCCCCCCTGGACC
>Ga0247760_1002694_pt1 | contig 12894 bp, 10 predicted proteins | sample UWRJL171409R4_FD_179936 | JGI IMG/M metagenome (GOLD analysis project Ga0247760, IMG submission 179936) | Plant litter microbial communities from Arlington Agricultural Research Station in Wisconsin, United States - UWRJ-L171-409R-4 | ecosystem: Environmental > Terrestrial > Plant litter >...
GGGCGTAAAAGTCGTTGAGCATCTCGACATTTAGGAAAAGCACGGCCGTCTGGGTGAGCTTGGTGGCAACGGCATCGAGGAAGATCTCCGGGCAGTAGTACTTGTTCTCTAGGCTCTTGCACTGCCGCGATTTGACGGCAAGCATGCGCATGTTGATGATATCGGCACGGTCCCGGAGGAAGACGGCTTCGCGCCCTTTGGTTCTGTTAGCTTACCAGAGGAATTTGGTTTTTCACGGTGTCTTACCCTTGGCTAGTAGTGCGGCGCTGAACCCCCCCGCGCCATTCCTCGTCTCGCCCTCGACGACGACATCACCCCTCCGTGCCCTGTCGACAAATGTCATAACCTCCTTCAGCTTCTTCTTACCCCCAACAACGTTCTCGAGCTGTTTCATGGCCGCTTGGCAATGCTCAAGCTCTGTCTTCAAAACACCAGCGACATGCTCCCTCCCCTGCTGCCACTCCTGCGGTTGGATGTCGACCTCGTATTTGTAAGGCTTGAGTGAAAACTCGATTCCATCGCTTGTGGTATATGACCGATCCGCAAGGACCGTTGCCGCCGCTTCATTAATGACCTGCCGGGCCGATGGGTGCTTGGCAAATGCAGACTTGTTGATAAGTTGCTCGATGCTAGATTGGACTGCCGAGGCAACTACTGTGGTCGCCAGGCGACCAACGCCGAGCCGTGTCAGTGATGATGACGCTGTGTCGAGCTGAAGGTGCCAGTATGGCGATTTGGGGTCCGCCTTGGGAAGGTCTGCAATATTGTCCGGCTCTGGCAGCGCCGGAGACAGATCGCCGATCGGCTTGTTCCAGTACCTTGCAGCAAGTTGGTCCAACACGCACTGGTCAAGAGCACTCTTGAGAAGGTCGTGCATTTGGGGCCGACCGAATGTGGCTGCATATTTGTGGAAATGTTGTTTGAAGTCGTCCAGACTGGCGGCGAGATAAGCCTCCGCAGTCATCGGCTCCTCATTGTATTGGACCTTGAACTGGTATGTCGTTTCCTCAAGCTCACGTTGAATGGCATCTTGCGTGACTTGCAGCTTGGACGACATTTGGTGTTCTAGGACTTGCATGAGCTTTTTCCGCAGTGTCACAACGCCTGTTTTTACGTGCGCCTCGGGACCAAAGAGCACGGGGTGCTGACTGAAGTAGCTCTTCTCGTTCCGGCTGATGGTAGATAGCAGATTTCCCGTATCTCGCTTGAATAGACCGGTCTGGGTGGGGAGCTTGGAGATGACACCAACATATCCAAGCCGCAATGGATATTGCTTGTCTGCTAGAATAGCCGCACCCTTCGCAGGGTCGACAAGGTCCATTTTGGTGATCACTCCAATCGTCCGTTCACCCCTTGGGTCTACCCTGCGGCTAGCCTGGAGAGCTGTTGAGTTGGCCAGATCCACATCCGCTGCAGAGATAGCTAGAATGATGTTCGGGCCTCGAATATACTTGTCACACAGCTCCGAGATTTTGCGCTTCAACTCCCGGGGCTGGTTTTCCCCGGCTACTTGGATATATCCAGGAAGGTCGATAAGAGACAGGTCTGGGACTCTGGGGGAATGGATGACGAGATGAATAGGATCGTCCGAGACGCATTCGTCATCAGGCACGGACTGGTTCAGCTCAGCGAGGTTCTTTTGGATCAGTGAAAAGTCGGTGATTCTGTGCAACCCGAGATCTGGAAACTCGCCATAGTCGACTCGTGCATTAGGATCGTTCACAAGCGTGAGCTCGATAGGTCGGCGGGTGATCATATTGCTCCCTTTGGGTAAGAATTCGTGACCGACGATAGCCTCTAGAACTGAGCTCTTTCCCGAGGATTGAGATCCGATGACGACGATTGCTGGCAGCGTCACGGTATTCGACTGGCCGACCCTCTGCAGCAGGTTCCGAATCTCGATCATCATCTTAGTGATGTACATCATGTGGTCGTCCTTGGCCATCTCCTCCGGCGATCTTTCATCTTCCTCAGAGCTCTGGTCATATCCATACGCAGCGGCCGATGTCGATGCAACCACCGCAGCGGTAGCACCTGCTCTGCTTTGCTTAGGTGGTTCGGGGCCACCTGGACCATTACCATCCCGACCTTCACCAGCCTCCCCATCTCTTCGCAGCATCTTGTCGAGCCATTCCGGCAGCTCCATTTGCTCTTTGGTGCTGTCCCAACCACGCTTCGTCTGTTCAGCGACACCGACAGCACTTCCCCAGAAGTTTGAAGCGGTCGTGGTCACGGTGTTCTTCATATTCCCGTACATCTCGGCGGCCGAGTTGCTCACCTCTGTATTGGGTTAGGAACAGATACACATGAATGGGGAGACGAGACTTACGGATTGCCTGATATTGAACCCACGCAACGCCGCCTACCATGAGCCCTCCAAATAGAGCGGGGATGCGAGCGAACTTGATGACCAGCTTGGGTAGGATGCGAGCGAAGGAGGCATTCCGAACGATGACAGCATTGTGGTAGGCGTTCGCCGTGAATCTAGGGCCTTTCCGCAAGCCACGCGTGAGCCCATCGGCGCGTTGAATGCCGCCCGTTGGGAGCTGCTGGAGGTGGAAGTGACGAATAGCGCGAACCGAGGCGCGTCGGGCGAGAGGGGCCAAAGCCCCGGCAGCGCGGAGCTGTGCGCTCATGATGGATTGAAACGGTTTTTACCTCACATATATGTCGGGAGGCATCGGACGCGGCTGATTCGGGGCGGGTTGTAGTTATGTGGATTGTGTATCCTTTGCGACGCTCGTCGGCCGTTTCAATTCAAAGTTGCACCACGGGCAAAAATGCGTAGCAGGGGGTTCCCAAGCCAAGCCACAACCCCACCAATATTGGGGGGTCGTGCCGTCACGGATTATGTAAAGTTGTCCTAATATCACAGCATCAAAGACACGAAAAGAATTGCGTGCTGTATAACCGAGGTGTTTCCGCAGATGGCTCAGTTGAATTTCGGCCGAGGGTTTGGCTGTATTAACACCTACCGTATGGTACGTTGGAAACAAGGTAACACTGTAATGTTGTTCACTCGACGCCAACAACCAGTTCAACAGACCTCCTTTCAGCGGAGCAAGGTACAGCCCCTTGGGAATTTGATGTTCGAAATGGTACACCATTCGAGAACCAATACTTCGTAGTAATCAGCTTGTTTTGTGATGTGATTTATATACTTAACTCGATTGTTGTGTGTAGTTACCACATCCGATCACATGGGGTCAATCGTACGCCTGTGTCTCTGAAGAGGAGGGATATCAACGGCAGACTCTCGAGTCTCCTTGCTCCGTTATCACATCTTCGGGTGGTGCCGAAGGCACAAGGCGAACTTCCCAGCGTCCTGTTACAGCGATCGACTTGCATCTGGTCCGGCGAGCTGCCTGTTCAGTTACACCAGGCCTACACGTGGCCTACAAATCTACACTACGACCCACGGCCTGCTACATCAACGGCCGCAGTTCCGCCGATTGACCAATTGACAGCCCCACAGCACATCGTCTCAGGTCCCAGAATTTCCAGGAGAAGGCGGGATGACCCCAGGGCTGAATGACCCTGGTTGCAGTTGGCGTACCACACTAACTGACAATTTCCAGGGTCGCTGCATACCTACTGCAGTGCAGACCGTTACAAAGACATCGTGGGGAGCAATTGGGGCTAGCATGCTCCGGTGACCAGTTGGGCGCACATACTAACTTTAGGTAAAGTCGATATATCCCCATCGAACTCAACGTTGGCGCATTTTTGTTCGGTCTCACTAGAGCGTTGAACAACCAGGAAACCGTGGGCGCCGCTCCAAATCTGTAAAATTGGCTACCTAGCTTCCGCCATCGCCTTAGCCGATTCCGTCAGCGGCACAGTGCCCGCTCCCCTGCGCGCCTTCGCGTCTGCCTGCCGGAACCAGCGAGACAACTACTTCCTCCTACCTCAACAATCCATCTTCGCGGATAACCCGGGTTTTCGCTTTCCAAACGGTCCAATCCACAGGAGGTTTCATTCTCAAGCGACCCGACCGGCTCGATCGCCGCCCAAGCCCGCCATGTGTCGCTTCCTAGTACGAGATGACTCCCGCGGATCCATTGCGGTCGCGTTCGCGAACCAAGCAATTGGCTAATTCCGTCTTCTATTGCAGGTTTACAAAGGCAGCAACGAAATTCTACTCTCGAAGCTGGTTCTTGACCCGGCGCATTCGATTCTCAAACAATCGTTCGATTCTCGCCTCCGCCTTGTAAGTGCAAAACCGGCCCGAGTCCACAGCGCATCCCGGAGAGAGCTAACCAGGGTTGTGGGTTGCACAGGACACGCGCCGCGGTCAGAACAATGCCGATGGCTTCGGCATTGGCTTCTACACCAATCCCAAGCTGGGCGCTGCACCCTGCCTCTTCACTTCGACTACCCCTGCCTGGAACTGCTCCAACCTCCAGCGTCTCGCCTCCAAGACAGCCTCGCGCCTGATTTTTGCGCACGTCCGCGCTACCACCGAGGGCACGCTCAGCGAAGACAACTGCCACCCGTTCTGCCATGGTAGTCTCATGTGGATGCACAATGGCGGCCTGGGCGGGTGGAAGCAGATCAAGCGGCGCCTGGGCGAGCGGCTGGCGGACAAGTGGTACCTCGGCGTTGTGGGAGGCACCGACAGTGAGTGGGCGTTTGCCTTGTTCCTCGACACATTGGAGCGCCTAGGCTACGATCCCAGCTCCCAGCCCTCTGAGGGGTTCGGACCGACGGTACTCAGAAAAGCCATGCTGAAGACCATTGACATTATCAACGAGTTGATCGACGGAATTCCGGAAAGTGTCATCCATGCTGAGAACGTCGACACCCGGAGCCTGCTGAACTTTGCGCTGACAGACGGCCACACCGTCATCTGCACGCGATACGTAGGTAGCTCAACAGACGAAGCTGCTAGCCTGTACTACTCGTCGGGTACACTCTGGGAGACGAGGGTGCCAGATCCCACCAACCGAGACTACCAGATGGCGCGTAGCGATAACGGCGCCGACGTTGTGCTGGTCGCAAGCGAACCTTTGACTTTTGAGCGAGGTAGGTTTTAGAGCCTCTGTCTCCTGAATGGTTGCTAACGGCATGCTCAGAGAACTGGGTGAACGTGCCAACCAATTCCATCGTGACGATCCACAATCAAATGGTTATGGTCCACCCTATCATGGATCAGTATTTTGATCGCAACCCTCATCACCGTCGGTCTGCGGCCTATGTGCGCACAAAAGGCCTCGCAGCCAACGAGAAAGCCACGGCAGGGCTGGGCACTCCCGTTCCCGCAGCAACACCTCCTGTTGAGATTGAGACGCAGAAGAAGTTCCTTCCTGTTATCCCTTTCGGCAATACTCGGTCACGGACCCCTGAAACTAGCATCCCAAAAGTCCGGACGCCTCTCTCGCACATTGAGCCAGCGCCCGACATCTACTCAGTGAATATGCCGCCGCCACAACAGCCTCCACAGCAGCAGCCAGCACAGGGTAACATCAAGAAGAAACGAACATCCCTGACTACAATTGAGGCGCTCTCTGCAGCCCCATCGTTACAGGAACAGAGCCCTGTCACACCAGAGAGGACTGAGTTCGCGGGCAATCCGACCAAGATTGCTCAGTTCTTCCCTGAGCTCAGCATCTCATGAGGTGTATATGCAGTCTCTGGTCTTGGATGGTTTATAGGGGCTCTCTGCGTTTCACGAAGGTTCAGCAAGCGGGCGTCCTGGAGAGCAGCCAAGATGTTAAATTATGGAGAAAGTTGTTGAAATAGCGCTTTTTTTTTCCCTTTTTGGTCGGCTAGATGGGAAGGGGGAGGCAGGCCCCTTAGACTGCAATAGATCTTGTTTTTTTTTAACTTTGCATTTATACACGTAACGCGTCCAGCAGGACTCCTCCTCCAAAGTTCGTTGATGCGTGACACTCTTGGGAAGAAACTGTGTATCCAAGGAGCGGGGGGAAGTGAGAGTAATAAAAAAAAAGAAGGCTCACAACACTCGCTCGCCAGACGGGAATTGAGCCCGACGTGGGGGTCGAACCCACAACCTTGAGATGACGGAGGAACTCCTTAAGAGTCTCACGCTCTACCGATTGAGCTAGCCGGGCCTCGGCCAAGCCCGGGAGTTGCTAGCGTCGCCGCCTGTGTTGCTAGAATAGGATGCTCTTTTTCTTTTTATTCTACACTTCAGTGCGTGAAAACGAGTGGAGCAAGAGGGCTTTCTTTTGTTTGCGATTGGGTTTCCCCCTGGTGGAGAACGCCAGTCCGGGCCCCAGGCCCACTTACAAACACCGAGGCCAGAAAAACCTGGGTTCGCTGAAAGCCTAGCTACTTACCTAGGTAGGACAGGTATCACGGCTTCCACTCTGTCTGCGTCATTGGGAAATATGGCCAAATGCCGCAAGGGAGCGGTAATAGCGTACGAAGTACTTAGGGGGTGCCACACAGAAAAAGGGGGGGCTTGATTCATATGATACGTGGGCGTGAGGTCGTCTCGATGTTTGCGCCGTTCGCAAGTCATTGCGTCTTCGGAAGTCTGTTCGCCCAAGTCGAAAGGTTTGTCGATCCACTCAAGCAGTCGAAGTGGGCCGACGCTGCGGCAACGACGGGCTCGTGTTAGTGGGTGTTTTGACGACCTTCTTTCGCACTCGGCTGGGAATCAGCCATGGAGGTTTGTCCCGATGGCAGCGGCATTCTATATGACGAGAGATGCGTAACCGTGGAAATTACCTACCTTAGTGAATCTATCTCTTTCTGCCTTTCAGGAGTCAAACGGCGACATGTGTTGCGCTGCGACAATCCACTTCAGCTGCAAATGCAAGGACCTGCTCCCCTTTCACTGTCGGCGTGACAACGACGCCATGTGCCAAGGGGAAGCGATAATCCTCCTCATCCGCTATTTCTCCCTACTTCACCCTTGCCAGAGCTGCCACGAACGAGGATGGAAGGCTAGGGACGAGGCACGGATAGCTAGCACCAACGACGAGCTGGCCAATCTCGCAAGAGCAGTGGAAACCTCCAGCATATCCTCCGGAGCATGGGCGAGGTTAGCCAGGGCTGTGACAGCCCGGTTCAAATGTCTACAGCGTAGAGCTGTACGAGAGAAAAGGCTCGAACAGGAAAACATCGAGATGCTCAAAAACTGGGCTTCGTGCCACGCTTATACCGTGCTGAAGATGCATTTCGGCTACAACCGGGTTATATGCTATGGTGAGCTTCATTGCCTCCAGGCCCGGGAGCCGCCCATGTTTGCAGCGAGGATAAACCGGGAGCTGGAGATTGCGTCTGATGTTGAAGCATTCGCTGGACCGTGGCACCGCGTAGGGAATGAGTGGAGGCAACGGAGGGGAACGCCCGGCATGTCATTGGATATCAAAACAACGCCGGCTGAGATTCTCGAAATCGCGGGTCTTGGGTCTGATAAGAAACTTGCCTCCTCTCCCCCAATGTCTTGTGTGAGGAAGGACAACTCCATGGGGCCTCCGCCTATGCCGAGATCGCGGCTTTCCTAGCAGCCGTGGGAGGGTTTGTTATGTCTGAATCCATCAACTTTAAAGAGTGTTTTGCGGTATGTAGTTCACGAGGAGACGGAGAGGACTGAGTGCAGGCAAATTGAAGAGTTGGACCATTAGTTTGCAAAGACGGGAAGAGACGCACTTCCTGTCGTTGAAGCCAATAGAGATGCACTCCGTCTGCAGCCATCAGCAACAGTCGTGAGAGAGAGGGGTGGAAATTTGAGGTACCTATGCTTCTCTACCATTGCCGCTTTTCATTTCTCTTCCCCTCTCCATCCGATGGCTTACCTTGCCTCACCAGAAGGGCATCAATAGCCGTGTCTTCGTAGCTCCTGGGCATCCCCCAGATATCTTGTCATTGGCCTGTTGCCTCCGGTCGGTAGGTGGCTCGAAGCCATAATTTTCATTAAATTACCCCTGGCCGAAGCTGCTTTATGGAGATGTAGTGGGCATCGATGTCGTTGCCCCTCCGAGATCTAAGCTTTGTGGCGCAAATCCGTCCAGAGATCTCCTCAGAAGACATCAAAAATAGGAGGTCTTCCCTATATAAGCAAGATGAAGCATATCCCGCTCAGGGTGAAATGTCTTGAAACTCAAAAACCTTAGCCTGCCCAAAGTCAGCGATATTTTGGAACTCTGAGGAGTCACTGTAACAACTAGAGGTCTTGGTATGGTTGCGTAGGTGTATTGGCGAATTGAGAATGCACGAAATTAGTTCTGAGCTATCGAGTGAGGGTATCGCGGTGTTAGGGGCGACTCCCGGCCCATCCCTATCTAACCAAGTAATAACGATTCAAACACGAGACTGCGCCCCTTGATATATCTACAATATTTGGTAACTAATTTACGACAGATCAGTCGACCCGCCTCTCTTCATCGTTCAGAAGCGCATCTTCCTCCTCAGTCTTGCCCTCAGCGTCGGGATATAAAATATAATGTTGGGTCATGAAGATGACATCATAAATCATAGAGACGTTCCCCAAAGCAAATTTCACTGGGTTGCCAGTGATTCCCGACCAGTCGCCCTGCAGGTAGCTGTCGACGCCTTGTTGCGCGATGCTCAAGATGCCTCCCGCAAAATCGAGCAGAATCTGCAAGATGCTCCACCCCACAGTTGACCTGTTTCTGTAATTGACAACGACCTGTGGCGTGTATTTGACAAGCGTCACAACCAGTTTGACATAGGAGATGGCGTAAATGGCGTCCAGCCACACCCAAGCGCCGCGTGCGGGCGCGAGTCTGTCGCGCTCTGGCGATCCTAGTACAACGAATAGGACGGCGATGACGCCGACAATACAGCCGAAGAAGATGCCCAGTACAAACCGGCTAGGACGGTTACCAACTGACGGTCGGAAGCCCCAGGCCGAAGGAAAGAAGTACTGGCTCGTGGTGATAAGCGAGAGCAGCAGGCCGTGGGCTGCAAAGGTAATGTCGTTGAACTGAACTGTCGGGGTCAATCCTTTATGGCGTGACGCGTATTGGGAGCGTATTAGAGGCGAGTAGTAAAAAGCAAGGTTGGCAACAAAGTAGGCAAAGAAGCCTAAGCAGTTAATCAAAGGGAAGTCGACCGTTGTGCCCGACGTTGATTTGCGGCGAAAGTTGAGCAGCGATTGAGGATAGAACGATAGTGACCAGGCGAAGAAGTATATCCACCCAAAGAGGCCCGAGATGAACTCGAGCGGCCCGAAGACTACCATCCTGGTGATGCCGTCGCGGGTGTGGGACGGGGCGAAGGTTGGTTGTTGGGTGGCGTGTTGGCAATGCGGGTTGAATGAGAAAGGGAGCATTTGCTCCGGCCTGCATGGACCATGAGAGCCCCAACCATTGAACGATTATTAGCGTGGGACTTGGCCGGATTCTCAGCACCTTCGCTGACTGCGGCAAGCGCGAGCGAATCTTCATAAAACATTCCGGCGATGTTACCTATCGTCCGAGACCTTAATGTAAAGTTTGAATGCCTTCGAATACCGCAATCCTTTACGGTCTGCTATCCAACCCCAAACGAAGCCATATCGCGAATCAATGGCCTTGTTGCATCAACGTTGGCTGCATCAAAGTCGGATGCTAACAGTCTTACCAGGGCTGAGCTGTGCGCGGCCTTGGCATGACGGCAAACCCCTCCGTCTCACGCGATTGGGTGGGTTTCTTGTGATTGGGCAGCGCACGGCCCTCGATCTGCCGACAGGACCCTTGGGTTCTTGGCATCGAGAGCTGTGACGTCACAGCCAGCAGTCAAGAGGGGACCCCGAATCCATACATCATGAGGCCTAGACCCGGCCGGGACCCTGACATGGGAATGATGTGTCGATAAGGCGCCCCCACAACCAACACGTTGCGCTGTACTCTTACAACCATGCCGCTGCGGGCCCAAACACGAATCGCCTGCCAGCGATGTCGCAAGAAACGGGCAAAGGTGTGAACCTTTTTTACAACGCTAATAACCCGTCAATCCTATCAACTACGCTTCGAGGAGTGTCTAATGCTAATTCTGGGCTTGCATGTGTAGTGCGACGGCGAAATGCCCTGCGAGAGGTGCAAAGAGTCGGGCGACAGCTGCGTCTATGACCAAATCCGGCGCGAGTCAAAAGGCGAGCTGCGGGCTGAAACAGCGCGACTCCGAAAGGACTCGGCGGAGAGCGATACTCTGCTCCGAGCCGTTGCCTCCATCGCGGACCCACTCATGTGCAAGAGGGTACTCCAAGGACTCATGGATGGGACCATCACACGCCACGAAGTTCTCAAAGAGTACCATTACGCCGAAACAGATAGTCAAAGTTCTAGCACCGGCCCGTCTCCGAGCTCTTCAGGGCCGAGGGCACACATACATCGCTCCACCTCAACTTCCTGTTTCAGCCAACTCATGTCATGGCGCTCCTGCCGCCCAAACATTCAGCTCGCTAATGCCCTCATCGAGGAGTCCCCCGAAAAGCAGAAGATGCGGTCGACGATCCTCTCCCTCCCCCCGCTCCCACTCGACGCTTACTCGACGCACGGCAACACGGACACGTGGACACGTACGGGTTGGACTAAGGCACACATCCGTCATCTGATTGACGCGCTTCGCACGTGGGACTACCTCCCGTTTTGCATCTTTTCCGAAGAGTTGTTTTTGCGTGACTACATCGGCGGGTGTAACCAGTTCTGTTCGTCCGCATTGGTCCACGCAATTCTCGCGCTGTCGACACGGCTAATAAACGAGTCAAGCGACGATGCCGGCCTCCTGCCCTCGGGCTGGCTGAGGAGCCAAGTTTTTTTTGACGAGGCCAGCGGGATGCTTCAGACGGTCCAGCAGATCGACGGACTTCCCGATATACAGGCATTAGGCATGCTTTCGCTCTATCTTCTGCGCTGCGGCCGAGAGGTCGAAAGCAAGCAGCTTGCTGAGAAGTTTGTGGCAAGCATCCAGGATCTTTGCCGGCGCGTTCATAGTGAAGATGGGGAGTATATTCGGGCGCGGAAGATCACATATTGCGGAGCAGTAACCTTATCTCGGTATGTTGTCGTTCAGCCCATTGTCGCTAGCTTAGTCTGATTTTTGTGGGTTTAGCATGCTTTCACTTACAACAGGGTTGTTATTTAATAGCCCTGATATCACATCCCAAGAGGAGCTGTTTTCGCCAAATTCTTTACCCCGTGGCGACTCCAGCGTCCCTGCACAAGGTGGTCCCATGCCCAGTACATGCGTCAGATCTGTCCCAAGAGTGTGGGCTAACACTGACAGGCCTTTCCGCAGACGCCAACACTCGGCCATGGAATGTTCAGTTGATCGCGACTAGCCTATTCCAAATTACCGAGTGGACTTACCAAATTGTCGTATCTTCCCAGTCCGACCCGCAGGCTCTTTCTCGTGAGGTGCCCATTGTCTACAATAAATGCCTTGACTGGTACTCGGATTTTTTCTCCTTGCTCCCACCAGATGGGGGCCGCACGCCATGGGTGCTCTTTATCCAGTGAGTGAACCAAACGCATATTAGGCATTGGCCTGACAACTATAGCATGTACTACCATTTCTGTCTCCTCTGTGCCTTCAGGCCCTTCGTTCACCTCGTTCTGGACGGCAGCGACCTTCGGCCCGACGAGGTCTGCATCCAAGCAACACAGTCTATCCTGGCACTGGGTCAGTCGTACGATGACCTATTCACTTTACGACGTGTCTCGGGGCTTGTGCCATACTTCATATGTGCTTCGGGCTTGTTCAGTCTCGGTATGGAGGAGGGCGGGTCGCTGGTCGATGATGTTCATCTTCGTCCCGGTGATGAGGCCTCATTTACAACCTCAGCGAGCCTAATTGATCGTGAATCCTATGCAGCCTACGCAGGTACGCACGCCGGTTCGTCTCATGTGAGAATGTCGGCAGCGGCGCATGCGCGTTTGCTACTTGCCAAGATCAGCTCAACCCATCCTGCGGCAGCCGTGGCAGAAAAGATGCTTAGGGAAGAAACAGGGCTCGGGTCGGGATCGCAGGGAGCGCCGAGTAGTGTGGCGCCGAGCAGTGCCTCACCAATGACGGCGACCACTTGAATTGGTCAGGCGGTAGAAGATTGCTGACGGAGTTGGCGTTCTCAGGTTCGGAGTATCAAGAGGGTTGAGGGCACGAAGTACCGTTGGAAGAGGAAGGACAGGGCTGAATTCATGTGACACTAACAGGGACATGGCAGGGCGGATTGAATAGGTGTGACAGTCAACATGAGTGCGCAAAAGGCGTAATATTCATCGGAACCTCCTGATTCCGACGCAAAACTGGTTGTGCCCGGAAGTGCGCAAATCCTCCATCGTATTACAGCAGGTATTAGCGACCATTGGCCCCCTCTTCGGTATGCGCTGCAGTAGTCTCCCGATCCTTCGGAATCCGGGGCCCACAAGTTCGAATGAGTTTTTGGCAGGTCTTGCCTGCTCACTGCACAACCTACACTAGTATTTTCAGCGTGTACCTGTCATCCTGTCTGCGTAGTCCCATACTGCAGCACTGCGACACTGCAGTGCCCGGTATCTGCCATGGCCCGAAATAGGCTGCAAGGCCAGATCTTGGTCAGCTTGTGGGGATGGAGGAGACTACCGCTGACCGATCAGGGGAAGTAGAAGGCACGAGGATCACGCATTGCATGTGAAGGGCAAAAAAATTGCCAAGAGTGAGCTGTTCAAGGTTGAAACGGAATCTAGGACCGGAATTCGGGAACGCTAGTCAAGAAATTCCTGAATGGATACGAAGGTCGGTCATGGATGCGAAGGCGACGCGAGAAAAGGTGTCAAGCTCTGCATGATTGTTGTGTGTGTCGTGTTATACGAGCCTCTGATTTGTGAGCTGAACCAACTTTGGCGTCGTTTGTGCTTCCTTGTGCTTCACTGCTGTGAAAGGGCAAGTCTTGGCGAATTCAGTGGGTTTGCCCTGGAGCCTTCTTGGTTGGGGGGGGGG
>Ga0247760_1002695_pt1 | contig 12891 bp, 15 predicted proteins | sample UWRJL171409R4_FD_179936 | JGI IMG/M metagenome (GOLD analysis project Ga0247760, IMG submission 179936) | Plant litter microbial communities from Arlington Agricultural Research Station in Wisconsin, United States - UWRJ-L171-409R-4 | ecosystem: Environmental > Terrestrial > Plant litter >...
ATTTTGCTTAGTTAATTACGCGGCCCTGATTTTCAGGGTTATATATGGGGATTGGTGTTCCAAATGTGGGAGTGTTCCAAAAGCCGGTCACTTGACTTATTTTCGGCTGTAGGAGAGCTATGACGGCATACATTGGAACACACCAGGTACTGTGTGACAGCCTCAAAGATGAAAATGGATCCGCTCAAAAGGCTTCGTGCAGTGAAGTCTGGACACTGAACCTGTACGCGGCTGCAACTGTTGATCCGTAAATGCCAATCATAGACAACAGGGTATCTTGGTAGACGTCAATCCTGTGAAGAGCTCTCCCGCTCTCGTCCTTTTATGCATTGCTGTATATTTATGCCTCTACTGGGCTGACATTCCCATCCTTCTCCAACATCTCCGTCACCAGCCCCAGTATCCTCCCATGGATGCTCTCATCCGCTGCAATAAGCCCGTAGTTTCCAGCCAAATCCCTCCCCGTTCCAAAATCCACTGGCCGCCCGTACAGATCTGTGATCTTGCCCGCGCCCGACTCGGTGTAAATCAGCTGTGCGCCAACGTGGTCCCAAAGACACCATGGCGGCCGCCGCGTCGCGGGAAACCGCACCTGCACATGCTCCCTCCCCCCGAGAATCAGCGCCGCGTATCGCATAAGCGACGAGTAAATCTCCGTTCCGGGGTATCCCGCGCCTGCGGCCTCGGCCAGCTCGTGCACCTTCTCCGACAGCGTCGCGGCGCTCAGCGACGAATCAATGAAATGGAGATCTTGCAGCTTTACGGCGGCGTGGCCTTTACTCGCCACCCGCCGATCGATGCGCCGCGCCGCCACCAGCCCGCGCGTCCCTATCGGCCGCACCTGTGCGCCTTGCCCGCGCACAGCGGAGAGCATCAGCCCCATGCCAGTCTCGTCGACGCACGTTTCGCGTACGCACGCAGGCCCGTCCGTTGCGAGGAGTAAGTTTGGACACCCGAGGACGCCGAGGACCTCCCTGCCGCCCTCAACGAGCGCAAGCGAGACGGCATATTGCTGGTTCTTGATAAAGGATGCGGTGCCATCGATAGGATCAAGCGCCCAGAAGCGAGATTTCCGCCCACCGACGCCGCGCCCGCCAAGATCGATGATTTCGCACATTTCGTTGATGGAGCGCGGTGTGGCAAGGAGGGCCTCGCATTCAGGGTCGTCGAGGTGTGTTGTGGAGACGATTTCCCAGACTTGGCGGGCGAGTTCGGGATCGGCTCGGAGTTCGGTGGCGTCTTCCTCGCCGACAAAACCATCGGAGGGAAAGGCGGCGTGCACGGCGCTGATGAGGAGGGCTTGCACAGCGAAGTCGGCGACGGTTACGGGAGACGCGTCGCTCTTGGCGATTTGGCTGTTGCGTCGCCTGTTGACGGCAGAGGAGAGGACTTTGCGGGTGAGGCCGGCTACACGCTGCACGGCGAGCTCGGCGATTAGCCGCTCACCGCGGTATGGTTTGACTGTCATCGGAGGGTCGGGTGGTTTGTGGTTGGGTTGGGGTTGTCGGAAGGGCGGGGTTGCGGTGAATTGATGGAGGACGCTTCCGATCTTGGTGCTGTCCGCTCTACCCGGACTTGGGAGATGCTGTTTTAAGTGTCATTTGGAATGGGGCGGTGGTTGAGGTCGCCAACCGAAGCGGAATGTGATGAGATTTCATGCCTTTCCGGGGTTCGCGCCACAGTCTGTGAGGCATTCAGGAACTGGTCGGCCGGCCGCCACCGGTGCGGTGTCAGGAGAGAGCGGCGGGTGGCCTGGTGCTCATTGGACGGCGAGCAGGTGAGGGGTGTGGTGAGTGGCTATGCTCGGGGCGCAGAGAGCGCAACGGCCCCGTCGGATTCTCGTCTCAGCAGAGGCCGCCACCACCTCGCAGATTTCCTTCTGGCGCCCTGGGAATTTTACGAGGAGGCCGCTGGACGCACGGCACACCCCGGGCGATTCCTGGGTGCTAACGCAATCTGCAGTTTTGGCGTTTGCTTCGTGATTGACTGAGGCGGAGCCTGGAGATTCAGCACGGGTTGCAGCGTGTCACAGGTCGAGCACCGCAGTGAAGCCTGCTGCCAACGCGACATCAGGTGAGCTTTTGTCTCTGTGATCAATCAACCCTGACATATTCCCGATCCCTTTCTGATTCATTTTCCTCAATTTTCTTCTGCGAAAATTTTTCGGACTTTCTGCCTTCCGATCCGACTTCCGTCAATGTCCACGTCTGTCGAGTTTCACGGCGTTCCGAGGTCGTGCGCGTCACATCTGACAGCTCCGGGCAGATTCTGTTCACGGAGAAAACCTCGGTTTTTTGCCTCCAGCCACAGCTCCGACTTATGAACACGAGTAGAGGCTGATAGAGTCTGGATGTCGGTCAGCATCGATACCTGGGATGCGTGATTTTGACTCCAATCGAGAGGATTCTTTCTTCCAGCGCGACACTGGAGGGGCGCCCTGTGAAACCTGAAGCTGCAAGGGCTCCCGCCACCCCACCCCAGCCCCTTGTGCCGATTTTAGGGCCCAATCCAGTCACCATCGATGCCCGAGATGTGAGATGCAAATGCACATCAAACGTTCTAATGGCCATGACCTTCGCTGCCATCGGTATTGAGATTATCGTAAATACTACCTTGGGCTACCAGGCCACCAGTTTTAGGTGCCTTAGACATCCAGATTTTGTGGGCGACAATCGAAACAGAGTTGTTCAGCTTCATGAGCAACGTTAAAGGAGCGTTTGGTGACCCCAGAAGTCAAACCACAATCAGGGCCATGGATCTGAATTAGTTTAGGGTTTCTGAGCCGGATTTTCTCGCCAAGCTAGCCAGTTTGATCCATATGTTCAGTTTTCTAAGAATATAGTAGCCAATGAGAAAGCTGCCTCCATAGCCCAGCTCAGTCGCAAAGAGGCATCATCATTTGCTTCAAACCCTTTTGTTTCCTCAAGTCCCGAGTCAGGGTTATGCTGTAGCCCTAACCCTAACCCTATGTACGTCCGGATTTTCGCACGCAAAACAGACATTAAGGTCCAAAAAATGTCTCAGAATTATTAGGCCAAAATTAGCAGGGTAGATCGCCTCTCAAATTTGTGCTGGTTTCGCCCTTTCGGCCGGACTGTACTATCATCTTTTCGGTTTACCTCTCTTGGTTTGAACTGTTTGACTTCAGTGCTATGGGGTACGCTACCTCACAGGGCCTCCGGAAATGTTCCTAGCTCACGCCCCAAAATGGGAAGATGACGGATGCCAGTGGGCCAAGATCCCATCATGTCGGCTGAAAGATGACAGGTGGAGATCTGCTTGCACGAAGGGCCAATCCATCATTCATTTGTTCATGCTTCTCAAATCAAGCAAGCAACGTCGAGTAGCAAAGATCGACAACATGACGGCTTGATGGGAGCCTGTTGATGGCGGGACGGAAGGCTTTCGCGTTGCAAAGTTTGCGTTTACGTGACATTGGAAACTGACAGGACGATCATCACTTCAACCGATCTTGTCAACCTGGGCTAAAGGCGCAAGAAAAGTCAAAAACCTTGGGTGTAGGTAATTAGGAACGAAAAACGGCAAAAGGGAATCTTCCACAATCTTCATCTCCATGTCACCACTGAAGCGGTGATCACAGCGAAAAAGAGGTAGGTTGGTATCAAAAAGTCCACCCAGAACGGCCCCGAAGGACAGTTCATGGCACCGAGCTCCACGATGTGCGATGCAGGCTCAGCGCCATAGTCTGAGGTGCTCATGATCTCCCCAGACTTGGATAAGGTAAGTATAATCAAAAAGAGGAACAGAAGGGCTTTCAGCTCAACGATGGGAGCGAGGAGGTGATTAAATAGTAAATTAGGCATCGGATTATCACGTGTTATCATGAAAGAGTTCGCAGGTAGATTGTGGAAGTTCGCGCTCGTGCTATTGATAAGCTTAGAGGGATCCGCCATTTTCGGAAGGGCCGCCTAGTAGGGGGACTGTAACCCTAACCCTGGGCTCGGGCTCTACGGATCCGTAACCCCTTTTCATAACAAACAACATTGTAGCAGCCAGGGAATCCGCTTGACCTAAACACCAACAGAAAATTCAAAATGTATAGATTATATTTTTCACCTCCTCTTTCCCTCCCATCGTTGAGCTGAAAGCCCTTCTGTTCCTCTTTTTGATTATACTTACCATATCCAAGTCTGGGGAGATCATGAGCACCTCAGACTATGGCGCGCCCGGTTACGCAGTCCGAATAAAACGGTGAGACCCCTTTCGACAGTCGTTCCGAGGCAGCCAGTTCTTTGTTCTGAAATACCACCGATCTATGTCAGGTTGACTCCCCACTAGGCCCGACCTAGGCTATCTTTGTTTCCAGTCTTGTCTCGAAACTTCGGAGTCGAGAGCAAAGTACATGCCCGTGGTCATCCTAGAGGTACCGATTTCAAACGACCTACTCTAACGGGACCAAGGCTCAACTATTAAGAAAGGACATTGCTCACAATATTATGTTGAAGTTCAAAAGCCCGCGTTTACCATCTACTCCAACTTCAAGTTGTCAATATACGTGGTATTTCACAAGTCGATGTGAACTAATTAAAAGCTCCAGGAAATTTGGGCTTTGGTCAATTGCAGCTTACAGTAGGCAGCTCGAATTGTGGACTTTCCGATCAAGCCAAACAGCTCTAGAACCAGTCTTCGTCGTTCATCAGAAAAGCATCCAATGGCTCAGCTCCGTACTCGCCAACGTCGTAGAGAGATGCCCAAATTGGCCGGTCAGGGTTTGACGGGCTTGCTCTAGCATATGATGGGTGGTTCAGTGATGGGATTGATGGACGGGTTGTTTATGTCAAAGTTGTATTCTTCCCAGTCTGGACCGTCACATACGGGTACATTCGTCCGGTGGCGTGGCAGAGGAGCTCGTGGGGCATTTTCGCTAGTAATACACCAACATGCGCCTCCTGAATCTGCGGCTACGTCGACTAAAAGGTATTATTGCTGGGCTTGACTTTTAACACTTATTCTATTGGAGACTGGCATTTCTAATTCTCTTCCCGGCACATGTCATTGTAGTGTTTTGGCCGTTAGCCCCGGGTCAAAGAGGGGGATGGATTTCCAGTGATGGACACACGAGCCGATATAATTCAACATACGAATCGAATGGCTTGAACGCGTAACTCAAACTGACAATGGCCATCCAGGATTCTTGCCTTCCTCTTTAAGCCTTGCTTCTACTCGTCAATGGCACAGTCGCGCCGGTTAACATGGCAGCATTCATTAAACCTGCTCCTCGAAGTGGCAAGCTAGATGTAGCGCAACCTTAATATCCTCGCCCGGTCTTGCGAACCCAAGCCATTGTTATGCCTTCCCAGTTCATTCATCACATTACCGCAAACGCAGTGCGTAGCAACTTGATCAAGAACGCAGGGTTGGACAGAAACCGCTGAACTTCAGAAGTATAAACCCCCCTCCTTTCGTCCAGTTCTCTTCAACCGTGACTTTCAAGTGATTCACTGCTAGGGCTTTCGTTGTCAACATCGCTTGGTCCCCGTCATCAGCCAGGCGGTTGCAACACTGGCGCATCTACGCCGTGTAGTGTACCCCTCCATTGAGCCATTCTACCTATTCGACACTACACTAAGAAGGTCCCGTGCCGGTCATTCTCGAGCAGCCCAGCGTGTACTGCTACGAAATTCTCATGGAGAAAAGGCCGAAATTTCCCATGGCTACTCCTACTTATGATGATACACTCACTCTTGCTCTAAGACAGCTCACCTCCCAAACCGTGCGCTGTGGATACAGCCACAAAAACCAAGTCCACACCCACACATACCCCAGTATGCTCTCAAACGTCACCACCCTCCTTGACCCGGGCACAAAACATCTCCTCCTAACCGGCGCCCAAACCCCCTGAACCACGCTCTCCATCGCAAACGCCAACGGCTGGATCACATAAAACCACCCTGATCCCCAACAATTACACCACCCCCTTTTCCAATCAATCACCGAATGAATCGCCCCCGATAACAAAAACACCAAGCAAACATTCACCATCCTCCTCCCGTACTCGCCCCTTCCCCACACCCTGTCTGATATCTCGTCCGCAACCGCCCTGAACGGGGCATATACCAACCGATGCCAGAAATAGCTCCAAAATCGCCGCACTGTGTATGCTTCCCGAATATCTCCATACAGCGGAGGCCACTCGTGGGGTTCATCCAGCCGGAGGACGTAGATGAACAGTATACTGAGAAGCTCATGCAGGGAAGATAGAAGCAAGTAATTATGCAAGACGAAGTTCAAAGTCAGATAGGTGCGTGCCGCGGTGTGCATTTGCGAGAGGTACGTCGGCGAGGAGTTAAGAAGCTCCGAGACTTCGTAGAAGAGGGCTAATGCGAGGTAGCGGATGAAGATGGTGAAGAGTTGGCGGGGGAGGAAGTCGGTTCGAGCCGAAGAGAGGGATGATGGCGTCGACGGGGTTTGGGGTGTTTTGACAACCTGCCAGGAGGTGTTGATGCCGCGGTAGTTGTACAGCATTTTGTACGCTTGGTAGAAGGGGCTGAGATTCACTTTGCTAGCGGGGTTGGTTGCGGCGGTTAAGCCGTCATTGCGGCGGATTAGCGCGACGTGGGCTATGTGAATGAGCCAGATCAGGACGCCGTGGGCGAAGATGGAGTTGAGTTGGTCGTCGGGAAATAGGTCGTTGAAGCGGCGAAGGAAGGTAGCGGATAGTATGAAGATGATGGTGGTGTTTCGAGCGGTATACTTGCTCGGCGCCGAGAAGGTGTACAGAGCGTATGCAGATGCAGAGGATATTGCGATGCAGGGACGAATCGCGGCGCCCAGGCTCCAGCCCTGAGCCACAGCGTGAGCCATGATGCACAGCTGCTAGACGAGATCCGCTCAGCTGCTGGATGACATGAAAGTGGGGATTGGCACAACAAGAGAAATGGATGGCTCTCAACAGGACGTCATATTGGTCGGTTGCTTCTTGCTACATGTATGACCCCAGGAAGAGTGGTGATCAGCAGGTACCAAACCGTCGGCATTTTCTGGCGGTTGTTGGGTTAAAACGTTTCGTGCCGGGTAAACCCACGTACCCGGTTCATAGTAGTATGCGCCGAACTGCCTGATTGGAGCGCGTCCAAGCTGCATCCGATTACACCCAACGCGTCAACACCTACCCCTTTTGTCAACAACAAACAACACCAGAGTGAGCGAATCAAAACAGGGTCTGATTGATGTAACCCTGCCGGTATCGCAGCAACTGCGAGCTACCATCCTCTCTGTCGGTATCTGCCGAGAATTTCGGTACCACTGCGGTAGCCAAGGCATGAATCTTGGTCGGCATGCTCTCACAACGCCGCAGGTACCAACACCCGGACCCTCTTGGCAGCTTGTGGGCTAACAGGACAAAACACGCGCCTCGGCCCAGTGACAAACATGAGGGTCTCAACGCAGTGCTCGCAACCGCGGCCGTGGGATTGGCCTTATTCGGGTCAAGGAAGGCGACGGCAAGCAGGCGGTCTTTCTGCAAGCCACGAGGTTGCACTCGTCCAGCATGAGTCTTGGCGTCGCGAACCCGCCTCGCAAGTAAATCCGCCATAACATGGCCCGTGGTGGCGTGTGAGATATCTATTTTGGAGCGGGGGATGGCGTCAGGTATTCTGGACGGTTGGAGTTGAGATTTGGGTGCCTTAGTTGGAATTTGTCAGCAATCGAAATGGAAACGAATAGCGAGACTCAGACTTGAATACGCCGTGAAGACATCAATTTGCCAGACTATCCACCTGCTTGCAGCGAGTGAATACATTTCACAAGAGCGTTGATGCAACATAAGCCGGGGGAAAGCTTGCAGCAGTTTGACAATGTGCCCGACTTGAAGGAAGTTGCCCCAGTCTGCCGCATCTTTCTCCGCTGAAAAGCCAAATCCTTCGCAAGGTGGACAGCATCCGCCCGGACTGGGGAAGACTGGCACATGAAGCGAGTAAGCAATTGTTGGTGCTAAAGGCGCAATGGGACTTTTCACACGCGTCTGAGACTCGACGTCGTGGTCTCCCTACGGAGTTTTCATTTGATGAAAGAAAAGTGGGTCATCGCCCAGCGCCGCTCCTTCCTCCAAGTACCTAGTACTTCAATATTTTGTTTTTCTCATGCGAACCCTCGCCCTGCAAACCCCGATGCTTCTACACAGCCACACACCCTATGCTACCGGCCCATTAAATACCATCGCAATGGCATCGAGAATCGGACCCGATAGGCAGAGCGGAAGCTCGTTCTTCAAGCGACTTCCCCTGGAGATGCGCGACAAGATTTACGAAGACGTCTTTTCCTCCACAAGATTCGCATGAGGACTGAGGACATACGTGATCATGGAAGAATATTACGACAGAATCAAACCCGCCCCCAACGGTCTCGCCCTACTCCGCACCTGCCGTCGCACCAGAAGCGAGATCGGAGATAAATGGCTTGGCCAAGTTCTGTTCTTCTTCGAAGATATCATCACTCTTTTGTGCGTTCATGACATGGGATGAGCAGCAAGATACTTACTGACATGTTTAAATCCACCTAGCGACAAGCTGGTTCCTTTACCGGTAGATTTGCGCTCGAAATTGAGGCGCCTGGCGGTTGTGGAAGGGAGAATCAGTGTTTTTTACGAAGATATCACCCCATTCTTCCCAATTTCCTGTCTTTCGAATTTCCTCCCGAGCTTGCGACTAGATGTCCTCACGGTCATCAGACAACCCTATATTTTCGGCAGATCGGGAAAAGACTAATGCGCCAGTCTGAACGATCTTATTTATCAGCAATAGCAATAGATAGAAGGTCCTTCGCTATATTCTTCCACACTTCCACAATTCTGGGAGTGTCAGCAACCGAGCTTGACGCGGACCGAGACGATCACGATAAAATGGCTTTTGTGCCGTTGCTAACGCACTGGCAACGCGTAATTGAGAGTCGTGACGGACACCACTCCCACCCCTCTGAGGATTTACCACGCTACTCAGTCGGGAACTCCGAGCCATGGGTCGATCCTCAACCCGGAAAAACGGGTGCGGTTGCCGCAAGGGCAGGACCCGTCCAATTGCAGTTACGCCGCCAATCCCGCTCTTATAAACCTCTGTAAATTAGATACGGAGATGATGGTGGTTGTTGAAAGAGGTTCTCGAGCCGGTGTACAGGGGAAGTGTGGCCCGTCAGGCGCAAATCCTGATCATTAGGCTTTAGGGCTCGTTTCTCCTCAGGCTATCTCTGAGATGAGTTGGGCGCAGATCAGAGGGTTTTCCACCGCCAGCTCGACTCGGACAAACTACGTCTCAATCATCATTGGAAAAAGCTGGCCTGTCCAGCTCGACACTTACGATGATGCAGATGAGTACTATTCGTCCATATGGTGGTATTGGAATATGATGGAAGGTCTCTCGGATTCCTCCGCAATCGAAGATTCGGAGGAGCTTGAGTACTCAGAGGGAGAGTTGGAGGAAGACTCGGAGGAACTTGAGGACTCGGGTGAAGAACAGAGTACTTTGATGGGAAGCCACTAGGTTCCCAAGTAACACCATCTACGCATAACTCTGCGGAAGAAATTTCACTTATGTGGCCGAAGAATTAAGATCCATCTGAGAAAATGATATGTCGGCTTACCTGAACCTTTGACCGTGAATTTCGTACCTAGTTACTTGGCCCCGAGACCAACGAAAACGCCCAATACGAGCTTCTGCAGAATCCGAAACAACCTGCGATATGAAGGCGAAGGCTAAAAGGTACCTGAAAGGGCCCCTTGTACGAACATGTAATTATCACGCAGTCCATTATGTTGCCGGAGCAGCATCCATAGTCACCGGAGAGCTTGGACTAGTCGTGAAAGACCTCAATTACATTCAAGAATGGGTCGTCATGGAATGCTGACAGGCTTTGTCAGAATGGAACAGAACGATGGGCTCTTCTGCGGGCACCTGCTGGGGGGATCTTTTCTTGGCCAGAGCCTTCGTCGCAACTTTCAACCCCGCAACACCGCCCGATTTCACTTTCCAGTCAAACTGCTGTACGTCGCGTCCTGCCTGCAATTTCGTACCACACCGCCGCCAGCACAGTTTGCGTACCCTTCCCGGCCCCCATAAATATAGCGAAGAAAAAAGGTGGCCCACAGAGGCGGCGAGCGAAAGCGCAAATCGGGCAGTTGGGGCAAACCACAATAGTCGCAAATGGAACCCGACGCGCAAACAGAAAGCATGTTTTTGACCGCCTGCCCTTGGAAATCTGTGGTAAGATCTACAAGACGGTGTTCTTCTCGACAAGATTCGCTTCCGGGAACAAAGATTGCGGGGTAAAGAGCTAGACCAAGATCAAGCGCGCTCAACAGCCTGGCGTTGCTTCGAAGCCAGGGAAGAGATCGGGGATTCCTGCATCGGACAGGTCCGCTTCTGCTTTGAAGACCCTGTCCCTCTCATGTGAGTTCTTTTTCTATCACTGCCATTTGCATCTCACGTCATGGATCTGCACCCATCGAGTGGTGTCGTTACTGGCATGCGCTGACGAATTCGGTTGTCCACTACAGGGACAAGCTGACTGCTCTTCTAGTCCAGACGCTTTCGCAATTGTGCCACATGAAGATTCTCGGCCATTCGGTTGTCCTTGACTTTCCAAGCAATAGCCTTTCAGTGACCTACCATCTTATTTCTCTCTTCAGACTTCTTCCGGGTCTGTGCCTAAGTAAGCTCATGGTAATTGTCAGTGGGGCCGAGAAATCCACGCATATTTACCGTTGCCTGGATGAACTGATCGCTGAAGGAAACGGATGGAAATTCCTTTACTTTGGAGATCTCTTACTTTATCAACTACAATCCTCCTTCGTCAGAGGGTGCGAAATGTTGACTGAGGATGCGCATTGACTTCCCCATTCATCGGCCCCTTCACCCCGGAAGCTCCAGCCACGCCACTGGCAATGCGTACTGAAGAAACGAGACGGATATTGGTCCAATTCTTTGGTCACGGTCTGCAGCACCCTGAGCCGAATCAGTACGACATTACCATCAGCCCAAGCCGACGTGCGAAGCACGAACAGACGGATTTGATCATCGAAGAAGCCCGCGGCATTAGGGAGATGGTGATAGTTGTCAACCGAAGCTCCGGTGTCGATTATGAGGAGAAGGGGGAGCCCGCGCGGACGGCGACTAATGTTCACGAGATCGGGGAGTTTCTCGAGGGGGCCCTTCTCGAGTTGACGGACGAGAACACGTGGGCGTGCATCAAAGAGATATGGTTCGGCGAGGATCGCTACGAGACCGAAGTTGATGTCTACGATATGTCGACGACTACGCCTCCAGTCCGACGCAGATTCAGCATCCCATGGGCAGCCCCACGGTAATTTCTTCCTCCCCGCAATTGTGGATGCCGTGGCTGCACCGGAATCAGATATTGAACTAGCGTAGGGAGATATTTTAAGGCAGGCAAACGTTCGTCAAACGGGGTAGTAGCATATGCTCCTGTCCTGTCGATCTTACTCTTGCACTTATTTCTGCTTTTACTTTCGATGCGTCCTTGCCCTCCAGAACCTACAGCGGCGCCATTTCGACCTTGAGCTCGGCAACTGTCACCGTATTTTCTGTCTGCTTCAGCGTCACTACCACTTCCGCCATCTCTGAAAGGATAGTGCAGCGCACATCTGATAGCAGGCCCAGGACAATACCACGTGAGCACCCCAGTGAACGGACCACCTCCAGACAGTATATGTTCCCGGCTTGCCTCCAACCTTCTGCAAGCTCCCGGTCTCCTTTTCCGATACATACCAGAGCTGGGTATGGGGAGATCAGGAGCACCTCAGACTGTGGCGGAGAGCCTGCATTGCACATCGCGGTGCGCTCTGACATGAACAGCCCGCGGGCTGTTCTGGCTGTAATTTTTGATGCCAAACCTCTTTTTCGCTGAAGTCGTGGCTTTCGAGTCGCGTCCTGGAGGAGAAGCGTGCTGGTGATTGAACGGTTGGCATTGATGTGAGTGGCCCATGCTCGAGACCCTGGAAGAGGACAGCTTGAAGTTGACCGGATATTTGGGCACTTCGCTTTCTCATCGGCACCATGCCCGGTGACAGCTGCTTGCAGTTGCCGTATTGTGCAGCCGCAGTTGGCCAACGAGAAGTTTTCCAGACTCTACTACCACGGTCAACACATTTCAAAATCACAGGAGGAGGATAGTAGCCTTGCAGCAACAGTTCAAGTTGCGAACCTGAAAATAGTTTTGGGCATTCCCATCTGGACCCTCGAAGGAGAGACACCACGCGGCGCTGGTCGTGGTTGTTGCCGGGTGGCAATGTCTAAGAGGTATCCCGGCTGGAGGGCGAGGACTGTTTTATTTTGATGTCTAAGATACTGATGCGGCCGTTTGCTCACCGAGTACCTGCCAGAACCTCGGCCCAATACAATTGCCTGGTCATTTCGTTTTCAGCCTCAGGCTTTCTTCCTCCGGGGCCGAAAGAAACCTGGAAAGGATCAATGGCCTTCATTCGACGAAATTTTGAGCTACCTGATAGAAAGGCTTACCTAATCATGCAACGACCTGACTTTGCAACGGGTTTTCCACCAAAAATCTCCCATTTCAATAGCTTCTATCTCCACAACCCCTGCTAGTAAAATTGAGGAAAAATTACTAATACATAATTCAATACCTATTATATAAGTGAAGCGTATTATATATTTAGTTTTGTAGCGCTTAATATTAATGAACTAATGTTAAAAGCTGGTATAAGTTTTACTATTATAAATATATTAATATATATACTTTAAAGCTAACTAACAGGAATTTTTAATTCATATTATGGTTATTTATAATATAAATATTATATTTTAAATGCCAATTTAATATCATTACTTAATAGGAATTAACTATATATTTCTATTGTACAAATTTCAAATCTTCACATATTAATTAAAATATAACTATTAA
>Ga0247760_1002696_pt1 | contig 12884 bp, 12 predicted proteins | sample UWRJL171409R4_FD_179936 | JGI IMG/M metagenome (GOLD analysis project Ga0247760, IMG submission 179936) | Plant litter microbial communities from Arlington Agricultural Research Station in Wisconsin, United States - UWRJ-L171-409R-4 | ecosystem: Environmental > Terrestrial > Plant litter >...
GAGGAACGAGTGCGCCACCAGCAACTCTTCCGAGGCGCCCCACGAGAGGGAAATCGAAGCATCGTCATCGGAAACATCGTCGACTCGCTCAACCGAAAAGGAGGCCTGCAATGCCCACTGCAAGCAGAGTCAGCGCCCTCGTCCGTCAGGGGTGGTAGTTGGGATCTAAGGACCTACCCTAAGCGCATCTTGCTCCTGGCCAAACGGTCTGTATATGCGCACAATTCTGTGCGTACAGACTGCAATCTTCCCGGTGGCCTCGTCAAGCGCAATAGCCTCTAGCGGCTTCTCGTCGTCGTCATACACGGTCTGGAGGAGCGTGTCCGGCTCTCCGAGGATGGAGAAGGCATTGCCAGTGATGTAGGCCTGGGAAAGATCCCTAAGTCAGCCCTCATGCTCGAAACTTCTCTCGGCAGCTGATCACCTACCGTGATGCGACGAGAGTCCCAGTAGCCTGTCGCCAGAGCCTGTAGCCGGGACTCTGGCTTTCCTGGCAGGATAACCTTCATCCTACCGGCGCGATGTAGGCTGGCTCGCTAACATTTCGAAGCGCAATCTGGCGGGACTCGATGTACAGCGGCGTAGATGCTGTGGAAGGCGTCGGGATTCAAGATACCCCCCACCAAATCGAGGTGCAGTATATTGGGCGGTTGTCAGAGCTGCGAATAATCACGCGACAAACTTGTCAATGTGGTGTCTTTGATGCGGTGCATTCGGCGTGTTAGGCCGCTCCCGGCTGGCAACATGTCACGTAATTACGGGTTATTGGTAATTACAGTTCTTGGCGATGACGCAGCTCGCGGCCGTTGATTTTGGACCCCTAATAAAACCATATAGCCCCACAACATCGTCCCGTGAACATATTCAAGATGCCAGGGTAGTCCGTCTCAAACCTGTAAACGTAGAGGCATGGTTTACCAGAGTAAAGTCGCGCATTCGCAGAGTGAGGGGTCGATTAAATCGCTATCGCTCCGGCACCTTTCTGCAGCTCATGCAGGCCTGCAGCCACATCACATTCATAGGAAACGGGAGTTGATGTGGGGGTTGACAAGAGGGAAGATAGATCTCTTCATCCCGCTCTCGGGGGCATTAGTATTGTGCTACTAAGACAAGATAAGGGCCGAGACACGCCCTTGCTAGGCATTGCGCCACTGCAGTTTGGATATCGTACAAGATGGTAATATTGCAGCTCAGAAGCTTGCCCGTGTCGCCCTCCTGGGGCGGAAGCTGCGCTGGTCTACTTCACAGCCGGAGCACCACCCATCTTCCCGTTGTTGGCATATTTTGCCTCTGCAGCATATATCGCGTTAGCCACCTCTCGCCATCGGGGTTGAGTAAGAAACTTACTGAAGAAAGTATACGACAAAGTCACGGTCTCTATGCCAATCATGTTTAGGTCGTTAAGGAGATCTGGATCCAGGTAGAAGAAGACAGGCATGTCCACCGTCTCGCCAGCATTCAACCTCTGCTCCTCAAAGCAGAAGCACTGGATCTTACTGAAGTATGGCGCTACCTGCGCTGGTGTCACACTGTACGTAGCTACGCCGATAATGTCCTGGTCGCTATTGTTTGTGGCCGTGTAGAAGGCCAGTGCTGTCTCTCCGGGCAGCACGCGCACTTCGCGCTGCTGAGGCGTGAACTTCCACGGCAGCACGTCTGAGACGGATGAGTTGAAAGTCACTCGTATCCGCTTCGCATCCTTCACTGGTATAAGCCGGCTCGCGAGGTCTTCGTCCTCTTTCCCCCCGAAGCCACCCCCGTGAGCGCGGACCGGCTGCCCGCCCCAGCCAGTGGTTTGGCAAATCTACCGAAAACTGAGTTAGTGATGATTTAGACGACGAGAAAGAACAGGGCCGTACCATCTTATACATTGGGACAGAGCCGTACGAAAACGCTACCGTCCCCAGGATAATACTGAGCGCGTAGAACCTAGACGTCCGACCTTATTAACCTTGTGTTCTCGATGTTCGCGGGCAGTGAGCTTGGCCATACATTGTCGTATTGTTTCTTTTATCGTATTCCGCGCGCATCTTGACCATCGAGGGAGCGATTGCGCTCCCTTGGGCCTGGTTGTTGGTGCCATGCTGGGCTTTTTTGCTCGCACTCTGCGACACAAATCGCCGCCCGCTGCGTTGCGCATTGGCGCCGAACTGCTGCCATTGAGCCTGCACACATTCGCAGGACGGGCATGACCATTTCGAGGATCTTTCGAGTACGCGCCGGCTTAATTGAGCTATTGGATTCATAGTTGCGACGTTGAGGGGTATCTGGATGCTGGTGATGAACCTTGGTGGTCTGACCTCAGAGGCTTTGATGCAGACCGTCAACTGAACTGCATCGGGAGAGGTGGGGTACTTCGTACTTCGCGGTCGAATCAGCAGGCAGGAATCGCACTTGCCTCAAGTGGGCGCGAGGCGTGCAACTTCGCCGACCTGCTAACGTAATCTACAGGGTTTCCGGCCACCTAGGCTTTCCGGCCACCTATTTGGGGTTAGCTTCAGCTACCAAATGGCCTTCTACCACACTACAAACCACGCCAATTATTTAGCCAAACTGGTGCAAATACCTCCATTCAAACAAACAGCCTTTAAATAATCAATTTATATGTAGATAAAATAAATCCAAATAGTTAATAGTAATTTACGTACGTACCACACCTTTAGAAACTAACAGAACTATAACTTTCTTACCCTTATTACTTTCCTCTATTAACTCAAAGCATTTGTTCAGGCCGACCCTGTCGTTCTTTTTAAGCTCTGTGTGTAATATTACTGTAGCTGTTTATATACATAGCGATGCGTTCTCTGGCGCGTGCCACCATTAAAAAGGGGCTGCGCCGCACGGTTCTTTAAACTATACTTCTTTTAATAAACAATCGATCTAACGATTTTCATTACAAAGACCTCCCATTAAAAGCCTAGTAACATTCTAGCCCTTTGATCGAAGGAAGATAACTATAACAACCCTGCAGGCCGTCACTTAGGCCAGGGCGGCCCAACAAATCCCCCGCAGAAAGAGCAGTGCAGAAGGACAGTGTACACTGTCCTGACGCACTAAGCCAGGGGTGTAAAGACCCGAAGCCCCTACGACCAGTGAGGTGTCGCTCGCAGCATACCGAGTGCTCGCACTGCGAGCAGGAGAAACCTCATAAGTAAAACGCTCACACTATACAAAGTGCTCGCATAACGAGCACTTGCAACAGCACGAGCAAGGTACGAAGTACCTACTGGTTAGTTAGTATAGATAGTCATAGTTGTGCCCACAACCACCGTGAGGGACTCTAGTTCCTCACGCTAGTATTCAATTATTCATTTATGTCCTACTGTTCAGACTCACCTCTGTACATTATAGTGACAACGACCTACAGTAACATTAAACCCCCCCCGTCTAGGAGTGCTAGCTTAATAAGCCGTCTTCAGAACGCCCCTTACCTATTAACGTCCTGCCATACGTTCTGTCTTAACCCACACCAGTCCTCTCAAGGCCTATGTCAGGTGCAGGTCGTAATAATAACCTAATCTACAGTCGCATTTCTTTTATTATTCTATACTAAGCTCTGTTCTATACTAAATACCATTATATATTAAGTTTTATTCTGTTAGGTTTTTACAACCCTAACCCGGCCAGTGTGGTTAGAACAGTGTAGCTAGATCCACGCAGCCGCTCCGCGGCTGCATCCGTAGATCTGCACAGCCAAGAACGCCAGACTCCACTGCCAACCTCGTATTCAGTCAGCCAACCTCGCTTCACAGAAGCAAGTGTGGCCAATGCACTCCGTACACTAGCCACCCTCACAGCTATAATAACACGGCTTCCACTCTCAAAGATAGAAATAATTAATCACCTTTAACACACACTGCTTTCCAATGCCTTAACCCCTTTTGCATTTCAACATGTTCTATATTAAATACGTATCTGTTTTTCTACGTCAGTTACATTTATATCCCTCCAATCGGAGGACTAGCAGTTTGGAAGTCGGCCTAGAAGGCCGACTACAACATTCTGTAAGTATAGTTCTCTTTATAGTTTCTTTTCTATTACGTCACCACACCAGTTCACTACCCCGTCCTCTTCTCTCCATTCATCCCCTAAAATTGTTAGGATTTCATTCAGCACAATATATATCGCTCTTAAGCTCAAGTATTTCACTATAACTTCAACTTAAATCTCGTACCTTCAGGACACAATCCTTTAACTTCATACACAGGTCTAGCATCTCAGGTCTTGTTAGAAGCGCGGCACTTTAGATTCTGTGGAATTGTAAGGGTTGTAACTGCGTGATTGTATTGCTTGTTTGGCTCTTTAGCTCAGTTAGAGAACCTTCCTTATAGCTGTGAATAGTGGCAAGCCGTATGGCAAAGCCACGCGGCTACAATTGCGCATCTGTGGCAATAGTTAAAAATCTTATTATTCTAGTGGTTTCCAGACTCTTCTTTCTAACAGTTATAGCCTCTAGCCAAAACCCCCTTCTTTCTAACAGGTCTGCACACCAACTCTTGCCAAGCTTCTAAAGTTCGTACATAACACCACTGAAGCGTTCAAAAAAATCACCAATGAGTTCGCAAACCTCAATAACCGTCTCGATCAATTCCAGACCAGAGTTCAAGGTGTTAAGGACTAGCTTAAGTAGCATCAGAAGCTAGTAACGAAAACTCTTCAGTAAGCTAACTATCCCCGTCCAGAGATAATCTCACCTTGCCAGCGCTGGCATGAGCCAAGCCAAAATGACGCTCTTCCACGCCACACCAACACCAAGCCAAAGCTACGCTAGCTATAAAAAGCTGTAAGCCAAGCTAAGCGCTAAACTTAAAGTTAGCGTGGTTAGCTCACGCTAGGCTTGCCAAGAGTGGGCATAGCGCTGGCTTGCTAGCGCGCTTATAATAAGCACGCTCCTTCAGCTTATGGCTTGCTTACAGTTAGTGTGCTCCTTCAGCTTTGCGGTTAGCTTGCCTCTCTGGCATACCTCCTTAGCTTGCTCTTTAGCTTGTAGTTAGCAGCGTTTTAGTATAAAACTGAGCTCATTAGGCTCGTTCGTTAGATATGGAGTTATTATTACTATTACTATAAAGTTACTTAAAATACTGCGTTTTCTGTTAAGTTTAAAGGTGTTAATTAGTAATTAATTACCCCAGAAGCCACTTCAGCACTTACTAAAGCTAAGCCACTTTTTAAAGTTATAATTAAAACCACTATTAATTTCTAGCTATTAAGTATCCTGTATCGTATACCTTATAAGTGTAGTTACGTATTTTAAAACTATTAGCCAAATCTTCTAAAACCCTAAAGGGTTCCAGATAATTCCATCTACTTTAAAGCTCTTTAAGGCCCTTAGAGCACTGTAATACAGCTTAAACTAGTATGCACTTCTTCCTCTAAGCTACAGCTACTGTATTATAACTTGTTAATTTTCTAGCTATTAAGTACCTTATACTAGGTACCCTATAATGTAGTTACGTACCCTAAAACTACTAGCTGAATTTTCTAGAACCCTAAAGAGTTCCAGAAGATTCCAGCCCACTCCAAGGGCCCCTTAGGACCCCTAGAGCACTTTAAACTTTCTGGAATTCTAAGGGGTTCTACCCCCTAAATCTAGTGGGGCTACTGCCCCATAAAACTAACTAGAACACCACAATATCCACATCAGCTACTACGTTAACAAAACTACATAAAATAGTTCAGAACAGTACTATTCCATTATTATATTAGTTAGTTCCACTTTATAAAAGGCTCTAGAATTCTTCTAAAGCTTCCCACAGCTTATAATAGGCTCTTTCCTCTCCTATATCTAATTTTAGTTAAGTAAGCAACTCTTCTCAATTCTAGTCATTATATAAGGCACTGCCTTCTAGACCTTCTTATTTCCAGTGTTAATATTCGCTATAATACCTTTATTTACAGTGGCACTGCCCTGTAATTCAGGCTTTTGTTTGCTTACTACAGTGCTTACAGCACTATAGTACAGCTTGGACCAGTACGCACTTCCTTTCTCTAAGCTACAGCCACTGTACTATAACTCTATAGGTTCCTGAAGTTTAATATTAGTAAATAAGAAATAACCATACTTAAGGAATATATAACTTTACACTAACGATTTTAAAGAGCTTTAAGAGATTACTAATATCTTAAAAATCTTTAAAAAGTATACTAAGATATTTAAAAGCTGTAAAAGTAATGCTTAAAAGGTAATATTATTACTGTTTAATATGTAACTTAAGCTTAAAGTATGATATTAACTTTATTCTATAAAGAGCCGGATATATAGCTTCTTAATCTACATAATTATTATATTAAGCTATAAGATTGTAAGGCTTTATTATAGGTATTATATAAAGTACAACTCCTCTTATTAAATAAACAACTTAATAAATATATTATACTATTATAAAAAACTAATACTTACTAAATTACTATTATCTTATACCCTTACTTTAATATAACATAGATCGATTATAACAGGCCTATTAACACTACGTAAATTATCACTAACTTTAAAGGTATATACTGTAATAAATATACTGGCTATAAGCTAGCACTAGCATTAGTATTAGTACTGGAGTTAGAAGTAACAGAATAGAGCTAGCGGTACAGTTTACACTACCTTATAGCAGCTCCGCAGCTAGCTGAACAAGATAAGTTAAATATCTATATCTTAAAAGCGGTTACAGTAATTACAGCAGAGCAGTTTAACTAATTCTTAAAATGGTAAGTGGGTAATAAGTACCGCTTTCCTTATCTACACACTATGGTTATCAACTTTCTATCTATACTACTAGCTTTAATAGAATATAAATGCTGTTTTAACCTTATAAAACTTATAATAGGGATCTAAAAGCACAGTTTAAAGGAGATACAATTAGTAAGGTAGAAAGTTATAAGCAGTAGAAGAGAGCCGATTAGTAAAGGGTAAAGGAAGCTATTAAAACAGAAAGGGTTACCACAGGGAAGGAAATTATGATCCCTGATTAAACCAGGCCTTATAACAGTTAGAAATGCATTAAGTTATTCTTAGCGGTTTTATACCCATATATAACCCTAACCCTTTTATGGCTCATCTGGCATTACACCTGATGAGACGATTTCTTATGTGGGTGAGTATTACGACCTGCACCCGACACAGGCCTCGAGAGGACTGGCGCGGGTTAAGACAGAACGTATGGCAGGACGCCAACAGGTAAGGGCGTTCCGAAGACGGCTTGTTGAGCTAGCACTCCTAGACGGGGGTTCAATGTCACTGTAGGTCGTTGTCACTATAATGCACAGGGATGAGCCTGAACAGTAGGACACAAATGAACAATTGAATACTAGCGTGAGGAACCAGAGTCCCTCACGGTGGTTGTGGGCACAACCATGACTATCTATACTAACTTAGCCAGAGGTACCTTGTACCTTGCTCAGTGGCCCGTTGCTCAGTGAGGAACTGAGCACCCTGCTACTAAGCACCTTCTGCTCAGAGGTCTCACAGATGCTCAGTAGGTGAGCACTCCTGCCAAGACTGAGCAGATGCTGGTTGGTCGTAGGGGCTTCGGGTCTTTACACCCCTGGCCCAGTGCACAGTACCGTGCGTACTGTCTTCCTGCACTGTTCCTTGTGCGGGGGATTCGTCGGGCCGCCCCGGCCCAAGTGACGGCCTGCAGGGTCGTCACAGTGAGCCGAGCTGATTCTTATATCTGCCCTCGTAACGCAACGCCACGCCTGGGGCTGTGGCTCGGATTAGCTCGGCTTATGCCAGCGTTGCACCTTGCTAACAGCCCGAGTACAGGCACATAGATCACCATCGAGCGGTGCAGAATAATGCGGTTATGAGTTCTGTGTTACTGCTACGAATCAATTACTTAACTGGTAATGTGATTGAAGGAATCCCGCAAACCCTCCAGAAGCTTGATATCATAAATCATAAGTTTTCACCTTCAAAATAACATATGATGCAATATCTGACTTCTCAAAGTGCAGAGTACGACCGAATTGATGAAGCAACTGGAAATCAGATATCTTGGTGATGTCCATATTCATCGCCAAGAGACAAAAAAGTACATGACTTTTCGATACTGTTAGTATGGCAAGGCTAGGCACATGATGGTGGTTTGAGATCAGCGATATAGCCTATACCACCATAGCGAAATGAAACATCTGCTGCTACCGTTTAATGTTTGGCGTGATCTCTGAAGCTCGAGATGCGTTGTCGGGTTTCCTTGCAGGACACCAACCCGAGCGGTCGAGACTATGCGACCCCGGTAGAGGCCGAAATGCCAAGCGCGGGACGCAACCACGCTAGCGATCAACCCAGCGCCACTCGCTTGACACCAATTGTTTTCCACACAACCACAACGGCCCGCCTCGCCAGCAGCTTGGTCTTGAGGGACCGTTCACTCGCAACCGGGAAATATAAACAAAAAAATTCCACCATGAGGTCTCCCGCTGTCCACGACTAAAAATCGCTGCTCCCAACAGGCAGCTCCCATCCCGACACCAACCTCCTCTCACCTCCCAATCCACAACCACAACCACCCAACACCTCAACACCATGCGCCCCCTCCCACTCACCCTCTGGGCGCTCATCGCCGCCCAAATCGACGCCCTCGCCCCCCAACAACAACCGCCGCAACAGCAGGCGCCTCTCCTCCCCACGATAGTCCGCAAGATGCCCCCCGACCAAGGCGCAAAGTTCCACCACTCGTACTGCGCCTTTCCCCAGCAACACCACCCCTCTAACTTCGCACCCTTACCCGCCCGCCCCGTCGCGGCACGGGGCGCAAGCCTGTTCGACCAGGAGGAAAACCAGGATCAGCAGCGAGGAAACACATCCACAACACTCTTCCCAGAACAGGAACAGGAATACAATCCCCCATTCGCGCTCGCATTTGGGGAGTCTCAGGCAGTAAGAGGGGGTGGCGGCGTCTTCCGCCGCGCCGCGGCAGAGGTTCTCTCGGTCCTGCAGCGGAGGCAATGGGCGTGCCCGTCAGGGACTAGTGGGTGCGGGGCCATTGGATATCCGAACTCGTGCTGCCAGGACGGGGAGACGTGTGTGGTAGTGCAGGATACGGGACTAGGGCCGGTAGGTTGTTGTCCTAAGGGGACATCATGCTCGGGAGGGGTGTCGGGGTGTACGGATGGGAGTACGGGGTGTGCGTCGGATATTGGTGGGGGGTGTTGTATCCCGGGGTTTGTGTGCCAGGGGGTTGGATGTGAGTATTCTTTTTCTTTTTGGGGATAGGGAAGGGGTGGTGGTGAGGGCAAGGCTAACAGGTTGTAGGTGTGAGTTCGGTGTCGACTACGACAACGACGGCGGTGACGGTGGCGCCGGCGCCGGCTCCGACGGGGGTTACGACGTTTACGACAACGTCGACGTCGGTCATTCAGGCGCCGACGCCGTCAACGGTGGTGGTGACGGTTATTGTGACTATCTCGCCGTCACAGGCACCGCCGACGACAAGTACGCTTACGCAGACGGTATCTGTGCCGACCTCGACTTCCACTTCGACGCAGCAACAGCAGTCGTCGTCTACGAATGCTGGGGCCCCGTTCCGTCCGACTTCGTCTTCGACTAACGGCTTCAGCACGTACTGCCCTACTGGCTTCTACGCCTGCCTTGCCTCTGTTGGTGGCGGGTGTTGCCAGACCGGGCGCGACTGTCAGACGACCAGCTGCCCGCCGGTTGCGATGACGACCATTGTGAATGGTGGTGGGATCACTATTGTTGTGCCAGCTGATGGTGCGTCAGCAGCTACAACAGGTTCCTGTGCGAACGGTTGGTTCATGTGTGGGAGTGACGCGGGCCCGCTACCTGGGTGTTGTCCTTCGGGGTACAACTGTGGCACGGCGAGCTGCTCGGTGTTAGTGGACGGGGCAACAGCGACGGTGGCAAAGGCACTGCCCGGCAGTGGCTCGAGATCACTGAGTCTAGATTCTGGTTTTATAAAGTGTATTTGGACTATCATGGGGATTTGTTTGGTTGCTGCTTAATCGGCAGAAGAAGCTGTATTTGCATGGCGATAGGTTTGGGGCTTGCATTTTGATCTTTCTAGATGTCCGCATCTCTGGCGTTACTGATAGAGCGGTAGAATACCTACATAATGCTAATTCACTCAGTCGGCGACGACACGCCTCGTTCTTCACAGAACTTGCCAACCTCCTTCCGCAGCGTCTCCTGCTGCCGCCGCACCAAGTCCATAATGTCACGAACCTCTTCCCCGAGACCGCCTTCATCCCCCCCAAACATCTCATACAACCTTACCATCTCAGCCAACACAGCCTGCAACTGATTCGGCAACCACGTCACGATAGGACTCCCTCCCGTCGCCGTAGGATGGCTCGTCCTCTTCAGGATATACTCCCTCGCAAAACACCAATGCCTCCACCGGAAATCCCTCACCTGATTCAGCACCATCAGCCACAACCCCCTCGACTCACTCAACCCCTCCTCCTCCTCCTGCTCCCCTTCCAACCCAACAGCCCACCCCTTCAGCCCCTCCCCCTCCGCCCGCCCCCTCACCCACCCCAGAAACTCCCGGTGGTTGCTCGGCCGGTACTGCCGGAAGTCCAGCAGAATCTTCGTCAGCGGCGTGTCCGGCATCGGTACCCCGACAAGGTTGTCCACCAGCGGGATCATGCTGTCGTTTGCGCCCGACTCGCCGCGGAAGGACACGGGCTTCTCGGGGTCGGGGCCGACGCCCTCGTAGACTACCCCCGAGGGGAACATGCTCTGCGCGGTGATGCCGAAGATGAACGTGCGGAAGGAGGTGTACTCGCGCGGGCGGGAGCGGGTCCACATTGTTTCCATGGAGTGGTTGATGGATTTGAGGGTGCTGGTTAGGGAGGAGAGGGCGGTGTTGAGGGCGGGTCGGGAGCGAGTGGTGAGGGAGGTGAGGGTGGAGAGGCAGGCGGAGACTAGGGGGCCGGAGTGCAGGGCCATGTCGACGTGGACGAGGACGAAGCCGGCTTCCGAGGAGGAGGGGTCGAGACCGTGCTCGAAGGCGCGGATGAGACGGAGGTTGGAAGGAGTGGGAGGGAGATGGGGGTCGACGAGGCGGTAGTTGAAGAGGGCGTAGGAGCCGGCGTATTCCATGAAGGGTTTGAAGTCGCAACTGGGAGGAGGGGTGTGAGTCTGGGGGAGGGAGGGAGGGAGGGAGGAGAGGGAGAGGGGACGTACAGCTCGGCACAGCGGGCGATGGGACGGGCGATGTTGGCGGGGAGGACTGGACGGCCGAGACCGTAGGGCTCGCCGCGGAGGAAGCGCTGGTGGCAGGGCTCGAGGAGGTATGCGGAGGCGAGGAAGGAGTAGTCGCGGTACAGGGCGTTCATCAGGGGGAGGTTGTGCTTGTACTTGTCGATGTGGTCGGTCAGGTCGGGCAGCTCGGCGGTGATGACGTCGCCTAGCTTGCCCTCGGCGAGCAGGCCGGGGTCGCCGGACAGGGTCTTGACCGGCATGCGCTGCAGGATGGACTCGACGACATCGAAATCGGGTGGGAGGGCCACGATGGGGTCCATCCGGGGCAGGAAGCCCCGCTTGGTGGTGACCATGAAGGCCGGGAGCGACATATCATCCGGCCGGGGGTCCTCGAGGACCTGGAAGTCAGGGGCGGGGGCGGTGCCGAGGGAACCCATTGTTTTTTGCTGTGTTTGTTTTGGAGGGGGCTTGTGCGATAAAGGGGGAAGGGTGCTGGGTGAAGATCAGAGGCAGATCTGCTCAGCTTTGGCCGCCAGCTCGGACGCATATATAGGTGGTGAGGCCGGAATGGATTCCGGCCTCTGACCCTCAGTTGCAGGCACCCAGCAAGCCATCGGGGCCATGTGGCTCTCTCGGAGCGGTCCCAGCCAGTTTCTCTTTGTCAACAGGGAGCCAAGTCAAGTCACGCCGGCACATGGTCGACGCCAAGCACACAAAGGGATGGAGAGAGGTCTCTTGAAGCGAGATGTTTGATTCTGGGAATTGAATTGGTATCTGTCTATTCTTCATGACCCGCCCACATGGACGTCATCCGGATGTAAACAACAATCCCCGTGCCACCCCCTTTCTGCAGCACTCGGGTACCCGATAAAACATGCTGCTCACAATGCTCGCTCTGCAAGGTATTCTATCGCAAGAGTCTGACACCCGCAGTCTTCGCACGGAGTTCGGACATTCCGCTAGAGGAGGTGTGATGCGATGTTAAGTAATGGAATCGACCAGCTCCGCAATTCTCCGGCCCTAAGCGGCCTCAGCCGGCCTCTGACCGCAAAAACGGCCGGACCAATTCCGGCCGTTACACCCCGGCGCCGGAGTGAAACGGGCGATTCCGTTTCTCGACGTTGGTGAGGCTACGGACGTAGATGGTGCATGTTTCATACCGCGACTCCACAAGGTGCGTTTCCTGGATGCAGAGCTCCTGTGGTGAGAAATTGTCCTCGCAACTCAACAATACAGAGAAAATCGTTCCCTCACATTCCATGTCTTTGCACTTCTTACAAAATAATCAAATGACTGTCCAGAAAAAACTCCCAACAAATTTCATGAATGGTTATCAAAATCCCGGCCACCAGATGACGAAGCGGATGCTCCGTTATCGGGATGACCTCTCGGCGGGCCGGAATGGCACCTTCCTATTCACTCGTAGTCTGAACAGCCTCTGACAGCCCACGCTAAACTCTAGCCGCACTACCGGTATTCTAACGTTCAAACATTTCACATGCCCCTATTCTTATCCCAACGCCACACCTTCTCCTGCCCTCCGCACCGATAGATCTCACCCCCTTGCCGGCCATACCCCCATCCCGGCGCTTTCCGCTACTCGGTATCTCCGCCCCGGACCACCACCGTTCAAAATGGCTGACCCATCCACCTGCCCGCCCCTAACCCGGGCGTCCGTCATAGCCGCCCACGCACTCATAACGCCCTACATCCACCGCAC
>Ga0247760_1002698_pt1 | contig 12864 bp, 17 predicted proteins | sample UWRJL171409R4_FD_179936 | JGI IMG/M metagenome (GOLD analysis project Ga0247760, IMG submission 179936) | Plant litter microbial communities from Arlington Agricultural Research Station in Wisconsin, United States - UWRJ-L171-409R-4 | ecosystem: Environmental > Terrestrial > Plant litter >...
GCTTATTCTAGATAAAAAGGAGAGAGGGGCAGAGAGCCAGTATTATAGTGGTGAAAGTGGGGAGTCACGTGGCTAACCAGGTGACCGTTTGTTTCACATCAGACCATGAAAAGACGATCGTGAAAAGACAATCTCAACGCCTGCAAAATGTGCCCCCTGGATCTTTCCCGTCACACTAGCTGTGAGAGAGCTAAAATGCTGCAGAACTTCCTTCGCTGCAGCTCAACTCTACCCTTTCGTGACCTGCCGGCTACGACGAGCTGGAGCAGGCGGTGTCTCCGCCGTCTCAGGGGTGACGGGCTCTCGCTTCCTTTTGCCCCCTTCCTTTCCCGGCCTCAACAGTTCTGGTAGCTTTCCTCCCAACACAAGCGTCTTTAGGTCCTCCATCAAAACCCTCGGGACAGGGGTCGGCTCCTTGGTGCCTTGTCGCTTTCCGGCCGTCCCCTTCCCCTTCCCTTCCCCTTCCCCTTTGCCTCGATCACCTCTTCCGGTGGCTGCGATCCACTCTCTGTACCAGATCCCCCTTCCCTCACTTCGTCTTTAGTCCCTTCCTGAGTAACCCATTTCGCCAGCGTCTCCCAATTCACATCCTCTGCATCCACATCCGGGAAATCTAGAAATTCCAACGCAGTCTTACCAAAAAGCACCGGATCCACCGGCTCCCCATCCCGCCAGAGGTACCACCACCCATGGATCCACCCCCATACTTCTCTTCCAGCTCCGCCCTAGTTATCTGTCGAACTGCAGCGGCAGTTCTTGGCGCTCAGGCGCGCAGGCGCCTCACCGCTCCAGGCTTGGCTGGAGCGCAGGGGCCTTGGATCATGTGCTCTCCCCACACACAGGGAGCTTCCATTTGTATATAACTGGGGAGTGCTTCGCACTCCCCTTTTCTACCAAATCAAGTCACTTTGCAACTGCACTTCCGCTGCTCCTGAGCCCCTTGTTCCTCAGTCAAAACGTTCCACATTATCCCATCCTCCGTAATCGCCATCGGCTGAGTCCTACAAACCTCCCCCCTGACCTGCTCAAGCCACCTCCCCGCGCCACAAAACCTTTTATACACCCTCGTCCTCCGCTCATCCATCGTGCCTATCGCCGTGCACAACTCCTCCAACCTTGCCGCGCCAGAAATTACCTCTCTCGACCTCTTCTCCCCAATCCCCGCACCTTCTTCCTCCAGCACCCCTATGAGCCCCTCCAATATAGCAATCCTCCGCCGCTCACCCTCCCCACCGCTGCCAGTAGAGACCAACGCCTTCAGTTTCTGGATATGTCCCAGCGCCCACTCCAAATCCCCGCGGGAATTCCCCTTGGGAGTGAGCCTCTTATACCGCCTTGGGAGATTCCTACGCCCAACGACAGTAACCGTGCCGTCTCGCTCCGCTTCGACCTCCCAGAAGGCAAAGTGGAAATCTCCAAGCTAGCAATCGGGGAGGTCCTATCCCGGCGTCCAGCGGGGGTGGACGCTGTTCATGGTGAGGTTGTTATGGTTGACGCGGACGCCATGAGGGCCGGCGTTCCGGAGGTAGAGAAGGGTGCAGTAGACGTGGTGGATATACCGGGCGATGAAGGCGATGGGGGGGTTTATGGCGGTGACGGAGGAGCGGGTGAAGATTTAGGTGTGCCAATGGTGAAGGGTCTTTCCGTTGTAGAAGGGCCAGAAGGATTCGTGGATGGGGGGGAGGGAGTCAAGCCCGGGATTGCGGGTTTGGTGGGGGCTGATGGCGACGCTGATACGGGGGCGGGGGAAGGGGAAGGGGTTGGGGGACGAGGAGGAGGAGGATAAGGAGCGGAGGATGTAGGCGCAAGGTCGTTGTCGTCTTGTTCGTCTTCGTCGCCCTCGTCGCCCTGACTCTCGTCCTCAGCCTCATCATCCTCGTCATCCCCATTCCTTCCTCTGGCCCCTACTGCCCCCAACCACGGCCCGCAATCATCCCATCCACGACTGCGACCGTTCCGCCGCTCTTCCCACATGCGAATCCAATGGATCATGTCCCTGCGTTCTCATCCCATCGATACCGGGGATGGCCTCGTTCGCGCGGCAAATGCGCCTCACGCACCCACAGGCTGCTGTCCTTGACACGCTTCACCGGGTGCACCACCCCATCGGCCCGGAGGCTCAATTTTTTAACGAAGAGGAATGCCTCGCTCCTGTAGTGATGCAGGGTGCGTCTGGGAGCTGGTTGGGGTCACGGGGACGGAGGCAGAAGTCGGTCCATCTTGGTGGTTCGCGGTCTGGGTCCGAGTCTGGGTCTGGGGATTTGGAATCTTCGGAACGTTTGTTAAACGTGGACTTGATGGGACGGCAGAAGGCGATGTTAAAGTGCCGGGGCTCGAAGACATCGCGGGGTGGTGCCGGGGAGACCATTTTGGGAGAGTGGCGTTGGGGTTTTGGAGGAGTGATTGTAATGGAAGATACCAGGTATGAAACGATAGGTAGGTATTTAGGACTTGGGGCACGAAGTGCGATCTCCGGTTATGCTGTTGGCAAAGCAAATTTTCGAGATACTTGCGTAGGTACACCACCCCATATAAGCCGGTCCTCTTTGTTCCCCGAAGACGCAACCAAGGCCGGATTTGGTAGCAGTAGCCCAGTTCATCCTGCGCCGACGAGGGGCCGCGTTGACAAAAACCGGACAAGAGGAGGCGGGGAATGGACGAGGGTCCTGCAATGAAGGGCGTTGAGTGGGCGGTTGGTCGAAAAAAGCTCCTTCTGAAGAGCCTTAGGCGCCAAAACCTGTTCTTTGGGGCTTTCGAGGGTGGGAAGTTGTGGAACACAAAATCAGGGTGTTTTCGGCCGTTTGTTGGCCGTTCGGCAAAAGAGTTATCGAATTGCTTATTCTAGGTAAAAAGGAGAGAGAGGCAGAGAGTCAGTATTATAGTGCTGGAAAGTGGGGAATAGTCGCCAGGCTCATCGTCGCTGGGACTGGGGCTGTCACTGCAATCTGTGGAGGGTGATTCCCGGAAAGCGCGGTCACCGTCGCACTTAACGCTAGGCCAGCAGTTAAAGGCAAACTGGATCAGCCCTTGTTGCCAGTCGGATGCCATGGCTGAATTGCAATTTTCCAGAAGATTTGATATCTGACAGGTAGGTAGGTACATGAATGACTGGGAGAATATCTTGGGTGCGAAAAGCCGGTCAGCCACTGCACACCCAAGAAGAACCCCAAGCGCAATATCCGCCCGCAGTTGAGGAAATCATTTTCTTTGTTGTCTTGCGTGAATCCAGTCGTCGAAGCGCATCCTCGGCCGCTAGCCACGCCGTCGAGCTTCGCGGGCATAAAATGCGGATGAGCGCCAGGCGGAGGGTGGACAAAGACTTCAAAGAAAATTTCGAACCTGGAATTTCCTGACAGGCAAAACTTCTGGGCGAGATGGATCGATGTCCGGAAGTAGCAAATAGGTGACTGCTCTTTCTGTCTCAAAATTTGCCAGCAACACCAGCCGGCGGTCACGTAGTGCCACCAAAAATATCACCACTATCGCCGTCAACAACACGCCGTGCTGTGCCGTGCCGGCCCATGAATTTCCGGGAAGTGGATCACCATCCTGCCGGCGACGGCCGATCGTCTGTGGCAAGCATGCGCCTTGCTTCCGTCCCACCCAAACCCCACCTGGTACCCATAAGGTTAGCCCTGCAGCCCACAACTTGAAAGGTTCATACGCGCCAAATTCCAACGCTCCATCAACAAACGGCATCCGATGCCCCAGTTCCTTTCCCTCGTGGCGCAATTGGCTAGCGCGTCAGACTGTTAAATTTCTATATTCCATGAATAAATGTACCTCGGTATATCAATAGAAACAGATCATCTGGAGGCTGTAAGTTCGACCCTTACCGAGGGAGGTCCTCTTCTTTTTTGCTGGCAGTCCCTTTTGCCCTTGACTCACGGTTTTGCAAGTTCGGGTTGGCAGTGGTGTATCGGGATCCTTTTGATGATCCGTGAAGTTAAGAGCGAGGCTTCGTGCCCGATGCATTGATGGAGTGTTGACCTGCCTTTTGGCGGAGGAGACACGGTAATATCATGTTTGTTACTGGGTAGTGTCGGCCAGCTTGGGCAGTCCCGGACATAGGCCCCGAAAGGCGATTGCCGCCATGGCTGGGAAGCAGATGACGTTTGTTGCCACCCATTCGTCGTCCTCATGTGCAGGGAGCGGAGCGTTTGGCTGTGCGAAGGCACTGGGTCTTTGTTGCGAGCCACTATCCCCGGCAACATGCCCACCACTCAACCTGATCGACGCGCCAAACCGCCAATTAGACAACCGACGCCCTTCAAACAACAACCCCAACCCAAATATGGCGCACAGCCCAATTTGGCGACCACTGCGCGACACATTGGGGCGCCTGCCGGTTTCAGATCGCGTCGTCGGGAGGACCCGGGCTGCCAACCAATTGTCAAGGGGCTCGCAATAAAGAGAACGCCCGCCAAGAGCCGGCAGGCACATGGCATTGGTGACACTGCGTACTGCTCGGGGTCTTTGAGGAGTCCGTTCCGACGTCTGTGTTACGGCTCTTTGGGCTCTATGAGCACGCGACATTGCACAATTTCCTGGTCGTACTAGAGATCGCGAATCTGTTTCCCTTTTTCTGGCGACAACGTCGACATGATGCAGTCGCGCATTGCTGTGACTGGTATGGACCTGTTACCATGGCTGCGGGACGCCATTGCTGACAAGAAGACGTTGGAGCCGTCCGGAGACTGTCCGGGGTCCAACGCGCAGGCCTCTCCGTGAGGAAGTCAGGTCCTTGGACAACCACGAAGACGAGCTCTACATCGCGTCGCCGCTCATACACCTCGGGCCCTCTCCCGAAGAGAAGAGAAACCGCCCTTTCCCAAGACGTCGCACCCTCCAGCGTGGTGGAATATGCCCTGTACGTCTTCCCCCTTTTCCATCTCCCTTTCTCCCCCTTTTCGCCCCTTTTCAGTTCCCCCTGGACTAACTCCCCTCCTCTCCAGAACCAACCTCGACGCCATCATTGCCTGGGCGCGCCAATCCTCCCTCTGGCCTCTAACTTTCGGCCTCGCCTGCTGCGGCATCGAAATGATGCACGCCTGGATGCCGCGCTACGATCTTGACCGCGCTGGGTCCTTCTTCCGCGCCTCCCCACGACAATCTGACGTACTCATTGTCTCCGGGACGGTGACGAACAAGATGGCTCCCGCTGTCCGCCAGGTATACGACCAGATGCCGGATCCGAAATGGGTGATTAGCATGGGGAGCTGTGCGAATGGTGGGGGTTATTACCATTATAGCTACTCCGTGTTGAGAGGAGTGGATCGCATCGTGCCGGTGGACATTTATGTGCCGGGGTGTCCGCCGACGAGTGAGGCGTTGGTGTATGGGATTTTGAGACTGCAGGGGAAGATGAGGGGGACGAGGGTTACGAGGATGTGGTATCGGAAGTAGAGATAGGATTCTAGTTTAAGACGGAGCTCAGTCTCTCACCGAGTGTGTCACGTTGCGGTCGCACCTAGCCCGTATATCTTAGGGAAACATTCTCTACTTGTACATACTAGGAATGAGCGGCTGCTCTCGGTTTGATAGACTATGCCACACCGTTTACTATTCACGTAAAAGCACGAACACTGCCGCTGGGCCACCTTTTGCGGCCTCCAATACAGCGTCGGCCGAAATCAAAACCCCCTTGTGTTGTAGCAACAACCGCACCACTTCCTTGTGTCCATTTCCTGCGGCTACATACATTGAATTTATATACGCTCTGTCGTCCAAAGTCAAACCCCTCTCCAGCATCAACCTGACCATGGCCTCATGACCCCTCCTCAAGGCCTCGTGTAGCAGGTCTTGAGTTCCTTCGGTACCGTGGTCCATGAGAAGCGTTGCCACACTATCATTGCCTTCTTCCGTGGCCTTCCACAGTGGCCTAGCTGTTGTGTCACTTGGGCGTTGTCGTCTGAAGCAGACTCTCTATGGACCCGTCCGTTCGTGGTCTTCTGAACCAAGATTTTCAATACGGATATACGGTACGTTAGTCCCTAGCCTCGCAAGCTCAGAGTTCGATTCGCCGCTCGCTGACACGACATAAATGCTGACTGTGCTGCCGCTCAGGCCGCGGAACTCGCAAGGAAGTACCGCGCGGTTTACCCTCTTGCTATCCAAAGTCCAAGTACCAGCATCCTTCAAGATTACATTCAGGTGAATTCCTTTGTTGTTAAGTGTTATTTCTCCGGGGTGAAATCCAAAGCGCCCAGACGAAGGAACTATGTTACCACAGTGCAGGAATAACCGAGGGGATGGAGCCAAGAACCCGCCCACCCTGTTGCTTAGGGCCGGATGAGGCCTAGGCGTGGCAGCCCTGTCAGCCTGGTCGGTCCGCCTGGCAAAAGATATCATGCCCCAAGTGAAGATGCTGTGGTCATCCGACGATTTCATGATCTCCTCTTGAAGTCTGATGAAGGCCATCCCGCCCTCCCCATAAAGCATCGGCATGTTGATACCAAACAGACCCATCAAACAATAGGCAGTATCTTCAATCCTGGTCGTCCGCCTTTCCGAGGCCCATGACATTCTCTGCGCGATGCTTTGGTCGTGAATATTATCACCCGCAAGGACCCCCTCGGGGATGCGGGTAATTCGCGAGACGGCGGACCGTAGCCTTCGCTTCGTGCCAATCTCCTGCCATGCTGCGTTGTGGAAGATCACAGTGTCAGGCGCAATGAGTTCCTGGAGGGTCCATCCCCGAGTAAACCAACGGCTTTTGGCCAGTTCGGCTTCAAGGGCTTCAGGGGGTGGCTCAGGAGAAGAACTCGGCGAATGTGTCACATCGGCAAGGTACGCGTAGCATACGCCCGCTGCCTTGTACCAGCGGTACATAGAATTGATGGCTTCTGAGAGCTCGGCGCTACTCGTTTTGTCGATACAGCAGGTATCGATCCATACATAGTCGAAGCCGTGCTCCCTGGCTATGGCGAGGGTTTTGATGATCTTTTCGTACCCTTTGCCAGCTTTTCCAGCAGCGTCGACGCCGTGCTGAACATCTTGGAGGCTGATCTCGTCACCGCCCCAGGTATGGGAAAGGATTGCGTACAGCGGGATATTGTCGCCGGCAAATTCGGCGAATTCTAAGGCCTTTGATTTCGTCTTCAGAAGACGCATCCTGACACTCGAGCGACGTTGCGGGAATCTGATAGCAAGAAATTAAGGCAAAGTCTAGTTTGTTGCACGATAAATCATTCTCGAGAAGGGAAGAGATGCTGACAGGAAAGGTGATTTACCCCTCAATGGCCAACCTATCAGCAACAGACGGATTGTGGCCAATCGGACGCTTTCGGACCATATGCACGGAGCCCCCTCGAGACAAATTAGGGGCGGATCAACAGGGGCCTCAGTTCAGTGAAATCAGTTATTACCTATCCAAAGCCACTACCAAAACAAACACTTTAGGCTTTTCCATTCCCAACCAAGCTAACAAGCCACAAACTTTTTGTAAAGGTGCCCACGAGATGTGAAATAGAAGAGAAAGTCGGCAAAGAATGATACCCAAATCGGGAAGCATGATGACAAACCCAGCCACCAGGTGAAGCCACCACGTGTACTAACCTGAAGCGTGCAAAGGAAAAAAGATTAACCATGGCTTTTGAGAAGGGAAGCTCCTAAATGAGACAGAGGACCAATTGCGGCCATATTGGTGATAAGTGTCCCAGTCACTGAAAGGAGCAAGACAATGAGGTCTCGTCGTCAAGAAGTTAGGCCAAGGAGTCGTGCCTCAAGCTGGCCCATAGCTGCCTCATCCAAAAACGCCGCCGTCCTCGGCCAAGAAGGCTGCCGAGCCGAGTCGACGGTGCTGACCTTCCGGCGCCTGATAGGCCACGTGCTAGCAAGCAGCGAGCTGGGCCGGCTGACGACTTCTTGGCTGCGCACCCACTGGCTGGAGTCGGAGTTGAGCTTGTATCCCGGCACAGCCGGGTCTGACGTCGTGCGACCGTATCCACGGAGGCGAACGGTGGCGTGTATCTCGATCGCCGGGGCGTCGCCGGTGAGGTCGACGATCCTGCCCGGGCTGGGAACGGTCCTACCAATGAGGTGCTCGTAGCCGTGGGCGCGGAAGACGGGACCCTTGATCCAATCTTGTGCTATGTGTTTATTCTGACCCAGGGGAAAATACTCTTCCAGGGCGGGGAAGTCGAACTGGATGCCAATGTCGTGGAGCTGTTGGGACATCCAAGCAAAAGGTGCCAGAATGAGAGGATTGTGGTTGCGCTTGCTTGTCCAGCCGAGGTTTCCGTGATTTCCAGCGAAGGCAACCTGCTTGAGACGACCGTCGGATGCGGCCCGGCCACGGATGAGGGTTGAGACGTATGGAGCCCGTGTTTCGTACAGCGCAACAGCCGAGAAGGCATGCCGGACATCTGAAGGCGTGGTCAGTCGGCGACACGAGAGATGAATGGCGTTGATCTTACTATCCGGTAGGTCCATGATGACTTCATCCTTGCGCGTCCAGCCCCGCTTGATCAAAGTGATGGGCAGAGCGACACCAGTCGTGGGGAGGCCCATGCTGCTGACTGTATCAAAAAGGCATATGGCCTCGATTGCAACATTGGTGTGGACTGTGCACCGTCAGACGAAACTCGGTGTGACGTCGAGGAGGAGAACAAACCCTGGTAGCCCTTGATCAACTCAGCGACATCCTCGGGAGTGATGAGCCTGTACTTGGAAGTCCGCTGGTACAAGCCATGATACAGCTCGGCGTCGCCATTCTTTGGCAGTCCACCCATGGCCTGGATGATCTTGGCAAGGTAGCAGGCCTTCCATCCGCCTGACGACATGTCAGCAACAGCCAATGCGACGATGGATAAAGGATGGTACCGTACCTCTTGAGTACCCGACCATGATGATCCTGTCACCCGGTCTGTAGTTCTCTGCCAGCCACTCGAGAGCTTTGAAGACGATCTTCTTAGCTCCGCTCCCAGTGACACCTATCAAGCATGTCAGTGATGATATGCTTCCGTATGATGACAAAAATGTTTACCTTCCCATGCCCAGCGCAGGACACGCCCGGTGTTCCCGACGCCCTCAAACTTGATGCTGATCTTATTCTCATTGTCGGAGATAGCGTGGGCGAGGTTTGGGACGACAGTTCCGCGAGAGTTGGCAACGGATCCCGCCATTGTTCCTGTCAGTCTGGGTCAGCCGCCACCGAAAGCATTCAAATGGTGTGGGTGTTGTCTGCTATCGTACCGTCGAAGCATGTAACCAGCAATCTACCAGGCTTGGCCCCCAAGGTAGAATCAGATGCAACAGCAGGAAGGGCGGGATTGGTTTGGGACGCCATGTTGAATTAGAGGGAAGAAACTGCGGCAGAGTATTGCATGTGGGTAGTATGCAGGAAAAGGGGACTGGGCTTATGTGCTGGCGTAGGTGGACGCAAATCGGGTTCCGAAGACCCGAATGTCCATTCCAAGGAGGAAAATGTGCGGATTGCGGTGTTGGTCTCCGGGATTCGATTCAGGCCGGCAACTGACCGTGTCAGGTCACTCCAGATGTGTCAGAGGGGCGCGAAGGGGCGGGGGAATGGTGTACGCTTGAGGATGTGACGAAAGGAGATGAACCCGGGGGAGTTCCTGTGCGATATTTAACATCATGTCGCACGCGGAGGCTCTGCTGTTATGGGGCTTGGGTACTTGAGGCAAAGGACTTGTCGTTTTCTCCGTGCTGGGGAGAATTCGCGCGTGACGGGAGGCGAATTCGTTCGCGTGAGACGTCAAGTGTGTTCCATATCCCACTCGGACAATGCTGCCATGGTTTGGCACGGCGGCGAAGACGGCTGCTCACTGGTTGGCCGTGGAGGCAATTGCGACGCCGACTTGCCACGATGGCTGCCCTGCAAGATGATTGCGATCACAGGGAAGAAAATTTTTCCTCCTGCAGGGGGGTTGCGACATCCCGTACCCCGCGGTCGTGTTGTTATTTCGGGACCAGACCAACAACTGGGCATTGTTGTCCGGAGCGTTGATGACAGCGTGGGGAGGACGGCTCAGCTAGGAATGTGCCGACTTCCCTAAGGGTGCGCTGCCCGGAGAAAAACGGCAGGGTAAGAAGAGGGTCTGTTCGATCGATCGGGACAAGTGGGTGTCTGCCAACAAACAAAAACGAGTGAGGGGCCTAACGACCAGGAGGACTCCTGCCATCGCCTGAAGTGCCAACACAAGAATTAAGACCTTGACCGGTGGCAAAAAAACACCTCACGCTAGGCTCAGACGGTAAGGACGAGGTCTGAATGTGGCAACGGGACTGGAGGCGGCTGGGCAGCGCGAATGGTAGAGGCTGGATTGACCGAGGAAGGTCGTGGGGGGGGGCGCAATCGCAATTGACGCATTGCAGTCGCCATTTTCCAATTGCCTTTTCGCATTTCCCTCATCGCAAAGGGGTGTGGTGGGGAAACGCGCAAATGGTCGGGATTGAGCGCAATCCTCCTCACCATTGGACTCTTGGCGGTGCGCCCGGCTTCTATGATTTCTGCCTGCTCCCGCGCATTAAGTGTGAGGTGAAAATTTTTCAGGCCGCGAGTCGCATTCGTGATTACCAACCGAACGTGAGATCTCTGGCAGTTGAGTTGGATTGCGACATTGCTGATCGTCGTGAGGGACTTGGAGGCTCGAACGGCTTGGAGACTGCCAGTGGACGAAGAAGGGCTCTGGCAAAAAGTCAGCGTCTCGTATCTCCGTGCGAGAATGCGTTCTTGGAATCCTCGCACGGCTCCACTATTCCAGCACGGTCGGGCCTTGGCTGCATCATGAAACTCCTGTTCAGAGTGAAGGAAGGCCTTCTCAGTATTCGTATTGTTTCAGAACCGGAGATGGCCTGTAATAACCATATCCATGGGTGCTTCAAAAGCAGAAGACATCTTTGGCACTGGCCGAGCGGGACACATTCCGCCCATGTTCAGATTGCGACTTCCCATAATCTGATTCACCCACCGTAGGAAGGGGGCCCGGTGTTGCGATAACACACGGTTGCCGATTGGTGAGGCCCCAGGCCATGAGCCAATCCGGCTCTGTTGATAAGGGCCCATGCTTTCGCCAAGCGGGGCCTGCACCGTTGTCGGCGTTCCGGATCCTAATCGCCGTCGTCGCAATCGCAATTGCACGCATCGCAATCAGTCGACGGCTACGATGTCTTCGCATCGAGCAACCATACCGCTGTATAATGTCCCAGCCCGATACCGTATCAGTTAACGACGGGGCAGGTGATTCGGACCATGATGTTGACAGCAGCTTGGCTGGGGATGCGGGAAGTCGTCGTCGGTACAGTTACGCCAAATGCGCCGCTTGTCGCGCGAGGAAGAAGAAGGTATGCACGGCCATTCTGTGCTTCTTCGCGATGGAGTTTGAGCGATTTTGTTGACAAGCCGGCTTGAAACCCAGTGCGAACCAGCGGATCGGGTGTGGCCGCGGAAATGCAATCTCTGTACCAGTCTCGGCCTCGATTGCTCGCCCCCTGAGGATATCCGGGAGAAATCAGCACACACCAGCCATGCACTGAGCCCCAGGACCGAGCATGCGAGGATCACCAAGCCACCGAAACCCCTCAAGACGACAAGCCTGACCTCGGCAAGCTTGACCGAGGGTCCTGATGGCTCAATTATGAGATCTCTCACCGTGACGCGAGGTGCCCCGCCGCCTCCGTTGCCGTCTTTATGTGAACTATGCCAACGGCTTGAGCTCTCCCGGTCTCGATTCTTGATCCCAACCCGTGGTCTTAAAGGATCCTCCGGCAGGGCATCGACGCGGTTCGCAAGCCCGGGGACTGGCGCCGAAACCAAGACCCTCGGAAAACGCGTCCTTCTTGGGTCGCTGTCCGAGATCAAAGACAGGGCGCGGCACAACCGGTGCAACTTCTGCTATCTTGTCTGGCAGTCTGCAGAGGACCAGCTGGTTCTGAGTGAAGGGCAACCTGCTGGTCTTGACATGACCGTGTCTGCTTATGCAACTTGGCAGATTGATGGCCGGGAGTTCATCTTCGACAAAGACGCGTCTTTCTTCCAACCGGTAACGCGCCATATTCGAGTGGCCTGGGAAACGTCGGACTGGCTGAAGGACACTTACATTGTGCTTCGCGGAGACGATCAAAAACTGCCTGGGTTTGACAAAGCATTCCTCGGCCGGGAAGTGCAACGCACCCAAAGCCTAGGCAGGATCGCTGCGACAACAAAAGCGTGGGTCGAGGACTGCAGTGATCGCCACGAGCACTGCAACCCAGCGCCATTGGCCCACTTGGCCGAAAACGCGCATTTGCGGGTTGTTGATATCCACAATGGAAAACTGGTCCCGCTCACTGCATCCATGGAGTACGTGGTCCTAAGTTACACCTGGAATCAACCAGAGGAACTGTTCCTGGAAACGCACCGTCAGGAGTCGTGGGAGTCCGGTGGCTTATCTAAAGTCCAGTCACAGCTGCCACAGACCATCCAAGACACCATGAGGCTGATCCGGGATCTCGGAATCCGCTACCTGTGGGCAGACTCATTGTGCATCGTCCAGAATGACGAAGACGACAAACAGGCGAACTATAGCGCTATCGACACTATATTTTCCAACGCATCCCTCACCATATGTGCGGTGGCTGGAGCGAGAAGCGCCGCGGTTGAACAGCATATCAGAGACTGCGGCGAGAAGATGTCGCTCATGGTACACCACCCGGTAGAAACGCACATACAGAGCTCGCAATGGTCAAAAGGGGCATGGACCTGCCAGGACCGCCTATTATCAGGAAGATGTTTGATTTTCACAAACTCGAGAGTCTGGTTTCAGTGTCAAGAAGAGTCCATGTCAGAAGACACCTTTGAGCCGTCCTTCCAGGGCCGTTCTGCAGATTGGGTACAGAGCCCGGCACAAATCTGGAGCGAAC
>Ga0247760_1002699_pt1 | contig 12860 bp, 12 predicted proteins | sample UWRJL171409R4_FD_179936 | JGI IMG/M metagenome (GOLD analysis project Ga0247760, IMG submission 179936) | Plant litter microbial communities from Arlington Agricultural Research Station in Wisconsin, United States - UWRJ-L171-409R-4 | ecosystem: Environmental > Terrestrial > Plant litter >...
GGGCAGGTGCCTCTTTTGCTCTCTCACACAGGCATAAGAGCACCTCCCGAGGAAAGAGCTGTTTCCCATCGCCGTTTCCCCTATTTCTATTTCGCTATTCAGTAATCACAATCCTCCTTTTCACCCAATCCCCAGACGCCAGGCGCTATCGTACCGCGGAGCAACGTTCAAGCGAGCAGCCATCAGTGGCCAGTGAACAGTGGAAATACAGTCCAACCCCTAAAAGATTGTTCGTACGGTACTTGACGGCTTGGCTGCAGCCTGAGGTGCTGATGATGGAAACTTGTGGCCTCAGCGAAGAGGTTCAAGACCTTAGCGAGTATATCTCAGGGCCTTGAATATTGGAATTAAGGCCTAAATATTCTACCTTAACTCGCTGCAGAGCAGCTGGGAAGCTGTTCATGTGCTGCACACACCCCTCCTCGATATTCACCAAGTCGCACGCTAATAATCTTTCAGGGGTTGAATTGTATTGCCCAATTGCGGTCGGGCCTCTTTTGATAAGGGTTTGGCCCCAGATACAATCCAACCCCTGAAAGATTGTTAGTGTGAGACTTTGTGAGGATGAAGTATCCAGCAGGGGTTAATGTAATATGAACAGCTGGGAAGCTATTTTGCGAGGGGTTCGAGCCAAAAATATTTGGGCCTCAACTTTAACATTCAGGGCCTTAAAATTTACTCCTCGGGGCCTCAAGTTCCCATTGTAACACCTCAAAAATAGAAAATAATGCCAGAGGGAGGTTAGACTGTACTGCCGCTGAGACTGACGATGCATGGGGCGGTTCTGCTGATGGCTCTGGTGATGGCTGGGGCAGTTCTGCCCCCGCTGACGATGCCCAGGGCAATCCCGACATCGCGATTCCATTGAGCTAGGCCCCAGAGGCTTCATGTCCCCTGGAAGCATCCAGTCTCCCCTAACGAGATGTCTAATCATCTATTGTACATATCTGAGTTCCCTTTATCCCCAACTCGGATTCGCTGGAACTACCAATCATTAGTGCCAGTCGTGACCTTGTCTATCAAAAACTTCTCCCTTGTGCTGTGACGTGAAACAGGATACATGAGGCCAATTCTCACCTTCTAGTATCATCACTATCACCAAGTCAAGGTCAAGATCCCCTGAAAACGATTCGGCAGACTTCAAATAGGTAGGTAGGTAAGTGGGCGCACTGGGGCTAAAACGCCGCCGAGAAGCTCTCCAACAGGGAGAACCTCCAGAGAGCGCGCGAAGAACTGGATAACGATGTGGCCTGCCGCCAAGACGATCCATGTTCCAAATGACCATTTCCACAGAATATCATGTTCTCAATGTATCTACCCAGGAAAACGGAAACAAAGTTGCGAGCAGCCAATCAGACCTGTCCTGAAGATTCCCCCGCCGAATGGTCCGAGTCCTGTTTGACGCCGTACTCTGTCTGCAATTCATCGCGAAGTTTAACCTCCCTCTCGAACCACACAAGAAGGACGGCGACCCCAGTAAAGGCAATGGCGATTTGCCATGATCGCTGCAAACTTCCGTTCAAGACCGAGATAAACTCAATCCGTGTTGTGCGCGAGAGCGTCTCGAGGAATGCCCGCGTGGCATGTTGATAGGCGTCACCTCCGGTAAGTTGTTGACGTAGAGTGACGTCGCTGATTCCCGCTGCCAGCTGATCGAAGCGATTGTTGAAAATAGTGGCTGCGATAGCGGCACCCCACACTTGACCAAAACTGCGAATAAACGACCATGCTGCCGTCGCAAGGGCCGTGTCGGACTCGGATAGCGAAGCCAAAATCGAAGGCAGCAATGCCGGGACGACGAGACCCGCCCCAGCAGCCTCAACAATCTGGAAGCCAACCCATGCGCCAACCGAGGAGTTGTCGTCCAGCAGGCTGAACAACCCCACTCCCACCGTCATGAGGGCAAGCCCGACGTGGTGCAATGGACGGTATCGGCCGAAGCGCGAGATGATTCCACCTCCCACCATGGCAAACGGAATCAGAACCATGATTGTCGGCAAAAGCTGCACCCCCGAGTACTGCGGGCCCGACCCCAACACGCCCTGGAAGTAGACAGGGAGGAAATACAGTGTCCACATCAACGCCACTGTGTGCAGAAAGGTGACAGCAAAGCCGGCTGCTGATGTCCGGTTGGCAAACAGGTGCAGCGGCATAGTGGGTGTCAGACAAAACCTTGATCCCTCAAACCAAAAGAACCCCCCCATCCCCACCAGCCCAACCACCAGCGGCACCACCACCCGCCAGGAAGACCAAGGATACACGGTCCCCGCCCAAGCCAGGGCGATCAACACGGAGGAAATGGACGCCACGAAAATCCCATTCCCAACCCAATCCACCCTCCCCAACCCTATCCAAATCGTCTCCCCCCTGTTTTTCCCGTGTAGTATCTTGTTCTTTTTCGGCAGGGCTACCGCCAACGCCACCAACGCCACCCCTCCCACGGGCAAATTCAAATAAAACACCCACCGCCACGACGTATTTTCCACAATCAGGCCTCCAAAAAACGGACCGAGTGCCGTGCCCAGGGCAATCGCCCCGAATACTCCAGCAAGGTATTTCCCGCGCTGCCTCAGCGGGACGAGGTCACAGACGAGAATCTCACAAAGGACGTTTATCCCGCCGGCGCCAACACCTTGGATGGTTCGTCCGGCAATGAGCATGGGCATGTCGGAAGCCCCACCGGCGATACCACTTCCGAGGAGGAAAGCCGCTACCGCGAAAATGGTAGGGTTTCGACGCCCATAAATATCCGCCAGTTGTCCGAATAGAGGCTGTAATGCCGTAAGGGATAAGAGATACCCGTTTACCGCCCATACGAAGAATTCTCCTCCTCCTCCTCCGGAAACAGACAGAGAGGCGATGATGGAAGGGAGCGCGGTCGAGGTTATGGTTGCCTCGAGAGCCGTGAGGAGCCCGGTGAGCGCGATGGAGACCATGATTGCCCAGAAACGAGGGCCGCGGGGGAAGGGTGTTTCTCTGGGGTCATCTCTGGGTGTATCTTTAGGTGTATCTTTAGGTTCGGTTTCGGGTCCGTCTTTCGGTATGTCTTTGGGTGTATCTCCGTGCTCCATGTCGTCTTTGGGCTCTTCTTTGGGGATCGGTTGTAACGTGGCCATTGTGACAGCGGTATATCCAAGGTATCTAGGTAGGCTGGACCTCAACACAGTAATGTTGACAGAAAACAGGATCAGATGGTGAGAAAGGAAGAAAGAGAACGGACAGAAGCAAAGAGCAAGAGCAAAGAGCGGATGGAACACAAGTCAGAAAGTTCACGAAACAGCACCCCCTTAAGAAAAAGCTTTTTAACATGATGAGATTCAGAAAGGGCAAAGTCCCCGGCATGATATTCAAGGTGCCGTGCAGTACGACGCGTTATCTTCGGAAGCTTTTCCCGGGGTGGGCGGGAGCGGGTTCGGAGGTTTATGTTCGGCCCCACTGCCGGACGCCAAGAGGTCGGAGACCTTGCTAGTCAGTCAGCCGCAGCCGTAATTACCGAAGCGCAGCCCGGAGGAGACCGGGTGATTGCTAGTCCGGAGACTGTTCCAACAGTGCCATGCACAGAACTTGAAATCTATTCTATACATAATGTAAGTAGACTGTGCTCCGAGAGAACACCAGACTGCACGAGTGCACGTGTGTGTGTGCGTTAGGTGCCCAGCACACACTAGATAGGCCGGCCTGATAATTGCTTTCGTTTCGTTTGACCTTAAAGTTGTCAATCCTCAAAAACTAACTCCCCGTCCAGTCACCTACACCATCCCTCGCCACCTTGCTTACCTACCTTACCTACGCAGGCAGGTACGTAGGCGCTGCTCAGGCCCACAAGACCCAGGACATGATCAAGGACGCTACCGAATGTAGTTTGAACGAGTAGGTAGGTACCCAGTTTCTTGGTCACTAGACTGGACTAAGAGAAACGCAGAGGACTCAGCTGGAGAGTGGGCCATATAGAGAATTCTTACCGGAAAACAAAAGACCCGTCAATTACACACGCTAAGCGAGCACGGTTTTGACTGAGCCAGAACCAGAACAGTCAAATGTAAAGGCTGATGGTGGTGATTGTTGGGTTGGGGCAGCCCACACACGTCGCTATTTGCCTGTCTCAAGATTCAAAATCCCTGCTTGATTTCGTGGGAAAACTCGATCAACATGTCTATGCTCTTTAATGGGCACTGGGCCCTATCAAAATCTGCGCACCTTTCAACATCACCGCCCCCTCAACATCTCCCCCGCCCTAGCCAGGCTCTCTCTTATCGAGCCCACCAACTCCCTCCCCGTTTCTTCCCCTTCTCCCATTCCCATAACCATCTCAACCAACCTCTTCCCGCCCTCATCTCCCCCATGACCGCCACCACCAAAAATCCCCTCCCTTCCTCCTCTTCCCTCTCTCCCTCCTCCCGAAACCCTAAACTCCCCTTCCAACCCCAACCTCTCCTCCACCGTCTCAATCTGATGGCAAATTACCTGCACCAACATTCGAATCCACATAAAGGGCGAGACCCCCACCCCTGACAATCCGGCAATCCCTGCTCCCATACCCAAGTCCGACCGCGACGGCACAAACACCCCTACTGTAGCCTCCTCGGGCGTTTTTTCCAGAAACTTAACCATCCGCCCAAACAGCGTGGCATATACCCGGAGCAGCTGGAGGTAGGCTACTAGCAAGAGTAGACGGGATGGCGGGTCAAGGACTGAGGAGGTGAGAGACTTGACAAGGGAGACGAAGGAGGTGGTACTAGAGAGCATTTCGGCAACGGGGTTCCCAGTCGGGGAGGCGAGTTCGGCTGCGCAGTTGCGTTGGAGTTGGATGGGGTCGTGCCAGGGGTGGGTGTGCAGTTTGGAAAGCTGACTGGCAAAGGAGGCGGAAAGACTGGATAGGGCGAGGGTGGCTTCCAGGGGGGTGGTGATGATGGTAGGATGAGATAGAGGTTCCGAGGCGGCGGGGGTGGAAGTGGAAGTGATGCTGGGAGAGGAGTGGAATAGGGTGTCGCTGTTGATGCTGGTGCCCGTACTGGTGCCCGTACTGGTGCCATCGCTGCCGCTGCAGCTGTTGAAGCCAGCGGCCCAGTCAAAGGAGGTAAAGTCCGAAGTGCCCGGGCTAGGAAAGCCGAAAAGGTCGCCGAAATCGAGTGGTTGATCTATCGTGGGAAGGGTATCAAAGATGTGGGGAGCGGGTGCAGGTGGAGGTGCAGACGGAGACTGTTCCGCAGATTGTCCTCTGCGTGCATGGCCCTGTGGTCGGTTATAGGGGCGACCAATTGGCCGAGCTTCCCCAGTGGTGCATTGCACGCCAGCCCGCTCGCAGCGCTGGCAAGTGTCGGTACGATTGTCATCGAGACGGGGACAACGTAATTTCTGCTTGCGACAGCGATCGCATGCGGACCTTTGGTGGATCGTGTGGTTTGTCATTTTTTCTTTTCTTCTTCAAGTTGAGGAGAATGATGTGGGTTGGAAGGTGGATGGGTTCGTTGGTTGCAGCTGCCGTCCTTGTTAGTTCGGAGACTTCTTGGCTCGGAGACTTGTAGGTTCGGAGAGTTCTTTCACAGAAGGTTGCTGCAACGGGCCAACAACAGGGTTTTGTTTCCGTGACGGTTGATTCGACAAAAAAAGGTCCTCTCTGATTGGTCGAATTCCCGTAGCGGTTGGGCGAATATGCCGTTTATGATTCGTGAAGAACTTTGAACATTCTAGGAAAAGGCTGTATGCTTGGCGCAGGGGTATACCCATCACGGGCTCGAGCTGAACCTCAGACGTCAACTGAGATTTGCAAAGTTCAATTGATCAGGTCATATGTCTGTGGCTAAGAAACCACCACGTCCCCTTTCTCGTTGAACCTTGTCTGGCCTTGATCTTTCCGAAATAAGATGCCCGAGCATGATGGCGGACTCAATTGTACCGCGCAGGAGGGCCCGATATCTGCAGATGCTGATATCGTCGGATATGGCGCAAGTTTCTCAACATTGACTCGTTTCTCTATTCGCAACCCCTAGCTGCAATCCAAGTCCTGTCCTCATTTATCGTCTCAGCTGCGCTGACGATTTTCGCTGTGGTATTTGGCTATCTTTCCGGATCCCTCGACGACGAGTCCATGAGTGCGCTCGACAGAGCCATTATCAAATCAGCAAGACGTCGTGGTCGGTCAATGAAGCGCTGGCTGCGGAGGAAATTTCATTTCGGCAGGGACTCGGCCCCTTCAACGGAATCAGAGGACGACGTTCAGCATCCACGCTCCGAGGCATGGAAACAAGCGGTATCCCGATTCATCTTGGCCCTTAGTGATCAACAGCTAGTCACTGGGCTCGCTATTCTGGTGTCCGGTGTCGCTAGACAAAGAAACTTGATTGCGTGGGAGTTTTACATGGTCCTTTCACTCGCCTGGTCCTCGACGACTTCCCACCTCGCTACCCTCGACGCTTGACAGAGATATCTCAAGACGCATGCTCGGGTTCGGGATATCCATGTCGCCGGCATGATCTTGATATTTCTGATCTATATGTTCATCGTCACAGTGGTAGCCCAAATTTCTTCTTACAGGGACATTTCTCTGAGTTTCAAAGACTGGAGCACGATTCCTATTCAATGCGCTTTCAGCCAACCTCACGACACCACCTATGGTGGGTTGGAGGTGTCGGTATGGTGCATGGCATTATCACTTGTGATGTCGGCGTACTACTCTCGCATCTCCAGCTTGTACAGCATTTACGGACCGGCGGAGCTATTTATATCCCGGAGAGTACGGCAGAAATGCCAAAAGCATTTGGGAGACGATGCCTCGAACCTGTCTATGACAGAATTGTTGGAGATTCGCACTGCGGTATTCCGGGCCGCATACCTGGCCTCATTTCGCAAGCTGGAAGCGCGAATGAGTTCCAGAAACCATTCATTTCCCTCATTAATTATTTCATATATTGCATTCGGAAAATCTTTGATGGCCGATTCATTTATTACCTCGCTTGGGGGCGTTGCGTTCAGTTTAACGTATGGCGTAGCGCAACTTGTTCAATATCGCTGGGTGGAGGCACCGCTTCTTGATGAGGATTCAAATTCGATGGGCTTTGGACAAATCATGGCCGTGTTCCTCCTTGTGCTGCCACCCTTGGCAGCAGTGGAGAGCTATTACGGTATTTTGTACCCCCCTTCCTCAATGTCACCCCGCACAACCAACTAACCATGGCAACGAGTCCAGAATACCTGGAGCATCGAGCAAAAGAGTCACCTATACTCGACGATAGACCATCAGATACTTCTGCAGTTGATCCGGGCGACTCTGTTGTTGCCACGCCGCCAGGTCGACAGCCCACGAACACGATCAGCAAAACGTCACAACCTGAGATTGTCCAAGCCGAATATTCGCGACCATCAGCAAATATCAAGGAATATCTTGCCCTCGACATCTACTCCATCAACTGTCTAGAAGCATCAGAAGGCTCACGTGATCTTACGGATGAGAAGCGAGCAGTGCTGATGCTGTATCAACAGCTCAAAGACTACGACGCCGCCATACCGGCTTCGAGGGCCATTTTCCCGCTCCTCTATATCATTGTCACCAATATAAGTGTTGGGGTTTTGCTGAATCTCGAACCGGCAAAGGGTCCGGGTTTGGGAGCGATATCGATTTTCTTCATGATTTTTGTCGTCTTCGTCGATTCCATGTTCAGCTACCTGGCCCTCCCAATCGAGATTTCGGCCGATTTGGCTCGGGTTCGCGGTGGACACACAGTTACTAGTGGTGTAGGAGGCGAGACTGACGACACCATCGAGCTGGCTGAGTTTACGACGACGCGAAGGGCTGCTACAGAGCTAGCCGAAGAGGGAAGGGCGCGCCGGAGGCTGGAACATTAAAATAGTTGAAGAGACAAGTAGAAGTACTTTTCGGTGTCGGTATCAACAGTTGTAATTGTTTGGACCTCGGAGAGTTGAAGCCTTGGTCTGGAAGATTATCTTCTGACATGATTGGACAACAGTTTCCGGTGGGGCTACAGAGTGGTCCAAGCTCCTTCGCGTTGAGCGTCTTGAACACCGTGAATTTTCGAGCTCAGAATCGTCAGCATCGCGAACAATCTAGAATTACCGCAACCTCGGGACCTCAGACCTCTAGAACATGATTCTCTTGCTCTGAGGCTGAGATTGCGTCGTTCTCGTTTCTTAACAACCCTCCAAGATGCGGTCCACCCCGAGGACGCGGCGCACCGCGCAAAATACACAGCACACGTAATTCGATGCTTCCACACGCGCTGTCGTTTGTGCTAATTTTGTCGACCCTCACAGGTACACCCTCGGGCACCGAATATACGATGTCAAGACATATCCAGTGCAATCCCCACAGGGAGCAACAATCCTCCTCTACGGCCACGAAAATGGCATTACGGTGGTTTGGCGAGGCGGCAAGAGGCTGAAGGCCCCCAAACCCGCAACCAAGGACAAGCAGAATGGCGCCAGTTCCGACGACGCCGTGATGATAATAGACTCCGACGACGAAGCACCCGCGGCTGCCTCTGATCCTGCCGCATTTGTCGATAAACCCGAGTTTGAAGAGATCCCAACCGCAAATGCTACCGCTCTCCCGGATGTGGTCCAGACCCTCGATCTCGCCTTGGGCACGGCTGCCCTGCGTCTCGCCGTCCTTCCCATGTCGCATTGCGTGTCCCACGATGCCGCCTGGCATGGTGCCCAGATTCTCACGGACAAGATTATCTTTGCTGTTGCCTGCATCACTGGCGACGTCTTCGTCATCACACTCCCGCTTACTCCACCCTCACACGAAAGCAAAGCGAGGCCAGAACTCAGACAGAAGCTTCTAGCGGGAGATGCTGGTAAAGGTGCATGGGGAGAGACTGTTACATTGCTCGGAGGACAAAGCCGGCCCTGTGAGGGGGTCGCCGTAACGCTAGTGAAGCCTTCTTCTGGTTCACGGAGCCGATCAACGGAACGCAAGGCTTCGCAGTCACCAACTCGTGTGGTCGTTGCCGCGCATTCCCGAGAGGCTAGCGGTACATTGCGCTTCTGGGACGTCCCACTGAATGCCAAACCTGGTGTGTCATCCCGCGTCGAGCCGTTTCAAACAGAGTATCTTCCATCGCCTCTCAGCAGCATCGCGTTCAACCCGACCCATGCTACACAGCTCCTGGCCATATCACCGTCACAAGCCGTTCGGATCTACGATTACAATATACCCTCTCTTCCTAATGATGAGACGTCGGAGGGTCCATTCCCAACTCAAGGGTCCTGGCTTTTGTCACTCTATCCGCCATTCGCGCGCGGTTCCGCCATGTCCACCATTCGAAAGCCTATTGCTGCTGCTCAGTGGATCGCCAACGGCCATGCGATATTGACACTCCTGGCCGATGGTCAGTGGGGCATCTGGGATATTGATGGGGCGAGCCCTTCCAACAACTCGGGCTCTGGTCTATTCAGCAAGGCCAGTTCCGCTTTGCGAGGATCGGCAATCACATCTTTTAGTGTAACGGGCCATTTGGAGGGCACCAGTCCCTTGCGCAACCCCGCGACACAAAAATCGCCCGCCGCTCCCGGTTCTGGGGGAGAGTTCGTTCCAATGACGCCACACACAAGACGCGACGCCGTCGCAACCTCGTTTACGGGAGGATCAGACAAGCTCGCTGCCGTTCGTGGCGGCATCAACATCACTCGACACTCCCCACCACGAGGAAGCGCCGCCGGGGATGAGAGTGCTATTCTCTGGCTGGTCGGGGCTGATCCCATTGTCTCGGTCATCCCCAACATTTCACGGTTTTGGGATTCTCAGCTCCGTCGTGGAGTAGGCGGTGGTGTCAACCTCTGGAGCGGCGCCCAACCCACCCGCATGGTCCGCCTCACCGATCTTGGGGTGGGTCTCCTGGGCGAGAGATGCACTGGAGCTGTTGGTATCCCCAAGCCCAGCCGAGTGTCCCCGCCGTCGAACGGAACAAGCACTCCAAATGAGAACGGTGCTACTGTTCAGGACGGCTTCCCGATCGAAATCCTTCTCCAAGGAGAAAGCCGAGTTGTCGCGGTCCACGAGAGTGAAGAGGCGACCTCGCTCACGACCCGCCTGCTCGGCGCCCGCAAGAAGCCTCGGGCTGAGCTCAAGGATGCCAAAGCCATTATTGCGTATCCCAGGCCTGAGAAGCCCCATAGTGTGGCATTTAACCTGAGCGTATCTCATCGGGGTGCTGGGCTGCTTCGACCACGGGCTCCAGTGAAAAGTTTGTTCGACGTTCCTGACGCAGACATGGAAGTGCTCCCATCGACCGAGACTCCGGATCAGGAAGCTACCGCCCCACCACCACGGGCCCCGGGGCTTCTTTTTATGAATGACCTGAACAACGCGGCCGACGTCCCAGATGATGAGTCTCAGGCCGAGAACCGGGATGTCGACCAGGAGATTATGGATATTATGGAGATCGACCGCGAGCTAGAGCAGATGGAGAAGGAACGTGAGCGCGGAACGAAGCGGGTGTTCTTTGAGGAGGGATAGGATCCCACCCCGAACAAACAAAGTCTGCAAAAAGCCGGCACAAGGGTCCGCTACATCAGGGACGAACTTCCTATGCCGCCCAAGAGACGGAGGGTTCATTTCTGGGACGGCGGGCTCCCTGGGGTTGAGCAAAGCGCCCTGCACGAAGACGCGGCAAAATTAACTCTGGAGGACCTGGATAAGAGTGAAAGACTTGTGGGCGCGTGGAAATCTACCTTGGCCTGACTGACATGATGCAGTGCGGATGGTTTCATCGAGGTCTTGGAGTAGAGGGTGTGGGTAAATAGCCTCCCGTTTGGGAGGTCAGAACAGGTCGATATGGACCCCAAGGTGTCGAGATACCCGATGAGCACTGATGTTCATTCGCAGCAGTACAGTACAATGAGCAATGACCCAAGACCAGCGTTTTTCTGATATACTTCTTTTTCTTTTGTCTCTCGTTCTACAATACATCCGCACGGCTGGGTGGAGCACAAGGCGAGAACCATCCTTGATCCAGCTCTGTATTCCGAGCGGTATATTAAATGTGTTTGCAATTCCCTTGTCCGCCGCGTCATGACACGTTCATGGCGTGAGACGGACCTGGTTCTGTTGCAAACCGCCGGCATTTCCTGGTGGTTGGAGGGATTCGGGCTTTCCAGGGGTGGAGGGTGGTGTGAAAGCCACTCGTCTCTGTGCTCGTCTGTCATGTCCGGAAGGGTTGTGGCAGTTGAGCAGATCCCGAGCGAGTAGGGTATGCCGGTACATGTTTGCACTGTTTGACTTTTTGCGTTTGCGATGCCGCCTGACTTGTGTCGATCAAGGAGGTGGTCACCAAACACTGTGTTTGCACGATGAGCAACATGATAACCCATAACGCCGGTGACCATTTAAAACGCCGCGCAGGCTACCTCTAGCCGGCCAATGCGACGACACGAATATTGAAGGAAATATGATACATGTTGAGCCCGCACCCTATCATTCCTCCCATCCTCCGTTTTCATCGTCTTGGTCTATAGCGACCGCTTCGCCTGCTCCGCAGCACCCTTCGCCTTACCCGTCATCTTCTCTGCCGTTCCCTCGGCCTTGCCTGCCATCTCGCTCGCCGTACCCTTCGCCTTACCCGCTAGCTCGCTGGTCTTGCCCATGGCTTCGCCGCGCAGCTCGGATGCTTTGCCGGTTGCCTTTCCGGCGGAGACTTCCTCGGTAGCTTCCTTGATCTTGCCAGCCACGGATGCTATTTTAACCAATCATCAGCATCATCATCACCTCTTTACCTTTCACTCTCTCCAGAGGGGAAGGGGAAGGGTTAGGGAGACATACAGCCGATATTGATCCCATCAACCAACTTATCGCTAACCGCTCGATCCACCGTCTTGAGGGTATCCTTTGCGGAATCCACCGCCGACTTCTGCAAAGTCACACCTGATGAAAAGGCCGCGCGGGGAACTCCGCTGTTGGCGAGTGCGCGGGGGACTTGTCGTGTGGCGGTGGCGACGCGACGGGCGGCTGCTTCGGTGAGGAACGACATTTTGTATTCTTTTTTGAGACTTGTAACTTGGAAAGAGAGGTGAAAGTAGTGCAATTGGTGCAAGTGGTGTAAGTTGGTGTGTGGTGGTCTGTCTGTGTTTGACTTGTGCGTGATGATCTGGTCTGATCTGTGAAAAGCTAAAAGAGAAAAAAAAAGAAAATCCAGGCTCAAGACCTTTTAAAAAAGGTTCCCTTAAAAAGCCAGCGTAGGTCGATCCCCGATCCCCGAGGAAAGGGACGAAAGAGAAACGGTTTCGTGGTGATGATGTCATAGCTTTCCATCGCTGCAGGCTGCGCATCCGTTTTTACGCTGGTTTTGCTTGCTTTGCTTTGCTCTTCCGCGGTTTTGGTGGGGCAGGGCCACCCCCCGCTGCAAGGGGAGGTGGGGGAGCTTTGGGGAGCTCTGGGGGATGCCCAATGACGCCAGCTGGTGGGTCTCACCACCCGAGAAGCGGCGAGCACATGGGATTTATCAATTGACGGAGGTGTGATGCGACGACAAGTGGACGTTCGACAACCGGGACGGGCTGTTTTCCAAATGCTTAGTTCGGCGATTTGGTCGTTGTAAGGTCTGTTACGAACCAAAGAGCTATGTAAGGTAGCTAACTCTAATGCACCAAGAAAAGCCCGTAAAGATATCGTCAACCTTGCGGTACAAACCCGCTCAAGACAAGATACCGCGGCAGGCTCAGACAAGAATTGATCAATCTCTCAACTTCTTTCTCAATGAATCCCCCCACGCCCACCAGAATCTTTACAGGACATATCCGACACGAGCCACATGCATGAACAGATACCTCATCCACCATGCTGTCCATGAGCACGTTACCCTTAACACCCCCCGGTCAAATGAGCTGAATCTTAATTCCAAATGCCA
>Ga0247760_1002701_pt1 | contig 12856 bp, 7 predicted proteins | sample UWRJL171409R4_FD_179936 | JGI IMG/M metagenome (GOLD analysis project Ga0247760, IMG submission 179936) | Plant litter microbial communities from Arlington Agricultural Research Station in Wisconsin, United States - UWRJ-L171-409R-4 | ecosystem: Environmental > Terrestrial > Plant litter >...
TTTCCCCGCTAACCCTCTTCCCCTTCCCCTTCTCGATTGCGCGCCGAGTCTTTTTTTATTTTTTATTTTTTATGAACGAAGTGTAAAATGCAAGTCTAACGCGTTGCGTCTCGTCTCGGCGCTGGGCACTGTATTTTAACTCACCTACCTAGGTACCTAGTCTAGGGTACTCACACTCACCGTACCTACCTATGTACCAATATGGTCTGGTCTCTCAATGGTGCCCCTGCCCTCACATCTAATGTGTTCTGTTCTCAACTGCGACCTGACCTCACCCTTACCTTAACCCTTACCCTTACCCTTACTTCCAGAGTAGGTTGCAACTTGCAACAGTAGAGCCAAGAGCCCAGCGCGTCAGTGCCACCTTCAACACTTACTTACCTACCTACCTTCAATAGTGAATGTGTGTTGTGATATGTCTGTCGTGATATAACATCGTCAGTGCCAATGCCCGTGTCAGTGACAGTGCGATTGGGTGCACGTGCAGGCATATACAAGTATATACAAGCCATGTGCGTGTGTGCGCAACGGCAGATGGACAATGTGTGGAATCAATAGCAAATGCGACATATACACAGACTCAACTGCGGGTGGGTGGTGTAGCATAGCATAGCATAGCATGGCAGATGATGCAGCGCACGGTGCCTCAGTTTGCGCTGCCGGAACCGAGCGACATATCATCGCGCCCGCGCGCCTTGACGTATCGTATCGCGTCGGTTGAAGAGTTTTTGCTTGGCTTTTGTTTTTTTTTTTTGATCGGTATTTGTTTCTTCAACTTTGATCTTGGCAGTTGCTCATCCGTGAAGTGTTGTGGACGAAGAAACTGCAGATTTACGTCTAGTCGGATGGATTATCACGACACAGCACTAAGCAGCAAATATGAACAGAAAAAAAAATCATAATCATTACTCCAAACTTCCATGCGCCGCGCTGGATCCCCAAAACCGTGTCGAGTTATTATATGACACAAAGAGAAACAAAATCCCATGCCGGACTGCCCCGCAAGTCCGGCACTGTTAAAACAAAACCTCAGAAACAAAGTCATCATCTCGACCCGTACTCGACATCGTACTGCACCGTCTTTTTAATCCCTCCATGACGCTCTAGAATGATCTCATCAGAGCTCGCCTCATCACGTCTCCTCTTGCTACTGGTTATTGCCGACATGGTGACGCTGCGATGGCCACCATGTACGCGGGACCAGCCGTGGACATTGGTCTTGTTTCCCCATGATCCGCCCGCACCGGCGCCTGCGCCGTCGGCACCACTGCGGTAGCGCGCGAGCGAAGATCCCTGAAAGACACGTGGGAACAGCTTGGCGAGGAGGACTCGTACAGACGGCAGACTGGCACACACAATGGCGAGGTTGAACTCGATAATGGTCCAAAGAGTGCCTTCGAGATCGTACGTCGTGTCGTTCGATGGGTGTGCGATGAGGGCGTACAGACGGAGTGTTGAGACGGTAACAATGAAGACGCCGATGCCAAAGACGGGGATGAGAGCCAGTTTCTGACCGAGAGGAAGCTGCAGACCCCAAACCAACGGTAAGGGGAGAGCCAGCACGACAATGTCGGTAAATAAGGCAACAGCACCGTTGAAGACGAAAAACTTGAGCAGCTGGATACACTCGCCGTGTTCCATGCTGCGGTCCCATGCCTTGGCGATGGGACGACACTGTAAAATACTGGTGACGCATGTCGCCACCAGATAGACAAGAAGGAAGCCAATGACCGTGTAGGACAGCTTCTTGAACCAGGTAATGTGGCGAAAGATGCGGATATAAAACAGCAGCAGCGAGATTTTTGTCGCTTGGAGTGAGATCTTGTATGTCATCTGTGCTAGCCAAAAGGTTCGGAGGGTGTAGATCTCGTCGGCCGCGGCGATGACATCGATATGGAGTCCATACCCATGTTGGACCATGACCAGAAACATGGCGTCTGTAGCGAGGGCGACCACCTACTCCTCTGTTAGTGGTGTGTCACCGTAATTGAGACAAGGGGGAGCCATACAAAAGCAAACAGGAGAACCCAATCCTCCAGTGCCAGCCCGTTCATGACTTGCCTCGCCCATGTTCTGATGGCAAACAGGACCACCATCATGGGAGTGAGGACGAGCACGGGAATGGTGACCATAAGTGAGTGGCTTTCCTCGGCATAACCCGGCCGGCTCGCTGCCGGGTTTGTGGGTTCCATAGTGTTGTTGTCTGGAGATTGTCTCCAAGGTTGTCTAGAGGTCGACAGAAGACAGATACTTGACGAAACCTATTCGTACGGCACCCCACCGAGCTAGACGGTCAGATGAGGATGGAGTCTGTACCATGAAGAGCAGGAGAATGCATCAAGAGAAAGAAGAAGAAAAAAAGAGCTTGGAATCCCCGCAAAAAGCGCGATTATGGACGTTAATATGGACGACAGGACGCGGATTACGCCTCCAAGACCCCTTGTCCTCTTCCATGGCGTGGAGGTGGGTGTACGAATGCGGTGCAGCTTCCAGGGGGGGGGGATTTTACTTTCGGCCATGGCAATCCATGGTCAAATGTCGAGGGGCGTGACAATTGGTCCGGGAGCAATGGACATGGGGTAGCCGAGGGGGGTAAATGCTAATTGTTCGCTCGTCCCGCCTCTCGTCCCGGTCGTGCCCAGGAAATCCGCTGACCTGGATATCCGCTTGACAGGCCGTAACGGCTGGCAGGCCATTTTGCCTCCGCCGAGACTGGGCCGACAGGGGGAAAGGGGTGGTATTTTGTTCCCCCTATCACAGTGCGCCGCCCACTGCAGGTGGTCACGATCTCGGACGGCATCCATCCACCACGCTGGGTCTGATGCAACCTCAGGACGTAGCCGACGGAGATGGACCATTTTGCGTGGCCTGTCAAGCGATCTGACAGGAGGCCGGCGGGGCATAGCACGGCCGAATGCTTCCCGTTTTTCTTGTCCCCTTACCCCACGGGGGACTCTCTGGTCTTGCAAAGTTGCAATGCACCAGAAAAGTCACCGAGCGCTATCTAGCTGGGTTGGCGAACCTGCCAGAACAACCCTAGTGGTTGAACTAGAGAGGGCACGAGACTCAGTTGACCAAGTTTTCTTCATAAGAAACTCCCGGTTGTCATTCCGTCCAATGTCAACCACCCAAGTGCACCGCTTGGTGCGGCAAAGTGCAGCCACCCTCCAGAACCGGGGATGCACCACCTCGGTCTACGGCACACAATCGCAAGAAAGAACTTTCGGCGAGGCCACCCGGACGACTTGTCGTGTGCGCTTCGAATTGATTGCGAGGCGTCGCTAATTTTGTCCTGGGCTCGGCCAGATTGTCCATTCCTGGGTGGCCCGACAAGGCAGGTCGAGAGAGCTCGCAGACGTCGATTTTCCCGGGGCTAAATTGCGACATATGTAGGTTACGCGCCTGTTGGTGCTTGTGTTGTGGAATTGCCTGTGGACAAAAATGTCTTTTTGTCGGTAGATGTCGGTTCGAGGTCACGGCAGCAGTGGGCGAATCCTCAGTACCATCATCTCCTTTGCTGGGAAGGTTTCACCCTCTGCAGCTGCACGAGAAGCAGTTGTCGATTACTCCTTCGATGAGAGCTCTGCGCCAAGTATCGTTGGACGAATAATGAACTCTAAAGACGGTCTCGAACTGTTGATGACATGCATGAGCCTGTTGTTCCCCCCCCGCGGTGCCCCTGGTAGGAAACGTTTCTAGAAGCTTGCGCTTTGACTTTTGCTGCGCATCGCAGCCACTGAATCTGTGGGGTGACGGCTGAAAACCTGGGACGGAACGCAGGAGTGAGCCTGGTCGGCCGCCCCTTGCCACTCGCCTGCTTGACCAAGCTCTCCTCATGCGTGGCGGCGTGGTTTTCGCCGCATACGTAGGTCTTCTTGGCTTGTCAAACATCTCAACATTGCGAGTAAGAACAAAGACAAACCGTTGTTCTCACAATGACATGGCGCGTTATTGGGCGCCCACGTTCACCTCTCGTCTCGTGTTGGCGCTGTCTTGGTGATTATCAGGCAGGAGGCATTTCCTAGTCCGATTCTCTGCAGGATGGCAATCTGCAATGCAGTAGCGCAATGTGAACAAATCCTGCAAGGCAGGTAACCTTCTTCTTCATGCCCGGTGGCTGGTATCAAAGCATATCAGTCAAGACAGACCAAGACCAGGTTCGGTGTTTTTGCGACGCCTCTGAACATGTCCCGCCGCATTGGCGCAGCCACTCCCCGTTAAATACACCGCAAAACAGAGTTAGTGCACACGTAATACAACCAACGTCGCGCCAAGATTACGAGTTTCGATCTGTTGCCTCTGTGCCACTAAACGGGTTGGGTCGGGCTGCCGGTGGCGCTCAGACTCGAGCGTACACGAGCGGGGGAGTGGCAGATCTGACGCGCAATAAGGTTTGTGACTGAACCTAAATCCTGTTGAAGTTATGTGTCCGGGCGTAACGGCGATGTGTTGGAGGCGTTGCTCGGACTGAAAAGGATTGGCGAGATGGGTTTCCTGGGGTGCGAGATTGGAACCTAGGTTCGTTCTGTCGACAACGACATGGCCAAAGCGCGTTACATTTGCTATTGTGCCTCCCGCAGCGCAGAAACCAACCGACTCAAACCACACAAGGCGAGACTGTCTCATACCTCCTGCAATGTTACAATGTATCAGCCCGTCCTCCTCTCGTCCTTACGATCTAGGCGAGAAGCGCATCAATCTTGCTCGTGATGTCCACCATAGGGAAGGATGTCTTGTTCCCCGCCACCGTCCCTGGCACAATAGGATCGGCGAACCAGTCTGTAACCATATGGATCTTGTTCCCAATTTGAACAGTCGAGGTCGTTAGCTGGCCGGTAGGCAGGCTCGGATCCTGCGGAATTAGCCCGAGATACTCGGCGGATGTCCAACTCGCATCTTTAGAACGCAGGACGGCGACTCCCCGAAGGTTTTGAGCGATAAGAAGCACCTTCCCATCGAACTTGAGCGGTAACCGAATGGCATCTCCGCGAGTTATGGACTCTTCGGGAGTATGTGGCACAGGGATCGGAGTTCCCTTGGCTGCCTTTGTATCGAAACGGAAGAGTTTGCCTGTTCCACTATCCAATGCAACCATAGTGTCCCCGTGAGAAGCAATGCCCGAGAAGCCCCGGACGGTGTGATTCACTGTCTCCGGGAGGTACCAGGGGACAATGGCCTTGCCCTGGGGATCAACTTTGAGAATGGATGAAGGGAATGTCCCGCAGACATAGGTGTTTCCCGACGGATCATACGTGATGTCGTTGAAGCCGCCATAACGGCCTTGGGCAACAGTCGTAATGTTGAGGGTCCAGAGGAACTTCTTGTCGCGAGGGTCGTATCTCGCGATGAAGTTGTCACCGCTGATGTTGGCCCCGGATGTCTCAAAGGCGTTTCCTTGGCCGATAACTACCGCCGCCAAACCGGAGTATTTGTCCCACGCCACAGCACCGACATGAAAGTCCTTAACAAGTGTCGAGCCAGGGAAGCTGTGCACCTCTAGCGTCTCCTTGTATGGATCATAAACCCCAAAACTGGCGTTGAAGAGTATACTACGTAGGTTAGCAGTGAGAAAGCAAGAAAGTATGGCCGTGAAAGCGACATACCCAATGTAGACCTGGCAAAGCTTGGCATCCCAATCCATGTTCTCTGGATACAGTTGGTAGGCCTCGATGTTGAAGGTCCCCTTCGTGAACGGCGGACAGTCTCCATCCCGCGCCCTCGGCACTATCCCGTAATCTTGGCGAAAGCCATCCAATGTGGAGCGCAGAGGAAGCACATGAGCACCGGCGATGTAGGTAAGCAACGACGAGACGGAGAACAACGGCCCGTATCGCATCTTGCACATGTGTCTGCACCAAGCTTGACAAATGACTGTAGAGTGGGTGTACTAATTAATCGGCGGGTATCGTGTTGGTCGCGAATCCTGAGGAAGCAAGCGAGTGAGTATCCGATACCACATTATAACTGTGTCTGCATCGTTGGAGAATGGCACGAGGGTCATTGGGTGGTCGCGGCTGGGCAATTCGGGCGTGCGGCTCCTCGGATGTTGAGTCGAAATCTTGGTCTGCAATCCTGGTCAATAAGCTATTTCTGGGCAACACTTATCAATTTTATGCGGCTTACGGCATTTCGCGGGCTGAAATGGTGGTCGCAGCGGATGCAAGTTCGGCAAGAGATGGATTGCGCGTTGATGGTCCCATTTGCCGGCAGTCGAGAAAACCCTTATGCGCGGGCCCGCATGCTTGCAAATATTGGTAGTACCTCCAAGACTGTGGTGAGCTGTGTTGGGCTGGTCGTGCCTTCCCGCTCCCGACACACCTCAACTCTGCTCCACTGGTTCTGAAGCCAAACAAGAGTTCCTCGCTTCCCCATCTCTACTGCCGTGTTGACATTGACTGCCTAACTGCCAACCTAGGTACTACCAACACAATGACAATGCACCTTTTCTCCCAGTGTCCCTCTCCACGCTAGCGAATACGCCGACCCAGACAAACGTATCGCGATGAGTGACAGCCTCGAGCACGGGACCAAAAGACTGATGCCTTCTGATAAATTCCTGGTCCTTAGCGACAGGCGAGATCCAGAGCCCATTTTTCTCGGCATTATATCGGTAATTACCTATTTGGTTCTGCTATCCAGATATGTACGATAGACGCTTTTTCCCTTTCCTTCGCCCTACGATTATATCGTTCTTTACCTTATCGGTATTACTAAAACTGTCCAATCACCTTCCAACAAAGCCTACTACGTAAGGAATAAATAGCGTATACTTTATCCCCTATCGCTATATCTATCTTTTATAACCATAAGACTGGATACTGCTTACCTTTATATTGGTTATATTGGCGTAGTTGTTAATTGTATAAATCCTAATATGGATTACGGTTGCGGCGGCGCTTCGGTTCTGGTGTCGTAAGTACCTAGGTACTTAGGCAGTGGCCTGGCAGCTCGGGAGATTAATTACTTTAAACTATACAATGCCGATGCCCTTGTGCCGAGTACCATTATCGAGGCAAAAGTAGTACCTGTCACGGCGATGGCACCAAAACGATCGTAGGATCGAAGACGTGGCAATCATCATGTAAAATTACAAGGTGAAGAAGAAAGAAGGAGAGGAATCGCTGCGGGGCAGCGATGCCAAAGATCTATCTGCGTGGGTGGGGCCCAGTGGGGCCCAGGGCACAGCATTGGCAACAGCACCTCAACCAGTGGGTCAGCCCAAGGGCTGACTAACCATACCACGGCTGTAGGGCATCTAGGGCACCTGCCGTGACTGTACCCTTCTTAACGTGAAGAGATGCTTTATTAACTTCTCTAAGAAATCTATTTATCATCTGGGCCAGCTGGACGAAAGTAGGTAGTTAGGGTAATCTCCGATATAAAATTAGGAGGTTACCCCGTAAGACTCCTTGCGATCTTTGTTGAGGGTTTAAAGTCGTAGAGAAAGTTACCATATATATACTTCTCCAGAAATATAAACCTAATATCACGGTGCCGACCTTAGGCCTGGGAAGGAGACTTGTTATTGCACGAAGGGAGCCAAAGGGAGCCAGCTCCCTTTGGAGGGCTATATACTGGGTGCTGGGGAGGTCACTTGTAGCTGCTGGTCCGGGGCCGGTGTGGTGCCGTGACACCTAACCAGTTCGGTAATTGTAACACAAGGGCGTTGCGGGTGCAGGGGTGGAGGAGTGGTCTCAGTCAAGGTGGTCAGCGTAAGGTTAGGTAGGGGTTATTAGATCAATTGGAACGTGGCCTCCCTCTGATCAGAGGGCGGCCACCAGCCTTCTTATACTAGATTACAGGCTCCGGATCCGGCATTCCGCATCCGGCCACAACCTGCATCCGGTCACAACCTGCATCCGGTCACAACCTGCATCCGGCCACAACCTGCGGTCGAGCCTGCGTCGTTCCGCATTTGGCACCGACCTTGAACCGTACTGATCAGAGGGAAGTCTTGTTGCCGTGGGGCCTTGTTACATTAACTGTAGATTGTGAGACTCACGGATCTCGTTATCTTAACATGGTACCTTGGGTACGAGCACAGAGACAGATATTCCACCTACAAGAGAAGAGTGTACCATCTCTTAGTGTTTCGTGACAAGCTTTACCCCTTAATATGAAAACCTAAGTACTTATGGTACTGATGTTCTGACTGTAAATGTAGCAGGGCACGCAACTGCAATCGTGCGTTCTGCGGTAACTCTTACAAGTTACAATTAACAATTCTGGCAAGCTCTAGACCCTTCGTTCTATCACCAGTGAAGCTACCTAGTGCCCCGGCACTGCGGGGCCAGAACTCCTTTCTTCCTGACACCTACATTACAATATATCGTCCCTTCCCTGCTGTAGCCGCTAATGCCATACAATATACCCTAGAAATATTCCTCGTCCCAGTACGTATAAACCGATCCAACGATTGCGAATAAAAATGACGTAAGAACTGCCGAGATTCCCCACCCCTGCTCCGATGTCTTATACGCAGCAGCATAAACCAAGCCTACGGATATTCCAATGACAAATAAGAAAAGAAGCATGCATAAGACAACAGTTTTCCGCACTCCTTCCACAATATAAACACCCCAGCCCGATACAAAGGTCGCGGGCTCAGATGTATCGTGTACGCTGCCAACCCTCTTAGGGAAGCGCTTAAACCATGTCGAGTACCGATGATGCAAGTGCCTCGGGTTAGTATTCTTGGCGTCCCGGCAAGCTTGGTCGAGGTAGTGGTAGAAGTTGTTAAATTTCATAGGAGGTAAGGGATCCATAGGGCATTCCTGGTACTCGTATCGCTTTTCCCTGACTTCTTGCTCTGGGGGTATGCAATTGGGACCGTTGAAGATTGATACAAGCTCTGGCTGTGTTGACGGAAGTCCGAACTAAACGGTTGCACTGTAGTTAGCACGGCCGACAATTCAGTGACGTCAAATGATAAACGTATCAGCAACATTGATCTTGGATGTTTCCGCTTTGACTAACCCAATCTGTTCTGAGGAAGATATTCCCACCGAAACTGGCATGTCTGATAATTGCCAATAGCAGTGCCAATGGTAGTACCAGCACCTTATATGCACAAACGCTACCGAGATGGAGGGATAAGAAACCAGATTTTACTCACGTGCACCCAATGGATATCGACGGGTTTCTTAAAAACCCACCGGAGCCGACTCGTCCAGTCAGACCGAGATCTGAAGTGATCGTACTCCCGCCATATTTCACCGAACAGCATCCCATCAGTGAAGCTGTCATTGACTCTAATCTCGGCCAAATATATCCGGCGCTTACCAGTATTGATACACAGCTCGATAAAGGTCGGAGTTGGTCGACGAACCTGCCGTGAAAGTTGCGGATTTGACAGCGAATTGTCAACAAGGGGCTGCCCCTGCCTCGGGCCCGGATTGGCTTTAAAGGCGGATCTGTCGCTTCTTGCGGTCCCTGTCGTTTGGTGGCCGCCGCAGACTTGGTGTGCGGGAGCAGACGCTGTTACAGTGACTGAAGACGAGGACGAAGTGGGCCTAGACCATGGGCCGGGAACGGCTGATACATGCGCTGGCGTTAGTTCCGAGTCAGCCGCATCCTCGACTGTTTGCATTCGACGAAGTTCTTGGATCAGCCGCTGAACTGCTCGGGGCTTCGAATTCTCGAAATCGGTATACTGAATACTCCCGCATACCTAAACCACGAACACACCGTTAGCTATGTAGGACACCGATATTTATAGTTGTTGAAGCACTCGGACTACGAAGAGAACCAGAGGGGGGGATATAAACATACACATTTCCATTCCGCCCGCTGATGACCCGGCTGGAGTCTTGGCCGTCTTAATCGCTGAATTGTTACTATCAACCATTTCAGCCAACCAACTTCGCTGATAAGGGAATCAGTTGCCGCAGTCTCATTTTCTGTTGCTGCAATCTCATTCAAGATATTATGTGTGCCTACACGTAGGCTGGCTGAAGGGGCCGGATCTTGGTCCGCTATTACTTTCCATCAACAGTTTAGAACTCAAGTGTCTTAAAGTCGTCTTGCCTACCTACCAGGATCGGCCCCTCCCCATCCCGTTAAAATAAAAGGAGCCCACATCTTCGGGTGTTTGAAGTTAAGCTCCTCTGCTTCCCGACTGAACCTCTTCCGCAACGTCACTAGGTAGCTCTCGGAATATTTGAAACGCTGAAGGAATTTTGTATCCTCTCGGTTGATCTTTTGCCTCCAAAGCTTGAGCGTCTCGTCGATCAACGCTACGACTGACGAGTTATCCATGTGGTACATGGCAATCTGTGCATTCCTCAGAGCAGAGGCGAGGTGAATTGACCCATCTGCCGCCAGCTCGCGAAAGAAGTAGACCATCAGCACTAACGACACCAGTTCGTGCACTCGCCATAGGCCGCCGAGGTAGGCACCCGCGCCGGAGGCCAGCGTTGCGTGAGCAAAGCCAACGACATCGTTGCCCACGTTGGCGCTTCCGGCGCCAGTCCAACAGCAACCAAAGACAATGAGACGAGCATGTGTAGTAGCTAGCGCTGCGAGGTCAAGCACGCGGAAGGGAGGCTCTGTGTCGAGAAAAGCCTGCCAAGGCGAGCTGCCCATTGACTCCCCATGGGTGGTAAGGTAGACGATATTTGACTCCCTTAGGATCGACCGCAACTCGTCCGTGGTGCAGCTGGCTAAGTCGGCAGCATCGGTAGCAAAAGCGTCCGCGATCATAACGGCTTCAGGTCCAATCATGGGAATAGCAAGTTTCACAAGTTCTCTTCCAGGTTTCATTTCGGAACCAGCTGCCTTGGAGCTGGCAAGGACGCTGATTGTTTTTTGCCCTGGGCTTAGGTCCAGTCTCTCTCGCCGCGACAGGTGGCTCAGGAGCGAGAGGCTTGGGATGTGGTAAACGATCTTGCTCAGAAAGAGTGGCTGTTTTTCGAGAATCAATGCGGTGCAAGGGAAAAGCTGCATAATATGTGACGGAGCGAAGACGACGACATCCTTGTCGCTCATGGTATGCTTCAGCGGTTCAAGCAACTCTGCGGAAATGGCTGAGGCAATCTCGTCCAGCCGCTCTGCGCTCTCTGCATTTGTTGACTCGCTGCGAACAATCCTGCTAAAATTGAGGACAAGAGTGCGCAGCTGGATGTCTGTCAGAGTGCTCTGGTATTCGCCGACGATTCCCTGATGTGTGCAGGCCAAGACGATGAGACCCTGTCTGCTGGAGCTGATCTCGAACACTATCGTATCGCGGGGTATGCAAGAAAATAGGGGTATTGCATCCAACTCAGGTTCAGCGAGGCCGAGTATTGCGCCGAGCGCTAACTGCTTGGCATCGAGATGAGAAAGCGCGCGCTGGACATCCTCCCTGCTCTTCATCTCATCTGGACGCTGCCCCAGTTTCCTAGCCACCTCATCCGGGGATAAAGCTTTTTCTCTTTGTCCCTGCTCGGCCTCTAGGCCTATGAGGAGACGGCCTTCATATGCGAGCTGTGCCCACTCCTGGATCTTCTTCGAATCTCCGTTGTCCTTGGTCACGACGTAGTCGAGCAGTGTCCTTGCCTTTCCGCGCTCAATGAAAAGCAGTGCTTGTTCCAACCAGGAGCAACCAGAGAGCCCGAAATCCGATGGGCCCTTCTTTTTCTCCAAACCGCCCGACCGGTGCATGGAGATACACACCCGAGCCAAACCCGCAAACAGCTCCCCACTGAAGATGGACGAATGGCACCCACGGCGGACTTCGATGTCCACGGCTTTTCTGAGGCCCTCCAGCCGATCGAGAGCTTCCAGGTACCACTCGAGAGCTTTCTGCAGCTGCTTGTTGTGTTCACATATTGTGCCGACGAATGTTAGAGTTATCCACGAGCTGGGGACAGGCGGGATTGTCTGCGGCTTCTCGAACTGCCCGGGGCACAAGCTCTCCGCCTTTGAAAGAACTCGGGCACCGACCTCCCAGCTCTGGGCCAAAACACAGCTGGCTAACGCGTTGTCTGCCTTGTGTAACTGCTGTTTCGACCTGTCCACGACCACCTTAGGTGGTGCAAGTGCTTCGAAGACGCGGTTGAACCAGCCCGGCGACTCCGAGCTGGTCAAATACTCGCCAAGCGCGACCGGCAGGATTGCCCTCGCGTCATCCAGCGCTCCAAGCTGAGAGAGCGCCAGAAGCTTGTAAAAGGCCGTCATGTCCGGGGAAGAGTCAGGGCTCGTGACCGCAGTAGTATCGCAGGTCGACAAGAAGTGGCGGAGATGTCTCTCCCAGGCTTCGATGTCTGCATTGTCCAGCGCTTCGTACACTAGGGCCATCTTCTTGTTGTACTCGCTCTCTAAAGCCTCAATCGAGAGGGTTTCAGGCACTATATTCCTCACAGGAAATACTGGTGTGGAATTAGGGGGCGACATTTCAATGCGGTGCGTTATGTCCTTCATGTCCTCCTCGTAGCTTCCCGACTGGGCGAGTTGGTCTCTTTGGCGCCGCCAACCTTCAAAGAGGACGTTATTCCCAGTCGTTTGGTAGATGCGGCATGCAACGGTGTCGAAAGCTCGGACTGTATCAAACCTCAGGGCGCGGATGCCAGTGTCTCCACGCTCTGGCGGTTCGCTCGATGAAGCTTTCTGGATGCTCTCCAATGCCCTCTCCAGCAGTCCCTGCGTTTCTCGGCCATTCTCGATTGCGATCTGGGCCCTCTCGTGGTCTCCTGATTCGTACAGGAGGCTGGCGTGGGCGATGAGTGACTGGAGCTGGAGATACGGCTCTTCTGCGGCCTCGAAAAATGCACGAGCGCACTGGCAACAGACAAGAGCAGTCTGCACGTCTCGTTGACTAGACATGAACCTCCAGCGGCCGAACCTCAGCATCAAGGAGCCCATAAACTGTGCGGTACCG
>Ga0247760_1002702_pt1 | contig 12854 bp, 17 predicted proteins | sample UWRJL171409R4_FD_179936 | JGI IMG/M metagenome (GOLD analysis project Ga0247760, IMG submission 179936) | Plant litter microbial communities from Arlington Agricultural Research Station in Wisconsin, United States - UWRJ-L171-409R-4 | ecosystem: Environmental > Terrestrial > Plant litter >...
TTCCATTCCTCAAAGTGTTCTGCCTTCCAATTCCTGGCGCGTTCATTCGCCTCCATGATGGCAGCCCTTGCTCCAGGCCAAGCTTTTCTTCCTCCTTTTCTTCCGTTCCCTTTCTTACCCTTTGGCGGGTCAAAAAGTCGCAACATGTGTGCAGATACCACACCTCCTACCAAAACCTTGTAGAGCTCCCGATCATTCCACCATAATTTCCAACAGTCCAAACTGAACGGGTTACCGAGATGGGAGTACAGCTGCGTTCCCGCAACTTCGTTCAGCCACGTGTCGTATTCGAGCGCGCCCATGATTCCCGTCGTTTTCACATCACCCTTCTTGATCAGCCCGGCGAGATCACGGAGGAAATCATCGGCGGTACGTTCCATCTCTCCTTGCGACGGCATCGGGTAGTGGCCTGCCCAGAGCTGGGCGAGCGCCATGGTGATGAGGTCGTACAGTTGGAAGTTGGGGCGTTTGGCAATCGTAGTTCCGAGAAAGGTGAGTTGGTGGGGACATTGCAGGGAGATGAAGCCTTGGTATAGACGGGCAACGCGGCGCTCGTCCGCATAGCTGGAGGGAAGGATACCAAAGGATTTGGGTGCGAGTTTGGGGTTATAAGGGTCAAATTCGGGAGGCACGAGGGAACCGAGATCGGCTTGTAAGCCGGTACATAGCAAGATCAAATCGACGTCTTTGACTTCGGTCCCATCAGAGAAGAGAATGGATCGAGGACCGCTGATGGCCTTGATGCCGGGGGCACTTTCACACCTATTATCTCGTCTTGTCAGTAAACCAAAAGCAAAAGAAAAAGAAAAGAAAAAGAAGAAAAAAAAAAAACTGACCTTCCCTGAATGAAATGACTGGCTAGATCATCGCTGACCACCGGCTGGATACTATGCGTGGGCGGCCATTTCCTATCCTTTCCGCAAAACCGGTGTTGTCTCAAGGCCGGGTAGCTTGCGTCTTGGAGGTTTTGAAACTCCCTCGCAAAGATGGCCGTAACCAGCGGTTTGCTAATCTTTTGCAGCCAGTAGATCAGCATGAGCAGTCGGAACGTCAGCGTGAACTCGAGGATCTTGCCGTCGTTGGTGACACGCGGGATGATCATGGTTCGGTGACGATGAGAGACAATCAATCGCTTGACGCCCGCATCAACGAGAGCCGAGACCGAGTCTGCCGAAGTGTTGCCCAGTCCGACAATGACGACAGTCTTGTCCCGGTACTTTGTCGGATCCTTGAACGCTTGCGAGTGGATGATCTCTCCGGCAAACTGCTCCTGCCCCTTGAAGTGAGGGATAAGAGGTGTCTTGAGGGAACCCGTGGCGACAACCAGACGATCAAAATGACACGTTTCTTCTTCCTTGTCGCTGTCACCATTTTTGCTGGCAGAGCGGACAGTCAAGCGCCATGTCATTGTCGCGTCATCGTAAGCGACGGCCACCACCTCGCTCGAGAATCTGATGTGCTTCTTGACATCAAATGCTTGCACGTATCCCTCAAAATACTTTTGGATCTGGTCGGCACTGGGATGCACGGGATAATCTGCCGGCATGGGATAGTCGGCCATAGCCCCCTGCGCGATATTTAGTTTATCTGTTTCAACTTTGAGGGGGAGGGAGGTTGGTTATACCGTGAATTTCGACGTGTTGGTAAACGTGTTTGGCAGCACGCTGGTATGTGTGGTATTGGTCGTTTGTCGCCAGAGACCACCGACACCCTCGACGCGCTCAAACACAGTCACGTCGAACCCTTCTTCAGCAAGGTTCTTGGCGGCAATGACGCCCAACGGGCCTCCGCCGATAATGCCCACCCTCATCCCCAAACCCGCGGAGCCGCGATAAGCATTCATGGTGGTTTCCCTGTGCCAAAGCCGAGAGGAGAAGACAGGAGACGTCTGTGCTGATTTCACACCGTGCAGTCGCTATGTCGAGACAGGTCTGGTAATAGACAGGTGGAAATTGTCGCAGGAGTCGCTCAGTCGCTCAATCAATCAGCGGGCGATATGAGAAGGGTTTTGTTTAGTGTACTGCGCAGAGCGAGCAAGCGAAAAAGAAAAAAAGAAAAAAAAATCAATTACAGGTACAGGCACAGGTACAGGTACGGGCACAGGCACACAGGGAGCAGGTGCAGTTTACGGCCCCGCTTGTTCAAGGTGGATGCGGATGGCGGATGGCGGATGTGGAGATGTGGATGTGGTGGATTGGTGATCCCGCAATCCCAATCCCGTAATTTTTTTTATGGTGTCGATTTAAACCGCTCGGCAGGAACGCAGGATTTAGCATACGTTTTTTTTTTCTGGCGCAGCCCGATCAAGTCAGCAGACAAGGATGAATCGTTTGCCCGTTTGTCGGGCCATTTTTTTTTTTTCTATTCCCGTTGCACCCGGTCCGGTCCGACCCCATTTGTGTGTCTGCCTGCTGTATTACCCAGTAGATACGTATACCGAGGATGGATTCAATTCCTCCTATTCGATTGAGAGCAGGATTGCTGGCTCACTCTCACTCTCACACTTACGCAACACCCACCAAATGATTTTGTTTGCATGAAACTGTGCCACCCACTAGATAGCTGGTAACTGCCCCTTGAAATGCCCAAATTTTAGCGATTTACAAGATGGGACATGCTATATTATAGTGCTGCGCATTTCTGATCTGGAATCCATCAAATTGTGGGACATCTGCAGCTTCTCTCACTCTCACTCTCATTCTCATCCTCATTTTCATTCAGGTTCTCTCACTAACCATCACTCATCTCATTCACTCACCGTCACACTCACTCCCTCACGCACACTCAGACACACTCTTACCTCACTCTCACTCACAAAAACACTATCATGGCCGCGCCAAAGGAGGTAACCATTGACAACCTTTCCGGAAAATGGTTTCTGGCAAGTTACCCTCCCTCTCTCTCTCTCTCTCCGATGGAACTAAACTAACACTCTTACGTGTATGGATACAGGACCGAGAACTGTCCGATAACCTAGAAGAGGCCCTCTCCATCCAAGGAGTGCCTTTTCTCGTTCGCAAAATCATGCTCATGGCCAACGTTACGGAAACCGTCCAAGAGACCACCAATGCTGACGGAGTCAAGGGCATTGTCGTCACGAAAGCGGCGGCGGGCCTTAACGGACAGGCTGATGCCTTTGACGGGACGGGCAAAGAAGTTGTCATGGGCGGGGGGTATTTCGGCACCGAAGTGCGGGTGCGCTCCTGGTGGGTTGCTAGCCGCGAGGACAACAAAAACCCAGCAACGGGAGAGCCGCTGGACCCGTATCTGTTTCAGGATTGGATTGCGGGGGAAGAGCGCCATTTCGCGGGCAGTGGCGAAAAGGCGGGCGTCAAAGATAACATGTTTTGGGGATTCTGCGACATCGGCGGGAAGCGATATCGTGCCGTCAAGTATTACATTCGCAAGGGGGAGCAGGAGATTAGAGCGAGGCTGGTCTTTGGCTGGATCGGAAAGGAGTGATTCTGTGCAGCCAGAGTGTTAGTTAGTTGGAACTGAAAGTCTGAGACTGGATTCTCAGTGAGCTCATACTTGGCTAGAGTCCGAGAGATTTATGTATACCACCTACAACTGGATGCCAGGTGGAAAGCCTTACCCAACTCTGTCCAAATCCACATCCCCCTCGTCTCTCAAAAAGACCTCACTTTGCTCATCATGTATCCCCAGTCCATCTAGAGGGGTTTTTTTTTGTGAGAGAGAGAGAGAGAGAGATGCTCTAACCATCCTGTGAATGAATACCTTCTTGCGAACCTTCGCACCCCTGTTGACAAGCCCTGCAATGTCACAAAGCGTTGTCAGGCCACATTTTTCTTGTCTCTGATTTGACCGTCGAACGCGAAGCTAGACATCATGCCTGCTTTTTTGGTTGGCTACAAGTGCAGTTACATGCGACAAAAAAATAACCTTGAACATCAGCCCTCTATATAATATACAAAATACCATCTGTCACCCAAGACCTAGGTAGGTATTCACTCCTGTGCATCATCACCAAGAGCTACTTTCTCCACCATGACGGCCTCCGCTTTTTGTAAAGCGTACAATTGCTTCAACCTAGAACCCTCCTCGTTCAAAAGAACCCTCGGATTCCCCTGCTCGACAATCTTACCGCGATCCAGCACAACTGCGACGTCAAAGTCGAGAATTGTGTCAATCTGATGTGTGATACAAACGACGGTACTTTCCGCATAGGTGTTAAAGATGGCGCGTTGGAAATGTGATTGGATATCAACGTCGACACTTTTTTTCACAAGGTGATGATGGGTTAGCCGGGTTCATTTTTCTCTCAAGTAACTTCAGTTTATGGGGAAAAAAAAGAGAGTACTTACTGGCTTGTAGGCTCATCCATCAGAACAACCCTGCCACGTCGAAGACACGCTAGTGTAATCCCAAGTAGTTGTAATTGCCCATGCGAGAGACACTCGTCCGTGAGGAGCATATCTAAGCCACCAGCCCGCTCAATTGCGGGCCAAAGACCGACGTCGCTCAACGCACGGATGATATCCTGGTCGTTGAAAATGCCGTACACTCTCCCATATTGCCGGACACTCACAGAAAGTTTCAACGATTCTTGAGGAAGAGCGATGAGGCGAGACCGAATGTCTGTGGGACGGAGCGTTGCAATGTCAACACCATCGATCACGATGGCGCCAGCCGAGATGTTGACGAGCTTCAAGAGAGAGTTTGCCAACGTAGTCTTGCCACTGTTTTGGAGGAAAGGGTGAGTATCTTGGTCGGGGATTGTGTGATTTCGTGAAAACATACCTTCCAGTGCGACCACAGATTGCGATCTTGGAGCCTGGCGTAATATTCAAATTGAAACCCTCGATGATGGGAGGCAGAGAGCTCCTAGTACGTCACGTTGTTAGTCACTCTTGTTGCTGTTGTAAAAGTTAAATTGATAGCATGGATTGGGCCACTCACGAATGCGAGAGAGTCACGTTTTCAAACTGAATAGCACCGCTTCGTGGCCAGTCTGCAGGGGGCTCTTCTCTCCCACTGTTTTCCGACTCGGTTTGCAAGGTGAAGTCCCGGATGCGAGCCACGGCGCCGAGGGTGATTTCAAGAGCAGTATAAAAGTGGACGACGATTTTGACCGACTGCCCGAGTCCCACAACGTTTAGCAAAGTAAGACCCAGACCACCGCTACTCGTGCTGTGAGTTCCCACGGCTATGGACACGACCACTATAGCGAGCATCGCGACGAGGAGGTCGAGGCACAAGTTCAGGGTGACTTGGGCTGTCTGGAGGAGGTGGAAAGGGACCTGGGCTTGGCCCAAGACCTTGAGTCCTCTGCGCAAATACCACTCGGTCCAGCCAAAGGCTCGGACAGTGGCAAGCCCGTCAATGGATTCCATCAAGAGCGACAGGACGGGCGATTTCATCTCAATGTCCAGATACCGCAGTCTTCGGGACGTTCTCAGGTAGACGCGGAGAACGAAAAATAGAGTGATGACGAGGAGGAGCACAGCGAATCCAGTCCAGGGCGATTCCACCACGATAACCACACACTGTGCAACCACGGCGAGGGCGGATATGGACGTGCCGATGAAAGACAGCGGCAACTCCATGTCGATGATCTGTAAGTCTTGGCTGAATCGATTCAGAGTGCGTCCGCTGTCGTTTGTGACGAAAAAGTCCATTGGGGCACTGCCGAGGGGGTTAGCAGCTGCGCATACGTTGGAGGAAAAGAATTGACAAACTTGAGCATTGTTTCGAGAAGCATCGTGTGGAACGAACGTGCCACCCGGACCGCGATCTTCAAGAACAGCCAGATGCAGGCGCTGCCAAAAGCGATCCAGGCCATCGAACCCACACCAAAAAAGACTCCGTAAAAGGTATTGAGCGTTGACTTCTGATCTTGAAGGTGTTTCTCTGTCCAGCTTTTCAGAAAGACCTCTGTGTGCACGAGCATGGTTAGCAACTTCTGTTTTTGTAAACGCAACTTCGGTCAGGGGAGTATCATACGGGGGTAAGTCGTTCCAACGACAAAAAACGAGCACAAAACCAGGAACAGGATGAAGTTTAGGCCACCGGCAGCTTGAAAATACCACTTGTACACAGCCCATTCGCCGCTGGAGGGCCTTTCGTCGGCGCTGGCATTCTCTGCGGCTTTCAACAGCTTGGTGGCACCATCCTCTTCCTGTGATGTTGTTGCGGCCTTCTGTTGTTTCTGCGGCAATTCTGCCTGCTCAATTTGGTCGACGTCCACGTATTTTCCAACATCCATGTACTGCCCCTCTCGTACCACATTACAATTGGCGTCGAGGGTGATGACGTGGTTTGCTAGGGCAAGATATTTCGCTGCGGAGATGTACATCAGTTTGCGCACATGAACAAAACACACAACGACGCTGGAATAGCAGCTTACGGGAACTCGTAGCTAGGATGGTCGTTCGAGAACTCAGGACACCATCAGGTCCGAAAAGCTTGTCGAGCACGTGGCTCTCTGTACGTGGATCTAATCCCACGAAACAGTCGTCGAGGACCACAAGATTTGCTTTCGAGTATATTGTCCGTGCCAAAGCCTGCACCAGACGAGTCAGCGCAAAAAAAGGAAAGAACGAAAGTCATCTGGTTGTCACAACATACAATACGAGCTTTCTGTCCACCGCTGATAGTCCCACCATTCAGCCCACAGATGTGCTGTTCGCCTTCGGCGAGTTCTCCAATGTCGCGATCCAGAGCGCATGTGTCGAGCACCGTTTGGTACAGCTTCTCGTCAAAAGGAAGAGCACCAACAATATTGTCCCTGATACTGAGATTAGCAATCCACGGCGGTTGATCACACAACGCGATATGGCGGTCCACGGTCGAAACCTTCCCTGACACAGGAGCATTTTCACCCGTGATGAGCTTCAGCAGTGTTGACTTCCCGCTTCCAGTTGGCCCGTAGAGAACAGTAAGTCCATCTCGCGGAATACGAAAGCTGATTTCCTTGGCCATGTCATCGTTTTCATCGCCCCATTGGGTGGTGACCTTGTCCAGTGTGACGGCATACTTTGTGTCGGTTAGGTTGTTGTTATCCACCGACTCTCTGTCGTGTGTCTGAACGACAGTGCTGCTCGTGCTCAATTTCGATCCCGCGGATATGGTGTCGGTACTTTCATGTCTTCCATGTCCTACATGTCGTCGCCCGTCTTTCCAGACGCGCTGGCTGATGAGGGATGACTGCACGCGCTCCAAGGAGCCAAGAGCTACCATTATCTGCATTCCTTGAGCCGCGCCATCTTGTATGCCCGCGCTCACAAGATGGAACAGTGTCAGAACGGCGAATGCGGTGCGGGCGTCCAACAGCTGACCAAATTGCGCGTTGGAGAGGGCGACAGGTAGGACCAGACCGAATGCGGGAAGCGTGGTGAGCGAGGAGAAGGCTACCAAAATGTGAGCGTCTGATAAATGGGCAGGACAGGTAAAATCCATCGGGGCTTACACAAAGTGATGATTGCAATCATTTGCAGGCGAAAGTATTTGGACAATCCGATTTCCGAAGCTCTTTCGGCCTGAAGGAGGTCGAAAATCGCCTGAGAAGCGCCTATCTGCTTGACCCCCTTGATACCTTTCAAGACCTGGACAGTCTTATGGAGTCGTGACTCCATTGCTTTGAACCACGTCTCCTGGAATTTACTGGCGCGAGCGGACCACCACGCAATGAGGATGAGACAGACTAAGGGGCTCGCTGGTTAGCTTCTTTTCGGGGACAAAAATGGTGACCAGCACCATCGCGAATTCTCTACTCACCAAAGATCACGGCCAAAGTAAGCAAGGATGAAAGCCCAAGACGAGATTCGATCAGCCACAAACCAATGCCGACAGTAGCAAGGCTGGCCCAAAAGTCATGCATTTTTCGAACGCCCATCTGCACTCGTTCCACGTCGGCGGTAATCATGGTCGTGCTCGAGTCCTTCGAAACCGCAGCGCGGTCTAGTTTTAGAGTCTGCTGGAAGATGCGCGAAGAAAGGTCGGCGCGGACGAGTGTGGCTGCACGCGAAGCCTTACCCTCGTAGGTTGAAGCCGTGAACTGTGTGCCATGGCAGTCAGTAAACGAGATGCAGGCTTCGAGAGAGCAAGAACGTTACCCCAATGCCAATGTATACAAGTCCATATGCCGCAATCAATCCACCGCCGTTCAGATAGAAACTGCGACCTAACGGAGGATTGGATATGAGGTCGATCGCTCGCTCAACCAGAAAGGGCTGAGAGAACTGGAGAGCGAGGTAGCAAAGGCGGGGGAAAATAGGATCCAGCACCACCTCGGAGAAGTTCGCCGCGAAGATGTCTAACACGAGCCGCCGGGACGTGTCGGCTTTCTTTGTGTTCCCTGTGTGCCAAACATTAGAACTTGCGCGCAGATCAAATTGAAATAGTGACGGGGGGGGGGGGGGCAATAGGGACCGTTCAGAGGGCTGGGGGCAATCTTGTAGAGGTCTTTGGCTTCCAACGTAGTTCGATAGCCCTTGGAGAAGAGCGGGATCACACGGAGCACGAGCGCTCGTTCGATAATACCGTGTTTCTCTTCAGGAGCATCGCATAAACCGGGCTGTGTGGCGAGAGCGCATTTCCAGATGATTTCCAGAACGAAGGCGCATAACTTGAATGATGCGTACGTGATGATCGAGATGGCCGCGCCATGGCCGTCTTGGGTGTCCCAGAGGGTTCGCGCGCGCAGAGCGTCCATTGGGAGCGTGCCGACGAGATACAGCACAAGTACCGATGATGAGCGCGTGGCATGGCGATGTAGGACGTAGGAGCAACATGTTAGGATCAGCGTACATGCTATGCCGATGCCTCCTGCAGCGGTCGAGGCTCTCGTTCGAGGGCCTTGGGTCGAGACAACGGAGAGAAAGGCGATCTGAGACGCAACAAGAGCAATCCAAGCAATCTAAAGCATCAGGGCGTATATGTCATCAGTCTTGACTCTCTCAACTCAATGCAGAGGAGCAGCCCGGGCGCAAACTTACAAGCTTCAGCGACAGTAGAACGCCTCCTCTAAACAGAGTTTGGTGGTTGTACCGGCGAACAACCTCCAAGATAGCCAGGATACTTGCGGCAAGCAGAGGCAAGATGAATAGGATGCTCTCTTCGAAGAGCAGCGTGAAGTCGAAATTCAATCCGCAGCCGCGGACGATGGGACCGAAATCATCTTGGACGCTCACTGGGCACTTGGGCGTCATTGCACAGACGAGCGAGGAGGAGAAGGAGGAGTTAGTTGCCGTCCTTGTCTTGGTATCGTCGGCGCGGTCGTCGCTGTTGTCGCCGTTGTCGCCGTTGTCGTCGTCGTCGCTGCGAGCGATTGTGTGTCGGCAGGTATCGTCGTCATGGAGCAGAAGTGAGACAGTAGATGCGATCAGGTGTTGCGGACCGTGCGGCCGGCAGCGAGAGGGGCACAAGTTCCGTGTGACGCAACGCCGCTGGGATCGGCGCAACCAACCCTCCGCACTGCATATTCGGTACCCTGAGGTGGTTTGATGGCAGCTGCCAGGCACCCACGATTACCTCATCTTAGTGGGATGCCTTTCCATTTTGCGCTGCTGCGTCCGCTAATCAGGGCTAATTTGCATCCCAAAGTGGGGCCGATGTTCCCGCAGTTGGCCCCCATGCAAACCCCATTTGTCCGTTGCAACGTCTCCGGGCCGGGCAAAAAAGGAGGCGCCGCGCGGTGCATCGCGGCAGTTCCCGTCTGTTGATTAGTGTAGGGGGGTGCTCTTCTTGGCTTTGATACCGACTTTTGAACTTGTCGCTTTGTTTCCTGGTTTGGGTCTAACACGTGGCAATCTCTTTTTTTTTTGATGGATTATGCATCCCCACGTGGTGGCACTGCAGATTCCAGAGTTGTAATGGAAAAGTGTCGGCTATGATTCTGTACCGGGTTTCTGTAAATTAAAAAAGTGAGACAAGCTGAGTTTTTGATTAGAAAGTTGTCGAGCTGAAGTGCTTCGCCATGTGGATGGTCATCATCAGCTGACATTAGCTTGCGAAGCAACCTCAGCTGTGGAATCGCTGCACCCTTTTCCAGTTGTCAATGTAGATTTATGATTAAGAAACAAGTAGCAGTCGCTGTTCTGAGAAAGAGACGTTTGGTGGAGCTCCCAATGCCGTTGAGTTTAGGTCACCCAGGCACAGAAATAATGCAAGCTGGAAGTAATTCCTCGAGTCAGAATTCATTTGATTCGTTTTCGACACACGCACTTTTCAAGTTGGCTTCGTCAAATGAGTCGTTTCTGCAAAATAAGAGCTCAGGAACACACAATTCTCGTGATTCGTAACCTGGAGGTTCACTGGGTGAGACTTGACACCCCCTGATGCAGACACCTTCCGGATGGCAGGTTGCGTAGGTCGCGTTGAGTGTGGATTAACAGACATGCGCAACATGCGGGTGAGGGACATGGAGATATCCAGTGATCGGAACGGGCGATCCCAACCTAATATGGTACCGTGCCGCTGCTCTATATTGTGGAGCGGTTTGAACCCAGCATTCAACATAGGTATCCTGGGTGTATGTTGCGTAGATTACTATTCCTCGGACCTGATAACTTATCTCCAGTCTTGGTCTGGTCCAGTTGACGACAACGACGACAACATGAAAGCCCTCAAAACCAGTCCTATCCCCAAACCAGAGCATGGCCGAGGCAGAAAGCGCGAGTAGATGCGGGTTCTTCGTAGTCTAAACTGACGTAAATCCAAGAGCATCGCATTAACATTGACCTGACACAGCCTTGCTCAAAACGCTGCAACCCCTTAGACTGGGCTTGAGCAAAGGTAAATTATCCGTGTGGAAAGAGGGAGTGTTCGCAGCTCCATACATGGTTCACCTTGTCAATGTGAAAATGTTACTGTTTGTGTCTAAGTGGAGTTGCTCGGGCTGGTTGCGGTATCACTACATGATTCCTGATTGCTCGCCGGCAGTTGTTGAGTTTGAGGTGCTTCTGCGGGTTTCTCGGAGGAATGACGCATGAGGAGGGATAGTTGTATGTTTAGCCGTGCAGGCAACTGACTTTTATCACAACGTTGAAAGAATTTCTCACACCCGTCATTACCTGGCATCGAGAAACCAGCCTGTCTTTACTTTTCTCCGGCCTCGCATGCGTGTTAAATTTCATTCAATCTGATCCGGCACTTTTTTGATCCAGCCATTCCGTTATCGCTTTGATCTAGTTATTCCGTTGTCCTGATGGTCATCACATCACGATATTACTCTCTGGAACTATGTGCCCTGACACCTAGTTTTTCGTTTATCTCTTATATTTAGACTCCCCTTCTGATCTTTTCTCTTTGACTCTATGTGAATGGTTATAATAGGTACAGTACAGTACATACAATTCAACCCAAACTCCACCTCCCCAAAGCTCCACCTTCACCACCGTCAAACTGACTAGCAAGCTCGTCGGCCTTGGCAAAATGCTGAGCATACTCCCACCCCTTTAACCGTTCTGCCTCGGTGCGCTGCCAATTCCACTGATCCGTCTTTTCTTGAGTATTACACGTATGAAGATTTTTAGCCTCAGCGCCGTTACAGGTACCGTTGCCCACTAGAGAAGTCTTCTCGACAGGCTTATCATTTGCAGTGGTGTCGACCACAGTAGTAGTACTACTAGTAGTAGTGACCCAACCCCCCGGACGCTCCGGAAGCAATCCACTCGCGCCCATGACAATGGCGGGATGCACGCTCAAGCGACCAATCTTGAAGACATATTTGCTGACGGAGACGGCAAAGACGCTTTTTTCCCAGTCCGCAGGTTTGCTCTGGGTGAAGCGCGTGGGTCCAAACGAAGTTGAGGGGGACGCATCCCACGACCGCGGCTTCACGGCTCCCTTGACGACAAAGTACGAGACCATGTAGAACCACTTTTGGTCCCAGCTCAGCACGCGCGTCCAAATCTCGTAGGGCTGGTAGGGCTTGATCTCCCGCTTAAAAGTGGTGTGCGCGGCGCCGAGCATGACGGCGAAGCTGCCTTTGGCAGGTTCCGTGGGGTTTCTCGGGTCCCAGACCAGTTTGGTTTTCGCATTTTCCCCGAGAGCCTGCGCACCTCGGGCCAGCAGGTGGCCGGCGAGGTGAGCACGAGAAATGTCGAGATCGGCAAAATAAGTCGAATTGGACTTGTGAAGGTTGTAGTCAATGTCGTAGAGCGCGGCATGTGACTGGCAAATACTGTAGTGAAACAGCTTGTCTGGGCCATAGGTATGATACTCCCGCACAATTAAGTGGGTGGCAAGAGCACCGAAGACGCGGACCTACCCTCCACCATCAGTTTGTGTGGAAAAGATATGAAGCTAGGTAGGGGGGGATGAGAGCTTACAGTCCATGATAACGGCACACTTCTCCAGTTGATTATCAACACAAGCAAAGTGATGATCCGACTAATGCGTCCCGGGCCAGTGAAAAACCATGAGACATCATCCCGTCTAGTGTATGCGCCCAATGCTAGCAAGAAAAGTGCCACCACCCAAAAAATTGATCTCGGAATTCGTGATAGAGTCTGAGCGACTCCAACAGACGAGACCATGGTGATGACGACGACGACGGCGACGGCGATGATGATGATGCTGTGTTGTGTGCTTGTAACGAGGAGTTGTTCTTCAAGGGGAAGCTGTGATTTCGTGAGTGAGTGGTACGATTCAATGTGGAATCATTCCAATTTGATGACTGTACTAACCAACAACCTACATGCAACACAGCAATAGGCTACCGACCAAGAGAATTAGTGGTCGGGATGCGCCGTATCCAATACGTATGACCATACATACCTACCTTAGCTACGATACGAACATGGCCGGATAGACGTGCTGGAATTCACGGTCTCTTCCGCCAGTTGGTCGGTCGGTCGGACTTGGTTCCCACCGGGCCGTTTGGGGGGGGG
>Ga0247760_1002704_pt1 | contig 12847 bp, 13 predicted proteins | sample UWRJL171409R4_FD_179936 | JGI IMG/M metagenome (GOLD analysis project Ga0247760, IMG submission 179936) | Plant litter microbial communities from Arlington Agricultural Research Station in Wisconsin, United States - UWRJ-L171-409R-4 | ecosystem: Environmental > Terrestrial > Plant litter >...
AATTTGGTGTGTTTTGGTGAAGAATTGAAGGAGTGGTGGTGGTGGAAATGGGGGGGTGGTCGAGGAGGAATGGTGGAAATTGTGATCGGCAATCAGGTCGATCGGTTGTGGGGTCGCGACTTCTAGTCTGATGCAAAGTGTAGGAGCGCCATGTGATGTAACGTGGCTCCCGCATCTACATTTTCGTATCACTATATGGCGGTGGCTGTTCTCGAGTTCCACACGGGGTAAGATGCCGTACGTCCTTCCACGTGGGAAAGGTTTATATTAATGAGATATCTAGCTGCATATGCACTGTATATTATTCGCGAGGTCCTCAGCGCAGGGTTCAAGGCAATAGTTCGCATCAATCAGTCGATTTCGTTTTGTTTCCCTTATCTTACCTAAGTGAGGCAGTGAGGGGTATTATCCTCCTACCAGTAGGGAGTCTCACCTTCGCCTTCCATTTTCTCAGGGCGAATCTTCCTCTGGCTCATCGTCGGTCGAAACACTGGGAGGCGCGGTTGTCTGTGAGCTCTGAGTGTCCTAATTCACTTCAGGCGTGGCACTCGTGAGCCACCCCTGACGCGCCTCTGGCCACCCAAGAAGCCTGTCGCGGGGTGCGCCTGAGGAAAGGACTGTCGATCTATTGCGAAGGATGATGGATTCACTATCATTCATTCGGGCTGAGTCTGAGTCGTTGACGAGCCCAATTGAGATATCCTCGTGGACGCCATGACCGGAGGCAGCAGTGGCAGCCTCATCAACGTTGGGAAGATTCTCTGAAGCAGCGGAATCAAGGGCAGGATGGTCCTCTTGGGGATCTTAATCATTGGCAACATTAGTGGTGTCGCCTGGATTCTCCGAGGGCTCGCCCTCCTCTCCCTCTTCCTCTAACATGGTAATGACGAAGACTGAGAGAAATCTAGCCAGCTTCTCCCCGCCCTCGTTGGCTAAGTGGTCATACTAGAAGTCCAAAACCTCCCGAGAAGAAAACATGCGGACCATGTTTGTGTTTTGAGAGTAGTTTTGTCGTTAGGTTGCTGTGAACCCGCTGTTTTCTAGAAGTTTTTCAAGTCTTTCAGCTGAGATCGGTAAGCGGGATCAGTAAGAAGGTTGAAGAGCCTGAGGATATTGTGAGGCCATGCCATCTCATCATTGCCTTTTATGCATCGAGGTTTCTGATCACACTGCCAACTTCAGGAACAGCGTTTCAACTCCCTCCTAACACAAAGAATGTGTTCAAGTGCGGCAGCACTGTCCAGTTTTCAACCGGTCTGGATTTGGGGGAGCAGAGCAGGGGGGGTCCTGACTTTAAACAAGAGTAATTCCAAAATACCGACCTTGGACACAAAGGCTCTTGGTTCCAGTCGCCAACCCATTGTGGCCCTCGAGTCACAATGGTCTTTGAGTGGCTTCTGCGATCCGGCGGACCTATCCGGGCCAAAGATAACACGGTTTGTGAGCGCGATCTTCGTAACAGAGAAAGTTACCTGCCTATTCTGGATTGTGGCCGACTGGGTTTTAGCCGACTGGTCAGCAAAGGATTAGGATGCGTTGGTCGGCGTTTGGTTGAGGGCTGTTCCGAGAATCGCAAGCACATTCGTCATTGCGGGTGCTTGCGACGCGGGTGCCAAAGTGGAGGGTGTATCAAAAGATACTACTGTACTCATAGACCGAAGTCAACGAGCAGTCAACTTCTGCCACGTTGATTGTCTTTTGCAAGACAGCGATGTCCAATCCTCCAGGTGGGGCTTTGTGTAGTCATCGGATGTTTTGCTCCAGTGGTTTGCCCCACTATTCTTCGCCCCAGCCACCGCGCACGGCCCCTGGCGGGTTCATCCGGCCGGTCACCTGGCTTGTCTCATCACCACCAGCATTCAACAACCGAACGTCATCAAAACATCCATCAAACCCATCTTCAATTTACACCAAAACCATCCGCACGGGTGGGAATTTGCTCTTCCTGAGGACTTCACACCTTCTTAGGTATCATCGCCAGGCTAAAAGCGATATTTCGGCTCGTCACGTGCTCGTTGACCTCCGCGCACGTGCAGGCACCAGCGCCGATGACGACAGCCAACATGGAGTCGGAGAAGGCCGCGCTGATGCGTGCGGACGAACGATCGGAGGGTATCCCCGAGACTCGCCGCCACCGCTGTCATGGACGCCGCCCTCCTTGGCCAGTACGGCTCGCCGTTCTGTCAATTGGCAGCTTGGCGCTCGTCCACAGCTGCATGCGGTTCATGGCTCCACCTGCCGTCGTGCTTGCCCCCGCGCCCCCGTCCGACACCTCCGCCGACACCTGCCTAACCCCGGCCTGTGTCCACGCTTCGTCTGAGATCCTTTACAACCTCTCGCCCAAATACAAGGAGCTCGACCCCTGCACCGACTTCGAGGAGCTTGTCTGCGGCGGCTGGAGGGAGCGCCATGACTTGCGCCCTGACCAAGGCGATGCATTCACCGGCACCATCATGTCGGAGAACTCGCAGCTTCTGCTCCGCCACATTCTGGAGGCTCCGTATCCCAATGCCTCGAAGCACTCCTTTTTCTCGCCAATGCAGCTTGCCGCCTCGAGCCATTCTGTGGACGAGGACAACTTCGAGAAGCTGACCTCGGCCTACAATGCTTGTCTGGACGAGGACACCATCAAGGATCTCGGCATCCTTCCGCTATCCCACATTGTGGAGAAAATCAAGGAGACGTTTCCCCTCACCGCCAGCCGCTCGGAGAACGCCATCAGCGACACCATCCTCCTTCTCGCCAAGTATGGCATCTCGGCCCTTGTCTCGCCTGGCGCTGGTGCTGACGACACGAACCCGGATGTTGTGGTCGTCCAGGTCTCGGCTCCCTGGAGGATTGGTCTCCCGTCAAAGGAGCGCTACGAGGATGACGCTCTTGTCAAGAAGTACGAGAATGTTGTTGTCGAGGTTCTGTCCCTGTTGACGCCGGGAGTGAACAAGGATGTTCTCGCGGGGGTCGTGGACTTGGAGAAGTTGCTTGCTGCCGCGTCTCCAAGCAGCGAAGAGCGCCAGGATGTCACCGTTTGTCTCCCCCTCTGTGACCAGCAGAGACAAGTAACTGACTTGAACAGAAAACCTACAACCCAATGTCCCTGAAGGATGCTTCAGCGCTGACGCCAAAGATTGACCTGGCCAAGATTATTTCTGGCCTTTCTTCTGACTTCAAAGTGGACCGTCTGATCGTGGCCTCGCCCAAGTACATGAAGGAGCTGCAAGCCATCATTGAGAAAGTCGAGAAGCACAACGATGGCGCTCTTCTGCAGAGCTACTTTATCTGGAAGGCAGTTCAGTCTCTGTATTCATACATTGACTCCCCTGTCGTTCAGCCATACAAGGGCTTTGTCAACGAGCTGGCTGGCAAGGTACGAAAATCACCACTTTCAAATGCAAATACCGCAAGCTAACAAATCATAGGATCCTAATACTAAGGCTGAGCGCTGGAGGACCTGTGTAAATCATGTCGATGGCGCTGTCGGCTGGATCCTCTCGCGTTTCTTTATTGAGAAGGCCTTCTCAGCAGAAGCCAAAGACTTCGGTGACCTCATTGTCTCGGACATCAAGAGCGAGTTTATCAGGAAGCTCAAGGCAACCGAGTGGATGGACGACGAGACAACGGACAAGGCCATTGAGAAGGTGCACAAAATCGTGCAGAAGATTGGCTATCCGACCAAGAGCCCTGATATCATGAACCCGGACAGTCTGGCTTCCTTCTACAAGAAGCTTTCGGTCAGCTCCAATACCTACTTCGCCAACGCCCTCTCCGCGCGGGCCTTCGACGTTAATGAGGAATGGTCCGCCCTGGGCAAGCCAGTCGACAGAGAGGCCTGGGGCATGACGGCCTCAACAGTTAATGCCTACTACAATCCGTCTGGGGCGGAGATAGTCGTAAGTTGGCACACAACCATGTGACCGCAGAGTTACACTGACACTCGCTACAGTTCCCCGCCGGCATCATGCAGTTCCCTGTCTTTGATGTCGACGTCCCCGCCTATGTCTCCTATGGCGCTTTTGGCTCCGTTGCTGGCCACGAGCTCTCGCACGCCTTCGACTCGACGGGTCGCCACTATGATCAGTACGGAAATTACACCGACTGGTGGAGCAATGCGACAGTCAAGGCCTTCGAGGAGCGCGCCCAGTGCTTTGTAGATCAATACGCCAACTACACTGTTCCCGGGCCTGACAAGAAGCCCCTTCACGTCAACGGTCGGTTGACTCTTGGCGAGAACATCGCCGACGCAGGTGGTCTCTCGGCCTCCTTCCAAGCTTGGACGCTTCGTGCAAAGGAGAAGCCTAACGCGCACCTACCTGGCTTGGAGCACTTTACCCAAGACCAGCTTTTCTTTGTCTCATATTCGAACTGGTGGTGTGGCAAGTCGCGCCCTGATACCGCCATCGACCGCATCTACACGGACCCCCATGCTCCGAAGTGGGCGAGAATCCTCGGAACTATGTCGAACAGCCGGGAGTTCAGGGAGAGTTTCCAGTGCGAAAGCAAGAAGCCAACTTGTGAGCTTTGGTAGGCTATTCGGCAGTCATGAGTGTTGTGATATTTGGATATTTGGAAACATCCACCTCGTTTGAGACAGGTCAGAAGTAGAACCACGGACCAATCAACAATAGCTATGTTCTTTCGCCGCCTTAGCCGGCTCTTTGTACACTCGGCTAAACTTTGCGTTTCATTGTGTATTATCAACATCGAATCAGAGAGCGTGAATCATCTTTGGACCCCAGATAATTGTAGAAAGCTTAGCATTGTGGCTCTTCACGACTGCTCGTCTGAGTGAATATGAGTTGCCATCATGTATGGACTGTCTTCAGCCACGTGTTGCATGCGCGGAGTCTCAACAGACAAAGCAAACAATGGTTCTGCGTCTTTTCTTTGTTTATCCTTCAGGCAACCGTACCAGACACGGTCATCGTCAACACCACCTGACAGCGCGAGTTATCCAACTAGTAGGTACGGGTGGATATGGATGAATCATGATGGGCCTCCCGCTGAACAGACGGGATCCAGCCGGCCAGACTGGAAGACCGTCAGTGGACGAGGTACCTCTGTGAGTTTCGAATTATCCCCTGCTCACTTCTCATGTTTATCTGGTGTCAAGGCAGTAAACCCTGAACGAATGGGGAATAATGGGCTTACCAGCACACCCAATTCTGAAACTACCTAGACTTCTCCTCCGTTGGGTATTGGGCATGCTCCATGTTTCTTCACTCCTGTGTAGGAAACTGGCCTCGCCGTCAAGCCAGGGTGCTGGGACCCATTTTCCCCCGTCCACCGACGGGACAGCCGGAGAAAGAGGCTGTAAATGCGCTCTTCCTGGATAGAAACAGGATATATAGATACCTAGTTGCTCTTATCTAAGTCCCAGAACCAAAGACAATAGACTTCAAGTCAACATTCGTCTTGTCATCCTCTGTCTGCCAATACTGCCATCCAATCATCGGTACTCTGTACTTGTTCAACCCCTCAAGATGAAAAACCTCTGTATTCCGCTGGAAAAGATGGTCTGCGGGCCTCTTTTTTATTCGCGAAACATTGTTCCGAGTCGTGACTATGAACCGACTCTCTATCAACCACAACTACTTGCCGCCGACTCCGGCTCTCGGGCATCAACATTGTCGTATAATCCTCGAAAGTTCCATGTATGTTTGCAAGGCCACGTGTGGTTTTCGGTGTTTAAGTCGAGACTAACAAAACCTGGCGAAGGACACCTTGGAACGCCACGGCTGGGAAGCCCTTCTGAGGATCCGACCCGGAGATGGCGGTACCGCCCCTGATGGCGTCACCGCTCCCATTGAGAATACCAGCGGGTCCCCACCGGGAGCTTCTCCCTCATCACAAACCAGAGATGATTCAGAGGTTGGTCTCACCCTCCTCACAATGACATCCCATTCCTCCCATCTCTTCGTCCCCTCCCAAGTCATATTACCACCAGTTCCTCCCAGACTAACAACCCCCTCTTCTCCCCTCGAGGCATTCCACTACTCCTCCAATCCTCGACAACGACGACGACTTCCGCGTCATCGCCGCCACCTCCGTCAGACGCCAGATCCGCTATGCCCCTCCATCCCTCGGAGAATCAACCTCGTATCAATACCCCCGCGCCTACAAAGAGCATCGAGGGCCGGGACAACCCCAGAGAGTGTACTACCCTCTTGTTGCTGATAATGATGAGAAGAGGGATAAGAGTCAGCATCGATCTCAGTAGGGGTACAACCGTCCTGCGTTGTTTCACCATTGATCACATGCAGAGCATATTGCCTGTTATTATTCATGGGCCGAAAAGAACAACTTTGCCCTGTGCATGGCTCTGGACTGGGCATCTTGCGGTACGTGCCACTCAAATAGTCGACAAACAATGTAATTCAGTCTATTGCCTTTGTTCTATGTTTCAGGAGCTGAGTCAGATGGGACAAAGAAAATCGACAGCTTGGGCTCTCCAGCTCGGGGACTGCATCCAAAATAACATATTTTCTGATCACTGCTATGATGGGGCCCATTCTGCAATGCGGATCTGAGACATTCTGGACCCATGGGAAGGGCTGTGAAAGAAAAGGGCAGGTCACGCTTCGGGTTTCCTGACTGTCCCCTGCTCACTTTCACAAAGCAACTTCGGCCTGTCATATCTCAAGTCTTGTAAACATAAGAAAACATTCTGACTTACCTCGCCCTGAAACCAGCACCAAGTGTGTCTTTGGTCTCAGCCTTATTTTGCCGTAGCACGAGAGCATGACTATCCAATCAATCTCGAGAACCGCTCAGTTACTCACACAGCCGTTTCTTAAGATGGTGATGGGGGTGAAAGGCATGATAGCGGGGCTTAAACTATATAATCATCTTCTTTTCTACGCTCGAATGTCTTTCAGCGTCAGCATCACTCTCCATCTCATCGTTCCACTCCATTTACCAGCTCCTGTGAAAATATCAACATTCCTTACCAGTTGAACTATCAACATCCCCGTACCATTCCAACTGTCAACATGGAAACCAGCCACACTCAAATCACACCATCTCAAGAGGAGTTCCCCACGCATCCGTCAGATAAACTGGCGAATATCAAGAATAAGCCAGGCCCTTCTCAGCGACCTCGATCAAAGTCCTTCGTTGTATGTCCCCATGCTTCAATCATGACTATATCTGAGGATCGGGCTAACATAACCCTCAGAAATCTATTATCGACTGGGCCAAACATGCTGTCGGTCTACAGAGAGAGACCGGAAGCGAGGACGTCCCAAACTACAACAGCGCAGCCTCAATGGACATCTGGCTTTTCGGCGGCATCCTCGCCCCAGAGGGACAGTCCCTACACCTGACGATTCGGACGCTAGTAGCAGTGCCGGTGAAGGACCTGGGAAGGATGGATCTAGCAATGGGTCACATGTGTCGATTGACTCAATGATGAGCCAGGGAGAGTTGGGGGTTCGTGTTACACCAGTCCACCATTGCAAACCAATATGGAACAACGCTGACGAAGCATTATATTTAGTATTCCTGCCCTGGGCTGGACGTCACCCTCAGCTGGATCCCCTACGATGTGGTCAAAGCCCAGGTCGACATCGCCCCCGCCGTCCCCAGTACCAACCCGAGAGGCTACCCACACATATTTAATGATCGCGACGGGGATGACTTCAATTTCCTCGCGGAGGAGCCATGGCTTGAATACCCAATTCTGGCCGCCAGCGTGTTGGAAGCTCGTGGGATCGAGGGGTACACTTCAGGAATACCGGGGCCTGTGCGAGTCATATACAACGGTTCCGCTGTCCCGACGGAAAGAAAGTTTGACGTTGTGTACCATCATGACGTACTGCTTCCCCTTGGCGGTTGGGCGAGCCCTGCGCCCGATGAGGATCAGAATGTTCCGTTTACCAAAGCCACGCTGTGTCGTCGTGTCAGGCGCTCAGAGTTCGGGGCTGAGTTGAGCTGAGGTGGGAAAGCAGGTGGGAATCTGTGGCAGGCGTGAGCAGCGAACTGGAGCCGGTCCAAGCTGCAGGGGGCTCCTAGTGAGTATTATTGTTTGGTTGGAAGAATTGTTTGGGAATTTGAAGAAGCTGCTACGCTTTGGGCACATTGGTTTCTCGGTTTCTTGGGTAGCAGGATAGATTTGGAATTATTTAGTCGCTTGTCTTTTGACGACACTACTTTGGTATTTGACCTTGACTTGCCTTGAGAATGGGATGATGAGGATGGGTTTGGGAGTTGGAAATTGCTAAGTACCTACCTAAGTTTCCCAGGCTGTAGCTACCTACTTTGGTAACCCGAGTCAATAGATTCCGTCAAAGGTCCCCCCCCCGGGGTGCCTAGAAAGCTATTGCCGATATTCCCTATTCACCGTGCTGAATACGCGATCCCTGGTCTCCTCAATTGCAGGTTTCAGAGACTTATAGCGCGCTGGTAACTTGGTTTGGCGGTAAGCCACGTGCCCGTTGTCAGAGGACAAGGCCATTGACCATATCACCTTTGTTGTGGATTTCGGGTGGTCGAACCAAGCGGGTTTCATGCACGAAACTGACAGCTCGGATTCTTGAACCCGGAAAGCGGTTCTACCACAATGGTTACTGCCCGACCGGTTTGAGGCCATCTCCGAATCGCGGTTCTATGGATTTCACTGCTCGACAATGAAAGAGAACTGACCGAAGAGGATCGAAGGGCTTGTCGCACATCGGGTATTCTAACTTTCCCCTGCTCACTTTCCTTGAGCAATTGCGACCCGACTTGTCATATCATCTTAGTATCTCAAGTTTAATCCTGAAACAAGAAACAAGTTTTTCTTTGGTTTCGCTTCCTCCGCCAGATGACAGGAGTAGTATGACCGTCGAATCGATTTCAAGAACAGCTGAGTTATTCAGATAGCTATTCCTGATAATGGCAACACAACTATTAACTAAGACGGAAGAGGTTCCCAAGCTATAGGTATAAAGTTGACATTTTCTCCGCTCCAACCGTCTTGTATCACCAGCAGTATCTTACCACTGTCCTTCTGCTAGTATTTGTCGTTACCTCCAGCCACACTTCTCACTCCAGTAACTCCCATCAAAACCACCTACACAGCGGAACGCGAGCAGAGCTAGACGCCATCTCTTCCTGAAATGACTCAGCTTACCCACACGCCCCACTGCTACGAGACAACCCAATTCGAGATTGGATATGATGATGACCAGTACGCCGAAAACAAGATTGAGCCCTCAGCAGGTCTAAAACCGACATACAGCTCTGTCATTAAGTGGGGAGCAGTTGATATCCACGGCAATACACACGATGTCCAGACGTCCCACCCCGTCGATGACGTTCCAAGCGATGATGACCACTCTATCCACGATGAACCGGCAAGACCAAAAACACAGTGGTTACTTGCGACTAGTGCTCTGGTACGTTCGAATGTATCTCTGAAATTCCAATAAGGGGCTGAATTACTAACACATGGTTTAGAAGTTTTTCATCCACTGCTTCGGGGAAGCGGCCAGTGGTGCCAAGAACGCATTCAAAAGAAAGAAGAAAGCAGTTGACGCCACAGCAAGTGCCCGGGCTGGCGGTAGTCGCATCTCGGAATCCAGTTCCAACCAGACTGACAGGGGCTCGGCCAACTTGCTGAAGGGCAAGGGCAACGAAAGGTCGCTGTCAGTTTGTTCATACGTCAGTACATCTTCTGCCACTTTGTTACTCCCGAACCTCAGGTACCTGGATAAGGCTGGCGTCAACACCGTGGGTGATGGCAGTCGCCAGAGCACTGAACTGATTTTCGTGGCTTTTTAGTATTCCTGCACCCTGTTGAAGGACTCCGATCCGAGCCACTGGCATATTCCCGCCTCTCATGTCAGAGCCCAGGTCGCCACCGTTACGTCTCAGGCTCCACCCTCATCCTTTACTCAGTATCCGAAGAAATTCCGTAACGATGAGAATCTTACACTCAAGTCGGAATCCCCGCGGCGGGAGTACCCAATTATCCCGGACACTTACACCCAGGGCATGCGCCCTGGACCTGTGCGCGCTATATACAGTGCTAACGCGGCATACCGCGGTAACGAGCTGCCCGCGTTCGATGTTGTGTACCACCACCCGAGAATCAGAGATGCATCTAAAAGGTCAGGGAGGTTCTTCCTGGCAACGTACAAGCCTGGAGGAAACCCACAGTGAATTTCCCGGTTCTTTGTGACAGAAGAACTGTCTGAGAACTTGGGGTAGGTGTTATGGAGTCTTTTGGGCATATTGGTTTATCGATATCTTGGATAGCAAAATAGATTTGGAATACCTGAAGTTTTGTTTTGGCGTTTGTCTTACAATATTACTGATAGTCACTGTGAAACGGGAATCTCATAGGTACCAATGTTGCAATCCGCCCCAGATGGTGTTGTCACACTTGGAACTCCAGCCACCACTTACACAGTCTGCATTGGAGTTTAGCGTGACCCGATCCACTTGACCAACCGCACTTATGCTGAGTCGGCGCCATCGAGGCCTTCAAGGTATTGCTTGTTCGCACCGAAATCCTGCAACTAACCGCCGTTGACAGCTGGGGGTGATTCAAGTGCAACGGAACCTCAACCCAGAATGATCGATTGGCCCGTGATACGTCCCTTCTAGTCCTAAACGTACAGGATGCTAGCCATTCAGCTCACCGCTATTTGCAGCACACAAAATCATCAGACGCCTGTGCCACCGCGTGTCGAGCCTCGATCTCCTCATCGCGTTACCCCTGACCGAGAACGTATGACTTGTGAGAGGAGTTCAGGTGGGGAGATCAGCTCCCGGGTCGCTGATACTGCCATCACGGCGATACGAATGTGACATATGAAAAACGGCATGCAGACGGGGAAGATATATATCCCCTCCACTGTCTTCCGACACTCAAGGCTGCTTTCCCTCAATACTGTTTAGGCGTCCCGCTCAAGAAATCAAGTACCGATTCTCGCCATACTTGTTCTCTACCTCAACGCTTCCAAAACCGTGACCACAGCATGAAATCGCTTTACTTCCTCGCCGGGGCCCTCTTGGCTGCCACAAGCCACGCCCAGTTCCCAGACTGCCCCGCCACCGAGCTGATGCCAGTCTGCGCTGTAAGACCGACCCTTTCAGCCTCTTCATTCCCTTCATCACTGACACCAACCAACTATAGATCCCCTGCATTACATCGGCAGCTTCGGTCGCTGGCTGCACCGACTTCTGGGACATTCCATGCCAATGCGCCAACTCGGACGCAGTGCAAGCCACCGCAGCTCCTTGTGTAGCCAGCAATTGCGGTACGGACACGGGGCCCGCAGTTGCCACGGCTGCATCCGCCATTTGTGCTTCTTGTGTCACCACTGCTTAAGTGGCTTTCAATTGGACTATATGCCAGATCCCAGGAGGGCTACTGCATTGGTGGTTTCATACGCTAGCTTTGGCCTACTAGGGCATGGGAACTTTGATTTGAGGAGGTGAACATTGGGTGTTGGGTTAATTCGGCTCGGGATTCTAGGTCTCAACATAGTGTTATGAGTGTGAAGTCGTAGGCAGATAACGAGAGGCATGTTGCTCCCCTTTTTCGGCCTAGTCCCCGTGATGATACCAATAGAACGGGGCAATTCCAAGCCGGTTCCTGTATATCATAGCCCAGGAAGGAAGGTCTACAAATGCGGACTTTATGTTGTCATTCCGGGCTTACTCCAAAGCCCGTCTTGCGAAATGCCCCCTTTTCAACAGCCAGCAAAATACGAAATACGAAGTCAGGTGCGACAAATCGAAACTCAATTGATCCGCGGAGAAGGATATCGTAATATATCCAACCGAATAAGTGTCTTGGACGCGGTCCCTGACGCCCAATCCTTTGGTTTGCACAACTCGCCTTACCCCTGAATTGGGGAACCAGGCGATGTCAGACCGGCACGATTGTTGAGCCGCAATTACAAGAAATAGATTCGATGCAGACCCGAGCACAACAATAGCAACATGTACCCCGGATTCACTGTATAGAAAGGCTGGGATTGGCTGTGCTGCGGCCAAGGGAAAATTAAATCCTAGTATCTAGAAGTCTTGAAGCCCTCCGACAATCACTCACCGCCACTGACAGTACCTACCTACTGCCTAATGGAAGAGAACGCAATTCCAAATATTCGAGTATTTAAATCGCTATTTCTCCTGGTCCGATGTATCTACATCTCCCAAACTTGTTCCCACAATCTAACATTACATTCCTTCCTTTTTCCAACACCCAAACCCCATAAACAATAACACCACCGCCATCACAACTTGGGTCAACATGAAGACTGTATCCGCCCTTCTCCTCGCCGCAATGGCATCCCTTGCCTCAGCCAGCGTCGGCGGATATTGCACCGGCAATCCGGAGCGCAAATGCCTCTGCCTCGTCGACACCACATGCAGGGGCATCGGCGGCACGCCCATCGAGAAGTACAACGGGGGCGGTTACCCTTGCCCGAGCGACCCTGGGAACGTTTGGGGGTGTTATATTTGGTGCGACTAGATGACGGCTGTGTGCTGGTTATTTTGACAGCGAATTTGGATCACTGCAGAAGGGGAAATCGGGAAAGGGTTTCGCTTACGTTTTGGCAAGCGGCAAGCAGTGGAAGGCGCGACGAGTCTCTGTATCGATAGTCCACCTGCACAATGAATGACCTCTATCTTGCCCATCCTTATCGTACTTACCGTGACGATGCCTCCTGCCCTCTCATCGTCTCTCCTCGATAAAAAGAGAAGCGTCCCAGCCAAAAAAAAAAGGAAAACAGCAAAAAGACATACAACACCAGGGATTCGCTGGTCGTCACCGACCCAACTACTAGTCTGGCCCTCACTGGCTTATCTATGGGAGAGCGGACGGGATCCCGAGTTCTCCAGTGGGTATGGTCGTATG
>Ga0247760_1002705_pt1 | contig 12846 bp, 9 predicted proteins | sample UWRJL171409R4_FD_179936 | JGI IMG/M metagenome (GOLD analysis project Ga0247760, IMG submission 179936) | Plant litter microbial communities from Arlington Agricultural Research Station in Wisconsin, United States - UWRJ-L171-409R-4 | ecosystem: Environmental > Terrestrial > Plant litter >...
GTCTGCCCCATCTCGGACATCCCGACTAAGCCAACGGGCAATTACTACGATGACGACGACTACAAGCCCAAGCCTGACCACGATTACGATCTCAGCACCAAGGTCACCAAGTCCCAGTTCACCACACTCACTGTCCCCAAACCTGACTACCCGGCGAGCAGCGTGGCGCCCGTCTACAGCAAGCCCTATGGCGGCCCCGATGTTGCCAAGCCTGCCTACAGCGAGCCGTATCCCGCTGGCACTGCCGCCCCGACTTATGCCAAGCCGATCACCACCTCGACTGCGAAGCCAATTGTCCAGGTCGACGGCGCGGCTCGCAACTCGGTTGCCCTTGGCCTAACTGGAGTTGTCGCCTTGCTTTTCCTAACCTTGTAAGGTGACATCTTGTGGATGGGAATATATTGTCTTTCTTTTCTATATTGATAATGGAAAACGGGCTTTGAACTACATGACTGTTATGGTTCCTGTGTTGCAAATTAAACTCTTGTTCACATGAATGACAGGAGGTTTTACCTGAACAATTCAGTTTGAGGTTAACATGGATACCACTTTTTTCCCGTGTCTTGCCTAGTCTGGTAAATAATGTGATTTCTGGGTCGAGCTCGGGCAAGTGACGAGATGTGTGGTGTTGGAAGCAAGCCTAAGCGAAGTCCTCATCATGCTGGCTCTGCCAGGTCGTGCTCCCGCACTCCTGAGTCCAGTCGGCAGCCTCGGCCGTGATGCGGCCTGCTGACCTCCCAAACGTAGGACAAGCCAGGTCATAGGTCCAGCAAGCCGAGGGGTTTCATCGACTTTGCTTCTGTGACACGCAATAACTCGCTGCGTGCAGACGCTTGCCTGTATAACCAACTCGCTGCGAGGCCTACCCTTGGTATCCTACTCTATTGTGTATAGGTAGGTCGGTATGTACGCACAACCCATTGGCCAATTCTTAGGAACAGATGTTCCGTTGCATTGTACCAGATGTGTTTTCTTGGTGGACACCCCCTTTCACCTGTTTCTGTTTTTGGGCTGCCGCATGCCTGCCTGCCTGGATTGCAAGACCGAGGCGAGGCGGCCTAGCCGCGACGTCGCTTGTTGCTGGCCCACTGGCCACCGGGCTGGTGGATTTTGGTGCCAAAAGAATATTACCCGGGAAAGGGACGGGTGTGCCCGCTCACAGGTACCAAGGCTGGAGGAAGAGGAGTAGGAGGAGGAGGGGGTTGCCGTCGCGGCTCGCCGTTCTGGTTGGGCGCGGCCCATTTCAAGTGCTGCGCTGCGTGATTCATCGTTTTTTGGCCCCTCCCTCCTCTTCCTCATCCTCCACCCTCTTCTCTTCCTCCCTTCCCGTTCGGGAGGAGGTGGAAGGTGGGGGGTGACTCGCCAGGATAGAAATTGCGAGGTTGTGAAAGAAATTTGTCGCCAATTTTCTTCCCTCAGGAAGCCTCTGAGGCAATTGTCAGCCCACAGGTACATTGTCCATTGGACGTTCCCCCTTTGTATCCTGCGTGTTCCGGATGGAACAAGTTCTTGTTCTTTTTTTTCTTGGGGCGCATTCGAGGCTTCAGGTGGGATGGCGATTGCTTTTTTGACGCGGCAAGGTTGCACTCCGAGGGGCTGGCGAAACGGGGGGTTAGGCAATTGCCGGGGCAGCTGGCCGGCGTCGCGCTTGGGAAGTGCGCTGCGGTGCTCTCGGTTTTGCCCACCCCACCATGAGCCGAGTCGCTCCCCCGCTGGCTGTCGGCCAGAAAGTGGCACAGTCGTTCTTCTCCCGCCAACTGCGCGAATGCCCAGACCGTTCCTCGCAAAGATCCCGGGTTTTTGTTGGCTCTTGGGCCCTCGTAGATCGAGATTCCCCGATCGAGCTCAGCTCCGAACTGTCGTCAAGGTCAAAAATCGCCTCCCCACATGCCGCGTGCTACAACCACGGGAGTCTTGTGGTGGCAACTCGAGAACGAAGTGAAGGGCGCAGACATGGGGGCTCGCCTAAATTGTCTGGATGACAGCTGAATGCGCGTGAATGAGCGGCCAATTCTTTCCCCTCCGTTCTTGCAAGACCCACGAGGTGGGCGTGATGGGCTGTATGCACTGCGTGCAGCGCCGGGTCCACACCCTAGGTACCCGCCAAGAAACGACGCAGCTGTGAGACAGTCTCTGGAAAGGGACGAGTCCTTCTTCGGGGAACTTACAATCGGCATCCGCCCAGCCCGCCTCTGCTCTCTAACATTCTCTTTCGCCATTCACAAGGAGACGATGCCACTGTTGAATTGAGTGGACGACAAGACTTTCTTTTCTTTCGTTTCACCAGGTGTTCTCTTTTTTTTGCCTTTCCTTGTCCCTCTCTCCCTGCTGCTATCGACCAAACCAAGAGCTCCCAGCTGAACCTGGTCGAGGGTCCGCCCCATTCCATCCAGCATCTCGCGACCACTCTGCTCATCCCAACCTAACGCTTCCCCCGCTCCTTGAATGCTCTCCGGCGTGCCTGCCTCATCGTTCTGCCAGTTCTAGTCTTTTTTCTTTTCTACTTGCCATCGCCGCCAATTTGGCTCGGTCTGCTCGTCTCGTATGTCTCGCCGTGCCTTCTGGGCTATCGCCTGCTCCATCGTGCCCGATGCCCACCTCCTCCCGGGGGCCATTCCTTCATAATGGCCACGATCGAGCCTCGCCTCATTCACCTACTCAACAACGACCCGCAGACACCCAATCTTCGACCTCTGAATCGTGTGCCGTTTGATGTCCCCAGTGCCGTCTCGCTTCCCCCAATCGAGCCGGATATCAGCTATAGGAGCGATCACCCCACAACCACCACCCACAGACCCCTTCTCCACGCCGTTGGCGATGATCTCCTCACCAAGCCAGCCGCGCGATCCGCGGAAAATGCGACCATCAGTGAGCCATCAGGCCGGGTGGTCAAGTCGGCACCTTCGTTGCAGCAGCTGCTTGGCGACAGAGAACCCAGTCATTCCAGCTCGAGCCTCCCCCTCCGTATGCTTGTTGACGACCCTGTCGATCCCTTAGATGATCCATCAACCAAGAAACGACACCGCGGCGTATCCCAAAAGGATGACTTTATGCAACTCCCACAACCTCTCAAGAAGCAGAAGTCCACACAACAAGTGGTGCCCCCAATCATTGCTGGTCTGCACGAACCCCCGCCCAATCCGGGAGTCTTCCCGCCCATCCACTCCGAGCCCGATGAACTTGGACTTTTTGGCGGAGATTTTCCCAATGTGGATGAAGACCGTTGCGCCATGGCTTTGGGGGCAAACGCGAGCGACTCGGGGGAAAAGAGCAACTCGGGCGACAAAGCCACGGAAACAGCGAAGGGCAAACGCCGTGTTGCAAAACCGCGCAGGAAGTGGTCTGATGAAGAGACGAACAACCTCCTGCTGGGGGTCAGCCGATACGGTGTGGGGAAGTGGACAAGTATTCTCGAAGACAATGATTTCAAATTCAACGATCGGACCGCTGGCGACCTTAAGGACCGCTTCCGCACCTGTTGCCCTGATGAGTTCCTTGGCCTAGTCTTGAGCGCCGCCAAAGCTAGACGTTCCGGAAAGAGCGGCAGCAACGGCCGTGGAGCAATGGAGTGCGTACCTGCCGCTCAACTTTCCAAGTTTTACCACAACAGCGGACTGCCCAAAGCGAGCAAGACCAAATCCCCCTTCGATGAGCTCCCAAGTGAGCCCGAAAGTGTAGCAATGACTATGCCCGCAACTTCAGCCGCGGCTTCTGACACTACAGCTACGGTAGCAACAGCGGCAGAGCAAGTTGCAGATCAACTGCCACGTCAACGCACAGAACGCGAGCTGCTTCACCCTTCGTCGGTCGACTCGGACTCTGCACCTGGGTCTCTTGGGCGCCAGCGCAAGAGCAGGGCTCACCGTAAAAAGCTTGAGGATCTCGCCGAGCTCGGCATCCATGCGCCCTTCAAAAAGTCCCATCGGCGCGAGCGTCGCCCTTTCACGGAGCAGGATGACAAGGAAATCCTTGAGGGCCTCGACTACTACGGTCCTGCGTGGACCAAGATACAGCGTGACAAGCGGTTTCACCTTATGAGTCGCCAGCCGACAGACCTGAGAGACCGAGTCCGTAACAAGTACCCTGACATTTATTCCAAGATTGAGAAGGGTTCGTTCCATGCCAAGAACAAACGTCGTGGCGGCAGAAAGGATGGTGAAACTGGGGAGGATGGGGAAGGTGAAGGCGAAGGCAGCCAGCACAGGGACGAGGAAAACCATGGAGGGAACCAAGCTAGCGGCTCTGATGGGGCTGGAGATAAGGCAAATGGCGAAGCAGATGGCAACATTGACACCCGTTTGCCGTTGAGGTCAAGCGAGAGACTTCGAGTTCGCGGAGAAGTTGCTGGTGGGCAACTTCTTGAACCGGCAGTAAGTACGACAATCGAAAGAGCATTGCAACAACAGGGACCGGGCCAAGATCAGACTTGGTCGAATGCAACGGACCAGCCGATGGCCATGCCAGGAGTAAAGGTGCAGAGGCTTATACCGCTAGCTCCTTACCCAGTCCAGGAACCTCGTCTCGCCGACACGTCGGATACAACAGCTGGACGGTGGAAGGGAAAAGTCCCGATGGGGTTGGGTATCGCAGGAGTCAATGGTATCGCAATCACTGAGAACGCTTTTCTCAGTCCCAGCGAGATGGATATTAGCCGCCTGTTGCTGGATGACCCGTCTGGTTCGAGTGTCAAGCGCATGGCGGAGGAGCATCACTACCCGTCTTCTCATTCACAAGCTCCGTACCGTCAGCAGCACGCATCCCAGCACCCCGTGCCGCCGCCGCCGCAGCCACCGCAGTCACAATCTCATCACGTGAGGTATGGTGAAAGTCCGAGTCCAGCGCTCGGACGGTACGATTATGGACCAGGCAGACGTGCCTGAAGGAGTTTGTTTTTCTTCCTCTCACTGATTCTTCTCCGCTGAGAGTTTATGGGATATTTTCTGGAGTTTTGATGTACAAGACTGGACTATACTGGAACGGATAAGAACGGATTGATCAACGCACACGCAAACCCTTGGACTCTCATTTTCTGTTTGGAGCAGCGGATCGGCTTTGTTTTTCTTTTCCTTTGCATTTCTTTGGCTCGGCGTAGGGTTTGGGAAGTGGGTTGGGAAACTTTAAAGACTGTCTGTCATTAGAGAAATGGTTTCGGTGTTCTGTCATTACGAGGCTCGGGCTACACAAAAAACTCAGTTGGTTACAGGAAAGACGGACTGGGAAATATTTTGCTTGGAAAGGAGGTGGCCAGCCACTTGTCATCACCACAGTACTGCTTTGTCATGGCAGGACTGCCTCCTCTGCGGTCACTGTTGTCTTGTTTTTGGGTTCTTAAAGGCTAGAAAGGGAGCAATCTCTACCGCCAGGATGGTGTGTTTGGGCGCGATATCGGACTGTCTTTTGTTCTTTTTGCTGTTTATCTTCCTGTTTCTGTCCTTATCGGAAAAGTTTGAGACTTTAGCTTGTAGCTGATGAACATGTCACCAACTGTGTATGTTCGATATACCGCATTTGATCCAAAGATCTGAAAGATTTGCATTTGTCGAGCACATTTCATCAAATTATGACATGCCAGGAGAAGAGGTTGAAACCGAATATTTGAAGTCACGGAGCGAATCCAGTTTTCATGGTTGACATGTTGGTGCAAAGATTACTTGCGGCTTCAGATTTTGCCCTATCTGACCGCCTGACGACCGTGATCCGCACAGACCAGCAGCCCCACCAATTTTCGCTAGGGCTACCGGGCACAAAATATTTTCGAATTGATCTCCCACTCCACTGCCCATTAAACACCACCTTCACGCCCAACTTTACATTCCCATCAACCACCTCGGAACACGAGTAACGAGTCAAGATGGGCAGAGGACCGTAAGTGAACACCATTCCATCTACTGCAATGTCAAGTTTGGCGAATTCGACGGCCTACGCTCTTCACCTCACGAGACCAGCGCACAATCGCACCACCACAGCCGACATCAAAAAGTCAAGACCTGTGATGGCTGACTCTTCACCCCAGGAAGAAGCACCAGAAGCGCCTGAGTGCGCCCTCGCACTGGCTTCTCGACAAGCTGTCGGGCGTCTATGCTCCTCGCCCCTCGGCCGGTCCTCATAAGCTCCGCGACTGCATGCCACTCATTGTTTTCGTGCGCAATCGACTCAAATATGCGCTCAATTACCGCGAGACCAAGTCCATTCTTATGCAACGCCTGGTTAAGGTCGACGGCAAGGTCCGCACCGACATGACCTATCCCGCCGGTTTCATGGATGTTATCACTGTCGAGAAGACTGGCGAGCACTTCCGCCTCATTTACGACACCAAGGGCCGTTTCACCGTCCACCGCATCCAGGAGTCAGAGGCCAAGTATAAACTCGGCAAGGTCAAACGCGTTCAGCTCGGCCGTGGCGGTGTCCCATTCTTGGTTACGCATGATGCGAGAACGTGAGTTCTACCGACATCTGTCAGCCGTTGGACCAAGCTTTGGTGGACCGTTGGTGATCTTTCTCCCTCGAGATTTGAGAACCTCGGTCATGAGAGAGCGAGGATCTTCACGGTTGGTATGTCAGTATCCCTCTTCCTTGTGCTAACGAGTATTGCCTTGAACAGCATTCGCTACCCTGACCCTCTGGTCAAGGTCAACGACACCGTCAAGATCAACCTCGAGACTGGCAAGATCGAGGACTTCATCAAGTTCGACACTGGTGCCATTGCCATGGTCACGGGTGGTCGTAACATGGGCCGTGTTGGTGTCATCACTCACCGTGAGCGCCACGATGGTGGTTTCGCCATCGTCCACCTCAAGGACGCCATTGATAACACCTTTGCTACTCGTGAGACCAATGTTTTCGTCATTGGCTCCGAGAAGCCGTGGGTCTCCCTGCCCAAGGGCAAGGGTGTCAAGCTCACCATCGCCGAGGAGCGTGACCGCAGACGCGCTCAGACTTTGGCTCACTAAGTGCTTTCAGTTAGGGATGGGGAACGGCAGGGACAGGACTTCGGGTGCTGATTTACGAAAAAGCATGCTGGGAGGAGTACCGGATGTTTTTGTTAGCTTGAGCTCAACCCTTCAAGGGTTTCTAGCTAGGTATGGGCCACAGGTTCGGCTACAATACTGAATCATACTGAACCTATGTCCTCCCTGCGCTTCTTGCCCACTTGCGCACGTGTGACAAATGCCCAACATCCCAGCGCCGTGGACAGAATTTCTAATACCTAATTTCGGATCCACACATGATGCTTGTCGCTCCATTGAAGCGGTGAGTCTGCATATCAAGAACGCCTCGTTTCAGTTAGCTTCCCACAGCCACGGCGGCTTGGAGGCTGCGTTCTACTGTGTTCCTGACTGAGTCTCGTTTGGCAAAGTCGCGCTTGAAGCACAGGAACCCCCATGCTCGCGATCTCTTTTCTGCCCCTCGCTCTTTTGGCCAATCCTAATCGGTCGTCTTGCATCATCTCCTCGACGAGGTTGCATGCGAGCGACCGACATATGAATAATTCTAGTGTCCGTACTGCTAAATACTTACTAGTGGAGATGGGACCAAATCTCCTGACGAAAGGAATTCCTGTTGTACCTGTTGGGTGATGGGCTGAAGTTTGTTGTTCTACACTAGACAATCTAGTCTGGTGGGTGCGTAGAATTTTCTTGTGTTTTCCCCATGGTTTTTTTCCTTTCTTTTCTTTTTCTTTCCTTTTTTTTGCTTTTTTTTTTTGCTTTTCTTTCTCGGTTTTTCTTGTTTTCCTTTGTCCAGTTTCACTGGAGCATGCCAGAAAAGACGCACCAAGCGCCGAGGAGGGAGTGGCGGCGATCGCACGGTGAAAACTGTCAACCCCACGCTTTTAGGTACCTCCACTTGCAAGGACGACAACTATAAGTGGGCGACGCACGTATACATAACTGCAGAACATAAAAAGAGTGGACTGTACGCTGGGCTGCAATCCTCCTACACTTCCACATACATACAACCCCCCGCCTCGTCGGTCTCACACACGTGGCCACTACTATGTGCAATCCGTGGAAGCGGGATATTCCTTTCTTTCCAGGGTCTGAGTGCAGGCTGCCCCACGTAGTCGTCTCACCGTCTTCCCGGGACAGTGAGATGCCAACGCAGTGCGGGATGAGGCAGGAGTTTGTCACAACACGCACAGCGCTCCCAATCATCAGCCACTGCATCAACATGGAAGTTCCGCGCGGGTGGGATCTCCTCCGATAAGTCCGGGATACGGATAGGTCGGTACGGTATTTGGATGTCATTACCTTTTCGTATCTCGATTTCTTTGTGATACAGCTGAGGCAATATCGACACCCAACTGCCCCGGGGTGGCTCAGTAAAGGTGACATCGAGGGGACTGAGGCAACAGTGCTAATGGAGTCCATGAAGCAGGTGTCTAGCGGAGACCCACTGATGAGAGGTTAGGATTGGGTAATAGCAAGCTCTGTGATTTGGTGCCAGCTCTGGCTGACTGGGTACCTTACGCGTAGTCGGGGAGTCGGCAATACAGGAGCAAGTCGGCTCCTCTAGCAGAGGTAGTGAACGCCACCCACACTCCCTTCATTAATGTGGGTTTGTTTCCCAAGAGGTAAACATTTGCCAGATCGAGAACCGCTGACGTTTCATTGTAGGGCTGTCTCGTGACCATCCGCTGACGTGCGGATAAATGCTTGAGCATGGTGTGCTTTTACGATTCTCTCCGCGTACACCCTGTCGAGGATATCCGCGCACACAGGACGAGAAGTGGAAGTAAGCCCCCTTGGCCCAACCTGACGGGAGATACTTGCCACCCATTGGCCCATCATATTTTATTGCCCGAGACACGCAGGACTGCGGTAAGGTGTACACCTCCACCGGGATAATAAAGGTTAGCGTGTGAATTCCTAACCAGGGATGGAATAGTCGTTGATACAAGGTGTCAGGGCCAAAATCACAGGTGAATGAGGTACTGGTAGAAATCTCTAGGAAAGGTCCAGGGTGTTTGCGTTGTTTCAGGGCTCTGAGGATTCGATTTCCAGAGTTGGTGGTGGCTGGGCAGGTAGCCTGGCATAGAAATTGCTAGAAAAGTTACCTGACCAGGCCCCTTCCAGAGAAGGTTAGGAATTTACACGCTAACCTTTATTACCCCGGTAGAGGTGTATATTACTGGCGTTCCCCGTCAAAGGATCATTCCCCCTCCCCCACCTTGGGTATTTGTCCTGCCGGGTTCACCGAGCCTGGATGTGGCAGGCTCAGATATCGCTCACCACCAAACTGAATGGAATTTGCAAGTCCGGGTGTCATTCAGCTATGCGTTGGGGAACTTGCGGCTCGGCTTCAGCTCTTCGACTAGCAGATATCACGCACCTGTCCAGATTGGAGAAGCAGGCCTAACTCGGACGAAGTGCACTGGTCGCCCAGACCCAATCTCATCTTCTCGACGGCGCGACTTCCGGGACCAGTTGACCTCAGAATGCCGCCACGACGTCAAGTCCCATCGAGACCGAGACTCACCGATGATAGACTTGGCCGAAGAGGGCAGGTGGGCGGGTGCTTGCCGAGATACCGCATCTCACGAGAAGTTTTTTTTTTTCCTGACCGACTCGATATGCGCCTCTTCTTGCTGCCAATCCCGATTGATCGGAGTGGCGTTCCGGTTGACCTTTGCCGCATATGGGCAGGCAGATTTGCTTATTGGCAGCACGTGAGCCTTCGCAGGCCCACGACAGGGTTTCGACAGTGTAAACGAAGTGCTCTGTAGAACCAATGCTCAAATGGTTCTGGAGGCGAGCTCGAGACGAGACCTGAGAGGGCGAGAACACCAGCCTCCATCTTGTCTTGTGTCCCCATCGCTTGCTGTGGTACCAAATTGCCGGGCGTCAAGTATCCATCCATGTTGTTTACGCCCAACCTTGGGGCGAAAAAGTCTTGGGTTGGCTTGTTCGACTATTGACGCACAAAAGAAAGCAACCATGGTCATATTCTCCGGGGCGCGGGAGGAGAGCGGGATTCGAAGACCATTCGTCAAGAGAGCTTACCGTTGGCCGGCAACCCAGAGCCTCATTGAGGGGCAATTCGTTCATGCCTGGCATTTTCAGGCTCGGGTGCAAGGGCGGGGCGTTACGCAGCGCAAGTTTGCGGTGTAGTTGTCGGAACTTAGCGAATTCAGCTGATGCTGTGTGGCCAGTATCACCCAATGCGGGACCTCATTGGTTGCTGGGGGTCTCCTCTTCGCCATCAAGCAGAATCCCTGCGTTGCTTGCTTTTTCCGGGCTGTCTTGCTGCTGTGACGTCCAATTCGGCCCCAGACGGGGGACCCCCATCAAAATTTTCTGGAAATAGAGTCTGGAAGCAGGAATATGGCTGGCGGCTTCCTGATTGCGGGAAACCGCGGCTCTGTCAATGGGAGTTGCCGCGCGCAGCGAGGGAAGGAGCAAGTGGCTCGATTCCAAGCCGGGAATACCGGGCCTCATCGAGCCCCTTGGGCCGCTTGGGCGAGGGTATCTCCTGATTCCCTCATGGAAGACGGCCTACTCGAATATCCAGAGCGACACCATGCCATTGCTGAGAGCTGCCGTCCTGAGGCATTGCGGGGCAAGGCTCTAAGGGCTTGGCAGCAGGAGCCCCTCCAAGGGCCTCGCAGGGGTTGTAACGTTGTACAATCCAACCCCTGAAAGATTGTTAGCGTGAGACTTGCTGAGTATCCAGCAGGGTTTGTGCAATACACGAACAGCTGGGAAGCTATTTTGCAAGGGGCCAAGCCAGAATATATAGGCCTTGACTCTAACATTCGGGGCCTTTAAATTTACTTCTTAGGGCCTCAAGTTTCCATCATGACCCCTCAAAATAGAAAAGAATGCCGGGGGGAGGTTGGCCCGGAAGCTGCACCCAAGCCGTGAAGTACCGCGCGAACAATTTTTCAGGGGTTGGACTGTAACTACCTAGGTACCTACACTAGGTAGTTAGTGTCTGCCCCACGATTTGGCCCTGGAAGAAATAGTTCCAAGTTCACCACAGCAGGTCAAACTCACTGGCGATGCCACGAAATCGTCCACTAGAACATCTCCGATAGCCAACAGGATGCCTCGTGAAAACTAAAGCTACACTTGTACAACGCTGATCCCACGACGTTTATTTCTATTTTATTTTATTTTATTTTGCTTGTCCTCCCCACAACGAAGCGGTCTGGAGCAACGGTGGCTGGAGCCTGACATGACTGTGTCGTTCAATGGTGACCCTTTGTGTTTCCCTTGCAGCTCGGTTCCTGTCCAGACGATCCGATTCAACGCTGGCGCTGCCCTCATGACCCTTCGGCATATAGCCCCTGGTGCTGACCATTCCACATCGGACACAACAGGCATGTGGAAGGAGGCTCTCTTCGACCACCCCCTTTTTTTTCACACTCCTTCCCGCGCTTACCCCGGTGTGATCCTATCGAAGCTGTCCATGAATATCCCCGACTTCTCGCCTTCAGCGGTCAATTGGAAATAGGGGAAGCGGCCTTCGCCTCGACGTCACACAGTGGTCCCGTGCGTGAGGAATTGTTCCGCACCTATTCGTATACCTAACATCTCAGTTGGGAACTTCCCCAACTGCGAAAGAAGCGCCAGTTGACCGGTGCCCAACAGATCACTGATATTACGTAGTCATGACAATGACCCGGCGACGGGAAGGGGCCATGTCCACACGTTTCCGGGAATTTATCAAATTTTTGACTCTTAGGCCTGTTTTTCCTATCGTGGAGGTGATAGTGAAGAGTTGCGGTGGTGGTAGTTAGTCAGCGCGGCTAGATTGCATCCCTCACCGCACACGAGAGAGCTTGCTTCGTCGTCGTCTCGACGCCCGATCGGGGATGGCATACCAGACGGCGGCACAGAGCGTGGGAAAAAGTGGCGTTGGGGACACACACGGCAGCAGCTGTATCTCATCAAGGTTTGCCGGTGCTCGTTCCCCAGTCGCGCCACTCCTCTGTAGGTAGAGCTGTCAAGCCCGGATGGAAGGTATGGGCCGGAAAGAGTCAAGGCACCTGGGTAAGTACCCTAGGTTGCCCGTGGTGACCATCACGGTACTCAGACCAGGTAGGTCGATACCAAGTGGACGGAGAGAGACCTGGCGCGCGTATGAAAACACAACATCTGGCCTCAGTCATGGGTCTAGCACCGTGCCAGGGATTTACCTCTAAGTCAAGGCCAGCCCCGTAACACCTTATTCTCGTATTTTACCCCTCCAACGAATCTGTTGTGGATGGTGACGGTTGTTCCTGGTGCGGGAAAGTTACCGATCTCAGGTACTAGTACCTCTAGCGTGGCTACCCCTCAGTACCTGCAAGGCGCACGGGACTTCGTACCTGCTGGAGATGCAAGCCCACCAATTTTTTTTCTTGGTCCCAATCCAACATATTTCTTGCCTTGAAAAGACCAGACTCGACGTTGCCCACCCCACTGGAGTGCAAGCATCGCCAACCAGACGGATGTAGGAGTGAAAGCTGCTCTCATCCCGTTTCCAGGATCGGCTTCGCCCTGGCATGATCCACAGCACCCCCTCAGCTGGTTCCGCAAGGCCAGCACCCCCCCTCCTCGTCTTTAGCGCAACATGCTCGTCTGGAACAACATACCCCTCTGCCGTAGTCTCAACTAGCGCTGGGGATACTCGAGAAGTCTCCTCATGACCTCTTCTCCAACCCGGTCCCCCTCCGCTGCTCCGCCTGGCTGTCACTTGCCCAGTGCCCTTCTCACACATATATACGTGTCGACGCCAGTCCCCAGCGATGGCTTCGCCAGACGCGCTCATGCGCAACCTGATGCTTTCCTCCCCGCCGCCCTCTTCTGTACTCGCCCCCTCATGATCCGACCCACCTCTCCTCTCTTATCCTTCTCGAACAAA
>Ga0247760_1002708_pt1 | contig 12842 bp, 9 predicted proteins | sample UWRJL171409R4_FD_179936 | JGI IMG/M metagenome (GOLD analysis project Ga0247760, IMG submission 179936) | Plant litter microbial communities from Arlington Agricultural Research Station in Wisconsin, United States - UWRJ-L171-409R-4 | ecosystem: Environmental > Terrestrial > Plant litter >...
AACATACAACATGCTCTGGACATCGACGTATTGATACGTCATGATGTTGCCAATGAGGGCGGTCTCGGGCATTCCCGGCTTCTTGGAGCTCGACCGGGAGACAGGCAGGACAGGCACCGACGTGACGCCGAGAATCTGCTCAACACATCGCCCAACAATACAGAACTCCACCGCCTCGACGGCTTCATAGTTCGTCGCACATAATGCCGTCCAAAGCCGGTCGCTCATGTTTGCTGACTCTCGACTGACGCCAAGGTAATCGAGTAAGTCAGTGGGCAAGGAAGAGTCAACATCTCGCTCAGTATCCTCTTCATCGTTGCGTAATGCGTATCTCGAGACGATATAGGTCGGTTCTCCAACAGCGAGGTTGATGCGATGCTCGGATGACAGATCCGCCCACTTTCCATCCACTGATGGAGTTGGAGTGGGGGATGGGGCCAACTTCTGGCCATTGACCGAAACCCCCATCTCAAGCCGGGTGCGGTATTTGGCCGAAGCGCAGCTTGTTCCTCTGCCAGTCTGCGAAATGGTGAAGGTGTCCCGATGCAAAGTCTTGGGGTCAGTACTAGAGCAGGGGCATCCGAATCTGACGCTGCCCCCGACGCGAAACCGAGCAGTCGCGCCACTCTCCCGGGCCGCGTAGGCATCATAGTCACTGATCGAGCTCCCCTGGCCCCATTTGAGGCGCGTGATCTGGAATACCGTCCCCCTGCTCACAAATGAGATGGACTCGGAGGTGCCTGTTCCCAGAATGGCGCCGGTCTCGGGATGCTTCCGCACGAGCTCATACTGAGTGAAGGGCCATCGGAAGTTGACCCACCCCTGGACTTTGCGTTCTCCCAGTTCAACATCAGGAAAGTCGGGGTGTGGTGGAAGAAGCCGAGTCCCGAAGGTGCCTTTACTACCGCCATCGTCGCGACGCTGAGCGCGTGACAGGATGGATGCCGCGTTGTCGGGAAAGCGTCCCCTGAGGAAGACCACACCGCAAGTCGAATCGGGGCGCGTGAGTTGCAGGAGCTCGTGCCAGTCTGTCAACGATGCTGTGAAGCCTTCATTTCCAAAGTCGAGCGACTTGGCGGGGCGTGATAATTCGCATGTCGTGAAGCATTGCCCTGTGAAATTGGAAGTCAGCCAACCAGAGATCCCAAGTGACAAAATAGGGTGCCAGACATACACCTTGAGAGGTCGGCAAGCCACTCGTAGTCAACCTGGTCGTTTCCCATCATCAGTTTGGCTCATCGCGTCGTATCGGAGCCGCTCTCAGAGACAGACGTGACGAGAAATGAATGATTTGAGTGAAATGAAGGCGAGGCTCGACCCCCTGTCGGTGCACTGCCTCCACGCGCGGCACGCTGCATGCTCAATCCGTCCCCGTGCATCGCGAATGGTAACACAACCAGGGCTTCCCCCGATTGGTTCGGACATCTCGAAAACGGGACATGAATCTTCACCGAGGACGACAAGCAAGGCTCGCACCGCAGCTGACATGCACCGATTTGACACCCTATGAGGGCGAACGACTCTCTTGACCGAGCTTGATGATGCGTTGGCTCTGCAAACTGCTGCGGATGTTGCGAAAGGGCTGATTGTAGCTGGTAATGTAGCGCGGTAGTAAAAGGGAACTCGAACGACTTTCGGAAAATAAAACTGGCAAAGCTTTGAGTGGAGCCCCACTCCACAACAAAAAACATTACCCTTCCAACAAAGGCTTGTTGGACTTGGGGAAGGCACAGTGGAGCCCAGAGCACCAGTATTTAGCCCCTCCAGCAGTGCAGTCAAACTTGACCAAAGGCATCACCTTTTACCATTATCATTTGGCATCATCACAGGCTCCTCGCCTTTCATCAATTCTGCAACCCTCTCACCAACTGCAACAATTCCCCCCCGCCAGCGGCAGATTATTTTTGCAAACACACCACACGACGATCACCCTGACAGCGAACCGTTGCACCAGGTAAGTATTACAAGGCGGCTCGCGCTCTCCATCGCAGCAACTAACTTCTGCCGTGCTGAGCAGAAACTCAATCCAAATGGGCCAGAACAAGCGCGCCAATGCTGGTGGCAAGCGACAGTGGCCGCATACGGGCTCCCCCGCCGCCTTTTAAAAGGGTCCGCTTTGAAAGAGAAGAACAAGATTGCACTTGTTCCCACGGATCGTCTCGTTGAAGGCGATCCGGAAGTGGTCAATTACAACTGCGATGGCCTCAAAACGCTGCCAGCCGAAGTTGACAGACTAGTTTGCGTATTTATTTCGATCTTGAGGGATCGCATATAAGCGCATTTGACAAAAAAAAATGTCAATTACTATGGCCCCGTACCTGGTCAAGTAGTAACGCACTCGTTGCAGACATTGCCTACAACCGTGAGTCGGTTATGGCGTTGGCTGGTACGCTGCTCCAGCTTGGAGAGGAGCCGAAGTCAACCAGGTTGACGATACAGTTCGAGGCGGACGAAAATCGGCCGCCTTGGAGACCTGGAAACAGGGGTGGCAACCCGCCACGCAGAACGGCTAGGGATCGAAATCCCCCCGCTCCTTCCGGGGCAAACGCGACGCCACTGGGTGGTCTCAAGCGTGAGCCTCAGATCAAGCGTGAGACATAGACTGGTCCCTCGCAGGCTGTGCCCGCACAGACTGACTCTGCGCAGCCGTCAGCGGAGCAAGCTGACGTCACCATGGGAGGTAACAAGCCACCGAACGATAATAGGAGGGTCAGTCAAGGAGGATTCCTCTGCCTTGTTTTGGCCCATGGACCTTGATTATCCGGTCTGGGCATCAACTGCTCCAGCGAATGATGTTTTAGATAGACAATGAATAAATTGTTGTCTGTATACCTGTTTATGCCTTGTGTGAATTGGCGATGTGATTGTACATGTGTGAGATGTCAGGACCTTGTAGAATATTACACCTGTGCTCCATCAAGGGCCCCTCGACGGTCGATGGCAGGGCATTAGAGAGGGGCCCCAACCATGCCGCAAGAACCGGCACTGACCCCGTTGGACGAGGGCTTCTGAAAAGTCGGTGTATACGTGCTCAACTGTTTCTGAGTAGTCCACGGTGTGATGAGCTCTGATCCATCCGCTCTCGATCATACCAAGCTAGCTGTAGACAAAGCCCCTTGGTTCCGAGGATTCGAGGTGTCTCCCAAAACAGGAATCCCAGAACATGTCCCCTTGTTCCTCAGATAATCTTCCAGAGGCCAGGGACCAGGACCTTTTGGCGTTTGTGTTGATGCAGCAAAAGAGCCGTAGCGTGTGTCGCGACAGATGATGAAGATGATCTGCCGTGCGTACCTATATATATCAGTTAGAATTCAGACGGCGAAGGCCTGCGATTACTGATACGATTATTAGAAAATGGGACTATATTCCCAAGTGGAATTGCTGGGTCAATAGTAAGTATACGAGTTACCACTACGAGGGTAGGTTTCTAGTTCAAATAACCCTAACCTTTAGGTTTATCCCTCTTACCTCCAGTCAACTGCTAATATTTTTTTTCCAGTTACCAAGAAGAGATGTACTGTCGAACACTTTGTAAGAGAACTTGTGTCATAAATAAATGCTATCAATTCGAATTCGAGAATGGTTATTTGATGTACAAGGACCACAAATATTGAATAATGGTACGAATCGAGTTCAATAAAGTCTGTCTGTAACCGAAAAGCTCGGTAAATACTGCCTGTAGATTTGCCAGTATCACGGAGGGGTATTCTGTAAGCAGTTGCGCGATCATTGTCTAGTGTGTGTGCTCCACCAGGAAAACCACAACGTTGAGTCCAATGGGATTGGAAATGAGTTTCCCTTCAGCCCCCTATCTAGATCATTTTCAGATGTCCTAGAAACGCAACTACCAGGGGCAACTTAACCGCCTCGGAAACCGGCTAGGGCACGCGCCGTGTATGGTATTGAACCTTTCTTATTTTTGACAGCTATCGTAGTTCGACTTCACACTCGATGCCATTGTTAAAATACCAACTGCTTCCATAATATCCGTAGAACACTCCAGCTCGACGACACGGCCCTAGGCGTAACACTCCCTCCTCCGTCCGAGTCTGCTGCTCTTTTGGCCGCAACTGATCAAGAACCAAGCCGCAGCAGTCATGCTCCACTGACTCATCTGACTCATAGCGAGTTTCCCTCCACTCTCCCAGTAGTAGGACGGGCCAAATGACCGGTGGTACGGTGAAATCCACCTCGTTGAATGAGGGGGTCGATAGCGAGATGGCCATCTCCCAATCATCGTCCAAATGGATATTACCAAAGTAGTCTTTACCGTACCGGAATTGTGTGTTAAGAAAATGAGTGCCGTCCGGGTTAAAATTCGCCGGTTTTCTGTATCGGCCAGCCTCAGCGTCCCATATGTGGTCAGCGAAAGCTGGCACACCCTGTTCGAGCCTTCGAAGGCCGAAAGTCTTGCTTGGTGGCGTGACGAGATATTTTAGTAAGCCACGGAGACGCACGCAGCCGGCAGTAATGTTGCCGAAGCGGTCGCGCTCTATCGCACCGACGAGGTTAGTTGCAGGTAGGAGGCGGGGCACAAATCGGCGCTCGTGTTCTAACCATACTATGTAGCGAACGCGGCCCTTACGCGAGGCCCAGGACCAGGAAGGGATTGGTGGCCGTGATGAGGTCGATGGCCAGGGGGCGGCTCGTCCATCGCTCGCGATCCAGGTAAGATTCTGATCGAAAGTAGCCGAGCTAAGGCCTGCGAGGTTCGCGCCTCCGCCTTCCTGCTCCATGAAGGCTCTCGCAATGCTGGCAATGGCGGGGAGTTTGTCTTCAGGATTGGAAAGTAGCCTTCTGGAATAATCCTGCACGATGTCGACCCAAGTGGTCTTTGGTCGCGTCAGCCAGACCAGTTCATTGCCCCTTGTCGAGTTGCGAAAGTAGTACTCTGGCGGAAACCCCACTGCTGGGTCGAGGCAGGAGAGCTTCTGGCGGCAGATCCAATAAGGCTGCGTGCTAGAGAAAATCACCATGCAATCCGAGAAATATTGTTCCTGAAGCACCCAACCGCGCTCGCTAAGAGGCTCCTCCTCCTGTCTCAAAATTTCGGCTAGCATGACCGAGGACAAGGTCCCGTCCGGTAGGCCGTAGGGAATGGAGAAGTAACGTTGCAGCCTGTTTTGGAGGAATCCATCGGCGCACCCCGAAGTGCTCGACGCGAGGATGGCTAGGCAAGCGTGAGCGTATATGTCACCCATGACATAGATCTGATCTTCCTTGTCTCGGATGTCGTCTTGTACGATGCAGAGAGCGTCAACCCACAGATACTGGACGCCCAGGGCTTGGGTGACGAAAACGGCATCTTGGATGGTCTGGGGAAGCTGACGGAGGGAAAACCCGAGCAGGCGCTGTTGAAGGTTGAGCGTCGTTGTGGGATCTTGCGTGTGCTTAGTGGGAGCGCCCCAGCAGTACGAGAGTGTGCAGTACGAGATTGACGAGGTTTTCCCGGCAGTCTCGTAGAGCTGGAGAGTGTCTGTAGTGTCCGGGATAGACACGTCGATCAGGCGTCTCGGCAAGAAGGGCGCATTCTCGGTCGATGTCGAGCAGCTGTGTTTCTCGGCACATTCGTCCATCCAGCCTCTCGCTACTTTGAAGGCCCGAGAGGATGAATAGTCACTAGAGGGTGGGCGGGATGGTATCCACGAAGCAGCCTCGGAGCCTGCAGCAAGGTCAGACATAAACACATTGAGCTGCGAAATCGAAACACCCACGTACCCTCCTGAGCTGCTAGATGGAGTGAAGCAGCAAAGTATCCATGGCGAAGAAGCGACAGCTGCGATCCAAAACTCTCAAATGTCCGCTGATCTCGGTTTTCCTCGATTTTAACATCGAATGCATCCAAGTCGGGCCGTATGTCGGCGGCGTAATTTTTCAAATTCCTAAACTTGTCCTCCTCCTCTTGCGCAAGGATGCGATGAAATACAGCACACAGGCCGCAATGGCTCAAATGCTGCTGAACGTGCGAGCGGCTTCCCGTAAAGTTTACGTATCTGTGACCCCAGTAATCCTGCGACCATGCGGTTGTGAATATGCCGTTGCACGAGTTGCATGTTTGGATTTCAGCGGGTCCGGCGTCGACGTCTGTCCTCGGGCCGTTCATTCTAGGTTGCGACGAGATTGTGGAAAATGTGCCACTCTGGACATGGACGGTAGTTGTGCGGCAATGCGTAAAGCGGAGAGACAGAGGCTCCAGCTAGTGGGGGTAGGTGGGGACGATGAGGCGGGGTAAACACATGACCCGAGGAAAGTTCAGCCTCAACATCTGCGTTGCCACTCTTCATCACCCGCGAAGTACTGTCGTCCACAAAGTTACGCATAACCAGCGACGAGCACAGCGTTACGGCAGCAAAAGATACATCAGAAGGAACCACCACTACCCAGCCCCATCAGGAGGTCCCTGAATCCAATTTGAGACAACAAAGCCATGGAAGCCTGGCATTCAAGAAAACCGGAGACTTCAGCGTCTTTCATAGTTTCATGGCCCCTTTCATTAAAGGAAACCAAGGAGATCTAAGCGAATGGACTTGGAAACGTGAACAAGGAGAGGTGGTACCGCGAGGACAGGTCCACTGGCATGATTCTTTGGGCGCCTAGAACTGGTGAGTTTCTCTAACTCTTCTATATGAGAGACAGTTGCTTCCCAATTACGTCTCTCGGCAGCCACTGAAAGTCTTCCCGTCTGCTATCATGTCCGGCTCTCCTTGACTAGGTAGCCTTGTTGCCAGACGTTGGGACGGCAGCCGTGGGGCGGCAACCATTCCACAATCTCACCTTGTCATGTTCCATTTACCAACTCTTTTCCTGCCTCATTGTGGCACTTTAATTTTTATTTTAACTTTTCGTTTTTTTCTAGCCTAGGGCAGTAAGTATATGATGGATGATAAACTGATTCAAGTATCAGCTTTGTGGCGCAGCGGAAGCGCGCCGGGCTCATAACCCGGAGGTCACTTGATCGAAACAAGTCAAAGCTAGTGTATGCCTAGGTATTATTTTGCATGTGTGTCCTTATTGACAGTCAGGTGGCTGCTTTTTTGCAGAATATTGTAAGTTTTACTATCTAGGTACCTACATTACCTATGCAAAGCCCTCCCTTAACAAAATTTCATGAGAGGAAAGGCAGGGAGATATCAAACGAGCCATTCAAAATTCAAACCACCATCCTCTTCTTCTACAGACGAGACCAACCCCTTTAGATTCGCCCAACGTTCCCTATCCATGGTCCACATGTTGTACATTTGATGTTCTCGCAGAATCGCCGGAACTACCGCCTCGAATGACACTGTTCTTAACTGAGGGAAACGCCCGCCTACTGTCGCTGCGGATGCTAGTGCCGCGGCTTCGTGGTATGGACAGGGTCCGCGGATTATGAGGTGCATTAGCGAAGGGGGGATCAGCTCCACTAATATCCCGCCGTGTCCGTGGTTGTCGGAGCTGAGATGTAAAGGGAGAGGCAGAGGTTGCGGCTTTTCTTCCAGTGAGACACCAGTGTGAAAACTTTGGTCGAGAATAAAAGTTTGAGATGCTTCATGTTTGTGGTTGTCGAGATGGGCGAAAATATTCGACGAATGCAGCTCCAGGAATTCTAGGGTACTAAACCCTGCGTAACTGCGCGTGATTTCCTCTGTCCCAAACATGAACCACTGATGGCAAGACCAGGGCATTCCCAGGCTGATGTGTTTTAGCGTTTCCCGGCGTCGATAGAGCTGTATTGTTGCTTCGGCGGGGTTGAATTCTTCTTCTGTGGTTATGCCATCGTCGGTTAGGGCATCTGTAGCGGTAGTCGTAGGTATATTTGGCTCTCCCTTGGAGGTGTAGCTAAACCTCTCCAAGTTGGGAAGAATCTTGACTAAATTCCCGAGATTTCCAGAATCCAGTGAACATAGCGTGAGGGTCACTTCCCGGACATTTGGTAAGACCGGTAGTCGAGATGGAGATGAGGATACGAGGTGAAACCCATTCAGCTCGAGACACTCCAAGTTGTTGGCCGCCGCAGCTAAAAGTAAATCTGTGTTGAGATCTCCCAGGGAAAACAAACTTTCGGATTCCGTCTCGTGGTATAGGTCGATTTTCTTGAGATTGCGCAACGGCCGGGTTGGGTCGGTGGCTAGACTCCGGAGAGCGTCTTGTTCCTCGCTGCAGGTGGCAAGCTGGATGGGTACAAGAGTCAACTCCGCCAAGGCGGGCGCGCGGAGGGCGAGTTCTTTTAAAAACACTGCGATACATAACTCCCTTCTCAGGGGATTGTATGATCGAGGATTGACGCGAAGAAGACGACATGTGTCGTTGAGGACTTGGATCAATTCCGGGGTTATTTCCTTGACGCATCGTCTCCGCACAAAGGGGGCAAACACTCGCACATGAGCGGCGAGATCCGGCCTTTTGAAAACTGTGTTTAGGAATCGTAGGGTCTCAAACATGAATACTCGGCCGCCATCAAGAGAATGGTATAAAATCGGCGTGGCTAGACTTGAGGTGTGTTTTGAAACCCGACACAAGGCGGCAAGACTGGGTTTGTGCGGGAGAGGCCAGGAAGGTTCGGGAGGGTGACAATGGTGGCAGAGCTGGCTGAAGATTTCGGTGAGCATCTCGTTGGGTAGATCCAAGAGCGAATACCGGTGTCTTTCCATTGCATCTCCCATTATGCCTGCGAATACCTAGATAGGAATGTCAATTGGGTGGAGGATAAAAAAGAAACATGCGTTGAGAATGTGGAGAGCATGTTGGTTGCGGGGTCACTTGAGCCTTTACCTATTCTATTTGGCAGGGCCACCGCGAAGTGACCGCTTTGACCTCGTTTTCAGATGCAAGTCATCGGCTCATCAGCCTCACGAAGCGGTCCCCTCCTGAAAATGTCGTTTGACACGCTCTCAGACACCACACCACTCCTGAAAAGCAAGGTACCCCGACAGTAATACTCGGTTGACAACATGCTCGATATTGACAAGGGCCCGGAATGTGGGGAATGCTGGAGTATAGAAGACAACTGATTTTTTATATGAGCCACTTGTGATAATCAGGTATACCCTCCTCTCTAAGCGAGTGCCAGATTGACGCTGGGTGGACGCTTGGAAATCCCGCTGAGGACACTGACTAGATGTGGGCTAAAAAAAAAAACAGAAAAGAAAAGAAAAGAAAAGAAAAGTCATCAAAAAGGTAAGTGATCACCTGATTGTAGCGATATGTGAATGTCATTTCAGAGTGGTAGCAAAACAAGCCTTAATAAGGTCCAACTCGAACACCATCTTCAGGACCCCTCCACAACCAACACGCCAAAATGCGGCCCAATCTCAAAATACTCGTTCCAAAACTCCTCTCCATGATCCTTAATCGCATCCTCCCGCATCTCTTCCTCCATCTTGACTTTTCTCCACTCCAACTTGCCATGCAATCCCCCCTTTCTCGCCGCGCGCTCAATGACCTCTGTGGGAAAATGATATCCCTTCATCACAAACCTTTTCTCTTCTCCATCCTCTTTTAGCATGGCCACATTCGCCTCCCATCCATCATTGTCCACTTTGGTATGATAATCATACGACACTCCAAAACACTTTCGCCTCCGCTTGTCTAGCTGGGGATCATTCATGGAGGCGGCAAACGCGTCGAATTCAGCTCTTTTTCTGGGAGGTAATGTGATGGCCACAAACACCCCCCCTTTTCCTTCACCTTCTCCCCTACCGTTGAGATTCTCGGCAACAGTTTTAAACATGCCAACTAACTCGGCTTCGTTTGCCGCATAGTTTAGTAACCACCCAGCCACGACAATCTCAAACCCTTTATCTTCGGGAGAGAGTTTTCCGAGGGTGACTGCATCTCCTACGGTGAATTCCAAATCTGTCACCGTTTCTCGCGTGCGAAGGAGAGCAGACTCGGCTTGCGCGACAGCAGCCATCGCAGGGCTAACATCCACGCCGATAACCGAGGATACTCCCCAGGAAACCAGACTTCGCGAGATATGCCCAGTTCCCGAAGCGAGGTCGAGTGCGCGCGCACAGGGGAGATGTGGAGAGAGGATAGCGTGAAGGGTGGCGGTTTCGAGACGGACCACGGGGAGGAGTTTGGTTAGAGAGTATTGTGAGCCAATGTTGTCGTATTGGGGGGCCATTTTCTCTCTCTCTCTCTCTCTTTTCTTTGGGGTGAAATGGGGATGGATATTTGTTGGTAGACAGGTGAAGTTTGTACTGATAGTGAAGGTGCAGTGAGAGTGCTGATGAGATTGAAAGAAAAACTGCAGCAATTCGCCGAGGATATTTATCTGAATCAGAAAGAGAGGGGTACAGGTTGTTGGTTTCGGTAGGTGTCGTGTAACGTGACAGACAGACCGACAGGCTGCATGATGCATCACGCCGGGAAACCAAATAGAGTCTTCCGATATCTTCAGCTTCTCAAGTGTGGTAGAGCGACGAGAGTTGGATGATTCATTGCAAATATGTTCTTACTTTGTGAAGCAGATACTTTGCAAATGTTCTGTGCATGCCTGGCAGTCAAGATCATGTTATCAATTTGTTCATGTATTGTCATGGCGCAGCGGTTATTATTATAGGACTTTTTTTGATTTCATAATGACAACTTCAAACCAACTTATAACCAGTCTCTTTATATAACTATATATATATATGTGTGTGTATGTTTCAAGCCCAGGTTGATTACCTCGTTGACAACTAGATTAAGCCAAGCCAAAGTCCTTGGGACAGTCCCACTTCCGCTGTCAACGGTCTGGTTCCGCTAAGCATGCACTCAGCGCCCGGGGTCCCAGAATTCCAGCCACCAGGATTCACCACACCCTCCCTCCCACACGTTCATTCCACTAGTATTCATAACACCGATTTTGGGACCTTTGCATATACCATGCACACTAAACATGACACTAGATAACCAACCAATAAACCAACAAACCAACCACCTCGAAACTCAAAAGTACATACCTATTCGTACCTGCGGAGTACTTTGAGAAAAACAAATGACCTTGGCCATTCCTCTTGGCAAGAACTGTGCAGGGGGGGGGGGATTCGCAGTTCACGCCAGCATCACACACATCCGACGTGCAGCTCTCGGTTTCCGAAATATTCCCAAGTTCTCCCAATTGCCCACGCGTACCCACAAGTCCCAGAGGTGGGGGTACAATTCACCACATATCGTTAGCAATCTGCTGCAACTTTCTGCGCGCCCGAGCGGAAAGGGAATAGGGCTCCGACAGGTTGGGAAGCCAAGTCGTTGGATATGTGAGAATGCGAGTGGGATTAGATTAGATTGGATTCTGGGGGACGCGTGATTGTTCATGGGTTCATGGGTTCATGGGCCCATTGGTGAGAGTGGTCCAAGATTTGTCTGCATTCGTGTCTGCATTGTATGCATGTCAATGGTCGAGACCGTGGGAACCCGAAAGATAAAAGCGTGAGCCTTTCGCTGTCCTTTTTTTTCTTCTTTTTCCCTCTCTTCCTTCTCGTTGTTCAACAATTCCTAATTGTATTAGCCTCGGTTAGAGTGAACACAAAATGGGCTCGGAAAAATCCCTCGATCACGAAGTCGAATCCCACCCCGGCGGCGGTGTGAGCGAAAAGGACTGGACAGGGGAAGAAGAAAAAAAAGTGGTTCGCAAGATTGACATTTACCTGCTTCCCATGCTGTGGTTGATGAATCTACTATCATGGATGGACCGCGCAAAGTGAGTTCTCTCGTACCCAGTATGTTCTCAGACAAGTTCAGTATTAATAGATAGTTAGTCTCGGCAATGCCAACATCGCCGGCCTCACCAAAGACATGAGCCTCTCGTCTAACCAATTCAGTCTCGCCATTATCACCTACTACTGTAAGTCGTAACCCCATCCATCTCTTCAACCTTATACTGACGAGAATACAGTCGGCTACCTAGCCTGGGTCCCCCTCTCCACCATAATCCTCGCACGCACCCGTCCTTCACTGTACATTCCCGCCATCATGTTCCTGTGGGGTATCATCACTGCTGTCGTCGCCGCCGTTTCCACCTACCCGCAACTCCTTGTCACGAGATTACTTCTCGGCATTCTCGAAGCCGGTCTTACCCCGGGCGCGACGTTCCTCCTCTCCTGCTGGTACACTCCCTCTGAAATCGGTAAACGCATGGCATTCTTCCTTACTTCGGCACAAATGGGCGGAGCATTCGGGGGCCTTATCGCCGGCGGAGTCATGGAAAACCTCGAAGGGGCAAGGGGAATCCGCGGTTGGCGATGGCTCTTTATTGTGGAAGGGAGTGTAACCTGTTGTGTTGCGCTCGCGGCGGTTTTTATACTACCGGATTATCCCGCAAGCTGTCCGCGGTTGACGGAAGGGGAGAGGCATATTGCGGCGAAAAGGATCGAGCTGGCGAATATCAAGATCGATGGTAAAAATGCGGGACAGACAAGGTTGGGAGTGTGGGAGACAGTGAAGAGGTCCAGTGGGGATTGGAAGACTTGGGCGATTGCTGTGGCTTCGAGTGTGGGTTTTTCTCCTCCTCCCCTTCTCCTCTTCCCCTTCTGTTCCCTTCTTGTCCTTTTTCCTTCTCTTTCTTTTTCTCTTGTCCTAGATGTTCGTACTAACCTTCACAGTTCATGAGCGCCACCCTCGTCATGGCCTACTTTTACCCCGTTCTCGTTCGAGGACTGGGCTATCTCGACCCCATCAAGGCGCAGTACATGACGGTGCCCATCTGGGTTGTGGGCTTTATATTTTCCCTAGCAAGTGGGCTGCTAGGTGACCGCATCCCCCGACTCCGACCGCTTCTCATCATCGGCGGCATGGGCCTCTTGACCATCATGGCTGTCCTGACTTGTGCTGTCTACGACTTTAAAGCACGCTATGTTTTTCTTGCCTTCATGACAGGC
>Ga0247760_1002710_pt1 | contig 12833 bp, 6 predicted proteins | sample UWRJL171409R4_FD_179936 | JGI IMG/M metagenome (GOLD analysis project Ga0247760, IMG submission 179936) | Plant litter microbial communities from Arlington Agricultural Research Station in Wisconsin, United States - UWRJ-L171-409R-4 | ecosystem: Environmental > Terrestrial > Plant litter >...
TACTATCTTGATGGTGGGCACGGTTGTTGTCTCGGTGACGGTCTTGAATTGTATCTGGGTGGTGGTGACGTAGACCGGGCCTTCGAAGAGCTGGAGGGGTGTTAGTGTTTTGTGTTGGGGGAGGTAAAAGGGGGAGGTAAAGGGGGGAGGTGAGTGGAGGTGACATACCTTGTCGACTGTGTGGACGACGCCGTTCTTGATGATAGCATCGCCGGCGAGGATGCGGGCACCGTTGATAAAGACGTCGGCGCACTGAACCGTCACGGTGACTGTGGTGCCGGCAAGCGTCTGGTACGTGTCGCCGTTTTTGAGGTCGGAGGTGAAGATGGGGAGGCCAACGATGGTGTGACGGCGTAGGATCTCGGCAAGAACGCTAGCGGAAATGTTTGTCGGAATAGCGCGGTCGTCAGGAGCCAGGAAGGTGATGCCAGTGCGGTTGTCCAGGTCGTTGATCAGGCCCGTCTGGCTAAGGGCGGCAAGGGCCTTGTCGGTGCCGAGGAAGGGGAGGGTGAAGGACAGGAGGCGTGGCAGGGAAAACAGGCCTGAGACGGGACGGATGACGCCCTTGTCAAAGGGGATGTCGAGTCCTGTGACCTTGACGACGTCGCCGAGACCGCTGTGGACGACGGGCAGGGCACCCTTGGGCATGTTCTTCTGCACGATACTGGCGTTGTTGTTGGGCGGGAGGTTGACGAAGTCGGGATCGTCGAGGAATGTCATGAAATCAGCGGCACCAGGCGAGGCCACCCCGCTGCATACGCTGTTTTCGTTGTCATGGACATACCCGCGCTTGGTGTTGCCAGTGACCTTGACGTCTTGGGCGATCTGGTACGAGCAGGATTCTTCTTCCTCGGGCACCTCGCGCCTTAGTAGATCGCTGGATGACTTGCGTCTGCGAAAGGCGGCGTTGGTCGGGGCATAGACGATGAGGTTGGTGTTGGGGCCAGAGAGAAGGCCGGGTGCCGATGCGGCGAGGAAGTCTGCGAATTCGGTGAAGCCCTCTTGTCGGAGGACCGCCAGAATATCCGACTGTGGTGATGATTGGGCAAGAGAGCTGACGGTGAACAAGGTGAGCAGAGCAAAGAGCTCCAACATGAGCTTGCCGGCCATGTTGGGTGGCCTGGGGAGGGGGGTTGGATGGTGCAACGAGTGGTCTATGAGAAGAGACGCAAGCTCAAACACTCTCTACATATACCGTCCCAATAAGTTAATAAGTACAACCCATCTTCCGGACTCTGGGCATCTGTGCTGGATATTTCTCCACCTCAGTTCTGGTGCCAAGCTCCGACCTCGAATCAGGGACACTCTGCGTGCTCCAAAGTGCTCGAAAGTGTGCAGCATGGAGTAACATGAGCTGAGGTGGCGGGCGCCTCGTCAACAATGCCACAGTCCAATGGCAGATTAAAACATACACCAGGCTGTGAGGTGCGTCCTGCCCGCCCCGGCACATTGCGCGGGGTAATCTGCAGCAGAAAGCAGAAACACAAATAATATCCCCCATCCGTTCGGACAACGAGCCGGGGAGAGGTGGAGTCTGTCCGGGCTACCTATCAAAGCTGCTGCCTGGTCTGTAGGCGTCTGTAAAGGGCTGCCGGGTGTGTCCCTGCCACCTGATGGCGCCCAGTTGCTGCTTAGGATTTTGGACCCCGCCCGACGCCACCCAATCCTCGGCCAGAATTTGTACACAGTAAGCCCACCGGTGCCGGCAGACGCACGAAGACCCAAATTCTCCGCACAGGATTCTTTCGACAAGGCTGCTGCTGTTGGGGGCCGCTGCATACGATCGGAAGAAGAGCGATGTTGGTAGAAAAGCGCCTAGCGCGGACGCAGGCCAAAATCGTACGGATCCATAAACCCCTCACCAGAGAACACACGTATGCATGCACTGCCAAGCCCAGTCTGCAGAGCAACAGTCCACAAATAAAAGCTGAACACAACGGTGGGAGGGGGGACTAGGAACAGCACACCCTTTGCGCACGCCGACACATTCTATTAATACCGAACATCGGCGTGCTCAATTCAGCTTAGGAGGCTGGGGGATTGGACCCCCAAAAAATTCATGGTCGCACAAGGTCCAAGACAGCATAGGGAGCCGCAGAGCCTCAAGTTCTCTCCCAGCTCCATCCCCATTCTCCCAATCGTGCATTCCTGATTCCAGCTTTTGCTGCAGGCTGTACCCCACTAGTGGACTTTGCGGTTTGTCTTTCGTCCTGATTGACACTCTTCCCTTATTCTGTCATGATTGCTGTCCCTGTTGCATTTTGAGTCTTGACAGGCGAGCGACTGACTGGCTTTTTTTTTTATTTTATCCGTCATATCATATCGACAAAGATGTACAGCTTAATCGGCAACAGAATGGTGCTGCGGAACGGCTTGTCGAACCTCTACGTCTCACCAAATGAGACACAATACAGGCTCCAGACGGCTTTCACCCTCAACACGGCGGATGGGACAATATGGGCCATCTCGTTTTCGGCCAAGGCCGGCCAATTCCTCAATACATCGCTCACCGTCGTCTTCACACTGATGTTTGCCTGGCTCTGGGGCCTGGTGGCTGCAGCTACCCTCTACTTTGTCCCGCACCGCTTCTCACGCCGTCGCCTCGTCGCCCTCGTGGCGCTGCGCAACTCACAGGACCCATGGTCGGCCTTCATGGCCTTTGCTGGCTTCACCTCGGAGAGCATGGGCTGCATCCGCTCACGAAAAAAGCAACACCAGCCTAACATGGATGTCCCCACAAAGCTGCGCGAACGTGCCCGGCAACTCACTTCGACCCGGCAAGACACCCTCTTTGGGCTGTTCCTTGTTTCGCTTGCTCTCGCCGTCGTCCTTGCTCGAATCGCCATGGGCATCATCCTGCCGCCGTCGTTCCAGATTGGCAACGTTGCTCCCGTGAATGAAAGCATCCTGTACTACCCCAGAGGCCCGGCCCTACAGAACCAGCCGCCTGTTTACCGTGCCTTTCGTGGAGATCCGTCGTTACGAGCACTCAGCAGCGTCCAGATTTCTGGAAGGTCCCTTGAGGACAGGGTCAGGGTCCAGCATGATCCTACCGTGATCAGGGGCACAGATTCGACAAAGCCCATGTACGGACTTACATATGAATACAGCATCACGGGCATCGAACTCGGTCTCAAACATGCGTCCGATCTCATGCTGCTGGTCAGCGGGGCCTGCCAGACCGAATACGGCTGGTTCAATACGACATCAAGAAACGACACTGAGGTATACAATGTGTTCGGCGAGGTCAACAATCACTTCACCACTTCCTTGGCCGACAGCTTCCTGAAAATACAGCCCATAACCGGCTTCATCCTAACGGCAGACCAAGCAAAACTGAGAGATCAGACGTCCAGGGGCAATGTCACGTACGCCGTCCTCGCCACCTTGTCCCGCCGGAGGAGCCGCACCGCGAACTCGGACGACCCGTGGTACTTGACCGAGCGGTATCCCTCTTTTCAGGGCCCCGCTAGTGTGAATAATCCCGAATTTCAAATCAGGGACCGTCGGCCGGCCCTCTCCTGCTGGCACCACGACAGGTGGACCGGCGGAGGGGAGTGGGTGGACGGCGGCAAGAATCTATCTGGCCTGAAGCGGGTCGCCGTGCCCGAGGTGCTCCGTACCATCCTGGGGTCGGCGCTGCTCAACCCACCGCCTTACACAGTTGGTACCAACGCCGGCTCGTCGGCGCTCGCCTCGGTCATTTCGGCGTCGGGCTCCTATAAGGGCGTGCTTGACGCCGCCGACTCCAGCATCTTCAAAGACATGGAACGCCTCATTCTCGGCGGCTACATCACAACCCTCAACATCCTCTCCGACGCCACCATGTTCACGCCCAACGCAACCGGTATGGTGGAGGCCAACCTTTTCTACGGCAGTATTGAACGGCTGCGTTTAGATGGCGCCGACGACTTCGTCGTATCTTCCCCCGACATCGCCACCTTCAACCTCTCCGCTCTCATCGCCACCGGCGCCGTCGTCATCTTCCTCCTCTTCTTCAAGCTGATGCTGACCGCCAAACTCGCCCTCCATGCACCCAACAAGTACACACACGTCCCCAGCTCCGACCTAGATCCATACCAGGAAGCCGAACGCTTCAACCACGACCGGTGGGCACGCTTCCGCGCCTTCTCAGCCATCCACCTCCTGCGCAACACGTACGAGGACGGCACCGGCCGCCCCGAGGATGACTGGCAGTGCTGCGACGACCTCCCCGCGCCCAGCGAGGAGAAGGAGCTGCGGCTTGTGCGGTGCCATCGCGGCGACCAGGGCTGCGCCGGCCACATCGCCTCGGACCCGGAGCTGCTCCTCAACATCCGCGCGCAGTCGCGAGGGTCGGGCGGGAAGCGGTCGCGGACCGACGTCAACTCGTACTCCATTTCTGCAGCACCTGATAATTCAACCTTCCCCGCGTACGGCCCGGCCACGGGGCGGACGCAGACGCTCAGCCTGACCGGATCGCTACTGGGTAATGCGTCCGGGGCAGGGTTTGAGATACAGCCCGCCGAGGAAGTTAGCAGCCTCCGGGCGTCCATCACGAGCAACACTAGCAGAAACAACAACAACAACAACAATACGGGTAGCTACAATACCGGCTACAGCAGCAGCGAGTATGGGAGTCCCGGCAGCAACAGCCTTGGGTACTTTAGCCCCGTCCAGTCAGGCGGGTCATATTTCCAGCAGCAGCAGACACCCCCTTTGATGTCGCCGTCGCCGCCGGCGCATGTTGCCACGGGCAACCCGCCTCTCCCGTACCACGACGAAGATGATACTGCGATGTCGCCGCGCAACATCAGCTCGGCCCCTTTTCTTTCGACGCAAAACTCGAGTAACTCGATTCCGTTGTTGCCGATGCAGCGGTCGACCCACTTTCCTACCAGTATGAGCTGAATATTGATTCGCGAGGCATGAGGTATGATTTCACGTTATTTATTTTTTCGACCTTACTTTAGGCTAGGATATGGGATGATTTCTTAGAGTTACTTGGAGTATGGAGAAGAATGGTTCTATACCCCGTTTTGATCGTTGTGGAATTGGCGAAAATCAGTACGACCTAGGATGAAAATTGATATGGATATGATGTGAAGAAACAAGGAGGTGAGAACGAAGAAACTTTAATCAAGTGTCTGTAAAATTTTAACATAGGCACGGGCAGCTGTTGAATTATGTGTGGTCCAAATCATGTGTTGATGGTGTGGATTTATGCGGCGGCTCATCTCACTGGTGTCGACCTTAAATGAGCTCTCTCTGATGGAGAGACTGGTTGGAAAAGCCGAGTCTCCTAACACCCTGCTGAGCCTAAAGTTGCCTAGTCTGATGATCCTGGGGCGTACTAACCAGTCATTCAATGACGGGAGCCGCCTTACCTTTGATAGATCGAGATTGCAAAGTACCGCGACAAACAAGTCCTAGTTTCCTGGCTGGGAGATGGGGGAGCATGGGGTTAGTATGGTAAAACGCCTCACGATCTTCCTCAACTTGCCGCATCCTTCCTTTCGATGCCTCGGTTGCTTAGGTTTTATTCCGCCAAGATCCACGAGCTCGGACCGACACGGCATCGCATTTCACGTGCCGGACGATACCTTAACTTGGGGATTCAAATCATTATCGGATCTCTTGCCGGATCCATCTTTGCCGCTGGCTCACCCTCAAAAGGCACGAGAGATTGCCAGGACTCTAGCAGGGACGGTACTAGAACTCCACACGGCCGGGTGGATGCACAAGGGCTTACGACTAGAGAATGTCGTCTTCCTTGCGCCTCAAGGATCCAACAATAAGGACTTTTTCACATCTGAGTCATATGTACTTGGTTATGAACCATCATGGCCCAGGGGGGGCGGCTCACTACCACCGTCAACTCCTCCGTCGGAGGCAGAGTTAGCCGCGGATCTCTATCGACATCCGCTAGCGCGACGACCGCACCAGGAAGAGCCTTCCGGAAGTCGTTCGACATGTACCTGGATAACACTCTGCAAGACACAATTCGCGAGGCAACAGAGGCTCAGCCGCCTGTAGTGGTTTGCCTGCCCTCATTGGGAGATATCTGCTCGAAGAACGTTCAGCGTTAAGGGCCCTTTCCCTTCGCGGAGACGGGTTTCTCGAGGCAATCAGAATCTGTGTCTCAATGGCGAGAGGGGAGGCCGTCCATGATACATCCCTCAGCAGCCAGATTGCCGTAGTTGAAGTGCTTGGGGGGCATACAAAAGCGCTGGGGTCTCGCGATGGAGAAGTTGCTGCGCCCGCTGGGGAACAGGAGACTTTGCGGGTGAACGGGTCGGAGCTGTGCTCTTGACGAAGCTATGTTTCTCAAGAGGCTTGCAAACCGAGGACTCTGGTCAGAGTGTTTCCCATCCAGTCCAGCACAAGACATTCTTCGGTATCGATGGAGAGCTCCAATGTAAGCTGACGCTGCTTTGACCCCCTTGCGTGAGCTCCCGTTGGAGTCTCTCCAGTCTGTCCCAAGGGTATATTTCCGGTTTCCTCGGCCAAAAAGGTTTATCTACTCCTATTTCTCCCCAGTCTACCTCAATCTCACGCAGTGTCGACCCTTGTACGGCCGCTGCTCCAGCGAGACAGCGGAGCCAGTCCTCCTCTGAGGCGCCAAACCGAAATAAACTTAAGCGAAAATAGTCGGAGATGACCCAACGGAACTTGTGTATGTTTGGTGCCGTCAAGATCTCTCTGGTGTAATCCTTGGCGATTCTGGTGGTAGACAGCGAGAGAGTAAGCTCTTTTAAACGTGTGAATCCAGACAGGTCGGCTCGTATCGGGCTTGAGACGTAGTAGGTATTGACAACAAGGGTACGGATGGTTTCCATGTGCGGGGAAAGAGCCGAGGCCACGAATGGAAAAGTGAGTGATGAACGATGCTCCGAGCCAACGTCGGTACTCCCAATGAAAGTGAAGTGCTCGAGGTTAGCCGGAACCAGCATCAAGAAACGCCGGAGATTCTCTCCGGAATCCAAATAGTTCTCAATTGAGAGCGAGGTGAGAGACAGCGAAACGGACAGGTCGGGCTTCCACGCGCTCTGAGGTAATATGTGTCCCATCTCCCAGACACCCTCGAGGCACAAAACCCTGAGATTCGGCAAGTCCCCTAGAACGTGACATACCTCAATCAGGCGGAGCCCCAGATACCGCCCCAAGTGTAGCTCCTGCAGTGAGCTTTTCCTTTGTTGCGCCACAGCGCGGATGAGGGCCCATGCTTCTTCTGCCGTGTACCCATGATATTCGCCGACGACTTTATCTAGTCGGAGATACACAACATTTTCTAACCATGTGACGACGTCGATAGCATGAGCCAACCCGAGGTATCCAATTCGTTCGGGAGACCTTAGCGACAGAAGCAACTCCCTACAGTGCTGTCTGAGCGCTGAATTTTGTTGGAGGGTCCGATAGAGACGCAAGGGTGATCTTCTTGCCGAGACCGAGGAGTAGTAGGGGTCATCGTCATCGGGTTGATCCTTCCACCCGACAGTTAGCTCGAGACTCTGATAGAGCAGCGGGGTCACAAGATCGTGAAATCGATGGCAGACGACGGAGAGCGATAACATGTCGAGCTTTGTCGTTAAAAGAAAGATATCAAGGAGCAACTCATTTGGAAGGATGAGTATGCGCTTCTCTTCCGGCCGTTCTTGTAGGCAGGGTTCGGTAAATACCAGTACGAGCTCGTTGGCGGCGGAACACCCGAGCCGAGTCTGACGCCGCCCCGCAAGTCGGGGGCCCGGCGGTTTGATGACGATGAGTTGGCATGATTCCAAAGAACTTCCAAGGCGACATTGAGGTCTGTCATTGCGCCATGCACGAGGAGCACGGGGAGGCCGCGGAAAGTTGGGACCTTCTTTAACGAGGACGATCCGGCTCAAGTTGGAATCCGAAGTCCAGAGTTGAGCTTGCGGGGGATATTCTCTTGCCCACCGCTGGCGGCGTGCGAGGATATTGATTTGGTCAGTCATCCACCCCCTACATTCGTAAAGTCGAAGCTGCTTCATTGTCGCTAGTAATAGCCAATAGCTTTCGGTTGGGGAGAATCGAGGCAGGTCGGTTATGTTTGTTTTGACTTTTGTGTACTTGGGCAGCGATGGTAGATATGACCAAGACCTAAGTCTCTTGGCGCTGGCTAATAACTATTACCCCACACATACTACCTGTAATGTGAGACGAATCTCGGCTCACAAAATTTACTTTTTCGTACATCGCGCACGTGACGTTGCTCACCCTGGCTCAGGCTCGCCTCAGTCCCTGCTCAGGATTCGCTCAGGCTGGCTCACCCTAATTACTGTTTTCGGCAGGCTGCGCCGCAGCATGCTTAATTGCTTTAACTTTAGCCGAGTGAGCCCAGAATTAGTCACATATGTAAGAATAGCTAAAATGCATTATATTTTCAAAAATTAGCAGTCTTAACTTTCCATATTTACGTGTTACTCATCTGACTTTAAGAGTTATTAAGTCAGCCTCTACTCTATAAGTCTTACTCTTACAGTGACCCTCAAAAAGCCTATGTGCACAGGCCACTTTCGCTACCCCGCTATAATGTCCGCTAAAACCCCCTGAAGCGAAATCTTTCAGTTATACCGATCTTCAAACTGTAACCTCATACTTAAGATAAAACCTATCTAAATTTGAAGTTTGCTAAAGTAAAGGAGGTTTAAATTGATGCACATTAGAATTTTAGTTTATTTTATAGTTTTGTAGAACGTTGTCGTTCTTGTTTGCAATGTGCTGAGTTTTGGTGGGAAAACGGTGTTTGCACACAGACTTTTTGACAGGGATTGTACACCTCTTATAAGCACTTTTACTATTATTTAATTCCGGATTTATAAATATACCGCGATAAAACGCTAAGATTTAATATGGAACTGGATTTTAAATGTTTGTTAGTTTCTAGCTACTGAGTGCCCTATAGGCTCCCTGTAATCACCAGTCGAATCTTCTAGAATCCAAGAGGGTGGAACCCCCTGAATCCAGTGGGGCTATTACCCTACAGAACTAGCTAGAATATTGTAGTGGCCACGTCAGCCACTACGTCAACAGAACCACGCTGAATAGTTCAAAACAGTACTATTCTATTATTGTATTAGTTAGTTACACTTCACAGAAGGCTCTGGAATCGTTCCAGAGCCTCCTACAGCCTATAACAGGCCCTTTCCTCTCTTGTATTTAATTCTAGTCAAGCAAGCAACTTCATTCCACTCCAGTCATTATATAAGGCACTGCCTTCCGGATCCTCTTGTTTCCAACGTTAATATTGGCTGTGATACCTTTATTTACAGTGGCACTGCCCTGTAATTCAGGCTTTTGTTTGCTTCCTACAGTGCCGTAGGCACTGTAGTACTATTACGACCTGCACCCGACACAGGCCTCGAGAGGACTGGCGCGGGTTGAGACAGAACGTATGGCAGGACGCCAACAGGTAAGGGGCGTTCCGAAGACGGCTTGTTGAGCTAGCACTCCTAGACGGGGGGGTTCAATGTCACTGTAGGTCGCTGTCGCTATAATGCACAGAGGTGAGTCTGAACAGTAAGACACAAATGAACAATTGAATACAAGCGTGAGGAACCAGAGTCCCTCACGGAGGTTGTGGGCACAACCATAGCTATCTTATATTTTAACTGACTGGGAGGTACTTTGTACCTTGATCACTGTGCTCTTGTCGGAAGGCAGTGAGCAGAGTGATCACCTTTCGTGGTTGCTCACCTTGATCACTGGGTCTTGGCGAGACCACGGTGAGCAAACAACGACTGGTCGTAGGGGCTTCGGGTCTTTGCACCCCTGGCCCAGTGCGTTTGGACAGTGTGCACCGTCCTTCTGCACTGTTCCTTCTGCGGGGGATTCGTCGGGCCGCCCCGGCCCAAGTGACGGCCTGCAGGGTCGTCACAAGTACAGCTTGGACCAGTACGCACTTCTTCCTCTGAGCTACAGCTGCTGTATTACAGCCCTGTGGGTTTCTGAAGTTTAACAATAATAAACCTTATTTGAAGTGGGTTGGAAAAGTGGATCTGGAGAACTAGATATATAAAGAAGAGTCTCCCTCTCTAAAAGAGCTTTCCTCTCTTCATTCTTCATCACATCAGTTCTACTCCGATTCTTTCCATCTTTAGATACTACGTAGTCACGTGACTTTCTTACACTATAAAACCATCCGAATTCCCTAATTCGGCCTAATGCCTTCACAGCACTAGCCAGAAGATGGAAAATACCATTAACCTCCTGTGACGACCCTGCAGGCCGTCACTTGGGCCGGGGCGGCCTGACGAATCCCCCACAGAAGGAACAGTGCGGAAGGACGGTGCACACTACCCTAACGCACTGGGCCAGGGGTGTAAAGACCCGAAGCCCTTACGACCAGTAAGAAAGCGCTTGGTGGTCCATAAGGACTGATAACACTAAGCACTGCTTAGTTGACTGCTTGGCCGTAATTGTGTGGTGCACCACTAAGCACAACAGACCAAGCACGGTACGAAGTACCTCTAGACAGTTAGTATAGATAGCTATGGTTGTGCCCACAACCACCGTGAGGGACTCTGGTTCCTCACGCTAGTATTTAATTGTTTATTTGTGTCTTACTGTTCAGACTCACCTCTGTGCATTATAGTGACAGCGACCTACAGTGACATTAAACCCCCGTCTAGGAGTGCTAGCTTAGCAAACCGTCTTCGGAACGCCCCTTACCTGTTAGCGTCCTGCTATACGTTCTGTCTTAACCCGCGCCAGTCCTCTCGAGGCCTGTGTCGGGTGCAGGTCGTAATACCTCCTTCGAATCCATTACCAAGCTACCCTATTCCACCATCTTCTTACCTGTACAACTTATCTATTAGTGGTCCACCCTATTGACCACTACGAGTTGATTTGCAAGGTTTTTGGCTACAAATCTTTAGTATGCAAAGAACATCCGGCATCTAGAGAGCGAGGAGGGGCTTTATAATACAGTTGCAGGTCTTCTAAAGCCTTTAGTAGGCGCTGTAGGCCCTGAAGGATCTTTGTGATAACTAGATTATAAAAGGAAAAGTGCCCTTAAAGAGTTTATATTTTAGAGGGTTTAGTAAAGACGAGGCCCTTTAGAATCTTCACAATGTTCTTTGTGCAAGTGTCTTAATTATAAGCCCTTTGATTGCATTGGACCATTTTTAGGCCCCTTTAGTTAAACCTGTACCTTCTTAGAAGTCTGTGCTGTTCAATAGGCAAATATTAGCCGAAGCTGAGCCGGGGCTGATCTAAACTGATTAAACGTGACAAAGAGTCACGTGACAATTCGCATGGGTGGCCGTCGATTTTAGGTTGGTATAACAGCCTGGTATGTGAGACGAATCTGGGCACGCGAAATTTCCTTTTTCGTTCGTTTTTCTGAGCTGGGGTGAGCTGTGGCTGATTTGTTCTGAGCTAGCCCAAATTCTGGCAAGCTGGAAAGTATGGCCCAAATCCAGGACCGTCTGTCATATACTAGTATGCGGCGTGGGATGGTACATGGCATCCTAGTTCAGTCTATGACATAGTACAGAGTGTCCTGGTTCCGAAACTAGGACAGTACTTAATATACCAGTACATGATACAGTATAGTATATAATATACTGGTACGTAAAATATACCAGTATAAATATCCTAGCTTAAAGTATACCGTACTTATAACATACCGGTACATAGTAAACTAGCTTAAAAGGTAAAGTACCTATTCCAAAGTAGCAATATGTTACCCGATAGGAATAGTCTTTTTGAGGTTGTCGATGTCGTGGGCAAGCGAGCGCAGATCGCCACCCCTAGATCCGCAATCTGTATAGACTATACGCGAATTCCAGAAATGAATGCGAGCTGTGTTTTAGCAGCACTTATTAAGTCTATATACTCAGCACAGGTCTAACAGTCACAGATGACTAGCACGGCTAACAGCGTAACGTTAAACTCGTGTTATAATTGGCTGAAAGATAAATGCCGGGTTCTTGTGACTGTTAGTTTGTACTTAACTGCTCGATTTTCTTCTTGGGGCCGAGAACTGGGCCCGGGTCTTATGCTCACATTCAGCGAATTCACTGCCATTTTGCTGGTCTCTCCTATCGCTATCCAGAGTTTTTAGTCCGAGCCGAGGTATGGTACTAGTACTTTATCTCCTTAATTGCCAAGGCTCTGGAGCTGAAGATACCGTTTAGCAGCCTCCGTCACCCAGCCCAAGAAGTTACAGGGCGACAAGATTGAGTGAACTGCAACAGAACCGAGACACGGTCACAAGCCAGTTGGCGTGCTACTGAAGTTACAGGCGAGTCGTTGGGCTTCAGTCTCCAAGATGTGCCTCCTCCGAGACACGAATACGCCTGGACACTATGCAGGCCGTGGAAACAGTGTTCGAGCTATGCCATCACCATTTGTCTCCGATTATTTTTGACATGTCTGTCCGGGAGATCAGGCGGTAGAGTGCATGGCTCCGGCATATGTAGTGGGCGCAGACAATGTCGATCCGGCAGTCATGGAAAATATGTAGTAAAGACCACCATTCCGGGGTTTCAAATTGATCGACAGGTCAGAAACTCTGCTTTCAATCAGCGACCAGACAGTCGATAATCATGAAAACGCTCCTGGCCGAAAGTGCAACCCTGGCGAACCATGTGTACAGTACAAATATCATGCAACCCTCCACTTTTGAGGAGGGGCTGCTGCTTAAGAGACCTCCACGACTCTCATCACTTGACATTCTGTGGAACGATTTGGCTGAGGAACTAGGGGCTCAGGAGCAGCGGAAGTGCAGTTGCAAAGTGACTTGATTTGGTAGAAAAGGGGAGTGCGAAGCACTCCCCATTTATATACAAATGGAAGCTCCCTGTGTGTGGGGAGAGCACATGATCCAA
>Ga0247760_1002712_pt1 | contig 12827 bp, 18 predicted proteins | sample UWRJL171409R4_FD_179936 | JGI IMG/M metagenome (GOLD analysis project Ga0247760, IMG submission 179936) | Plant litter microbial communities from Arlington Agricultural Research Station in Wisconsin, United States - UWRJ-L171-409R-4 | ecosystem: Environmental > Terrestrial > Plant litter >...
CCTCCCGCTCCGCCACCCCCTCTTCCTCTCCTCCACCTCCCCCATCCTCCAACAACACCGCATTTCCCCCTAAGCTAGCATTGAGATCCCACGCCTCAACCAGCGCATCGTCCAGAAACTCCGCAAAATCCACCTCAAACGCCTCGCTGCGCTTGACGTGCGTGCCCAGCACCGATTGCGGGTGCTTCGCCACCCAGTTGTCCACCGTGGCTGACAGGAAGTGCTTGCGGATGAGAGCTTTTCGGATGACATAGCTGTTGACGAGGCAGGTGGCGCTGTGCGTGGAGGCGTAGTCGAAGTCGATGGACTCGTAGGCGGAGATCTGGAGGATTTTGGCGTTAGGGGGGGCGGAGGCAGGGAGGAGAGATGGCAGGGAGGTTTCGACGGAGGTGTCGGAGGGTGCGGGTGAGAGGAGGGTGTAGCTTCCTGGGGGGAAGAGGGAGGCCATGGCTGAGAGGATCAGGGGCTGTACGTATGTGTCTTCGTAGTTGATCAGGACGTGGAAGTGCGGGATTGGTGGTGTTGGCGTTTGGGTTTTTGTTCGGATGGGGAGGGTTATTCGGGTGAGTCCTGGAACGGTGGTTTGTGTCGTTGTAGCAGTGGGTGAACTGCTGCCCCTGGAAGTAAACAATGGTAAGAAAATGTTCTGCTCTACTGCTGTGATGGCGGATGGGGAACGGGCACGGTGCTGGGAGGCAAGGCATCGGCATCGAGAGCTTCTCTCTAGAGCAGCTGTCTATCTATTTCTAGATTCGCCTTCTATGCTCTATCTTATGACCTTGGTTTTCTGTTCCCCATCGTCTGGACAAGCCAGGGCGTCTATCACCATGCCCGTTCGTCCCGCGTGATATTCATCACCGCCAAAAAAGGGGGCAACAACAAACCATAACAACAATGCAACAGCAACGCAACGCAACAGCAACTCAAACACTTACAACTGTAACTCTTCTCCGTGCAAATTCGTACCAGCCTGGAAGAAGTTGGCCTTCAACGGCGTGACACTGCAAAACAGCACCAACTGTTAGTCTTTGTCCACACATCGTCAAAATCCCCGCAAAACATACCTGGTAAAGCCCTCTTTGACCGCCCACCCGTCGTTCCCAGGAGGCGCCTCTTCCACACTCTTATACACATCCGTAAATCTCGGCGACCACTTGAAGTGCTTATGAGTATGGGGTTTCGGGCCCTTATCCTCACCACCCTCCCCCTCCTTCTCCTCCGCGCGGCCCTCGCCCTCGCGTATCCTCTCCTCGTCCTCGTTCTCCCCATCGACACTCCCATCCACCTCGGTAAAGCAGCTCCCCGCGCCCCAATAGTTCTGCAACACCCCCGTATACAGCACCTTCTCCTTCTCAAGGCCCTCCAGCAGCGGCACATTGACGCTATACAAATCCACGCTCCCATCCTCCGGCCACGCCTTCCACAGCGCCTCAATGACCTTGACGCCCCTGCGTCCGGCCGCCGCAATGATCTCGCTGTCATGATTCCTCGAGAAGAACGCATAGCTAAGCGCAATGGCGCGCTTCCTGCAAACGGCAGCCTCCAGCGCGCCGCCGAGCGTGCCGCTGCTCAGCGCAAACACGGCCGTGGTGTTGCGTCCGTAGTTGGGTCCGCTGACAACCAGATCGACCTCCCCTCTGTCCTGGAAGAAGTGGTACAGGCCGATCTGCACGCACGAGGCGGGCGTGCCGTCGACGAGGACCCATTCCTCGACACCGGGGCGTGAGCTGGGCCTGGTGTGGGTGGTTCCATGGGTGGTGTCGTCCTCGTCCTCGCGGATAGGCGAGGTGAGACCAGCGGCGGGACGGTTTAGCGGCGGGGGGCGGTAGTACGTGGGCTTGACGGTCTGGCCGATCATGTGGGCCTTTCCGATCCATGAGCGCTGGGTGTGGGGGAGGCAGACAGAGATGACATGGCCGGCGGCTTGCAGCTCGCGGACGAGACTGTGCACGTAGGGCGAGGAATGGGGCGACGGGGGCCCATCGTCATTGACGATGAGGATGTGCATCGTGGCGGTGGTCAGCAGTGTTCTTACTCTGGGGTGGGGTGTAACGAAGGCTAGAGACTAGAGAAGCTAGGTCCTGTTCCCTGATTTATACATAAAAGTGGCTCTGGTTGGGGTCCGTTGACGATTTTCTGCCCCTCGCTGCCGTGATGTGGAATGCGGGGGTGGGGCAAACAAAGCACAAGAGGGGGGTAGAAACACAGAAACGGGTGTCGTGGTCGCATGATACAGGATGACGGCAATGCACGGGAATACCCTCTAGCACTTCACATCGCGATATCAAAAGGACTCAAGTTTCCGAAACCTTGACGTACCACCGGTTTCAAATACCGGTAGCCGTCTAATTCTTCCAGACCTATCTAGACTTTGCTAAACTAGCTATTCCTGACTGAACACAGACTTCCTCACTTTTGACATGGGGGCGCATCCATTTTTCGCCCATCTCATATCCATCGTCTGTGTCGTGATAACAAATAACCATATTGGTAACTCTGACCATAAGAAATGGCACAGTCTGTCGTGACCTTGCACAGCGTTATGCAAAGAAGGCCATATGACTCCTTCTCGACGTCACATTAATTCCTGCGCTCCTAAAATCGTTGCAGTATCACCCCGTAAACAGCCTTCCCAAACTCCGTGCCCATCCTTCGTCAGAGTCTTTCATGCCGTGATACTTTGGTGCCATTTGTACAAGCCAATCAATCGGTGAGGCCTGATCGCATTTTGCAGTCAAGCCTGAGTCCGCTCTGCGGTAACTGCAGTGCGGTTAAGCTCGGCTCCGTTTCGTGGAGCTCGACGAAAGTTCGTCGCCCTGGCGCTTCTGACCCGGGATCTGGCCATCCGAACCGCCCTTCACACGGCGCCAACCGTCGAATGGGCTGTGCCTGCCGCGTCCGGTGCTATTCTTAGTAGCCTGGACACTGGCGTTCATGGCGGTAGACTCCGCGGGCTGCTTTCCGAAACGCGTCGCGCGTGCGGTGGTGGGAGGTGAAGCTGGCGCAAACTTCGGTGCCTTGGGCGTGCCGGGGGCTTCCTCGACCAGATCCATGGGAGTCGTCGGGTTGTTCTCTGCCTCGATCTCTGCCTCGTGCATCAGGACATTATCCTCGATCTCGGTCGCAACTTCGTCCTCGTCCGTGAGCATCTCGGGCTCTTGAACCTTTGGCGGGAACAGTAGACGGGGCTTGATAGACTTGCGAGTCAATCGTCTCGGCGAACCATCAGAACCGGAAGCCGCGTCCTCATGTTCAGTTTCCTTCTGGAAGATCTTCTTGCCACGGCTGCAACAAATGTTAGCTTTTACTTCTTCATGCAGATGAGTACAGTTGGGATGGAACGTACAATACTTTTAGGCGGCCATCGTCCCGGCGAACTGCCTCATCAATACTGATCATGCCCTCGCCTGGAATAGAGACCATCTGGCGCTTGCTCCGACGCAGACCAACGGCAGGAGCGGGGCGATCACCATAGAACGGGTTGGCGGCGCTCCGGTCAACTTCGGGAATGCGCTCGTGCGAATCAGTGTAGATCGCAATCGGCTCCTCGATATTGTCGTCGGCTGAGAAACTGTCGAGGACGTAGTTCTGGGTACGCGACTTCTTAGGGGTAGGCATAACCTCGGATTCGTTGAAGAGACTGCGTGCGACTGCCTGGATATTGTCTCTGGTCTTCTGAGAAGGCGGCTTCTGAGGCGTCTTGGCTGGGGTAATGAGCATGCCGACGGCAGAGATGCTAGCACGGCCGGGATGTAGATGCTCGGGCTGGCCTACAAATCCAAGAGCTGCAGCAGCGGATGTGGTTGACTCTGTAGTCAAGCTGGCAGAAGTGCGATGAGACGCATTCGCGACCGGAGCGCGCCGCTTCTGGGGAGAGGAAGCGGGGGAAGCCATTGTGGTATTGCGGCGAGACTTTGTGCGCTTTGGTGATCCAAGCGAAGGCAAATGAGCACCGCGGCTTTCGGGCTGGTGTCGCACGGAAAGGTGAGGTGAAGGAGTGCGATTGGCAGCGCGGTGTTGAAGGCGGGTAGACTTGCGAGGGGTGTAGGGTTCGTAGCTGTCTGTGTATCCGTGAAGAGGTGCAGGCGGGGTATGGATTCTGCCAGAGGAAGGACCCGGGGAAGGTGTTGCTACTGCAAAGGCTCCAACCTCCATTTCGAAGCCTGAATCGGACGAAATGCGCTTTGCGGTTTGAGGACTTTCGTTGCACCTGCCTGACTGCTCAACTGGACCGCCAGGCGATGCTGCTTGCTGCTGCGATGGCTGATTTTCCGCGCACCTTGTAGCAGCGGCGGTATTGTGGGGGAAAAAGATGAGTTCGCGCCGCAAACTCAAGGTCCGGGGGCCTCAGGCGAGAGCTCGAGTGAACTCAAGACCGGGCAGGAACGGAAGCTGAATGAAATCGGCGGCGACAAGAGGGGGATAACAGAGCTCAATTGTGCAAAACTGCAATATTGAATTCCAGGAAACCAAGGTAGAGTAAACAATGCTGGGATTGCCCTCGAACAAGTCAAGCGGAGTTTGTGAGGTGGAAAGTGGATGTCAGAAATCAATGTTTAGTTGCAAATCTGGGGATTTGCGATGAGGTTGTCAAGGGAGAAAGCGCGGAAAAGAGGCTGGGGGCGGTCTGCACCGGTTTCGAACGCACAGCCAGCCTTCCCTGTTGCCCGGCTCCACTCTTATTGGCCCACGAACTGAGGAGATAAATTAAAACTGACGCGAAAACCCCACAACGCGACAGGGGTTCGCGTCAAGGCCAGGACCCTCGTGGCCTGACCCCTCCAATTCGCTGCAGACACTTGAGCGCTGGCAGCCATCAGCAAACGAAACGTCATCCGAGTGTCGGTTCAGAGACAAGCGCCCCAAACAACAACATCACCACATTGTGGATCTGTGAGCTGGAATTGAGGCCTAACGCTCTGACTAAGACACGAAAGGACGGTGCAACACATAACTCAAAAGCAAACGCAGTGCACCATGGCCGACAACATCGATAGCTCTGACCAGGAGTCTTCGGACCTCTTTGCGTCACCCTCGGAGCGCACAGCTGCCGGACGCGCCCCGCACCAGCTACCCGACAGGACAAAGACCCCTACCAACCAAAACTCCCGATACGACGCCGAAGAGGCCCAGGAGGCCCGGGAGGCAGCCCTACGTAGAGAATTAGAGGGCGTGAGAAACATCAATGAAGTCATTGAGGGGGTTATTGGCACCCTTGAGCGGGCCAAGGGCAACATGGGGGTAGGTGTTTGCGCTGGCCTAAATAAAGGCCAGCAGTTTCTGTGAGCATCGAAGCCGATGTTAACGTTTATTCTAGACTGTATCCAAGACAGTCGAAAACGCATCGATGTTGCTCAACACGTGGACCCGGATCCTGTCCCAGACAGAGCACAATCAGCGACTGATTCTCAACCCTAATTGGAAGGGCGCAACCCAAGACCTGGCTGATGCTGAGAACGAGGTGTTCTACAAGCAGCAGGAGGCTGAGAGGCGGGCGGCTGAGCTAGAACGCAGGCGCGAAGATGCCAGGAGGAAGGCAGAGGAGGAGGAAAGACAGAAGTTGGTGGCGCCAGCCTCGAGAGGGTCATCAACTCGGGGCACAAGAGCCGGGCGTGGGCGAGGATCGGTTAGGGGTAGCTCGTCGGGATATGGTATGTCATCCGGGTATGGCGTAAATACCACCTCGTCGAGCACCAGGAGCGGGAGAGGTACGTCAGGGATAGGTAGGGGCTTTGGAAGTGCTAGGGGAGGGCGGTCAAGAGGCACAGGCGATAAGTCGTGATAATCCAGCCTGACTCCACCAACAAAATACATTTCCTACGTGCCAATGATCCAATGACACCATCGTATCCTGAACGCCGTGGCAACTAAACCTAACCTGGTATATTACAAAAAAACCCTTTCCAACCGCAACCGCGAGCCTCTCATGCAAGCGCTACTTCTTCTTGAAAAAGTCACTCATCTTCTTCATCCCCGATGTGTTGACCTTGGCTAGCTGCTTAACGCCACGACTCTGGTTTGCCTTTTTGACCTTATCCTCTTCCTCTTTCTTCCGGCGCTTCTCACCCCGCTCATATTCTTCCTCGTCATCCATCGCCCGCTTTCGTGAGTAGTCGGGCGCCCTGGCTGCCATGGCCTCTTGGCGCAACTTTGTAAGCTGAGCAACATACTCACTGAGCGGGCTGAAGTCCACAGAAGATGATTTTGCCACCAATTCTTTCAGCGCTCCGGCCAGGGGCGGAGCGATATAGCTGGAGCAGATAAAGTTGAATGCAACCCGTAGTCTCTGCAGCTTGACGACCTCTTCGGACGCAGTCATAGCACTGGTGACGACCTCGTTGGCGGCCGAATCACCCGACACTGATGTAGCGGCAGTGGACGCCTCGGAAAGTGTGCTCGCCGAAGTCTCAAGGGACGAGACCGTAGACTGGGAATCCGTCCCGTCCGGCTGAGGGGTGCTGCTTTCTGAGGTTGCCTTGCCGCCAGCATCCGGTGCAGACCTGCTCCTGATCCCTAGAATAGGTGCCTCGAGCGCCTTCGCCACAAACTTGTCTTCCAAGCTCTTGGGCAAGCCTTTCTCACTCATCCGCTTCGCTTTGGACAGGATCTCATCCACCAGTCTTGACTCGTTCAGTCGGTACATCTGCTCGTCCCCAGCCTCGACCGCGTCGCAGACGGCATCCATCCTCGACAGGAGAATGCTCCTGGCACTCGGCCATGCCAAGACATCCGACAGATGGCCACCTGACTCGGAAAGTGCGTCGAAATGGTCGTCGCTGGAAAGGAACATGCGCTTCTTCGACCCCTTGGCATCATCTCCAGACTTACGCCCCTGTGTGGAGGCCAGCGCAGGCAGGAGGAGGAATAATGGATCAATCGGTGTCGCGACATAGAGTTCTGGGTTGCTAGCGACCTGCGCATCGAACCCGTCGTTCTTCGAGCCGTCTTCTATCCTGGCATTGTCGAGCAGCCAACTCCGGGGAGCCGATTTGGGCGGGGAGATCTTGTTGAACTCGAAGAAGCCCGATTCGGGGCAAACTAGATATCTGGTGGGCTTCGCATAACGAGGGTTTTGCAGAGTGACAATGCGGGCTGCCGCAGTGGCTGTCTTTGGGATGATGAAGAACCTCGGTGGGTTCTCTGCTTCTGGTGGTAGAGTGAAGGCCGCTGTCGTGGCGGCGGGCTTTGCTTTCTCTGCCTTTACTGCTTTCGCCGTGGACGCCGCCCCTTTTGCTGCTCGTGTCCTCGCCATAAATGCGGAAAATTATGATATGTATGTGCTCTTCAAGGTGAAATGCGTGGGCTGTATGTGTAGGTATCGAGGTTGTCCCAAAAGTGCACTCTCCAAGGGGTCAATTGCAGGCTTTCTTTCTGGTGCGCAAAGGTGTAAGACCCCTGTCAAATCCGACGCGACTTTGACGCGTCGCATCGCGACCAGCGGTCTCGGCTACCAGCGCCGACTTTTGCAAGCACGTTCTATTCCCTGCAAGCCAGGCACTCAGCCCAAGCCCACCACCAAACTTTCGCCTTATCGCACCATTTGAGGCTTATCGCTCTGTTCTGGAATCCATCGTCAACAAGCTGATCCCTTTTTTGGTCCAACAAGCTTGCTGTCGTTGGATGAAACATAGCAGCCATTACCCTGCAATTTTTGGGCCTTTTGCTGAAATCTACGAAAACAACGTTCGTCTCCGACTGGGTGCTCTGCAGTCTCCCGACGACGATGTTGGCATTGTCTCACCTTAATTGGCTATTATAGGGGGACCCTGGCACGCCTTAGCTTCGCAGGAACGGACCTTGCTTCCGCTTTTCGTCTGGGGCCTGTAAACAACGGAAGGCGTGTTTGTATTCCTCGCGCCGGTCTAAACCTTAGTAGAGGCTGAGGGCTTGGGCATTCGCTGCTTAGTATGTTGCTTCGTTCTCGCATGTCGTGAAAAACAAAATATGCTTACGACCGAAACAGCAATGGCCTCCCAATGGCCCCCTCGATCGCCTCACGATGCCCTCTTGGGCACGCCCTCAGGCCGCGACCGCTTGCGACGTCTCGCTGAGCGCACGTCACCTAGCCCCTCCCCATCGAAGCTCAGGACATCCAAATCTGCCTCAGCATTAGGCTCGAAGTACTCGCGAGAAGATGAGCCAGACGATGACGGCGAAGAGGACGATGACGACGAGGAGATTCTGAAGTTGCAACTGCAGGCGATCGAGGCGAAACTCAAGCTCAAGAAACTCAAGGCCGCGAAGGCTCAGAAAAGGGCTGCAACATCAGCTTCAGAAGGAGGGAGCAGTGGGTTGCGGCCAGTGTCCGCCCCAGGGGATGCTGTGGGGTTGAGGGAGCTTCCAATACAGTCCAAGATCGCAGCGGCGCGGGATAGGATGGAGCGGGCGAACGGACAGGTCCCAGTTCAGGTCCCTGCATCACCCGTCAAAAGAGCTCAGAGCGCGGTGAATCAATCAACATCCCCACAGCGAGTAGTGTTAGGCATCGACAAGGGCCTGAGGGCGGCTGATGTTTCTCTCAGGAGGGCGCCTAGTGCGAGGAGACCGCAGGATGAGCGAACGGTTCAGCAGGGTGGCTACTTGCGACGGACGAAGACCCCTTTGCCCGGTCAAGCGCCGGAAGAAGAGGCGCGTCCCATGAGTTTCAACGAGCGGCTAGCATCTGCCCGATCCGAGGAAGCCAGTCGCATGGAGAAGCAACAGAGGATACAAAATATTCGCAGCTCAGCGTTCAGTGTTGGGAAAGAAGAGATGGAAGAATATAGGACAAAAGCCGCCGATATCCCAGACCAACCTTACAAGCCTCAAGAGTACACAAGAAGTGATGTTATCTCTGCGACAGGGAGGATAAATGGAGGGCAGTTACCGCGTAGCAGTACTGTGCTTGACATACGCAACTCAGCTCCCTTAGGGGCTGAATCATCGGAGGGCAATTCGACGGCAGCTGATACGACCAATGGAGCAGACTCAGAAGCATCTTTCGAACCATACTCAGGGCTTCATCTTTCTAAGCGCATTTTACCCCACAAAGTCCTTACTCGCGCGATCAGAGGGATGAAGACCTACCTCATCAAGGACTTATTACGGCTCGTCAAGTCACCCGACTGGTCCCTGCCAGATATTGAGAGTGATATCGTCGTATTTGCCATCATTGCTAGCAAATCCGACCCCCGGAGTCACCGGCCAGGGCCAGCTGGTGATGACAAGGCTCAGAAGGATCGTGGAAAGTACATGGTGGTTACGCTCGTGGATTTGAACTTTGAGCTGGAGCTTTACCTCTTCAATACGGGGTTCGAACGGTTCTGGAAACTGGTACCCGGTACCGTACTGGCCATCCTCAATCCTAGCATCATCCCTCCGCCTCCCGGGCGCGAGGCAACGGGCAGGTTTGGGCTCGTCATCAATAGTGACGCCGACACGATCCTCGAGATCGGAAACGCTCGTGACTTGGGTTACTGCAAGAGCGTCAAGAAGGACGGTCAGATGTGCAGCAGCTGGATAAATGTGCGGCGTACTGAGTACTGCGAGTTCCACACCAACGAGGCAATACGCAAGACACGCGCAGGCCGCATCGAGCTCAACAGCACCACGGGCTTCGGTGGCGGCGGCGACGGTCCCCGTAGCAAGCACAATGAGTATTACAAGAACAAGAAGCACGAAAAGACAGAAGAGGAACTCAAGCGCGGCAACTACGATCGCTTCGCCCATACCACCTACTTTGTCAACGGTGCCCACCGCTCCGCTATGGACGACGAGCGGGAGGGCGGCCTAGCAGACCGCGCCGAGAGGGAGGAGGGCCTCAAGCGGAAACTGCTGCGCCAGGAGAAAGAGCGTGACATCGCGAAGCGACTAGGCGAGATCGGTGGCGGAGCTGGCAAGGAATACATGAGCCGCGCCGCGAAAGCAACAGTTGCTGCAAACGCGGCACTCGGCTCTAGCATCTCGTCGTCGTCCACGGCCGTCTCGGCAGCCGTGTCTGGCTCGCTGTCCTCGCGCATCACCAATACAAGCTTATCAACCGCCGGGAGCAACGCCGAGACCGTCCCTCCGAGGTGGGACGCGCGCGCCCTCGGCCTCGTAGGCAAGCGCGGCGATGACGGCCCGAAAATCAGTCTCGCCCCTGTCAAGCGCAAGAGGCCGGAATCTTCGGCGTCGAGCTCAACCGCAGGCGGGAGTTCGCTCTCAGGGAACAAGGCCGCCGCATTAGGCTGGGGTTCAGCGCTAGGAACAAAACTGTCACGGATGAAGGACGGCGAGAGGCTAGACGGGAGGAAAGCCTCCGATTTTGCCATTCGCGATCATCGCGATGCAAGCACCACCGATGATGCTGGCGGCTCACCATCGGTTGTGCCGCCGCCAGCGAGGAGTGGTGACCGCTCGCCTGTTAGGAAGAAGACGCGGTTCGTCACGGAGAAGGGCATTCGCGAGGCGGGAAGGGAGAGTCTGGGCGAGCCGCTCTCTGCGGCGGCGAAGGGCAGGAGGCAGGTTATTTTGGATGACGACGATGATGATGACTTGATTATTGTAAAGTAAAATAGAAGGGCTTAGCAAAGCATGGTTTTCATTTGTGTTTTAGGCTAGGTGCTGTTGGCTGGGTAGGTGGTGTCTTGCCCGATGGGAGGAAGGTCGTTTGGAATTATGGACCGGGGATAGCCAACCCGGTGGCTACGGGATACTTGTAGCTTCTGACAGCTGAATGGAGCTTGCGTCTGCTGTGCTTTGGGTTTGATCTTGTGAAGGTGGTGTCACTCGTGGGCCCGTCACTCATGGACAGTGGAGAGGGCAGGTGGAGTGTGATTCCCTGGTAGCCCGCCATGTGCGTTGCGTGGCTTGGTGGCTGTCTCTCTTGTCCCTCATCCGGAACTTCTGAAGCCTTTTCCGCATGTCACTTTGCTTTCCACTGAGGGATCCATGTTGTTTGGATACTGGCCATGCAGGAACGCTGGCTGCGAGTGAATTTTGCGCAGACTCTATATCAAAAAGGGGTACCAGTCCGCGCACCTCCTCCACACCTACCGCTCCACCACCCACAAATCAACCACCAAAAAGAAAGGCACCAAGGTTTGACGTTGGGTTGCCATGATACCTCCCCCGCTCAGGATTGAACTGAGAACCTCCAGATTGCAACTCGAGCCTAGTAGGTCAGATCCTAGTAGATTAACAGTCTGACGCTGTCGATACCTGATACCATATTCCTTTCGCCAATCTCTCGCACCTGGGGTTTTAACGGATATTACACCCTATTTCCGTGATAATCGTGGACTGTGGCTCCCCTTTCGAGCAGCCGCACTTCCCAGGCTATGGGGAGCGGATGTACGAAGACACCATGTCTTTGTTGAAGCCGGGACACATATCTCCAGCGCGCTTGAACATCGCCACCACGGCATCGGCCTTCAGATTCTCGTCATCTTCCGGCTCAGGGTTTTGTCGGTCACGAGCCGCTGCCTCTAATCCGACGCGCAATGCCAACACCATATGGTCGCGAAGGCCGCGGACTGATTCCGGGGTAAGGTCGTAAATGTCCGGGATAGTCTCTAGGATACCTTGAATATCCAAAAAATTCACCCAGCTTTTGTACCCTTTGACTGCATATGCCTGAAGCCCAGCGATGATATACTTTCCCCGAGGGCGAACATTATCGCGTGGATGCGGATGGACGTAAGTATCTCGTTCGGAGCGCCAGATGTCGGCTTGTCGGTGCCTTTGGCTTCATACTTCCCGGTGTACAAGTATTCTACCATCCTTCGCACCATATCTGGGTCGTCCTCGGGCATTTCGATCTTTTCCGTTGAAGACTCCTTCTAGGGTCCGGTACACGCTCTGGACATCATTTTCGACTGGGCGCAGACGACGGCTTTGTGCACTCGAAACTGTTCAGACCTGCATATCAAAGTGAAGTCGGTGAATTCATCGCGCTCTCGGGCACTTGGAAATGTCAGCGGGGCCGACGGGAGAAATAGCAGCAAGGAACCGCCGATTCCGGTTTCTGGGTTTGCCCGCCGATACCCGGAGAGGGTGATGATGGCGCTCATGAAGATTCCCAAGGTATACTACTGACCTGTTCAGCCCAACCGCCAACTGTTTGCAGAAGTCTTCCGCGGTCGACATTAGCTCGAAGTTGTTTGACGAGAATATGTTTAGAGAAAGCAAGGTACGAGCCGCGAAGTATTAGTGCAGGGGAGGACTGGTTCTCGTCTTCAGCACCGCGGCTGCGAAGCTGCTACTGATTGAAACAAGGCGGTAGAGCACAGTGACCAGATATCTGGTTCCGAAATTGACGGGGGAGAGTGTCTGCTGGACAACGCTACTTACAAAGAAAATGGTGGTGTTTAGAAAAGGATAACGAGGTTTGGAAGTGACGTGGCTTCGCGACATTGAGGAAAGAAGGCGACTCAATTCAAAAACAACGAACAATAGCGAGCGTTCTTTCCTTTCCCGCCCAGTTGCCTCGGGTTTCATTGCACCGGTCGTGGTTTCTATCTTCAGAGGCAACGCCCCAACATCAAAACCACACACACCCACACCTTCCTCTTGAGCCCATCTCCCATACTCATCCACCACATACGACCACACCCACTGGAAAAGTGATGAACCCGCTTCCACATAAGTGGGGCTCTAGGTGGGGCTGTGTGGGGCGGTCGATTTTTTGGGGGGCCTGTCAACCCTAACCCTGCATGTCACGTGCAACGGGCCGGGAGATCTTGAAAACGGCGCCGATGTGGCCGCTGCTTTTCTCGGATATCGTTACTTAAGGAGACGGAGGAGCACCGGTCTTCTCGGTGGCCCCTTCCACCCCCCCCCCCCCCCCCCCCCCCCCCACCACCCAC
>Ga0247760_1002714_pt1 | contig 12822 bp, 4 predicted proteins | sample UWRJL171409R4_FD_179936 | JGI IMG/M metagenome (GOLD analysis project Ga0247760, IMG submission 179936) | Plant litter microbial communities from Arlington Agricultural Research Station in Wisconsin, United States - UWRJ-L171-409R-4 | ecosystem: Environmental > Terrestrial > Plant litter >...
CGCTTGAATAGTGGCTGCAGCGCGCAGGCCTGCCAGGGGGAACTTCCCTCCGGCAAGAATCAGTCAATGCATTACTTACGATACAAGCTTAGTATCCCAGCAGTGACTCGCCAGCGTATCGCTTTAGTACCGGGGCATCTTCCTTGATTATCCTGCAGCTTATTACATTTTCTGATTCTTCTACTTACAATTAACTAAGATGTCGCCAGTACTAAGTTAGCCGGAGCCGCTAGCCCCAGTTGCGGGCGTTACATTGCGAACTAGTATACCTATAACGACTCGCCTTTCGTCGCTAATATTTCTCCCCGAAGGTAAGCTGGTTGTAACGTCGCCTAAGAATTAAGAATCGGAGTTATAGTAGACGTAGAGTTGTATTAGTTTCCTTAAACGATTGGTATAGGCGAAAGAAAAAGAAGAGGAGCTTTTACGATGATTAGGACTCGTTATAGATTTGAATCGGAAACGTTAACGTAACGAATCCCTATTTTAAGAGTTAAGTAAAGCTATTAAAGTTAAAAATATTATTTAATTTACTAGTAAAATGACCTTTCGACGCTGCTAAAAATGGTTGTAAGATTTGGATCGCGCCTTTTAAGGAGACCCTTAACGTTTTTAAGTAGTAAAAAACCGGATCTTATTTAGCTTGGAATATATAAATTCCAATATTCGCAATTACTAATATAATTATCGTAATGCGTAATTAAATAATAAGCGAATTACTTATAAAAAAGATTAGACCTATTTCGAAAATTGGATTGGAACTTTGGTTTATAATATAGCAGATTAAGATACTACTGTAATAAACCAACTCAAACGAGCTACCTAGCGTATTAATTAGTCGCTATAGGAGTTTTACTTTTATTTCGAAAGCTTAAAAGTACGATTTTCCTAGTAAAGCGAGAAGAATCGCTTTATAAAGTTTTTCGCTAAATTAGATCCTAAGTTTTGTAAGTATTTAAAGTTATATTACTACGGTAATAAACCCGAAGTACGAAAGGAAATGGTTAAATTAGCTTAGCAAGTATAATCTACTAGTAAATTTTAACGCAAATACGTTTACTTAGTATACGATTACCCCTAAGGTACTAGTGAATCGTAAGGTAATTACGGGGCGCGTGGAACCTATAAATACTAAGGACGCTATCTACGAGCCCCTAGAGGTAGTTTTGCTTCTTTAACAATCTAGTACTTTAGTTGTAGTAGTGTTGGCTATATATCGCTAAATTGCCCCAATTAGTATCTTAACGCTTAGAAAGCGAATTAAGGAGTATATAGAGGGAGGGGGTATTAGTAACTCCCTTAATAATCGGTACCGAAAAACCAGGGAAACGCCTAACTTTTTCTATTAGTTATAACGCTGAAAAGGGCTTACTTAAAGTAGCAACCCGTATTAGGATAAGAACTAATGCTGTTTTATTTATATTATTTCCTTTTAATATTATACTAGAATTGGATTTTTATACCGAGCTAAATATTATTAATTACAATTTCGCCTAAAAATATAATTTGCGGCGAGTCGCTATAAAAGTACTACGCTTACGGTACCTTAACGAAGTTATATACGAGAATTTTAGAGTTTTTAAAGTACTAGTATAAGTAATTAATAGTTGTAGTTATATACGTTTGTTAATTATTTACTATATTATAATTTATAAAAATTATTCGCAAGGAGAGTCCCCTATTTTACTAGGTATACCTACCTTAAGTGAGGAGGTTATTTTGTTATTTCTACGTAAGAATTAGTAGTAATTTGCTATTAATCTAGGAGCTATTTATATTTAGAAATTACGAAGATTTTTAAAAATATGTAAAAAAGAAGTATATACGTTTATAATTATTCTCTAATTAAAAATACTGGATTATTTGTTACTAGACGAAGAGGAGGAGAACCCTAAGGGAAAAGGAGGAGAAATACCTATTGAGCTTTAAGATTTTAAAGATGTATTTAATCTTATACAGGTAGCTATATTACCCTATTATTAGCATTTTAATTACTTAATCCCCCTAATAGAAAATATTATACCTTTGTATAGTGGCTTGTATATATTATTAAGAATTGAGTTAAAAGTATTATAGAAGTTTTTGGAAGAAAACCTGGCGAAAGGGTAGATAAGACCTAGCGAAAACCTAGCGGTATCGCTAGTAATATTTATTCCCAAAAAGGATAGATTTTTACGTTTGTATATAGATTATTGAGGTTTTAATAAAATTACGGTTAAGAATCGCTACCCCCTACCCCTTATTTCGGAAATTTTTGATCGGGCCTTGAATATATAGTGTTTTAGTAAGATTGATTTAAAGGATACTTATTATCGAATTAGGATTAAAGAGGGTAAAGAGTGGAAAATAGTATTCCGAATACGATACGGATTATACGAGTTTTTTATTATGCCTATAGGGCTTACTAATATACTTGTAACTTTTTAGTATTATATTTAATATATACTTCGCGGGTATCTCGATACCTTTATAGTAATATATTTGGATAATATCCTTATTTTCTTACTAAATTGAGAATTATATATTTAGTATTTTCGGTAAGTTATAAAGCGACTACGAGAAGTCGACTTTTATTGCAATCCTAATAAGTACGAATTTTACAAGGATTAGGTTAAATTTCTTAACTACGTAGTAGGAAAGGAGGGAATCTTTATTAATTTGGTGTAGATTTAGATGGTACTTAATTGGCCGGAGCCTTAGTTATTTTACGATATCCAGGTGTTTGTCGGATTTTGTAACTTCTTTTAATATTTTGTATAAGATTTTTCCGAAATTGCTAGGCTGCTATACGATATATTAAAAGGTATAAAGAATGGTAAAAAATCCGGTAACGTACGATTAGGTAACGAAAAACGGGTATCCTTTTAGCGATTTAAATAAACCTTTACGAATATACTAATCTTACGATATTTCGACCCCGAAAAACCCATTATCGTTAAAACCGACGCCTTTAATTTCGCTATAGGCGTAATACTTTTATAGGTAGCGAATAATAGCCGAAAATACCTTATTACATTCTGGTTATTAAAGTTTAAAAGACCGGCGTTATTATACTTAACGGTTAATAAAGAGTTAATAGCAATTGTTAAGTATTTTAAGTAGTGGAGATATTATTTAGAAGGAAGTTATAAGTAAATCACCGTCTTTTCGGATTATAATAATCTATAGGGCTTTATATATTAAACTTATTTAAACGGTAAATAAGCTAGATAATATATGTACCTAGCGGGGTTCGATTTTAGTATTAAATATTAAGTAGGTAAGTAAAACCCAGCTAATATACCGTCGAGAAGACTAAATTATACAGGTAATAAGCTTACGGAGAAATTAAAATAGCTTTTAGTTTTTAAAAATAAGATGGCGATGGTATAATTAGTATACGCAAAGTTTACAGCCCAGATAATACCCAAAGAATATAGGGGTCCGAGGCGAAGATTTATCCAAGTGTTTTAGCTGTTTTTTAATACGCGAAACGGGGGGGAAGAGGTACCTTTTACAAATTAGCTTAATTGTAGATAAATACTCCTAGTTTAGGTAGTTAGAGCTGTAGTTTTAAAGGAACGTATTTTAGATCCCTACCTAAGTACCTTATTAAGGGATTTGGTTTTAAAGTTATAAAAAAGTAATAAATGGATATAGAGAGTTGTTAAGAGGCTGAAAAGCCGGCGATTTAGTCGCGATTTAAAATATTAGTTATAAGGTAAAGACGGAGAGTTACTTTATAAGGGACGATTATTTGTTCCAGCAGAGTAGAGCGTAAAGTAGGTAATTTTCCAGGTTTTTTATAATAATCTACTAACTGGCTATTTTAAAATTTAAAGGATACTAGAAAGGATTTAACGAAAATATTTCTAGAATAATATTAATAAAAATGTTAAGGATTATTGCGAATTTTGTAATATTTACTAATTTAGGAAGCTGAAAAAATATAGGCCTTATAGAGAATTACAATTCCTGCTACAGCCCTTTAAACCCTATTAGGAATTATCTATGGATCTTATTACTAAATTACCGCTAATTTACCTCCGAAACGGGGACAAAGTGGATTTAATTTTAATTATCGTAGATAAGTTTACTAAAATAATGTACTACTTTACTATTAATAAGATAATAATAAATTAAGAATTAACGATACTGTTTTATAACGAGATAAAATATCGAAGAGGAGTTGGGGCGCCAGAAGGCGTAGTAAGTAATAAAGGCTTTATCTTTATAAGTTAATTTTAAAGCGATTTATACTATATTTTATAAATAAAAAGAAAGTTTTTAATAACGTTTTACCCGTAAATTAACAGTTAAACGGAACGGATAAATTAAACTTTAAAGTACTACTTTAAAATCTTTTATAATAAGGAAAAGCCAAATTGGGCTTACCTATTAGCATAGGCCAAGTTTATTTACAATAGTTTAGTTAACGCGATAACTGGGATCATATTCTTTAAAGCGCTTATAGGCTTTACGCCTTCGTTTTATAACCAAGTTAAGGGTAACTTGTTGGAGGGGAAGGTACCAATAGTAATTAAAAGAGTTAAAAAGCTTTAATAAATATAATAGCGACTAAGAGAAAATTAAGCACGTAATATAAAAAGGTAGAAATACTATTATAATAAAAAATATTAAAATTAAAAATTTAAAAAGGAATAGCTGGTAATATTATTAATTAAAAATTTAAGACTAAAAGCTGTATTAGGAAAGCTTATATTAAAGTTCGTTAGACTATTTCGGGTTTTAAATAAAGTCGGTTCGCTAGCGTATCGCTTATATCTCCCGGATAAGTATAATAGGTTATATAATATATTTCCCGTTAACTTACTTGAACTATATATTTATAGGGCAGGATAGAAACCCCTACTAATGTTAAAATTAAAAGACGATAAAGAATGGGAAGTTAAGGAGATCCAGGATAAATGGCGAATTAATAGCGAAACGAGGTGGTTAGTTAAGTGGTTAGGATGGCTATTAGAGTATAATTAATAACTAGCGAAAAAGGATTTAAGTAATATATTAAACTTAGTGGTAAGATTCGAAAGGGATTACGTAAAAAAGAGGTTACTTAAGTAGAAAAAGGGTAGAAAAGATAAGAAGGGGAAAAAGAGACCCCAGTACAATTTTTAATTACTAATATCCTATAACGGAAATAAAACGAAAAGAATAAAAAAGAGGCGAAATGCTAACGAAAACCCCTAAATCAATAGTAAAAAACCTTAGGTTTAATACTTAAAATATCCAGTTTATATATCGGGAAAAGGCATTAGACGCTAATCCGATTCCAACGTATTTAGATTATTAGGAATATTATTAAAGGAGATACCCTTTAACTTTAATTAATTAAAAATAAAGGTGAGAAGCTGGCGTTTAGTTAGGGACCAAGTATTATAGCCTATTTAGGAGGTATTTAGGCGAAACTTTTAACGATATTTCTAAACTTACAGCTTAAAAGTATACTAGGCGGTTAGCTCCTTAGCCTTAACTTTACCTTAGAAAAGATTAGTAACTAAAACGTTAAAGAAAGGTAAATAACGTATAATTTTTAAACTAAAAATTAGGATTGGGTGAAAATCCAATTTAAACCGAAGCTTTATCTTTTATATTAATAGGGATTAGTAGCTAATAATAACGGCCTAGGTTAAATTAGTAAAAAATTCTCCTAGGTATAAAGCGGGTAAAAAGTTAATAAAAACTTACCGCGGCGGGTTTACGGTTACCAGAAAAGTTATAAGTACGATAATAGGCCTTTTTAACGTTTTTAAATACTATAATTAACTTATAGGCGCGGGTAGCGTATTTTTAGCGAATTAGGTTATCCTTATCGCAGGTATTTTAGGCGTTATTGGTTAAGTATAGTAAGGTTATTAGGTCGGTAAGGTCGCCTTTTATTCCAGTAATAACTTAATACTAATTTATTAATATTTTATTATTATTTTAATTACGAAAAGACCTACTAAGGAGTAGGAGTTATTACGAAAGGTATACTAATTGTACCGAAAGCTGGGCTTAACCCCAAAAATATAGTTAGGCGCTGGTAATTTATTAGAACCGGGCTTAAAGTACGCCGAAATAGCGCTACGTATGTAATATATATAGGGATTGTTTTTAACAGCTAAAGAGCTATTTAACGAGTTAAAATCGATAGATGATATGGTAGCGAATCGCGTGCGAATTAATTAAGAAAGGGAAGGGGAATAGTCGGTTGCGATAGTAATGGTAAGGGTGGAAATTAGAGGAGCGAATAGGGCAAGAGAGTTGGAAATGTTTTGGCGGAGTAGGTAGAATTTGGCGGTAAAAGGTGGGGGTTTGGTAGTATAATACCCTAAAAAGCGCGTTAGTAATTAAAAGCGCGCTACTGGGAAAAACGCGTTAGCGAATTAGGCGTAACGTATTAGCGAAACGCGTCTAAATTGGTAATAGTTTAAACGCGTTTAATTTATTAACAATAAACCAGCGATTTTACTAAGTTAAGTAATTCCGCAGTGAAGCTGGGGACAGCTTCTTAGAGAAGGGGGATAGTTATAATGGGTGCGGTGCAGCTGGCGAAACGATGGCGATTGGTTAGCGCTTAAATAGTAGCTGCAGCGCGCAGGCCTGCCAGGGGGAACTTCCCTCCGGCAAGAATCAGTCAATGCATCACTTACGACACAAGCTCAGTATCCCAGCAGTGACTCGCCAGCGTATCGCTTCAGTACCAGGGCATCTTCCTTGATTATCCTGCAGCTTGTTACAACGCGCTTAAAACTTAACGTTAAAGCCTCCCTACCCTAAACCAATTACTACCAGCAGGGCTTTCGTAACCAAGTAAGAAGAAATAACTCTAAGTAATCCAAAGGTTAGTAACTAAAGTACTACTAAAAACGGCGCTACTATATATAAACGGGTTTAAAATTAAGGGACGCGAAAAGGCCGATTAGGCGTTATCCATATGGAAAAACGGCAAGGAAGTAAAGGCTTTTAGCGGGAAGTTAAGTTATACCAAAACGTTTAACGTAAAGGTAATCGCCCTAACCGTTACATTAGGTATAGCAGCTGCTAAAAAGCGAGCGTTAATTTTCTCTAACTCCCAAGTAGCGGTAAGCGCAATAAGTAAGGGGTTCTTACCTTTAAACCAGCTAATAGTAAAAAAGGCCTTTAATAACTTACGGCACCCTAATACTAATTTATACTAATATTTAGTATACGCTGGGGTTAAAGGTAATAAAAGGGCGGATTAACTAGCTAAACTCGCTACGGGCCCGGGAGTAAAACCCAAAAGGCTCCCTACCTACGCGTACGCCAAAGCTAAAGCGAAGAAACAATATAAGTAAAAAGTTAGGGAGTAGTAGGATAAAATAAAGCCCGCTAGGTATAATACGCTAAAGTTAAAACCGTACCCAGACGCCCTTAATACTACAAGGCCCAAAATAAGCAAAATTGTATAATACCGTATAGGGTATAGCCCGTACGTAAGCTACTTAAAAAGGTTCGGTAAAAAAGAAACGCCGGTATATAGTTGCGGCGTACTATAGGAACTACAATACCTATCGTACTACTGGGGGCTGGCGGCATACCGAACGGCGGTACGAGAGGCGTACTGGGCGAAAAAGCAAAGGAAAGGAATAGTTCTAAGTACCAAGGAACTATACGAAGTAATGGTCGAAAGGCAGGCGTTACGGTTCTTCCCCAAGTAGAGGCCAAGACTGGTCTACGAGCCCTACTAGCGCGAGAAAGGTTGGCTTAATGCGTTTAACCGCCCGGGGCGGTAGGTAGGCAGCGGAGGAAGCGGGACCCGAACTAGCGGGGGGGTGTTATGTAATCACTCAGGTGGTAGCGTTGCCAACCCTGGCCTACGGCCAGGGCGGGCCACCCTGAAATGAATTGAATTGAATTGAATTGAATTGACATGGTATTCATAAGGGGCAAGCAAAAGGGTGTTCAAGGGCGAGATTTGATTGCGTCTCTAGTGCGTCTGTGAATGAAGGTGAGACGTGTTCTTGGAAGAAGCGTTTAGATCGCCGGAAGTCGCGGGGTCGTGCTGACCAGACCGATCAGAGATGAACGGAAGGAGCCACCGAGACAGCCATTACGATAAACTACTAAATTCAAGGGACGGCCCCGAAGATTGATCCAATCCCAATTTGGCATACAAATTCCGTCAACCCACAATCTCACGTCCGTGTTATACCCTTAGCCTCTGGGAGGCAAGTTTTTTTTTGGAGGCAGAAAACGGTACCCTCCTAGGATTCATCTTACGCTTGAGGATACTATGCACACTTTCTTCAAGGCAAACCGGTCGTCTCCGATCTTACGGCTAGTCGGCTGCCATTCACAAAACGCCGAAGTGATGGCATCAGTGGAGACGTTTCACGATTTCTATTCGACTTATGTCGAGCCGGTAAATGAAGTTCAAATGACAGAGCATTACATATTACGCTTCTCCTCCTTTCTCCTGCTCCTGCTGTGTGAGCACCAAGGCCACCTCCTTCACTCCCATCCCCGACCCTCAACTCTGAATTGCGAGCAAAGTGAGCCAGGCGGTGTCGCTCACCCCAATGCTACTCTCCGTATCCTTCAGCCCCAATCTGTGCGTCACATCCTATTTCTGCACGCATGTAAATGAGCGGAAAACCTATCTACCTAATCCACCAACTTTGGCATACAGAGTATTGATGGGTATTTGGATGAAAATACTGGACTGTCGATCGCGTCTTGAGAATAGGGAGGCTTCCACTCTCCCTCCACTTTCTATATGAAGGGCGAGGAGAGGGAGTAATAGAAAGCAGAAAAAAACATACAAAACCAAGGATATTCACTGGTCTTCACTAGCCTGCTACTAGCTTGGCCCTCACTGCGTTACCCGTAGGGGAGAGGGCAGGATCCTTAGTTGTACAGTGGGTATGGCCGTATGTGGTGCGTTGAGAGTGAGTATTTGGTTATGAAAAGGTGAGTCAATAGGTGGTGGTTGTGATGTTCGTAGAGGTGTCAAGTGAAGGACGGCCTTGGAGTTACGCTCTAACAACCAGAGAGAGTGATGATGCCGTACAATGCAGACGAGGATCTTGCCACGCGACAGGCGCACTGTTGCTGAGGCGAAAGACAGAGAAGCCATCAACACCATTCGCTGTAATTAATCCGATATTGTTTGTCTGGCCGCTACCTCCCCACTCAGAGGTGCAGAGCTTGAGTGCCAATCCCAACCCGACGCCAAATCTATGTCTTGATATGCCTGCTATCCCGTGCTGGGCAGAACACACCCGAAGGAAACGAAGCCAGAAATACTGACCATACAAACTGGAATCACAAATGACACAGAAGAGCATACATAGCCATGCCTACCATCTCTCGGAATCACGATTGCTGAGTACGCTACTCAGTTGTATCCATAGCATCCACTCTTGCAGCCTTTGCATTAGCCCTGCGCTCCTCCTTCCACTTCTCAATCTTCTCACGAAGGGAGTCATCAGGCACTACATCGTCAATCGTCATGGGTTGACGAGTGTAAGGATCCTTGGCGTCCGAGAGCAAATGTTGGATAATGGTCGATCGGTCGAGAACATGCTTCGACGGCAGGATAACAGGATCTGACATGATGATACCCATCAGCTCATCCTCAAACTCTGGCGGGGCATTATCGAAGTCAAGTTCGGCGCGATCGAGCTCCGCCTTGGTGTCAGCAAACTTCTTGCAGAGCACATCCCACGCTTCGAGATCCCCGGGATCCTTGAGGTTCTTCTTGGACAAGATATGTGCCGTGGCAGCCATCGTATCCGGCTTGTAAGAGCGGCCGTCGCCAGCGACGGCCTCAATAAAGGCAGGGCTGGAGCCGAGGTTCAGGTAGATGTCGACAATCTCGGGAAGCAGCGTCTTGGGGCTGAAGTAATACTTTTCGGCATTGTCGACCTTGAGAGTCTTGGATTTAGGACCGGTCAAGATCTCGAGGTTGTAATCTAGCATACCGGCTAGCCGCTGAACAATCTCAGGCATGGTGAAAGCCTCGCTAAGGGTATTAGTAAAGAGCTTCATCATGCTGACCGTCTCGTTGGCAAGCTGCATGAAGGATGTCGCCTGGCTTTCAGCGGCCCGAAGCTCTTCTTCAATCTTCTCTCTGTCCTGCTGGGGCAAAGTGTTGTCCTTGAGTTTCTGTTGGAGATCGTGGATTTTGGGGAATTTTCCCAGACCCTCGTCCAAAACATACGTTGCGTCGTTCATGAGCAGATTTACGAACTGAACAAAGAACCCCCGGTTCGTCCTGCGGCACGTTAGTCGAGAAATAACAACACGAAGCAATGAATATTGGTACTACCCACTTGCTCGACTGGGTCAGTTGCTGCTTATATACGTCGTTCACCCAGATGCATTTGATGATCTGGAAGATCTCGTATCGAATATTGAACTTGTCGTAGAATGCCGAAGCAGTACCAGTCGACTCGCACTCAATGTAGAACTTCATTACAGCGTGGAGTAGGTAATCATTGGCGAATTTGGTGTTCGTCATCAGATCTCCAAGGACGCCCTTCTTGAGGTGATAGGTAGGCCAGGTTCCATGGGACAGCAGTGAGACCAACGACGACTTGAGATATGGATTTCTCACATACTCGGACGATTCCAAGAAGGTGACACAAAGAGCAATCATCTCGTCTCCAACAGCCGAGAGAATAATTTGGGGGATATAGCGGAAGACAAACTTGAAGTTGTCCACGATATCCTGCAACGCATACTCTGGCAAACAGCTGAACGCCTCGGGCTTGTTCGCAGGGAGTGGGAGTTTGAGCGGCTTATCCGGTGTATACTCGGACTGGCTGGCCACCCTCAGAAGCCACACAGTGACGTAGCGCATGAACTGTAACGATCTGCTCTGCATCTTTTGCTCAAGAAGAACGCCCTCTATCGAATGCTTGTATGCGATGGCCTTTTCAAGAACGATAATGTGTCTCTTTACCGTCTCGTCCAGTAGGCGAAGTTGGTCGGGACGGTTTGCCAATTTGGGCCTGTCTGCTTCCATTAGGGCCAGATTCTTTTCATAGAACTTGATATCCTTCTCCAGACTCTTAATCTTGGCATTTGCCGCTTCGCTGCCGTAGTGATGAGCTGCCAACGTCAGGAAGAAAACTTCCGTGATGAAGTTGGACTCCCCCTCCAGCTTGTTGGCGTAGAATGCATCGGATTGTGACTGGTCAGCATTGAGCTTTGTCTCGTCCTTGATGTCTATCCGTGGATTCCTCCGAAAGTAGTTGACATCAATCCGTCCAACCTTGGAAAAAGTGCTGTCCATGAATGGCTCGCAGAGACAATCAAGAACGACGGTAACGTTTATCATGAAGCCGTCCGAGGCGATCTCCTTAGGGCTTACCTGTAAAGCACGCCTCTTGTGGTTCATGTTCATGATGTACGCAAACCAGTCTAGAACCTTGTTCTTCGCCTGGGAGCTTGCGCGAACAAAGGCGTTGATAATGGTTCGGAGATCAGTTTGATGAGCAGTGAGCGTCATTTGTAGGGCACTTTGCGAAGTCTGAATGCGACCTTTGTCCATCGTCCGCGGTGAGGCAAAGTATACTGTGGTTACCTCTGGCTGTAGAGGGGATATTCTAAAGAAAGGCCCGAGGAGCGTACGCTTCTCAATCCCAGGGGCAGATTGCGCCATTTGGAAGGTAGGGTGCTGCGCCAGCGCATTCAGCAGTGGTGGAAACCGCGAATATGTCAGGAGAGCCTGCGAGGTTAGATTAAGTGTCTCGGGACAGGCAAGCGTGGCTTACATTGACGTAGGGTTTGTAATCGTCATTCATGCTCATGGTAGAGAGCTTCGAGCTGATGTCCACCATAGCTTTGGTAAATAGCGGCGCGATGGAATCATCCTCGTCAAGTCGAGAGATCGCTTCGCCGAAGAAATCCATACACAGCCCGCTCTCGTGTTCCACCTCTCGAAGTAGGTATGGCACAAACGTGTCGTGTTGTGCGTTGGCCTCCCGGCTAGAAGGCGTCAGAAGTGATACCGGCAAAAAAGATAGTGCGAGACTTTACCTGAAGAGCTCAGGCATGGTTAAAGCGAATATGCAGTTGCTGAAGCACAAGCGTCTTGCCTCCCTAAGTATTTCCTCCTTTTGCGGGGCGGGGCCTCGGAGAACCCTAATCGCCTTTGTCACCCGTTTCCAGCACGGGAGAAAGTATTCGAAGAGGGGAGAGCTATGGGGGTATGCCGTGGCCGCTTCCATAATAGCCTCCTCTAGCCTCTCAATCGAGAGTTTGAGAGGCGCCCCCTCTTCCGCGAGCTCCCGGCTGAGGTTGGGCAAGAATGTAAGCTGTTGGCCAATGAGGTTTTGGCGGTCTTGATCGACGGTGACTCGGAAGATTGTGCTCAAAATTCGGTCTGCATAATCCTCGATCGACTCTTCCTTGAGCGGAGTTTGCCTTCGCGGTGGTTGGGTTGCTGAGACCGAATCAATCTCTGTTGCGGGTCTCTTTCTAGAGGCGATAACACTACCTGCCCCCAGGCCGGGCTGCGGCGCTGGAGAGATGTTGATCTTTGACCTCGGCTCGGGCATCGAAATTGCCTTCTCTTTCCCCTTGTCTAGGGGCTTGGATGTAGCAGAGGGTTCGGTCTCCTCGGGGTTCGGCGACGCAGTCGAGCTGGCTGACGAGGGGGGGCCGCCGAGCTTGGCTAGTCTTCGGCGACGGATCTGCTCCATTGTCTCCTGGTCGGGCGCGTCCGGTGTGGCAGGAGCAGCTGGCGGCGCGAGGGGGGGCGGCGGTGTTTGACCAGTTGAGTCCATGTTGTCGTCGATTACTCTGGTCGCCGGATTGGCAGAGGAGAGCCCGAGATGAGGAGATGAGGTAAGTGGGTTGGGATAGAGGGCG
>Ga0247760_1002715_pt1 | contig 12808 bp, 13 predicted proteins | sample UWRJL171409R4_FD_179936 | JGI IMG/M metagenome (GOLD analysis project Ga0247760, IMG submission 179936) | Plant litter microbial communities from Arlington Agricultural Research Station in Wisconsin, United States - UWRJ-L171-409R-4 | ecosystem: Environmental > Terrestrial > Plant litter >...
CCAGTGTCTCTTTTCGTTTTCGGGAAAATGCCACACCCCTCAGCACTCGTCAAACGTACGCTCAGTACAAACGGGACACCAACTTGGTGGCGTCATGGCTGGCCAAAACGGGAATGATGGCTGGGTGTCCCGACGAGATGCTCCAAGTGTCGGCCGGTCCTGCAAAATCCACTCGCCTCAAAGGCAAGGCCCGCAAAGAAGCGAAAAAGGCCGCACAAGCATCAGCATCAGCAAGTCAATGCAAGAAGCACATCCTGGCCATCAGGAACTTTGTGCCGCTGGCTGAGTTTATCGTCGACCACCACAAGGACAAGGCCAAGGATGCTGTCGATGTTCTCGAACAGGTCTGCAATGCTCTTAAGTTACTGTTCTGGTAAGTTGTTCCTGAAAGCAATTCAAAACAGCCAGCCATCACGCCCGCCCCCAAACCCTCCCCTGCTTCCGCACCGTCCAATATCTTTGACGTCCTCAGTGTATACCAGACCCCCGAGTTGGAGGTGGATGTGGATGCGGCTGTTGGCGAGACGCCGCAAACGTCGACGTCGTCCAGCGGGCCACCCCCCGAAGCCCAGCAGGTTAACGAGTACGAATCCGAAACCGCCGACACGGCCTCGGAGCGGTTCCTAGCTTTCCTTGCCCTCGGCCGCGACCTTAACGCCTTGCGTCAGCAGGTCAAGAGTCTATGGAAAGCCTATGCCAACCGCGAGATGTCGCTGACGTCCCTGGCCATTGCGACCAACACGGCGATTGCTCTCGCTCGCACTATTGAGGAGGGCGTGTCGCATATGTTCAAGCTTGACCGTCATACCAACGGCATGCTCGAAAAGCTCTCGACAACAATTTGCATCATGAGCGGGCTGCCCATGGGTCGCAGCCTCGACGGCTCCTATCCGCTCGATATCCGCTTGTACGAGGCGATGAATTTGTGCATGATCAACGCTCTCCTTTTCCTCAGCGGCTGGGCTGAAAGCGCCGGTGACGATGCCACTTCATCCTACAATGGGTCATATGGGTGGTATGACAAGATGGTGCCCTATGAAAGCCTGTCGGACCAGAAGAAGTTCGAGGCCGACAGAGCTCATATCCTGGAGTTACTCCCGGAATTTGACAGACTTGGCCGTCCCCGGGGATCAACGAGTCGGTCGACAAGATGCTGACCAGGCTGCAGAAACAAGCTGAATACTGGCGAGAGGGTGCGAATCCTGTCACCGAGTCTCTCCGTAGGGTCGGCGTCAACACCAAACCAACCACGTTGCTCAAACGCCACCCCGTGTATTGCGGGCTCTGGGTGGCCGACATGCGGGCTCATCTGCACCACTTGGGCTTGGGCATAAACGAGGCGTTTGGAAGCATCCTCTATGCTGGCCACCTGTACAACGCTCTCGAAGCTGAAGGCCTCATCGCTGACGACATGAAGTGGCATGACATGGAGCTCTTCTTCGGCGCCCAGGGCGGACGCGACAACTTTTTCGGCCAAGCCCCATCCAATGTCAAGGATTACCACAAGCAGATCTGCCTCGAGATGGGCTTCTCGGCCACCGGTTCACGCGTCACAAGGGCAAACTACAAGCTACCAAGAAGGGGCCCCGCACTTTAAAGGAACAAGGCCGTGTCAGCATGCTGTTCCGCGCCCAGTTCACACCCTATTCGTCGCACATCAACCTGACCTCGGACGACATCCATACCATCTTGCGTGCCGGCGAGAAAAAGACGACGGCAGCGACAAGCCCGGCGCAGCTCGTGTCGGCCCTCGCTCGCGCCCTCGAGGCGGAAATCCCCCCCCTCATGCCCGACTACCTGCACGGCCACCGCATCTGCTGGACTTTTTTCCGGCGCGTCAAGGATGCCATCGAAAGCGATATGCTTCGGTGGCTGGGACCCGTGTGGATCACCAAGGAGTATCAACTCCCGTTCGCGGCAGGATATATCTTGCGCTCGCTGTGTGGCGACGAGAAACTGCCGCCCACTCGCGATTTACTCGATAAAGCTGCGGCGTCGTACAAGGAAGCCCTCTGTCCCGACAATGATACCGGGTCGGAGCCCCGTAGCGAGGTTTGCAACAAGATAAAGGAGTTGCAGGCTATAGCCACACTGCGTAAAGTCGAGCCCGAACCGGAGCGTGGGGCTCAGTCTCAGCCAGCGCGTCAAGTTAGGGCTCTGCAGGATAGCAGCAGCAACAACAACAAAAACAACGGCCAGCATATTAATCGGGTACAGCAGTCTCGACGGAACCAGCGTGCTAATCAGGCGAGAGGAGGAGGACGTGGTGGTCCTGGAGGTGCTGGCGGCCGTAGGGGCGGTGGAGCTGGTGGCGGAGGAGAGCCAGGCACCGCGTTTGAGCTCTTGTTGAATTCTTTACTGCCTGAGGAAGACGCAGTGCTAACGACTCTTCGTTTTCCCCGGAACTTCCAGGGCACCAGAACGATGGAAATCGAACGCAGGGTACTTGATTTATTTGACGATTAAAAGAGATTTTACAAGGTGAAGAAGAAAGAGGGTAGGTAGGTAGCTAGCTACGTCATCTACTACATAGATCTAGCTGCATGGGTGCTCTATGTAGGTGAGAGATTTATATCGGGCCTTCGCCCTAGATTCAGAGTCTTGTTGATTTGGTGCTACGGGTCTGAGCTTTTTGCCTTAATTAGTAGATGCCAAATTTTGCTGGTGAAAAAGATGGACGATTGTTTCTCTATTTCAAGTTATTTGCAAGACGGTATTTCTTTGCTGGCGCTAAAAACAGGCCTGCTGGAATTCAGACTCGGACAGGCAGGAGTGATAGAAATTGTGCGAAATAACATCCCTCTCCAGGATTCACTACGGCTGGTGGCTCAAGTTTGGACGTGCGGTTAGGGTGGTATTTTATTCGGTTGGACATTACCCGGATGTTGACCTGGAGTTTGTCCTGCATACCTACATCTAGGTTTCTTACTTCAATCCACCCAAGTCCATCATTTAAGCAACCGGGCAGGTTCGCGTCTTTCAATTTATCATACTTTGCTAATATCGCAACATGATCAAGGTTTAGAATGGAGTCCGCCAGCAGTATCAAGATTATTCTTTTCTTAGCATTCTCGTTGTCGAGTATTATCGCACAAGCGGCCGATTCGTTTCCGACTGGCCGCTGTACGGATCTCTCTCTCCGCAGCCCGTCCTGGCATATCTCGAATTTGAAACTGGGATCCTCAGATTTTTCTCGCAGCTTGAGCTTTCTCCTGGAAAGTGTTGTGACAGGTTATACAACTCGATGCTCGAACCTTGGAGACGAAACCATTTGTGAGACCACTGGTCTTGATAGGGACGATATCAGCACATTGTTTTACTGGTGGATTGAGGCGGACAATCTTGTCAAGGTACACCTCGAACAGACATGGAACTGCAGCGACGTCACTCCCCACCGCAGCATCGCGTTCAAAGCAGCGGCGAATATAACAATCTCGCGAGATTGCGGTGTTCATGTTTCTAGCTCCGATCTCAACGTCATACATGTCTGCCAAAGCTCAGGGGCTGGGGCCGGGGCCGGGATCGTGTTCGGATCACTGCTCTCCCCAGTGAGAATCGACTTTTCCGCCTCTTCTCCTCCCTCTCCGACCGAGCCCCCAGGCAGGGACACCCCAGGATGTCTTGCAGCTTCCCCTCAAAACTCCTGGGTTATCAGCGACTTTTATTTCAGCGCGTCTTATATCGGCATTGTCACGTTTGGATCCATCCCGTCTTATTCTGGATACTTGGGATTTAATCTCACAAACACGGCAAACCGGCATACAGTGGCATGTTCTATCGCCGATTACGAGTTGGGGTACTTTTTGGTGAACGGAACCGAGGGCGACAAGTGGATTGGCTGTGTTGCCACTCCGAATGATCCGTCTCGCGAGCGGCCTGAATATAAGATTGTGACGAGGGTTCGGTTCAATCAACTGTCGGAAAAACTTTCGGTACATCAAGTCTGGTTCTGCAACTCCAATAAAGACCAGGTTGAGGGGGATTCCAGTGGGGTAGTTGGTGGAGTGGCCATGTTTGAGGGAGTCGGAACGACAGATGTGCCCCTACACTGCACCCGCTCGGGTTCACCCAGGGAAGCGCGAATGTCCATGACATGTACCGCTCCCGAGTTCACCGTAACAAGCAGCAGCAACAATACTTCAAGAACCGACCTTCCCGTCAACGCGCTAAGTCGACCCAGACTGGACTTGCCGAGCTGTACCGTCTCGGCGTTTTATCTCGCCGGCTGGACGCTACATGATTTCCAATACCGACTCGACTCGGCAGTGTATACAAACCAACCGGCAGACTACAAAACTTCCTATTGGGGGTTTGAAATCAAGGTTGACCAATCTACGGAAAGTATCAACTACTCCTACTCCGGGTGGCGGGTGTTGAAAAGCACCGACGATAATGCCTGCTATCCCTGGCCGTGGAGGACGAGACCGGAGGATGGCTATATCAAGGGGATTAATGTTACGTATCGCTTTGATGTCGAGACATATCGGATTATGATGAATACGGTTTGGGTGTGTTCGAATTTGGATTTGCGTCCGTATGTGTTACTCTCTCTCTCTCTCTCTCAATCACCTTTATTACCACCTAAATACCTTTCTTCATCAAAGTCCCGTATTATCAAGAATCACGAATACTCACGAGACAAAAAACAGAATCACATTCAACGCCACAGGAACCGCCATCCTGCCCATGAACTGCACGAACCACCCCGAGTGTGCCGGAAAAGGAACAGATGACTGCGGGCTAGTACAGTGTCAGAAATTGGGACAGGCTGTAATTCCTGTTGGTGACCTGTCGTTTTGGCAATGAGGGGAAGTACTTTCACGTTAAATATCACGAATAACTACGTTCCAACCTCTGCGTTAGAGTCACGGCAAACAAACAAGTCCCCTCCCCCTCCCCTTCCACTTCACCCAAACGAGCCACTACTTCAAACGTATAGACGCCACTCTGTACAAACATTCCCGGAATCCAATAATCCGTAAGGATATCATTCCGTCCTTCTTCCAGCGTTAGATGTTCAATGTACGCACCCGACCCGTTGCGAATAGCCAGGTGCGCTCCCTCCGCTAACTCGGCGGTGCGAAGGGGAATGGTATAAGTTCGGGGTGGTTCCATTTCTCTATCTTCTTCATCGAGGACAGCAGAGATGGTAATGGAAAGGGTTGCGGCGGCGAGATCGTCGGGGAGAAGGTGTAGTTTCTGTTTTGTGGCAAGGGGGATGGCCCCGCGGAGGAGGGTGAAGAAATATTTGTTCCTTTTTTTAAAAATAAATAAATAAAAATTATTAAATTAGTCGATCTTGTAGACAGCAGACAGGGTTGACAAAAGAAAGACCGACGGACGGACAGACTTACACCAGGATAGGCGACGGGGCAATCTCCAGAAATTCAATCTCAAAAATCTGCTCGGCTTTCGGAACCGGCCCGTAGTAGGCGTCGTTATCTCCCGGAACGCGTTGTCTGGGCGACTCCCCCTCGTTCATAGTGACGGTTTTGATTTTGTTTTCTGAGAGTGGGTGTTGAATGTCGTCGTCGTAATGTGAGGCGGGGGGTGGCCGAGGTAGTGATGCAGAGCACGCTCAAGAAAAGAATTGATGATAATATCATACCTGTGTCCCGGTGACTATGAATACCCCAGACAAACTGGCAATAGGTGACCAGTGGACTCTGTCGCACGCAACTTGGGATCGCTTGTGGTTTTGGGACATGAAGATTTATGGGGTCTGGTGGGATTTGGAAGGATCGACATATGTGGCTCATGGTAAACGCATGCGTCACGTAGGCACCAGACCATGCTCGGCTCCAAGAGCGCACTGCGCCTCAGCTAGGTGCCTGCTATCTACCTGCTCAGTTTGTGCATCGATCCCACGGCAGCGACCGCAAACCACGAAACTGATCCCCAAACCCAAAACAATAGCCACTTACGACAGAGTCCCAGCGTGCCAGATAATAACCAGACTTTGAGATCGCCAGGGCGTAATCTTGCAGAATATATAATTTAGGATCTCTCAACAACCAATTTGGCCGGCAATACCGCCCCTCCACCTGCGCCACTCACATTGACAGCCGCCTCCTTGAACGCTTCGTAGCCCTTTTCACCAATCAACCGCTGTAAATCAATCGCTTCCTGAATTCCCTCTAATCCCTTCTTATTCACCACCAGCGGCGGTGGCGCAACCTGGTAAACCCCCTTTTCCAAAGCCTCGGGGAGGAATCCACCAAACGTGGCAGTCGTGGTGTCAAAGTAACATTCCGGAAACGGCTTAAAACTTGCCAGGTCAGGCTTTTTGAGGACGAGATTCTCGGGAACCTGATCCAACGGGTCAAGCAGATCTGATGTCGTAAAGTTTATCTGTTTCTGTTTTTGCTTTTGTGTTTGCGTTTGCTTTTGTTCCAACGCCGCAGCGACTTTACAGACTCCGTCATTTCCCGCCTTTAACCCCGCCGCCATGAGGATTCCCGCACATTCACATTCGCTATTAAAAAGTGCGGCGGCGACTTTCTCGGCAACATCCGGGTCTTTATAGTTAAATGCGTCTACCGCCCCAAGACGCTTGACGTAGTCAAAGTTTGCGGCAGAGCAAGTGACGATGGCATTGTATCCCGCCGCGGTGACGAGTTGGATGGCATTACTGCCCACCGCGGAACTGCCTCCCCAGATCAAGATGATCTTTGCAGATTTTGGTATGCGTACGCCAAGGCTCGGAAAATCGAGATTCAACCAATCTTTTCCAAATAAAAGCATCGCAGCCGTCACGATACAAAGACCGAACCCGACCGTGTCGCGGAACTCGAGGTTGGAATTGTCCGGGATTCTCGCCATGAGCCGCTCATCAAGCGTGACGTATTCCTGAAAGCCATTGTTGGCGGTGACTCCAAAGACACGATCGCCGATACGGAATCGCGAGGTTGGGGATATGGCTACCACGGTGCCAGCTACATCGCAGCCGAGAATGATGGGGTATCCAAACCCAGGGATATCTCGGTCCTGAAGCATGTAGTCACATGGATTGATGGCCCAGGCATGAACCTTGATTAGGATTTTGTGCTCGTCGAGTTCGTCGGTGGAAGGGAGTTTGCTGTCGCGGATGGTGCCGGGAATGTGAGGCTGGTCCTGCCAGAGAGCTCGATTCAGAGTCGGAGCAGACATGTTTTTCTGGAACAGTTGGATCTATCTGTTGTTTCTTGACGCACGGCCGAGAGAGGTTGTGTATCAAAGAGGTCTTTAGAAAACAGCTGTAATCTTTGGTGTAAAAAGTTCATTCTCTCTCACACGTCGCCGCCTAGTCTACTTTATAACGCAAGCAATAGCTGGAAGGATCGATCCCAAATAACGGACGGATTTAACACAACGGCCGATCACCACCGGAGTTAGCATGTTTCCGAGGTTGCACATCCTTCACAAGATCCAACAGCTGATCAGGAAGAACTTGTCAAAAAAGGTCGGCCAGTACCATGATCCTTCTTAACGTTGGAGTCTGTTGGATATTTGACAGACAAAAACAAAACACGTGAGAATGTGAATCTGACCCGTTTTGTCCACACTTTCCCGTCCCGCCCCTGAAACCTAGAATCCTTACCCACCTCTTGGCTATGCTTGTTACCCCATTCTCACATAAGATAGTAAAGTGGTTAACCCCACAAGGTGTGATGACGCCGTATCAATGTATCAATATATCAATCAACGTCGCACTTGGCATCGTCTAGCGTCTGACTGGAGATGGATGGAATGGAAGGCTAGGGTAGCACTGTAGCAGAGCAGACCGAGGTGAACCAGATCAGGCAGCAGCCATTGCTCAAAAGGACGGGGTCTCGGTCTTTTCAGCTATGTTTTTGTTGTATGTCATTGGTTGGTAGCTCGGAATTACCAGTCCGATGTTAATGCGCGTCATCATCTCATCTCCCCCAGACTGGACTCTATGATGGAGATGAGGGGAAATACTAGGAACCAGCCGTTAATTGTAAACTGCACAACTACATGTAGACTGGGTTGGGCCAATCAAGTAAAGGAGGTAGCTAGTTGAATGTACGATACCACGGTCTCGGTCAAAAGCACCTCCCTATTTGAGCACATTGCAACACTTGCCGTGCCGGGGCATGAATTGGAGTATAAATTTGGTCTCTCTCCTCCAGTCCATCTAGTTCTTTTCTTCTACTAATAAGTGTCTACTTTACCTGCCTAAGCAATTAGAACTGCTCCAGGTACACGACAGGAGAGTCAAACGGATAAAATGAAGTTCACTGTTATCACTACCGCCATGGTGGCTCTCTTTGGAACGAGGTGAGACACAACACATACCATTCTTTTTTCCTCTTGCAATCGAGAAATTCCAGATACAGCATAATTGACCCAAGTATTTCTAGTGTGGTCGCCCAATTCTGCAAGTGTCGAAATAACGGAAACCCCGACTTTGACCGTTCCCACTTCTGTTGTCTCTGGTCGCCAGGCGATTGGGCTCCGGGGACTGGCGTGGTGCGTTTCCTCCTTTTCTAGACTACCAAAATCTTTTCTTGACTAGAGTCATGCTGATGATACCTTGTGTTCCTCGATTAGTGCCTTTTGTCACAGGATCGACTGGGACGCATGATTGAGTGCTGCCAAGCCGTGCAGAGGACTGTTAGCTGCTCAAACAACTAAAAGGCTGAGATTTGACAAAACAGAGGGTACTATAAAATTCAGGCGAGGAGCACAGGTACAGATAGACACCTGTTGTGAAAACCTAGCACAACCATTTCCTTCTGTTGCTTCCATGCTCATTTGTTGGTGAAGCGCTACGCAAAAGAATTCCACTGGCTTTTGACTAGCTAGGTACCTAGGTGATAGGTGGAGTCTACTTAAACTGCTTAAAAAACTCCCAAGTTTCCGCCGCCGCAAACGTCTGAGTAGCACCCTTTAACACCGGCGTCTGGATATGCGATCCGTCAAAGGCAATCCATGTCACGGGATATCCGTCTTTACAGCCCTCGTATTTGGTCTTCACCATGGTTCCCTGCCCGGAGCGAGGTTCCTGTGGTGTTTGCGAAGTGCTGCATCCGTTATTCTTGACAAAAGTGTCGCGCATAGATCGACCTTGGGCGATAGGGAGCAAAGGGTCACCCAAGCCGTGTTGAGAGTAATAGGCAATGGGGTCTTTGCCGCCGTTGCAGCCACTTAGTAAACCGCCGGAGAGAACCGCCACGGCGCGGAACTGCTTCGCGCGAGAACAGGCAATGGCGTAGGACATGGCGCCGCCGTAGCTGAATCCCGTAGAGAAGCGGAGATCCTGGTCAATGCAGAGGTTTTCTTCCACCATCTTGACCATGTCGTCGACAAAGAGCAGATCTTCCCCTCCGGCATTGGCCCAGCCGGTATTTAGCCCCGTGGGGGAAACAAAAATAGCGCCGATATCATCGGCGGCAGCGAGCGGGGGGAGGCCGTAATAAGGGAGATAGCTTTTTTGGCCATTGGCCACGGTGGCGCCATTGTCGGCCAGACCGTGAAACGTGAAGATCAATCGGTAGGGATGCGTATTGTTATAGTTGTCGGGTAGCTTGACGAGATACCAGCGCTGTTTGTTGTTGACGGTCGTGGTGCGGTTACCGCCATTGCCAAATCCGGCCGCGGGTTTTCCACATCCAGAAGATGGCTTGACAGCGAGGGTGCAGCAAATGCCGTGGAAGAAAAGCAGCAGCGTTGTCAGGTATGAAGATGGTGTCATGGTGCTTCGCAAACCTTTCAAGTGTTGATGGATGGTCTGCGCACATGCAACATGAGGATTTGCCCAACAGCTACATTTCTCTCTTTTTTTGTGCAGAGATTATCTATGTATATGGCGATTCTATAGCTATTACAACCTGGCCGTTGTTTTGGTGTCCTCCCAGACTGGAGTCCAAGTCCGGACAACCGAACGGGAGAGCAGATCCTCTCACTTTTTACAAATTAAATACCATGCGGGAATTGCGTATACTTCTACGATTCTTCATCCAAACGCGTCTCGACATGGCCATGTGGAACGTGACTCTCCGATCTGCTGCTGCTCACACAGTTGTTGACCTTCAATCCTGAGAGAATCACGGCCCCCCACTTCCCGCTCAACACTCCTGGCGGTTTTTAATTCTGCTTGGTGCGGTAAGTGGGGGATAGCCGGGTGGAGCCTTAGTCCCGGCACGATGATGGATATACGGTACAGCTTGCCCGGGAGACAAAAAACGGGGCCGCAAGTGGACGTTTTGAAGCAAAAAAAAACAGTTCCCCCGAGCTGATTGCCCGTTAGCTTACAATATTCCATTTCTCGCAGTCTAATCTACAGCTGCAATCGTCTCCCTCATCAGCTCCCCCAGCATTTGTATTCTTGCCCTAGAAGTTGAGCCAAGAAACAGCATCGCCACTGCCCCTGATTCCGGCGATCTGAGCGGCTGGGCGACCTGAGAGAATCCACTCTTTACCCCACTGGCCCTGACACTACAATCCAACCCCTGAAAGATTGTTCGCGCGGGACCACCAAGGCTTGGCTTTCTCAAACTTCAGCATTTTACCACCACAAGCGCAGGTTTTCCCAAAGATTTTAAATTCTATTAGATGCACATTCGCTTTTTATCTATTCTGTCTAATTTGCTATGTTGAAATCGCATTTTTAGTGATAAAACATACGTGCACTCCACTGGTCCTTACACTACCAGTGTACGAAGTACGCCAGTGGCGCGGTCTGATCAGGCGGTTGGATTCCGAGTCCGTGGTGCTGGTGCTGGTTCAAAGGATCTGCAACGCAAACGAGGGGCAAGAATCCCTATTTTTATGTAAAGAGGCGCGATGAGCGATGGGCATTACTGCGGTCGCATCAGGTTGGGGGATGCTGATTGCGCGTGTGGTTTTGTCGGGCAGTATCAGTAAAAGATGTGTTGGTGGGGTACTGCGGAGGGAAGTTTTTGGCGAATGCAAGTAGTGAACCAGGTAAAGTTCAGGCCGCACAGCATTTCATGATTATTCGGGAAAAAACGAAAAAATAAAAAAGGAATAAAGACAAATGAAAGGCAGCCTGGAGTAGGAGGACGCTGGAGATGACAACTCCCGTTGGACTCCAATCCGTGGGCGTTAGTGTATGTACCTACCGTAGGCAGCCAATTCTTTGACTCTCGCTAGCCCAGTTACCTATCCTTCGCGACGGAAACGAGCTCGAGAAACTGGAACATTCCAGGGATTTTGAACAGGCACCAACACTACCGGCAGATCAGTTCTCGGCAGCGTGGACACAACTTTTGATCTCCATCAAAAATCTCCACCTTGGACAAGGCAAGCAAGTGCTTTGGCCTTGGCGACACAGCCAGGCTCTGAATGCACCAAAATGACTGTGACTACTAGGTAGGTGAGGTAGGTGGGGTGGTCATGATTGGCTCGGACTCATGTGATACCGCGACAGGCTCGCGTCAAATATACCCGCTTACTTTGCAGGCGACGCGTGAGTGGACGCCACCGTTGTCGCTGTTCTGTGATCACTAATCAAGCGCGCTGAATTGGTATCTGCAGATAATGCATGCTTCACAGCAGCGCGGCCCTGCCACTCGAGTGGATGGGTTTGGGTACCAGAGTTTGTCGGACTGTTCTCAGGACTAGCTTACAAGGGTTGAATCTGATGATTTCAAATCAGGTCGCTGAATCGGATGAATTGGTATTGCGCTCATCAGTTACTTAAAGAAAGGGGGCTTCAGTGTCAAACACTTAAACTTGGGAGTTCAGAGCACCCATCAAATCAATAAGACTGTGTTCAGCACTATTCCTCAAACAGTGTTCCAGCCATCCCATCCACCAGACCCTCGGGCACACTCAATTACAATGGAACCAAAGGCATGACTTTCTTCCCAGCCAATGTCCACTCCTGCAAGGCTTCCGCTGACAATTACAAGATTGTTTCCCGCACCGAATGGGTCACTGCACGCAAGGCTCTCCTACAAAAGGAAAAAGACCTAACACGAGCCCGCGATGCTCTCGCCTCGGAGCTTCGACAGCTACCCATGGTCAAGCTGGACAAGGAATACATTTTCCACGGACCCGGTGGCTCAACCATCCCTCTCGAGGACTTGTTTGATGGCAAGGACCAGCTGATTGTCTATCATTTCATGTTTGGGCCCGAAGCTGAGCGTGGATGCAAGGGATGTGCGTTTGTGGGTATGTTTGTCCTTTTCTTTTTCTCCATCCTACTGTCACTCTTTTTTTTCTCTCCTTTTCTTTCTATGTTACCTACCAATTCATTCTTCCATCTTTCCAGTGCCGAGTGCTGTGCTCACAAAGTCCCTTGCAGCCGAACACATTCCCGACCTTCGCCATCTACGGTCGCGCAACACCTCCATGGTTGTGGTTTCTCGCGCTCCCCTGGAAAAAATTGAGACGTGGAAGCAGAAGCTTGGCTGGACTTTCCCCTGGTACTCCAGCGCGGACTCGGACTTCAACTATGACTTTCACGTCACGAATGACTCCAAAGTCGGACCGGTGGAGTACAATTTCACCAGTGCTGCCGAGCTGGAAGCCAAAGGGCAAAAGTGGAATTTGGACGGCGAGCAGCCTGGGTTGAGCGTCTTTTTGAAGAAGGATGGGGTGGTTTATCATACCTATTCGACTTATTCCCGTGGACTGGACCATTTCCTTGGCACCTACCAGCTGCTGGACATGACACCTCTTGGCCGTCAGGATGGTCCAAGTGGGCCCGCCGAGTTCAAGCTCAGGTATGAGTACGACGACGATGCTTGATCGGAAAAGGACAGTGGACAGGAGAGGTGATAGAACTTTTTTGGGGGGGGGGGGGGGGTTAAGAAGAAAAAGAAAAAAAAAATAAAGG
>Ga0247760_1002716_pt1 | contig 12805 bp, 4 predicted proteins | sample UWRJL171409R4_FD_179936 | JGI IMG/M metagenome (GOLD analysis project Ga0247760, IMG submission 179936) | Plant litter microbial communities from Arlington Agricultural Research Station in Wisconsin, United States - UWRJ-L171-409R-4 | ecosystem: Environmental > Terrestrial > Plant litter >...
TAGCCTTCTACTAAGCAAGCAATTCACACCACTCATTCAGTCATATACAGAGGCACTGCCTCTGTACCTCAGGCCTTCTTTTGCTTCCTACAGCGCTTCCAGCGCTGTAGTCGGTTTGGAACAGTACTGCTCTACTTCCTCTGAGCAACAGGCCTGTACTACAGGCCTGTAGAACCCTACTGTGCAACAAACACAAACTAAGTTAAGAAGATGTTATAAGTTAAAGTAAACTACTAGAGGGAAAACTAACGAGAAAAGAGTCTTAATCTTAAGAGGTTAACTTAACTTAAATAAGGTCCGACATTTCTACCCGCTTTTAAAAAGATAAGACTTTAACCTTATAAGAAAACACCTTTATTACTTTTACTTTAATAACGCGTTATTAAGTTTTAACACGTTATAACTTTATAAAGGAGTTACAGTACTTAGTAATTACTTAATCGTACAAAGTGTCTAACTCCTTTTTCTTATCTATTAAGCTTTTAATAAACTTATCAGAGTAGCTAAACGCGTCGCATAAGGAAGGTATACTAGTAGACTAACATTTACTATAGCTGTTAGATTACGTTACGACTTATTATAGTAAAAACTTAGTTTAATATTAAATATAAGAAGATATCTACAAACTAAAGGTGTTAAGGGATTCTGTAAGACAGATTCGACAGTTGTAAGGAGCCTTTTCCTACTTTCTTTATTTCTTACACTTTTCAATACAGTTAAAAGACATAACGAAGGTAAGGAAGGAGGAAAACTAACCTAGCAATTCTTTATGGGAAAAGAATATTAAAGAGGGGGAATCGTGTAACGACCCTACAGGCCGTTATTTAAGCCGGGGCAGCCTAACGAATCCCCTGCAGAAGGAATAGTGCAGAAGGACAGTATACACTGTCCCAAACACTAAGCCAGGGGTATGAAGACCCAAAGCCCCTATAACTAGTAAGAAAGTGCTTAGTGGTCCATAAGGACTGATAATACTAAGCACCATTTAGTTAACTGCTTAGCCGTAACTGTATAGTATACTACTAAGTATAACAAACTAAATAAAGTATAAAGTACCTCCTAATCAGTTAATATAGGTAGCTATAATTATGCTTATAACTACTGTGAGGGACTCTGGTTCCTCACGCTAGTATTTAATTGTTTATTTATGTCTTACTGTTCAGACTCACCTCTGTGCATTATAGTAACAACAACCTACAGTGACATTAAACCCCCCGTCTAAGAGTGTTAGCTTAATAAGTCGTCTTTAGAACGCCCCTTACCTATTAACGTCCTGCTATACGTTCTGTCTTAACCCGCGCCAGTCCTCTCAAAGCCTGTGTCGGGTGCAGGTCGTAATAATAACGTCTAAGCTATTAAGGGGCTAGATGTAAAGGGATAACTGTTTTTAAAGGTTATTAAACTTATATATAATAATACAGTGTTTTATTACCATATTAGTAATAGTACTATTTATTAAGTAAAAGGGTTATTATAAGGTAAAAGGGGTATATAGTAAGCTGTAACGTGTTATAAAGTTAGTGTTAATAAAACTATATAGGGAGCACCTATTATTAATTATAGATTACGTAAGGATAAAGTGTATTAAAGGGGTAGAGATTGTATTAAAGAGGGAGAAAGTTGCTATTAGGCTTATTAAGTGTAAGTATAAATCTTCCCCCAGTCTAAGCCCCTTTAACTAAACTAACCTCTAATAGTAACTTTAGTTAAAAGTTAGGCTTTTCCCTATACTAGTAGTGTTTTAGTAGGTTTATAACCTTTATTTAGGCATGTTATAGCCTAATAACCTGTCAGGCCACAGTATTAACATAGGTTATTTGTATACTAGTGTTACTTTTTGGCTAAGGTAAGGTAGCCTTAGGGGGTATTAACACCGTTAAGCTATATCGTATTACTAACTAGGGGAGTTAAGGTGTTACTAAAGTAGTACTAATAAGTAAGGTAGTTATAATTAAGTAAGTTATTAAAGAGGTCGTAAAACAGCTTAACCCATTTCTTAAATTCTTTAAGACTTAATTAAGTTAATACTAAGACGAGTTTATTTTAAAGGGGGTCTGAGACCTTTTCCTTTAATGCCTTTACCTTACCTTATAAACTGGCCTTTAAAAGGTCTGCTTATTTAATAAACTTAGAGATAAAGTAGGGGAAGGGTGTCTTTTTTTACTTTAACTTCTTAAATATCTGGTAGGCCTTTACGTATGTGTTAATAGTAATGTAAACGAGGTTAAGCGTACAGATTAAGGACTTATAATTAGTAATGTTTTAAGGTTAGACAGATAAAGAATACGGGTTTAACATTACTGTGTTAATAAGTCCTTAGATTTTAATGTATATGTTACTAAAGAGGTGTTAAAAAATGTAAAGTATTTGCTTAAAAGGGGTTAAGAAAAAGGCAGCGTTAAGGATAAGCTTTATACAGATAGTAGACCGTTAGTTACAGTACTCCTCCTAATGGGTTAAAAGGTTAGTGTCGGCCCTTAAGAAGACCGGGGGTTTTACACCATAGGGTTAAAGGGGGTTTAGGGACTGGACTATAACCTAAGGGGTGATAATAATTAAGGACGGTGGTATAGGTAAAAGTAATGTAGCTATTAGGCCCCCTAAGGTAGTGTTTTTTAAGGGCTTAATAGCTGGGCTAAAGGTTAGTTAGTTACTGTAGGTAAGGCTGTTAAGCTGGTTTTAAAGGGCTATAAGTTAAGTGTCCTAGTTATCGATTGTCTTTATAACAGAGGCGAGTCGGTCTGTTAAGTTACTAAAAGAGGTTTAAAATACGATAAAGAGCCCCTTTAAGAGGTTACAGTAGTGTATAAAGAGGTTATTAACCTAAGTGTAATCGTTACAGAACTTAAAGACCAGGCCACTTAATCTAAGGAGGGCTTTAAAAAGGGTAGATACAGTTACTCTATCAGTTAATAAGGGCCTAAGGTGTGGGCCGCCCATTATAATAATGGGGAATAACTAGTTAAGTGTTATAGTGGTAGTGGTATAGGGAAGGTAGGGTTTATATGTATTAGGGAAAAAAAAAAATTTCTTATTATAAGCTTAGCTGTTTCGTAAGACTAGGCAGCTTGGTTTAAAGACATAGGAATAGTATATGGTCTAAGGGGATAAGGTATTAGGTGGTGTCTAGTTATGTGGCTAAAGCATGGCTGGATATAAGGTGGGTTAAAGACGGCACAGGGTTATGTTAGGTACAGGTGCTGAACGGTTATATCCAGCACTGTCCTGGTTTGTTAAGCATAACAAACTGTCATGTCTCTAACTAAGGACTAGGTAAAAGGACTTATTATTATGCAAGAGAGCTATCTGAAGGAGCGGTACGCTCTGGCTATTTATCGTAGGCTGCCCAGGCAGTCCCCGTGGCAGGTGCTGGCAGGTGTTAGGTGCTGTGCCGTGACAATGGGTGGGCGGCAGGTGGTGACAGCTGGCAAGCGGGCTGGTACGGGAAGGAGAGGGCTGGAAAGCAATGTGAATACTAGCGTTGAATACTGAAGGCCTCTGAATATTAGAAATTTAAGCATTCGTAAAAACTGACTTTTCGATGCCTCTGTCTCGAAAACTCTCCCAGTATTTAGCTAAATACGGCTAGCTTTAGCGTGGTACATAAGGGCTTGGCAAAAAGAGGCTTAAGTGGTATTCGCACGCGCTTGCCAGCGGAAAAATTCCAAAAGGGGTATAGTGGCTTGGAAAAACCAAAATAAGCGCTAAGTATTTGTGAAAACTAGCGAATACTAGCCAGTATTGTAAGAAGATTTAGGCCTAAATGATGTAACTAACATCTTTTATAAACTAAATAATTTAAATATAAACTAAGTAAATGGCCTCGATGTAGTTAAATAAAGGGCTCTTTTTTAATGTAAACTAAGTTAAATCCAGATGCATATTTGACTTAATTATTTGTCCACCCTTGTAAATATTCCGGCCTATTCAAGGCGTTTTCTTAGCTTCGGTAGACGCTCCCATTAGTTCCTTGGTGAAAAGGGGTTCTGAGTCACGTGGCGTGGCACGAGGCCTCCTGTCACTGGAGGTGCAGCCCCACTGAGGTGACTGCCCCCCATTGAATGGAACAGGCAAGTGGGGCGCAATTTACAAAGGCTGCGCACCTTGCAATTCACACAAAGAACTTCATAGTTAAAAGGAAGATTCTAGAGGCCAGAGCTCTGGAATCCTTCCTTTCCTCTTCACAGCAAGATTGTACGCAATAGACTAGATACTGCCAGATGTAAGGGAAACTACTAGGGTCAAGAGCAATTGGGTTCCCCTGCTTTTTGGCGCAGTGGGTAGTTTCTGACAGATACTGCCTACAACTTCTGGTTCATCCTCGTGACATTCCGTTCCGGTGGAAAACTCTGCTTTCTAGGCCGCTCCGAGGATGATCCTGCATTATAACTCTGTTAGCTGCCGTGCCTTTCGCTTACTGCTATATATGCCCTTACAGACCTACCTAATTTGTTTAACGCCGAGTTTAGCGTTTCCAATACGAGTTCCTTACAGACGACATTCTCAACCACCAGAAATAGCCTCTTTTCCGTATTTCGCCAAGCTTACAGCATTGCAAACTAACTGCGCGATGTCGAGAGCTACGAGCTTAATGTTGTGCTGCCCGCAGTTACTAAGATGACGAAAATTCAATTCGGCTAAGACTAATACGTGCCAGAGACTTATATGTACCGTAAAAAGAATAAAAGTTTGTGGATTTGTGGTTACAGCGCGTAGGTAGTTAAAGTCAGAGCTAATAGATCGACTTTCCTTAGTACGTACTGGGTTTACAAAGCTTCTGTTAATTACGAGAACATCTTCACCGCCGAGGCGATTACATTTACGAGCGACCATCTTAACGCGAAACACTAAATATATTCGCCAAATGATAAACGACTGAAGAAAAAAAGGAGGATGGTGGAGATGTAGCGGACTTTCGGCTTTACTGCTAAAGCTTTAGAGACTGCCGAGAAGAGTTCTTCATAATCGCTGGTCTTTATAATTATACCCAATATTATCAGAAGGGCTTTACTTACTTAGATAATTAACTGTAATGTGCCTTTTAATGTCATCTCCCACACTTATTTCCGGTCGTTACTCACGCTTTTAAACTACGAGTAGACGACGAGATTTATCCCTAAAGGAGGGCAGGCTATTAAGCGATGGATTACTAAATGGTATAAGGCTAAGAAATAGAAGTCAAAGGTAGAGTTAGAGGTTGTCAGCAGTGGCGTTTACATCTCCTTTGATCTCTAGATTTCTTTAAGTTTAAAGGCCATGTTAGGAATTATTACACATTATCTGGATAAGGCTGGTAAAGGTAAGTAGAAAATGATCGGCTTCCCTTACATCTTTAGTGACTACAGAGGACGGTTTTAAGCTCCCTTTATTACTAAGGCAATCTAGAACTTTAGCCTTAAGGATAAAATCAGTTTCTTTTAAAGCGACAATGCTGATTTAAATAATACTGCCATTACTACGTTACTTATAGATCTGATACCTAATACTAACTAAAAAGCTGTTAATTTATTACGCCGAGTTCGATACTTTAAACACATCCTTAATCTCGTTACCCACACCTTTATCAATAAAGATAACAAAAACCTCCTTAGGTCTCTTCTTAACAGCTTTGAAGAAAAAGGAATAAAAGAAGAAGAAGAAGCGTTATTAAAAGAGTGGAGGAAGTAAGGGCTTATTAGTAAACTGCATAATGTAGTGTATTATATTTAGCGCAGCCTTTAAAAGCGTGACGAATTCCACGCTTTGGTAAATAGTAAAATCAAGGACCTAGACAACAAGTTTGGCCTTTTTCTTCTTAACAAAGATACCACTTTACTGTAATTACAAACTGATAATAATACTTGATAAAACTCTGTTTATAAGATAATACAGAGGATGATAAAGTTAAGGGACATTATCGATCTGTTTTACGCCTGTAACCTATGTAAAAAAGATTGTAAGAAATGTATTCTTACATATAATGTCTTTAGAAATAAAGATTAAATTATACTCTCTACTATTATAAAGATCCTTTCGCCTTTTAAAAAAACAACTATATACTTCTAAGGCTATAAGCTATTTTTTACCAAAGTTCTTCCTACTGCCTTTAAGCTCCACGCCAGCCTCTAAGAGTAACTTAATAAGTACTTACACCTCACCTTTGCTCCGTTCGATAGACTTAATGTCCCCGCCCGCTATTACACGCCTTTACTAGCCACGGCACGAAATGACCGACCCTAACGCGTACCAATCCCTAGGGCTGACCCTAATGCTAAAGACGAAGAAGTCGAGGAAAAAATACGTGTAAAGGACCTTAGGGAAAGCGAAACCTTCTTTTTAAAGATTATTAGGCTAGCGCTAGATAAGATAAATAAGTACGTAGAGGTCTTAAAGGACTTGCTGGTGTATAAAAACGCGTTAATCCTCCATTTAGGTTATAAAACTAAATGGATGGAGAGAAACTTTCTTACCTGGTAATAAGAGAGTATTCTCAATCAATTACGATAACTGTATAAGAGTAATTACAAATATTGAGAAGAGTCCCTATTGCCTCGGCCAGTCACGCCTCCACGACCTCCTCATCAATCCACTGACATCGCACTGTTCGATATCGACTATTATGATAAGCTTAAGCTAATCCGACAGCCTGACGAACTCCAGAGATACCTCTCAGAGCGAGTTACAATGTTTAAAGACCCTATAACTTAGTGGAAAGATTACGAAGAAGAGTTCCTATCACTATCTAAGATGGCCTTAGAGTTCCTGTCTATCCTTACGATATTTAACGAAGTGGAGAGGTTATTTAGTTCAGCTAAATTTAAGATGGGCAGTCAACGGTGCGCTATAATATATAAAACACTTGCGATACTTACGTGCCTACAGAATTGGCATAGGAATTGAAGCTTCTTGTGTGTTTGGAGTCTTGGAGAGCTTATGTGTAGACCTGGAGGCAGTTTTTCCAGTCTTGGCAAAGACTTGGTAAAGAATTAAAGCAAATAGGCTTTTTGAGCAAAACAAATAAATGGCCTTATTTCTTGCAAATATAAGTTAAATCTAACTGTGGATTTGGTTTATTTGGTTTGTGGAGGACGCTGCCTGTAACCTCCTTCTTACTTACTTAAACTACTAAAATGTCTACCAAAACAAGCCGCAATTGCGTAGATCAATTGTCTACGTTATTTATACCATTTTCAAGAATTTTATTCCTTGGTTTTTTTTTTACGCGCGTGATCATGGTGCGGTATATAAACGACACGCAGAAGACTACGATCTGAGCAATGCTCCACGCGAGCACGAAAGTTGTAGAGATTGCAAAACAAGCCGGCATTTCGAAGTGTTACGCCTATTACTACCAGCGGCCCAAATCCTAGGCGAACCTTAGAATATACCAGTACATGCCTTGGGATTGTACACGGTATCCCAGCTTGGAATTTAGGATAGTACATAATATCCCAGCTCTTAGAATATACCAGTACATTGCATATCACAGTACATAGCATATCACAGTACATCTCATATCACATGATAATGTATTGTAGGCCACTACTATAGTATTAGCTATCTGTGGTGTGGTGTGGTTAGGGAAGGGAAAGGCTGTCGGGGCTGCTGGCTAGAAAAAAGAAGTGGGCGCCAGGTATTGATTAGCGTAGTTAGGATGGTCAAAACAGTAAATATGGTAGCAAAGCTACCTCCATCAACCTACTGATTGTCGAGAACGTCTCTTTACTGTCTATTAGATTGCTTTATGCAATAGCTATAGAAATGGGTAGGCGGTGTACGGTCCGTATGGCGGTAAGGGATAGGTGGTGGAAAAGTAGGGCTAAGGCGCGAAAGACGCTTCCCTAAGGTGCAAATAGATATTCTCTTTATTTATCTGCCTGTAAAATTACTAGATTAAAAGGTATAATAGTACAGTATAAGGCTGGATAACGGAAAACATATCTTTAATACCTACAGGCTTCCGCTAAGGCACTGGTAATAACGTTTACTATATTAGCGTCCACGGTGGCAGTTACCTCCCCGACCTTACTGACCTCTAACTTAAGGGATTTTCACTTTACGATAACCTTCCTCTAAGTGAAGCTTAGGGAGATATTTAGTTACTAACCGTAATCGATTTAGTAAGCTAGGATATTAGATATAGCTTGATTATTACACCGCTTTACAAAATCTAGGGTTAATTTCTCGTAATGTTATATATGTAGGGGGATAAACACAGCCTACTCCGAAAAATCTACATAAATAAGCGCGAAACCGAAGTCCGTGAAAATTTATATTAGGCTTTAACTTATATCTAGCAGCGACTTAAACTAAATTTAATGCCTATCTGGATTAATTTTTTATATATATAATAAGATAATATTAAAGAAAGAAATAATTAAGTTACACGTATATACGATATCTATTCGGCAGTGTATAAGGTACTGATCTGGCTTGGAAAGTGTGAGAGTAAAGAAGAGCACGATAGCGGATAAGGTGACCTTTTCTCTTTACCCGATTTACGTATCTAGAGCGGGAACAGGTTAAATAAAGCCCTTATCGATAAAAGTTTGAGCTTATACGGATAATTTATATAAATACCGCTTCCTCTTTAGCGAATTTTCACGTATGACTTTTTCCTCAACATTATGTCGTTACTTAACTTACTAGCTACTAATTACTATTTGTCAGATATTATATATATACGTAACTACTTTTACCAATCTTATACGTTAGTTAAGTTTAAGCGTATAATGCGGTGTAAATAATAAGAGCGTATGTAAGTTATCTAGGAGACAATTCTCTTACCGATAGCGACTATCTTGTATAGCTGACAGAAGATATCGTGGGATCTTCTTAATAAAGCTGCGAGGAACTAGGAAATATACTGCTGCTTTTACTACGTAAAGATACTAAACAAGCTCCTTACTGAGACTTTAAAGGCTTTAATAAACTTTAACTCCTGTGTCCTTAAGATAAAGCTAATCTGTGTAAACTATGCCTTAAATAGTTAAGTTTCGCTACAGAACCTATTATAGCAGTTTCGTGAGAGAATTTATAACGATCTAAAAGATAAAGTGTTTACCTTAAATGGTCTTATCTAAGGCGAACTATTAATCCCTGTTAATTATAATTAAATGATATTTCAGATTTACCGTTTTATTATGCTTAAATCGATTTACTATTTAAGTTCCCTTTTTATCCTTATAAGCTCTGCTATCACGAAATTAACAGACTTTCCTTCCTGGATTCTTGATTAGTAGATACCATTTAAGCTTTACACCCTGGATCGACTAAGTAGGATCGGCATTTATAATGCCTCTGATGGGGAAAGAGCACGCGTCACTATAACTAATCCTACTAAGAAAGTATAAACCCTTTTTGTTAAATATATCCCCTTTAGCTTAGTTTTGTCTATATTACTAATTATCCTAAATAACCAAACTATCTTAGACGTGGTTACCTTATCTAACACCTTCTTATTATGGTATAATCTTATATATAGTTTCTACGTAAGTAATAACTTATTAATAAACCTTAATTTCTCTTCAGGCTCTAAGAGTTACATAGGTGGGGGCTTTCTAAGTAACGCTTTCCTTAGAGTGTTATATACTGATATTATATATATTAGAAATACGGTCTCTTTAACGTAGAATCTTAAGGCCTTAAGCGATCTTACAGTAAACGGCATATAACGTAAACTTTATCGAATTTTATCAGTCTTATAACTGAAATTAGGTTTAAGATCTTAAGCCTATAGTACCGAAACAGACGCAATACTAGGAAAGGAAAGTTACCACACTAGTCTTAGCTAGGAAATGTATAAGCGGGCGCCAGACACATACACCTTAACACTTAATAATGCAGATCTAGGTAATATCTTAGCGGTGGACTATGCTGTGCGATCAGTAACCGCTTACTGGCATTTCTTTATTACCATTAACGGATATATTAGCCTAGGCCCTACCGACACGAAGTGCGGGGACTATGTCTTTATCCTTCTCGGCTTTAATACACTTTTCGTTTTACGAGATTACTAGGAAAAAGGGGTATCCCCAATTCTAAAGTATATTTTAGTAGGAGACTGTTTCGTTCACGGTATCATATATAGAGAGTAGGCCCGCTCTGCTAACAGGCAGAAGGAGACGATTTCTCTGATATAAAGAACTAAGAAGTAGGCGATGACGAAGAGGAAGAAGAAGAAGAGGAAAACCTGAGCCAATTGCAAGCCCTACAGCTAACCACACAACTACTAGGCTTAGGCATAAGGCTGCAAAGGCTAGTAATAGCAGGCTGGAACATTAAGAAACCACTGGCACACTGGGCTAAGCTGTGGGAGCTAAAGATCTAAGCTAAGATCATTATTATAACTGGAGGTAAAAAGCAAGCAAAAGAGGCCCACACTAAACTACTACAAAGCCTAAAAAGTACAATGTTACCTACTAGTGTAGCTATAACAGTAATATTCTACACAGACGGCTTATAAGGCACATTAGAAGGAAAAACTACTAATTCAGCTGCCATATGCTAAATAAGTGCCAACTAAGCGCCTATAATAGCCAACTGTTAGAACCTGGGGCCTAGTATCGAAGTGGCTGATGCCGAGGTCATCGGCATCATTAAGGCACTAGAATAAAGCTCGCAAATAATAACTACTGGCCTAACTACCTTCTACCTATTTGTCGATAGCTAAGCGGCAATACAAAGGCTATAAGGCTATATATACTATACTGTAAAAGCTCAGAGACTTACAAGACTACTAGTTAACAAAGGCCATAAGGTGGAAATCCACTGGTGCCCCAGCTACGTTGGGGTTATTGGCAACGAGATCGCAGATCAACTGGCCAAACAGGGCTTAGAAAAGAAGCCGGAGAAAGACACCTACGTCTCCCTGACCTACTAACGCCGCAAGGCTAAAGTAGAGCTGAAAGAAGCGTGGAAAGCTAACTGGCTAGTGTAAGAGAAGAGGGAAGAGGAAAGCTACAAAGCCAAAGGCTTAGGAACCTATTATAGAAGAGTGGCTTAGAATCTCATCTCCTTTAGCCTGAAACCTACACTGCTAACTCTACCACGGTAAAACTAGGCAGCATATATACAGTTGAAAACTGGTATTGGCTTCTTAGCTAGCTATTTAGCCAGAATTGGAAAGATAGAAAGTAGTAAGTGTAGTGGATGCTTATAAGACCAAACACCTACACACTTAATACTATAATGCTAGAAGTATAAAAAATAACGAAAGGCAATGCAGCAGGACTTAAGAGGTATACCTTGCACGCTCCAAATACTGTATTATACTACTAAAGGGAGGTTAGCTCTAGCTGACTTTCTGAGTAGTACTGGAATATGTACTATGAAGTGGTTACAGAAAGAATAAGAGGAGGAAGGAGAAGAAAGAGAAGGGGGCGAAGAAGAAAATGAAGAAAATTGAGAAAATAAATCTCTGTATTTCCTTAACACCATTAACTTAAGGGGGGAGGCACTGGGCTAACTCTAAGGAACCTTACTACTTTGTAATAATTTCACACGGTAATGAAGGCAGCAGCTTAACGTATTGGACTTAGCTTAGAAGCTACTGTCTACTATAGGAGATATAGGTAGATAGACTGCTGGCCTTTAGCTAGCCGCGTTATAGCCCCAGAGGCTGCATACGCGTAATGAAACAAAAAAAAAAAAAAAAAAAAAAACAAAAAACCTAAAGTCCGTTGCTCTGCTGGGTGGATTATGGAGGAGACGCTGCGGAAGCTAGCGTAGATATACGCACTGGACTATGGAAAACTCTATGACTTAAGATTAGCCTATACTTCTATTGAAACAATAGGGTTTAAAAGAGAGCGTTATCTTTATAACAGGGATCGATCTCTCCCCTAATGCCCTCTCTCAGACACAGATAAATTGTCTTATCTAAGGGCAGATAAATATTTTTTTCCTCTAAGCAGATCTACTCTTTAAGGGAAGACTATCATTCGCAGATAAGAGTTTCAATTTTATGTTCAGCTTACAGCTATTCCTACTTTTACGTGGGAAGGAGGTAAAGTTTACAGCTTTAAGAGAGATTAGGAGGGTTTTGAAGAAGGGTAGGATTCTAGCTATAAGGGATATAGTGGAACTATATTTCTTTCCTAAAGGGTATGGGTTAGGCCAGTTGTGGATAGGTAATATAAAGAGGGCTTTAGCTAGTAGGGATATAAACGAGGAAAAGTTTCCAGAGGAGGTATACTGGGGTTATATAGGGCTGTTAGGTTTAACGCGAAGGGTATTAGGGCTGGAGCTAGGATAACGGTGTATTCAGGCAAGGAAATAAGGAGGTGGTTTACAGATAGGTATTATGTGAGATTAAGTAAGGGAAATAAGTACAGAGAGAGTTAAGCCGAAGTTAGGATTTTAGTAGAGGATATAAAGGATACTAAGATATTGTTAAGGGTTTAGGCTGTGGATTAGGATATTTAGTATATTTCTGTAATGTGTAAGGGGGCTGTAAGTACGCCTAATCGAGGTGGTTACAATAGGGGCAGCGAATAAGAACTAGCGAAGGTGTAAGACTTTAACCTGGCTAGAGCTGAAGAGATATGTAAAGGCTGTAGTTTAAGATTATAGATTGTTAGTAATTAAGGGTTAGAATGTTAGGAAGATAACTTACTTAAATTAAAGCTTTATTTATACGTTGTATTTTCCCTAAGTATTGTCCAAGATATCCCATAGGTTGGGATTGTTAAATAAAGCAATCCGCTTAGAGAGTGTCTCGGCTTAAGGGTGAGATTTACCTACTTTTGTAAATAAAGAAGACGGGGAATAGAGACTTAACGGGGGACGTAAACTGGGTTTTATGTAACTTTTTTTGTTAGGGGGG
>Ga0247760_1002717_pt1 | contig 12805 bp, 16 predicted proteins | sample UWRJL171409R4_FD_179936 | JGI IMG/M metagenome (GOLD analysis project Ga0247760, IMG submission 179936) | Plant litter microbial communities from Arlington Agricultural Research Station in Wisconsin, United States - UWRJ-L171-409R-4 | ecosystem: Environmental > Terrestrial > Plant litter >...
CACGGTAGCCGCGAATGTCGAATACTGGCAGCCTTCAAAGACAGACTTGAGTGTCGGCGCTTTTTCATCTCTTCCACTGTTGAATGCATCCTCGGAGCATGGCAGACGGGTGGTGACCTATAAATAATCAATGGCGATTCCCCCTTGAATGAGAGCCATATGGGTAATACGAACCTGGCTCAAATCAACGAGAGTCGGCCACCCAGTCGAAATGCTGGCGTGAGCATCCATGCAGAAGGCGCCCCAGAAGACTCTCCTCCGTTCCTCCAATTCCACCAGGTCCTTGGGCGGGTCTATCGTTGGTGCTATCGGGTTATCCTCTTTGCACGGGTCGTCGAGTCGATGAAATCCCATCATCTCCACGAGTCTCACACATCTTGCGGAGGACATGGAAGCTTTGGTGAAGTGCATGCAGCGAGCCTCGTTTGTGCCAATGAGAGCCCATGCCTGGGCATGGGCCAGGGTGACAAAATGCTCGCCATAGCCCTGCTCGAAAGTCAGAACACTTCACGGTACACCCGGGTCTGAACGGACCTTGAGCTCGTCGTTCTCCAGATACTGACGGGCACGACGATAGAAGATGTCGTAGTACCGGCTGTACTTCTCATGGCCATTTGCTGCCATTGCCCACATTGCGTACTGGAGACACATGGGCGGCCGCATATGTGGTGCTGTGGCATAGAATGCTTGCGCATAACGGTTTCGGTTGACGAGGGGGATGAAGCTCTGCTGTGCCTCAAAGAAGATGTTATGCAAATCTTCAATCATCTTAAAGGGCGGCAGGCTCTCAAACCGTCCGAGCCCGAACAGCTCGCTGCCAGTTTGGCCAAAGCCCGACCCGTCGGAGCCGCGACTTGAGAAATTCAAGGGGTTGTCTTGCCTCTGCGATGAGAACGCTGGAGGTGGGTTCGAGTCCTGTGGATTATTGGTGAAGCCATTGGTAAAAAACAAATCGTTAAGCTCTGGGTCTTGTTCTGTGACGGGACTTGTGGTAGAAGGCGGGTCCCCAGCTCTCTCAGGGCCATCGCCAAAGGCATCAGCCCCCGCCGGCTTCCCGGCGTTTTTGAGAAAACCTTCGACCTGGGCTGTGGGATTCAAGTGTTAAGTGACTTGAGTTTAGCAGGGATATGGGTCGGGGGGGGGGCTTACCGAGTCTTTCTTCGAGCTCCTTGACATTTCTTCGCTTAAATGCTGGTTTCCTCCGAGACTCGGGGTACACACATTCACCGTCGACCTTCGCGCAGCGAGTGCAGATGGGCTTGTGTCTGTCGCCTATGTGTGGCAAGTCAGCAGGTGAAACGGGGATAAGTCGGCTTACACCGGCTCGGGCGCCGGCAGACGGACAGCGGTCCTGTCAGCGAGACGGAAGCGGGGTGGAGGTATCCTCACATTTGAGCTTCCGGCTCCGGCAGCTAGTGCAGGCCAGCGGTTCGGTAGCTGCCGAGTCGGGAGCCCCTGACTCGGTGGGGGGGTCTTCGGGCGATGTTGACATGTTGTCTGCTCGTGTTACTCCGACCGAACCCCGGCTCAGTGTGGCAAGGAGTGCAGAAAATGGAACAGAGACAGCCCCGGTCCAGCAAAATGTGCGAGCTCCGGGTCCCAGTATGGTATTTTACGTCCTCAGTCACCCATCACCGCCAAATTCATCAGGCATATGGGTCGAGCGTCTGATCCAGGTCGCCATGGTGCCGCGTGGATATCGAGATGCGGCAGGACAGGGGTGATGAGCTCGGGATTCCTAGGCGGACGGTCTTTGCTCCGACTACCGAGAAGGCTTAGTTAAGCAGATACCTATCGCAACAGCGAGACAGCGCGTGTTGCAAACCGCGATTGCAGGTTGGAAATTGCTTAAAAATCTTCCAATTTTTACCTGGACCCGATGCAGTTGATTGAGTCCCCCGTCTAATGATGTACTGCTCTTGACAGGCGGCAGCGAAGGTTTCGCCACCTAGTCTGCGGGGTGCTTGCGATAGCGTCTTGTCGAGGCTTGCCAAGTCTTGCGCTATCAGACGGGATCACGAAAGTAGGGACGACCCAACAGACATGCGCTTTGGTTGGGTGACTCAACCGACTAGATTCATCCCTAAAACGGATCTTTGCATTATTACCCGCGACTGCTCCGGTCAGCATTGCTCTCTTTTCGTGACTCAACCGGGCAACGCTGACCTCTGTTGTGTCGGAGGAAGACGGAGTTACGAGTTGCCTTTCGCAGGGTTACGTCATGGGGGCCGCAGTGGCACACCCTCCCAGGCCACACTTCATTGTTGACCCCAGCTCTTTGAAGAGCCGCATTAAATTTTGACTGTCGTCTTCCTGCGCTAGTCAATTCTTCCCCAGCTCCAGATGTTCAAACCAACCTTGACTCCTTTCAATACAGGGAGCCCGGCGTGCCAGGTCTCCTGATACCCTTTCCCGGAGCCATCTGACCGGAAATTTTCCCAGTAAACAGCATTTCCGGGTATAGGCCTAAACTCCACAGAAGATGGCTTTCCGGTATTCTCGTCATTACTTGTTGTCTTTCCAGCGCCACCATCAAAATTTTGCTCTTCACATTCGATGAAGGCGCACCACCTGGTGTCGTTCCGGGGTCTCAACAACGGAAACTCGGTCCCGCCCCCGCTGAGCTCTCCATTGTCGTCGTCAACCCACACCATGAAGCTGCTGACGCGGCCCCAGCCGCCGCGATTTGAGCTCCAGTCAAAGTGATGATCGTAATGGCCTTTTAGCCCGTAACGCTGAACCCGGAGGCGCTCGAGCCAAACTTCATCCCGCCAACCTTGCAGGGCACGTGCCCGGTCCTCGATGCATCGAACAGTATCGGTTCGGGGAATGACAGCCACTTGTGAATCTCGCACCGTAGCATCACGGTGTGTCGAGGCGCCACCATCATCAGTTATGGTAGATGGCTTGAAGAGGGGGTTGCTAGAATGCTGGGATCAGCTCAAGCCCAGCATAACGGTGGGTCCACAGGGTACAAGCAACCAACCTGATATCAAGCAGATGCTGCCGCTCTTCCGGGGTCAAAAGGTTCTCGATATACAGAACTAGAGGATCGCGGGAGAAGATATGCACTGAGTATCGGGAATCTCGGGAGCAGTTGCTGCTTCCATTTCGGCTTTCCAACGCAAGGAGTTCCTCATTGAGGTGTGGCCGGGGTGTCCGTAAGACTTGGTGTGTCTCAGGCGCTAGCCCCAACAGCTGGACGACGGGGTTGTAGAGGAACAACACCATCGCCAAGAAGCCTACAATATATGACAGCATTTCGACTGTGAGAGGCGTTGAATACTGCTCATTCTGTTTTGATAGCAACTAAAGTGAAATTCGTAGCTGACGTTGAGAACTGGATAGGGCGTCATCATCCGAGCGTTGACAGGGGTGCCTCTTTCGCCAAGTCCACTTTTAGCTCATGCAAGTCGATTGGAAGCTACCTGATAAGAAGGGGCAAAGGACTCGCCATTTGACCCAGAGAGGTTTCCAAGATACGATGAGCCACGCAATGTAATAAGCCAGACCCCACTATCAATACTTTCCTGGGTTGCCAAGGCGAGCCTTCGTAGCGGAACACTTTATGAAGGGTACTGCAATTATAACTCAACTCGTTCTAGTGTCCCCATGTTTGAACTTCTGTTAACATCCATTACTAGTAATGGTTCAAATTCTGATTCTCGTACACCGATGTGCGCATTAGCAGTTGGTGGACAAGGTACATGCACCTGATTCAACTGCAACCGCCCAGACCCCCACCACCATCCCACGTGCTCAGCCAACAGCTGCGGTGATCTTCATATTATTACGCTTGAATGGCCGAACCAGCTCTACAGAGGCACTGGAGTTGCTGTATATTCTTCATCACTAGAAACAAGGCCCGCTGGCCAAATGGTAAGGCGTTGCTTTTCGGCAGCAAAGATTGCGCGTTCGAGCCGCGCGTGGGTCGTCAATATTGTCATCTTGTGGAGACTTCTTCAAGAATCTCATATTTTTGCTTCTTTCTCCTGCTGGAGGGCATTTCTTTGTAAGAGATTGTTTGAGTTTTGTGGGAGGTTCCAGTTTGTGACCGTCTAGGTAATAGAAAACATTCGAGATTGCCTGAATTGCCAAATATTTCCTGTATTGCAAGGCAAAATCTAATATAGCCTCAGCATTGGAGACTGAAGATGAGAATGGGTACACGTTACACCAGCAAAGGCCAAGGTTTCCTATAACCCATGTCGAATAAGGGGCGAGGGGCGATGTAGCTGAATTGGAAATGAGTGTGGTTTCGTTGCCTCCCTTGGAACTAGTAGGCCCGTAGGAGGCATGTAGTGTGCACCCAAGTTGATGCTTCTTACACCTACACATACTCAGATCAGTATGAAGCAGAATGGCGCGGTTGTCGAAAGAGGAGGGAGTCGAGACACTCATTTTGGCGACATCCTCCGCCGCTCATTGTCCCCTCTCGCCGAAGGCAGAGCCTGTTCGCAAATAACCAGCAAGAGTGTGTTCAAGGTAAAGATTCAGGGCAAAATGGAAATCTTTAAATGGAGGTTTGGTAGACAGATTGACACACTCAAGCTGGGGTTCCGTTCCGGGGGGAGGGTGCATCCAAAGAGGATCACGGGGTACAGTTCAGTCCTCCCGGAAATTCCATGTCTGCTTTCCGTGGAAGGTTCGTTGGGCTTTCTTGGTTGCCCGTTTTACCAAGAGCTCCTGGTAATGACGTGCATTTCCCGAGTCCACAGCACAGCACCGCGCCTACTGTGTGTGTACCCAGGTACCTATTCTCCAACAGAGGCTCCCGTCATTCCTGTCATGCCGACCACAAGCGACCCGGAAGTGCGAGATCTGGTACCAGAAACCTCGTCCCCAGATTTGGGTCAAATTTGACATATGTCAGGGTACACAGGGCATATGACCACGAATTCCGGCATTCACTCCCCGGGGCGATCATTACTGTCACTTTCCGCTCTCGACTTCGGCGATGCGGCGATTTGACGGGGCTCGGAGATCAGGGCCCGCGCCGCTTCGGGAATGGCTCTCGGCACGGCGGGATGTGCTTCCCAGGAACCTGGGCACAACCCCTCCTCCACATGCACTGTACCTGCATCTTAACGGCCGATCCAACGGCGCAATGCAGCGTCGCGGGCGGCGAAACTCGATGCGTAGTGTGGGGAGGTTTCTCCGGGGTCCTCTTCCATGCATTCCCAGTACTCAACGCGCAATCGCCGTCCTCCTCTGTTAGCCCCTTTATGTAAGATCCCCTAGTGGGACGTCCTGGAATCCCCCCGGATGGAGCCCTGTGGTTACATCTATCCGCGATTGCGGACGAGATTACCGCTGTTGCCACCCCAGCATCCTACCGGCTCGCCAGTGCCTCCTCTCCACGGAACGGTGGCCAGCGGCCAGTGGCGAGCGTGGGAGCTCCCGAGTGACGCATTTCCAGCGGGCCGAGAACGACCTGCTAAATGTCTTATTTAACGATGGGAAGATGCCCCCGGAGTTCGACTATTCGTGGTCAAGCCTCTCTCTCTCTCTCTCTCTCTCTCTCTCTCTCTCTCTCTCTCTCTCTCTCTTCGTAGTAGCCCAACAAAGTCCGGACACAGATCCTCTCTGCCGTTCATCATGAGGTCCATCTCTCGCATCCTAGGTGCCCTTTCAGTGGGAGCAGCCTGTAAGCAAGAATCCACCGTGAAGCGTGATACAAACTTGAGGCTAATAGCAGAATTGTAGATTTGCCTTCGGTGTTGGCTCAAGGACCGCAGCCGACCACTTTTACTGATGTCGAGACCGGTATTGTGTTTAACAGCTGGAGAATCGCCAGCGAGAGCTCTCAGACAAAGGGTGGCTTCAACTTTGGTGTCGCCCTCCCCTCCAATGGTCTTTCCGTGGACGCTGATGAGTTCATCGGGTATCTGGTTGGTCCTCTCCGGGTTCTCTTTGTGAACGTCTACTAACAGATAGTCAGCAATGCTCTTCCAAGGATGCAATGAACACGGGATGGTGCGGCGTCTCCCTGGGAGGCCCAATGACCAACTCGCTCCTCCTGACCGCGTGGCCGAACGGTGACGACATCCATACGACCTTGCGCATCGCCAGTGGATATACCATGCCTGCTCTCTACACCGGAAGTGCCAAGGTGACCCAAATCTCGTCGAGAATCAACGCCACTCACTATACCCTTGTGTTCAGATGCCAAAACTGCCTCAAGTGGGATCATAATGGTCAGACTGGCGGTGCTGCTACTAGCAGCGGCGCCCTCGTTCTCGGGTGGGTTCAGGCATTTCCTTCGCCCGGTAACCCGACCTGCCCAGACCAGGTTACGCTCGGCCAGCATGACAACGGCATGGGAATATTCGGCGCAGTGCTCGATGCGAAGGCGGCTAACCCATCCTACACGGCCTGGGCTGCTAAGGCAACCAAGACTGTCACCCCAACCTGTGCGGGTGCAGTCGAAACGGATGTTATCTCGGTCCCGGTCCCCAAAGGCACAACCTTCGATTACATCGTGATTGGCGGCGGTGCTGGGGGCATTCCGCTAGTTGACAAGCTGAGCGAGGCCGGAAAGAGCGTGCTGCTCATTGAGAAAGGCCCCGCATCAACCGGTCGCTGGGGCGGCAGCATGAAGCCTGACTGGCTGACTGGTATCAATCTCACGCGATTCGATGTCCCCGGTCTCTGTAACCAGATCTGGATGAACTCTACCGGCATTGCTTGCACAGACACTGATCAGATGGCTGGCTGTGTTCTTGGTGGCGGCACTGCTGTGAACGCAGGACTGTGGTTTAAGGTATGTCGTGGATTCATCGTAACATAAATCACGCCAAAGATTGCTGACCGAACAAATAGCCATACGCACTTGACTGGGACTACCTCTTCCCTGCGGGTTGGAAGTCCGCGGACGTAAAGGCAGCCATTAACCGAGTGTTCTCTCGCATTCCCGGCACGGATGCGCCTTCAGTTGACGGAAAGCGGTACCTTCAGGAGGGATTCAATGTCCTCTCCGGAGGACTGAAAAGCTCCGGATGGACTGAGGTCACAGCAAACAACTCTCCGGACAAGAAGAACAGAACTGTCGCCCACAGCCCCTTCATGTTCTCCGGTGGCGAGCGAGGGGGTCCTCTGGCAACCTACCTCGCCAGCGCCAGCAATCGCGGCAACTTCAAGATGTGGTTGAACACAGCGGTTAAGCGTGTCATCCGTGAGGGAGGCCATATCACCGGTGTCGAAGTCGAAGCCTTCAGAGACGGTGGCTACAAGGGCATTATCAATGTCACGAGCATATCAGGCCGTGTTGTGCTGTCAGCTGGAACCTTCGGTAGTGCCAAGCTTCTTCTGAGGAGCGGTATTGGTCCGAAGGATCAGCTGGACATTGTCAAGGCCTCGACTGACGGTCCTACTATGGTCGCCGCGGATTCTTGGATCAACCTCCCTGTTGGTTACAACTTGGATGATCATGTCAACGTAAGCCCTGATCTGGAGTGTCATCTCTCGAGGGATCCTGCTAACCTCTCATTCACAGACCGATACTGTCGTCTCGCACCCGGATGTTAAGTTTTACGACTTTTACGAGGCATGGAACACCCCTAATTCCACGGACGCCAGCAACTATTTGAGTAGGTTCATCACTATCTTGTCGTCTTGGTTGCCAATAGCTCACTGATAATTTGTAGATCGCCGCTCGGGAATTCTCGCTCAAGCTGCCCCCAATATTGGCCCTATGTAAGTGATATCCTTGCTCATGCGTCAAAGTTATATTGCTAACATGAAAAAGGTTCTGGGAGGAGATTAAGGGATCCGATAGTATCGTCCGCCAACTCCAATGGACCGCCAGAGTGGAGGGAAGCCTGGACACGCCCAACGGATGTGTGTACCCTATTACTCCCAGAGTTTAAGACTGTGAGATTAACTGATTTTCTTCAGTTTCGATGACTATGAGTCAGTATCTCGGCCGTGGTGCTACTTCGAGGGGAAGAATGACCATTACTCCCAGCCTCGGAACTATCGTCTCAGACGCGCCGTATCTGAAGGATGTCAACGACAAGGCCGCTGTCATCCAGGGCATCGTGAATGTACAGAACGCCTTGAAGAATGTTAAGGGTCTGACCTGGCAGCACCCTAATCCCAGCACGAGCGCCGCCGACTATGTCAATAACGTATGTTCTTCTCCTAACCTCTGCCACATTCAAGCCACTAACCCTAGCAGATGGTCGTCTCTTACTCGAACCGCCGGGCCAACCACTGGATGGGAACCAACAAGATTGGCCGCGACGATGGCCGTCTGGGCGGCTCTGCGGTCGTCGACACTGACACAAGAGTCTATGGCACTGACAACCTCTTTGTCGTCGATGCCTCTATCTTCCCGGGAACTCCGACGACGAACCCGTCCAGCTACATCGTCACAGCGGCTGAGCACGCCTCGCAGAAGATCCTTGCTCTGCCAGCGAACAAGGCGGTCATTAGGTACGGACAATGCGGAGGTATTCAGTGGACTCAGTCATTCGTCTGCGCAGCACCGTTCAAGTGCACTTACCAGAACGACTACTACTCTCAGTGCCTCTGAGAGGGATTATTGAGCTGGTGGGTTTTATTTCTCTGAACATAGTTTATCTTGTACATACTTCCCATAACCGTACATACTTGCCAAATATTTTTCTATACCCGACCCTGACCGTCCAGTTGTCTGAGTCGTGACCATATGAGCGAGCGCAGGACATCCACTACCAATCAAGGGGCGTGGTGGCAGAGTGGTCTAATGCGATAGACTAGAAATCTATTTCCTTCGGGAGCGTCTGTTCAAATCAGGCCCACGTCGAAACAACATTTCATGTCCACATTCTATTGGAATGTGGCGTTTTTTTTTTCGCTTGTGGGGGCAAGTGTAAGTTCCCCCTGGGGGTATGTTTAGGTATGGATCGAGAGAATAGCTATCCGCAAATATTTCTAAGCAACCGTAGTAGAACTTTCTCAACGTGATGTAATCTGTCCAGAAGAAACATTGCCCTCAACTTTCCTTTCAGTCATGCTTTTGTCGTACATACCTGTTCAGGGGTTGGCTCAGGGGCTCACCGCAACCCTAACCCTTGTTTTGTTTTCGTGTGGCTTGAGCTTCGGTGCCTGCGTCGCTGGCACTTCGAGGTCGCTGCTCACATTCACCACCTTCTTGCACACCCCAAATCATCATGCGCGAGCGAATCACTTATATCCAGAAGCGGGGGCACTCCCTGGAGCCTTCGTCGCTCAAAGTTTCAAGCACCGAAATCAGCGGGCCGGATGTGCAGGCGGTGCGTGAGGAGCGGCTGACGTTCGCGCTGGACGAGCTCTCCAGTGAGCTCCGCACCTTGCTGAAAGGGTCCCACGAGCTGCACATTCGATGGGTGAGCCCCGTCGCCTACAACACCGTCAGCCCGCTTCTTGCCAGACTACCACCGGGATTTCACCTCTTTTTTACGCCTGGAACGGGGAAGGAGGCCACTACATCGGATAGTTTGTGTTTGAAGCTGGGGGAGATTTTTGGGAGTGTTGCCTGCACGACGCCTACTGTTGGTTACCTTTCCCGTTCGAGATCGAACGGCTTGAGAATCGAGCGCCTGTAGCTGACACATAAACAGGAGTCTTTCACCGCTTTACCGTCAGATCGTTTCTCTCACGCGGCTGCTTTTCAATACTTCCAGCCGCTGGAGAATTTGACTAACTTCATCACCTACGCCAAGGCGCAACTATGCGGGACAGGGGATTCCGTCTGCATCGCGAGGCTGGATGCGCTGGCTGACGCGAGCGCCCTTGATGTTTCGTACGACACCATCTCCCATGCTCTTAAAGTCACTGCACTATGGCCCTACCAACACCAGGCAATTCAGGCCTCATCCCGACCGCATGTGCGGACAGAAGTCGGTGTTCTATCGGAGGAGAAGACTCCCACGATGGAGGCTCACGAGCTCGGCGTTTCTGGTCTCCTCACCGTGCTCGGCCAGGATTCGAAGCCGTCGGCGACCATGTTTTCATTTCCGTCCCGGCATCGGGATGCCGACTATGGCTTCTCGGCCAAGTTCGTGCAGACCGGGCTCCATCCTACGCTCCAGCTCCAACTTGCATCGAACAAGCCGCCCGTCGAGGGTGCACAATGCGCGCCGCACGCATACTTTACGTTCCCGAGGACTATCTTTGCCGACAGACACCAGCTGTCCGACGACTTGTTTTTGGCCTCTAAGAATCTGACGGCGTTGCGATATATCTCGCAGCCCGTCGACCTGGAGGCACCGGAGTACGTCATGAAGTCCTGGGGCTCGGCTGCGTTGCTGCAGCTCGAGCCTCCGACAAGCGAGAAAGCTGAACCGTGGACGGCTGAAGTCCCTCTACATCTTCGCTACCTTTCCCCCGCCCGCGGAGGGTATAAGGATGTAGAGATTCCGTACCCTGCGTTATTCTGGGCCTGCAACTCTGAGGAAGGCACAAAATTTCCGACCAACCCATTTGAGAGGGCTAATCTAGGCTATGACGGCCTTTTTGGCCCTCGTACCGTGTTCTGGCATGTTGAGCCTCGTCCTGAGATGACGGAAAGGCTTACGAGCTCCATTAGGGTGCCCGTTCTGGATCTGGACAAGGCGGGCTGGGTTAACGTCGGGACGGCCGCGGTGGTACTCGCCGGTTTTGCCTGGGTTTCGTGGAAGCTGCTGTCGGTGTATCTGAAGTCGGGCTACGGAAGCGAGCCGCGTCGGACATCGGAGACGAGCGACAAGAAACGGCAGTGAGATGTTCACGGGGGCCTTGCTGGATGTGCGCCGTAATGTCGCCTATGGTGAAGGGAGGGGATTCACCTAATAATGCGTCCACGTTTACTGCCCAGGCGGCGACACCGGTCTCCACTCCGTGATGTGGCCAGCGCGGCCGGTTAGAAGCGGTGGATCTTGTGGCTCGCGGGGGTCCCGTCAGCGTGCCGCGGACGCCAAAGACCCCCGGAACTCGGCGTTTAGGAATTGTGTCGGGCAATTGGCTGTGGCAACTATCAACTATCTCAGGGGTAAAACTCTACCCGTCATCCTCACAGATCCACTAGGTATGCTGGGACCGTGGGGCATCCCACCGAATGCCGTATGCCAAGCCACATGGATTATGACAACATAGCGCCCAAACTAGAACTCCCTGCAGCATTCCCTCAACAGCCACGCGGTGGGAGAATGACGCTATGAATTCCAGGAACCGGGATGACGAAGAACGTGCTGTTGCAATTGCACCCGATTTGGTAAGAAAATTTGAAGATCTTGGCTACATCCCGCGTTTTTCTGCATGGGAAAGCCCTTGAATGTGACCGCAAGGAGGGCCAAAGCTGCCAAAATCCGGGAATATGGCTCAGGATGCGGAGAGCAGTCCACGAGATCCCAAGTTTCGGGCAAAGTTTGTTCTATTTAGTAAGTTGTGCGGGTGGACCTTTGATGTACTTTAATTCTATTGAAATAAATTCTACTTTTTCAGTAAGACTTTGTTGGGGTTTCTTATATTATTCCACATATTTCCGTTCCAATTTTGACGCCTGTTCTGCAGCAAACTGCATATCTCGGATCGACTGTATCTCGTCAACAAGGCGGAGAATAAACAACAAGAAAATGCCGAATAAACCAATCTTCGTTGCTACCCATCCGAGGGCCTGCTCTACTGCCTTTGAAAGGGTATGTTTACAAACCTCCCCCATTCGCCTTTGTGTCTCTCGCGATGCGGATGGTCTGAGATAGGAGCTGACTCTTTCTTTCACCAGGTGTTCATGACACGCCCAGATCTCAATTGCATCCATGAGCCATTTGGGGATGCCTTTTATTTTGGGCCAGAGCGTCTCAGCGCGAGATACGCAGATGACGAGCAGGCGAGGGAAAAGAGCGGGTTTTCAGATGTTACCTTCGGGACAGTTGTCAATCAGCTAAAGGAGGAGATGGCAAAGGTTTGTTTGTCTTGTTGCTTTCTGGTTTTCATCATTCCAATATGCTTTGCTCTAAGAGGTGGTTATGTGCTTGGGGTTGATGGCGGATGGCGTGCGTCAACTGGAAGATGGGGTCGTGACACAAGCGTGTCGCGAGCTCCTGATTTAGGGGGTCATTGTTTACATTGCGAGCTTCACCACCAGAATTGGCCATTGGATTTCAGAAGGCATTCGATTTTCGAGGGTACAAAACTAACAAAACCCCAGGGAAAACGTGTCTTTATCAAAGACATCATCCACTACCTCTTTCCACCGAACAGCGCCCCAGCAGAAATCGCCCCCTCGCTCCGGGACGAGGACAACGACTCACATTCAGCAAATGGAGCAAACGGCGCAAACGGAGCAACACCAAAGAACCCAACCGTCATCCCCAAGTCCATCCTCCGCCAGTTCCACTTCACCTTCCTCATCCGCCACCCGCGCCGCGCCATCCCCTCCTATTACCGCTGCACCGTCCCGCCCCTGGACGCCGTCACAGGCTTCTACAACTTCCTCCCCTCCGAAGCAGGCTATGACGAAGTCCGTCGCACATTCGACTACCTCCGCTCCGCCAGACTCATTGGTCCTCGGCTCGCCGGCGACCCGAGCCCTCTTTCCCCAGATGAAGTGAGCATCACAGTCGTGGACGCAGACGACCTGCTCAACCGCCCGGCGGAGGTTATCCGCGCGTATTGTCGCGAGGTGGGTCTCGATTTCTCAGAGGAGATGCTGAAATGGGAGGATGAGGAGAGCCAGCAACGAGCGAAGGAGGCGTTTGAAAAGTGGAACGGCTTTCATGATGATGCGATTGGGAGTACGTCGCTGAAGCCGAGAGCGCATGCCATGGTATGTTAACCGCCCCCCCCCCCCCCCGGGGGTTTC
>Ga0247760_1002718_pt1 | contig 12803 bp, 10 predicted proteins | sample UWRJL171409R4_FD_179936 | JGI IMG/M metagenome (GOLD analysis project Ga0247760, IMG submission 179936) | Plant litter microbial communities from Arlington Agricultural Research Station in Wisconsin, United States - UWRJ-L171-409R-4 | ecosystem: Environmental > Terrestrial > Plant litter >...
AAAAATCCTAACCAAAAAAAAAAAAAAAAAAGTACATGGGTGGCGCTCAAATGGCTCTCCGTTTCCGTGGTTACCTCTCCCGCACTTATGCGGGCAAAATGGCGCCCATGGTGCGTCTGCTTGGCCTCTCCAACGGTCTGGCAATCCACCTGCGCGTCCAATTTGGCACTTTGAGTCACATCATCACGCCTCTCTTTATGGCTTCGGCCATGCCCCTTGTCTTTTGGACCTCGCATGCCGAAATGGTTCTCCTCCTCCGTCTCAATGCCGCCGTGGCCATCGCCGGCTGGATTCACGACTGCCATGTTGCCATCCTCGCCGGCTACCGCAACGTCATGATGGACGCGTGCATGTCCAAGTACCTCTCCCCTTATTTTTCCATCGCCTGGTTCCGCTCTTTCATCCTCCCTGCCTCTTTGGGGGGGAAAGTCACGGGTTTCACCGCCACGGGAAGTATCTCCAATAACCTACATGAACGCAGCGCTTCCCGTCGAGCCCCCTTGGCGGCGCGCATTCGCCATGCCCTGGTTGACGGGGGAATGTGGATGCATGTCTTGATAATCGCATCGTTGATGGGTGCCGCCCTTTTTCGATGTTATCAAATCTTCTCCCCGGCTTGGCGACAACAACACGAAGGGGACAACATGAAACCCGTCATAACACAAGCCATGTGGATCGAGCTATTACAAACCGTGGCCTGGCCATCAAAACCGCTTTTCCCCACCATCCTCGCCTGTCTCACCCCGCTGCACTATGCTCTATTCCCACCCGATGTCCCGGACCGAAATAAGCTCATGGGCAAGCCGGGGAAGAACGGAGCAAGGTATCCAAGACCGGAGACGAGGAAAGATCGAACTATCAAGGGGCTGAGATTTGAGTATGCTCAGTTACAGAATCTGATTGTGCTTTATGCGGCGGTGCTGTTTATTTGGAGTTGGCGAATCTGAGTCATGCCATCTCTAGGTAGATTATCTTATGTACATACAAACTGCTGGAGGTTATGTTTGGGTGGTGTGGACTGATCCCGGGTCGGAAGCTGGTTGGGACTTCCTGTTATTTTTGTCTTCTGTCATTTTTTTAAGCGCGGCATTTTCCTGGTGTTTACATGTAGTTCAATTGTATATAGAATGAACTCTGTCTTTTAAATGTCGCGGAATTGTGTAGTGATCGAGACCGACTCCGCTGGGATCTCTGGACATTGATTGCTAGAAATACTTGAAAGTCCAAGTTACCATTCGAGTCCTTAGTCAGCTTTGACCCGGGTAGTTACCCCCCATATCCGTAAAGCTCCAGGCAAAGCACGCTGGCAAAGATTGGCTCACCCAAGTCAGCAGAAGGGTGATGAGAGTAGGTAAAAGTACCTCTTTTGTTATCCAGAACCAGCCTGGTGAAGAAAAATTAAAGGGAAAAGGAGTCTTGGGAAGGTTAGAAACTAACGCTTTCCCCCCAAGAATCCGCACAAATCTTTGCTGAACGTAAATTACATGCATGGGTCGCAAAAACAAAAAGAAAAGAAAAACTTTTCTCGCTGGTTTTCCTTAACCCCCTTTTACCGTGTCACCAAAGTCGGCCCAACACTCTGGGAAGTGGGTGTCATCTTATAAAGCCCCGCGGTGGACTCGAATTTCCCGGCTCTTTGATTGAACAAGGCAGGAGGATGAGGTGGGTTCGGGGTTAGTTCACGGTATTACACCCCCAGCCCGAGGTCTTTACCAGGGCTGGATTTACAGTTGGAATCTTTATCTATTGTTTGCTTGTCGTTTGCAGTGCAACTGATTGTGCAGTTGGTTGGACCTAACGGCACTCAATTCCGAACTTTAATATTCTGGCCAACCTGAAGTCCAAGTTTAATACTCCGACGCCGGCTGCCACGCATGGAGCCAACCTTATTCCCAGGTATGGTGTGGTCTAAGGTAGGGAGGGATTTACCGGCAAGGTATTGCGGACTGAGCTGGTGATTGAGTTCAGTATATGAAGTACAATTGTGACCACATCAGAGATCTGCAATTCTCCCAATGCAGACAACTCATTTTCTTCAAGTTGTCGTGCGTCCAACCCGACTATTCTCCGGCATGTTGCAATTTTCCTATCATCACGAGGAGGGGATCCGCTGGACGCGCGTTGCGCCGAGCTTTCAATTCCAGTCTCATCAAGCGGCGCCACCCAAAATCCCAAAATGTGACTGGGTCGGCTGCATTTGGCCACCAGACGGCAGAATGCTAGCTCTACATGTATCTGGGCAAACACACAGAAAATAAAGTTTAAGAGTTTTCAATTTAAGCGGGAATTTTCGCTACTCCACATTTCCGTATTTGCCGCGCCTGCCCAGCCTGCTGGTACCCGCTGACGGCTTCTCTACAGATTCGATAGCCTACGATGATGCAGTCGATTGGCCTGGGAAACTTATTCGCAAATCCTTGCGGCCATAATTGTCAATTGCCGTGCGGATCGGTTGAGAGTGCCGAGCCAGTAGCTAATAGTCATGCCAATTGTCAATTGTGGGCGAAAAAGGGGGCCTGTATATATGAATGACGACGAAAGAAAACAGGGCCGCACTATTTATGAAGCAACGTGGCCGGAATCCGAGACCTGCGTTCACAAGCGTCGGATTCGTTGTTCCATCATTCGACTCTGATCATGCCCTTCACTTGGAGTGCTATCGTGTTGCCCTACCTCTTGGTTGGGGTTGGGGCGGTTGACCCAGTCGCCAATGCTGCTGCTATTGCGGGGACATATGCGGCCAATGTCAAAGTGTATGTCCGATCACTATAATCACTAATAATCTCCTTCGGTGGAGTATATCACTGACCTAGGGTATGTTTACAGCGTCCGCAATCCCGCGTACAAGCTCGATGTGGTAGACGAAGTCGAACTGGCAACCCGGGCCAAGGTTGAAGCATATCTGGCCAAGAAGGTCGCCGCGGGTACCAACTACAACTGCACTCTGGAAAACGCAGCTGTGCGTCGAGAATGGGCGGACCTCAGCGAGGCCGAACGGGAGGAATACGTGGCAGCCGTGACGTGCCTCACCAAACTCCCCCCCAAGGCACCCAAGGAGCGATTTCCCGGTGCGCTGAGCCGATACGATGATTTTGTGGCCTACCACATGACGCACGCGGCCGAGTTGCACGATAACTACCACCTCTTTCCGGCGCACAAGCATTTTCTCTGGGCATTTGAGCAGGCGCTTCGCAATGAGTGCGGGTACAAGGGCTACCAGCCGTACATGAACTACGACAGAATCGCCAAGGATCTCGTCGTCGACGCAACGGGAGCGACGTCTCCGCACTTTAGCGGAAATTCGTCGAGCATCGGCGGTCACGGCGAGCCGGATCCAAACTATAAGGGCGTGGGCGTGGGAGGACGCATCTCCATCCCGTCGGGTGGAGGTGGAGGCTGTCTTAAATCCGGACCCTTTTCCGAGTATGTGAATTTCTTCGTCTCTTTCGGTCTGTAGTGTCCGGTCGGAAGGAGAAATGACTGACGGCAATGAATTTTTTAGCATGGTGATCAGCCTTGGACCGACAGCGATGGCCTCGTACCGAGGCATCCAAAAGAATCCCCGGTCGGATGGAACCGGCGAAAATAAGCGCTGTCTACGACGTGACGTCAACAAGAGTGCCGCGCTGGGAGCCACGGCCGATCGTGCTTACAAGCTGCTGACCGAGAGCGACAATATCGACAAATTCTACAACACGCTGTTGGGGATGCCGCCGCCTAAAAACGATCCCTATCCCTGGGGTGTATGTTAAAACCGCCCGATCGAGGTTTCGCTGTGAGATATTTGATGGCAATGCTGATAATTTTTGTAGATCCATACCGCCGGCCACTACATCAACGCCGTCGATCCTGGTGGTGATGCCGCGACCTCGCCTGGTGACCCGGTCTTCCACTTCCACCATGCGGCGCTTGATCGACTTTGGTGGATCTGGCAGATGCAGGATCCCGAGAAGCGGTTAAATGCGGTCCCCATGTACGGTGTCGTTGTGCCCATGGACCATGGTAGTCATGGGGGAAAGATCAAGGTTAAAGCGCGTCAGCGCGTCACCGACCCTAACAAGATGCTGATTGACATGGAGTGGCTTTCTCCCGTCACGTCACCCCTGATTGAGGCGCACGAGCAGCTGGGAGGGAACAAGGGACAGTACTGCTATGTTTATATTTGATTTGTAAGGAATCCGATCTCCGGGGTAAGATTGCTGTATATAGCACAGCAAAACCAAATAGTCGCAGAGATACCTTGTTTCCCTACCTAAGATACCTATCCAGCAGGCCCTAGGTACCTACCGTACTATTCCGGTCTGTTATGGGCATATTAAAAGTTGAAGACTTAGGTACGTATCTGAGGTACACGTAGTTATCATTCATGTTCGTTTTAAACTTTCAATCGAATCCAGACTACTCCCAGCTACTTGCCTACATGTACATGCCATCCTCCCTTTCTCCAGTCAAACAAAAGAAAGCTAATCAAAAGTTGGAAATACAGAAACAATATTTACAAGAAAAAGGGACATAAAATCCGTACATCATAACCAGACCCCAGTGCCCCTCATTGACCGTTTGGTGCCCTCAGCCAGCAACACAGTCTACCGCCGTTACGCCAACACTACATCCCCACTGCATGTCCCCGAATCCGACCATTCTGCCTGTCAACCCTTCCGTCACTGCCATGCCGACAAACCCACTTGGCACAGCCTGTCCGCTTCCTGTCTCAACCATGGAAACTACAGGACTTGTAATAGCGGGCTGCGTGTCGGGAGGTTGTTGCTGGCTCTGCGCCGCCAAGATGGCTTTTCCATTTAACTCCATGTACTTTTTATACTCTACCGAGACGTTGCCATGAGCCAGCGTGTCGTAGGTGAGTCGAACGGGTTCCATATCCGTGGCGTGGTCGGCGTAATACCCCGCGGGAATATCCGGGTTGGCGTTAATCCGCGCAGTGCCGTTGGAAAACACGGTCAATGCTCCCTCGATAATGAACGGCGTTTCCGAGTCTGAGATGGTGGAGTTTCCTGAGATAGTAGAGTTGGCCGCCCTCCGAAGTCGTCGCTTCCAACCCCCGAGGTCGATCCGTTTTGGCGGCAAGCCCGCAAGGGGATGGGCCGGGTACACCCTGAGATTACTATTTTCCCTCGCATAACTCCCGAGCGTCGAAAGCATATAGCTATCCGCATTACGATGCGTATAAACCACGCCCGTATTACTCGCATGCGTCGCGAGAGCTTTGGCGAAATCCCCTCCGTAGGCTTTGCGTGTATCTTCATACCATTCCTCCTTCTCGGAATTATAAAAATCGAAAATCATAGGTACGTCGGTGACATCGCCGTATCCGTTTCCAGGGAGGGAAACTTCATGCAGATGCAGCATTTCGTGAAACCACACGGTGCCCTTGCATTTGTATCGGTCAATTGGCACTTCTGCGTTCGCCTGCACCATGGAGTGAATAAGGTCCGGTTCGTTATCGAAATAATGCCGGCAAAAAGTCATGGAACTTTCGGTGGGAAAGGCTGGGTGGCCTTGGTTTTTGTTGAGTGCGTAGGCCGCTGCCCCGCCGCAGTTGAGGTTGCACGCCACGTTGAGACGACTGTGTACGCGGCGGCTGTCGTCGTCGGGGGACCAGTTGCCCATGTTACGAAGAACTTGCTCCGCGCGGCTGCGATAGTGGGAAACAAACTTTTCCGGAGCCCCCCAGTAGTCCCGCGCAATCTGGTCGGCCCACATGTACTCGCCGTGTCGGAATTTGTTGAGGTTGTGCTTGACAAGTTCCCAGTATTGCAGCCAGCCGGAGTAGACTTTCATCTTGTCCCCCGGGGTGCAAGACTTGTCAAAGTTGAGTCCGTCGGAAAACTGGTCGGCTTCGGCGTACTCCCATTCCTGCCCGACGTCGGCATGGTACTGGATGTTGCTCCGGCGGGCGGACCAACGCGCGGCGAGGATCAAGGCCTTGTTGAGTTCGACTTCGGGGGCGGGGATTACCGCCCGGGCCGTGTGGGTGTTGGTGTCGTCGCCGCCGCGGTCGCCACAGTCGTTGAACCAGGTTGTGGCTTGGTTGGTCATGGCATCCACCACGGTCATGTCGGCGCGACTGTTGCCGTCCAGATCCGGGTACATGGTGCAACTTCCCTGCACCGCGCCCTGGAAGAGTTTACCCTTGTTCTCCCACGTAAAAGAACTGCCCGAGGCCGGGATCATGCCCTTGTTGTACCAGACCGTCGTGTCGCCGTTGAACTTGTCGACCCACAGCAGATCCGCCCGTCCGTCGCCGTTAACGTCGGCAAAGCGGAGGTTGGCGCGGTCTTTGCCCTCGGAGAACTTGAACTGGTTGTGCCACGTCAGGGTCCGGCCACCGTTGGTGTTGAGCCAGCCCGACGCTCTCCCGTTCTTCTCCAGACAAATCATGTCGGCCATGCCATTTCCATCAAGATCGGCAAAGCGGACTCCCAGGTCAAAAATGGCTTTGCCCCGCGGAGGACACCAGATATTGTCCTTCGGACCGACATTGGGACGGTACTCCCACGTGTTAAAGTTGTTGTTTTGCTTATACTTGTTGATCCAAACATCCACCACGGGACTCTCGGGGTGCACCCAGATGATGTCGCAGAGTCCATCACCATCCCAGTCGGCTAGGTGGAGATCACGTCGGTCCATCTGGCGGGTCGCTGTCATGTCCCACATGATGTAATTGTTTCCCCAGTACGGCGGCTGCGGAGGGAACGATCCGCCTCGGCTCTCGTAAATACGCATGTAGCCCGTCGAGTGGACCCACACGAGATCCTGCGCGCCGTTGGCATGGCCCTTCATGTTGCAGTGGCGAGTGCCATCAGCCTTGAGCTTGCTGCCGCCGCCTCCTTGGTTCTGCCAGACGCTAAAATCATACTGGTAGTACCCCGTGGGATCCTTGCCCTTGGGCTCGATGCGCACGTAGTCTCCTCGTGCGAGCATGCTAAATGCGGCCGGCGAGTCGTAGACATTGGCGAAATGGATCTGGTCCCGGATACCCGCAATGTTGAGACCCTGATGGGTAGGGTTCGACGAGGCTGCACGCCAGTTAGGAGTCAGTCCCTGACCTTCACGGCCGGTTTCACACCCGCGGTTGTTGACCCATGTGTGTGTCTTGCCGGTGCCGTCCATCCAGAGCCAGTCGTCGCGTCCATCGCCGTTGATGTCGTAGAAGCGGACCCCGTTGACATCACCCATGCCTTTTCCGGTAAAGACAGTACCCAGAGCTTGCCAGTACTCGGGCATATCACCGACGCCGCCATTGCGCCAGCACTTGATGTTTCCGCTGTCTTCGAGAACACAGTAATCGGCCCGGCCATCACCGTCGATATCGGCAATCCTCACGCGATCCTGGGGGTAGCCTTCGTTGCGTTTCCACAAGCCACCGGAAACCATGGGGAAAGGCGCCGGCATGGGCCAGTCCAGCGCGTGGTTGTGTGTCACGTATGTGTCACCGTTGGGTGAGATACAAAGCATGTCGTCGCGGCCGTCGCCATTCACATCGTGCCAGCGGACTCCGCTATAAACAAATATCAGCACAAGCACGTAAAGTATGTACCCCAGGATTGGGGAAGTGGATAGTATTAAACTCACCGCTTGATGCACCCATCGGGAACCCAAAACTCTTCGCCTTGCATATCCCAAGACCCCGGGCGATCTCGATCTGGGCGGTAAAAGTTGTGATAGCGCCCGCCCTTTTCCGGGTCGGTCTTACCCGTGACTTCAACAATGTAGTGGCGGTCGGTGAATGCCGAGAGACGGGCAAACATGAATGGGTTCGCATCCGATTGGCTGTAGATGGTAGCCCGAACGCCCCTCGGTGCGCTGTTGTGTGTGTATAGTCCATCGTCGAGACCGCTTCCGGCTTGCGTGGTGATGGGACCTCGAGATACTCCGTACACTTTGTCGCATGTGTTGGTCACCTCGCCGGCGTCGTCTTTGACAAAACTCGAGTCGGCAGGAGCGGAGAGAAATCCCGCCTCGTCTGCCTCGAGAATACCCTGGAACCAAACCGAGGCCATGCGTTCGAACCCTTCGTTGTTGGGGTGGATACCATCGGGAATCATGGATAAGGGAATACCCCAGTCAAATCCCGGTTTCTCAAAGTCGACGAGAATAACCTTTTGTCCGAGGACATAACGACGATGCATAGCGAGATGCTGATATTGAGCATTGACGGATCGCCAGTTGTTCATGATATCCCGGTTGGTAGAAGGGAGGATGGTCGACAAAAGGATGGTTACGCCCGGGATTTCTCGCTGCAGATCACTGATCAGGGCACCCATGCGGTCTCCAATCTGGGCGATGTTATTGTATTCTCTGGCGTCGTTGGTGCCGGCGTTGATGAGCACGACATTTGGCTTGTATTTGGTTGCTGTCATGCCTGCAGCGTGGACCTGGTTGACGTGGAATCCTGGAGTAGCTTCTACAGCCTGATGAACATGAAGTGTTAGCGAATAACTCGAGTATCGGACTGGACCTCAGGAAACAGGGAGAACTTACGTTATCCCGCATGTCGCCGTTATTCCCATTACCGACCATGTTGACCTTGTATCCAGACTGCCTCAACGTATCCCGGAGATACTTGCGGAATCTGTTTCACTCGTTAATACTTCGCGAACCCCTGAATTGGTATTCTCATTGTAAACTCACCCATTGTTGTGAGTAGATCCCATGCCCCAGACAATGCTGGCACCCAGAGGCAGAATGCGAAGGTAAAAATCAGGGGCAGCACGTTTCCGCACCGCCGGCGCATCGGCGACCAAAGGCTTACTGCCTGAACCTTGAGGGCCTGGGGTGTCGGTGGTAGGAAGAGACCAAACAAGTGACAAGAGAATCGTAAAGACCGCGAGGAGCCGGACAAGCCCGGACGGGGCGGAAAGAGACGGAAACATGTTGGTAATCAACATGTGCTACTTGCCCTGCCTATGGCTTGATGCCTCCTCTCGATACATGACGGCGTTTTTCACCTTTTATACCTTGAACATCATGCTCCCCTTTGCTTCGAACACCTACCGAGAGACATGATGAGAGCTGCCACTCCTCCGCAATGGAGAAGCCAAGCCGTGACAGTATTGACGAAGGATCTAGACTATCTTCTTGAACTGGCGTGATTCCGCCTTGCTGTGACAAGAGATTTCCACTGCTGTCACAGCGAAGGCAACATATAGTAGCTTTGACACCCAAGTTTTCATTCAGTGACCCTAGTATACAGTTCGGCCAGCAGGCTCGATTGCTTCGTACAGACAAGACGAAGGATCAAGCTCATTTCCGCAAGGCTATGACAAGGTCTCTGTGATGTGGGGAATGAATGGTGGATGCTATCGAGAGGAGACTCCCGTCCTGGTTGCATTTGTTAGGGTATGGTTGCAATTACATGGAGAAACCACTCCCCACATGTGATGTGTTCAGCCACACTGGACGCAGGTGGGTAAACTTGGTAGGAAAATCTGCCTTCCATTCTTGACTATCAACTCGGGTAACTTCGGATTGTAATCCAGAATCAAAAGAACCTTACCTTCCCGTATGCGGCCTAGCCATATTCAGAACCGTGCATCTTGTAGACCCGGGAAATATCGTACACCGGAGAAACATGTATGGGGCATCTATCGGGGGAGTCTTGAAAGCGGTCTGGGATTAATGTTGCAAATTCCTCGTCCAAGTGGAGTTCGAATGGAAGCCGAAGCAGTTGAGGCTTAGCACCCACGTGGGATTGAAGACCACCTCCCCTGATCCGCACATGTGCCTACGGTTGGTGCCTAGTGCAAAGGGTCCAGTTTATGGGGTCTAGCTCCGGTGCGTACTTCTCGGAGTTAACCCTGCCCAGAGCCGAGATGTGTCGATGTAACTCCAGGCAAGATCCACTTCAGTACTACAGCTGAAAATAGAACGAAGCCGAAGTGGGAATTGAGTTGACAGCGTTTCCTATGCAACCGTCAGTCTTGCATGCCGTCTTGAATCTCTGTACCTGTATCAGTCTTCAGATTCCGGCCTAGCAGTCGACTACCAAAGTTGCCACACTGGGGCCAGCGTTGCTGCTATTGCCTGGAGAATATTCATCTGTCTCTCCCGAGGCGGTGGCCACATGGGTCAATGAGTGCGTAACGGTTGCGTAGGAAGAACCTTGCAGATCCGACTTCTTGGGTCTGCATGCGGCTCTTCAGTGCCTGCCCGAGCACATGCCAGATACAGAGTATCCCATTGCACAAAGGGTCTGAGAGGGGTTCATGACCCACACGCCAAGACGCTCCAGAACTAGTGAAGACGTTGGCACTAGTGGAGACATTGTGTGATCCCCACTGTAGTACTACTACCGGTTGAGCGGGAAGCATTCCAGTGGAATGGTTGGATCATGGCCCACACCACAACAGACTTCGCCACTGTGCCTCCGGATAGTACCGAGCTCAGTGGACAGGCATATTTGGAACCCCCGTATGCTACATATTGACGCTGAGCGATTGAACCTCGGCGAGAGGACCGGGCCGTTGGGAAATCTCCACTGACTCCAGCCCTCGCCGAATAGCTGCCTGCTTGGATGCCACAGTGTCAGTGTATTTCAAATTTTGTTGTTGTCAAACGAGGTCGCCTGTCCTCACGCGAATCATTGTTCCATGACAGGAAATCTTCAATGAAGATTAGCCGACTACAAAGACGGCTGTGCACCATCCGCGGTAATCGTATGTTGAAATTCTGCCTCGCCTCAAACTCGCTTCCCCAACCGTAGACACATTGTGGACACCCACTTAGCTGCACTGCGAGTGCTTATGCGTGTTGTCAAATTCATGTTGCAGACGACCAGCTGGCAATGTGTGCTATGTTGTCTAAGATTAGGTTAGATACCTACAGTTATGGACCGACATGCTAAATGGTAGGTAGGTATCCAGCTGCAAGCACCAGCCTGCATACATGTACATGTAACCAATCATTGCTTCCAACAAACGATTCCTGGACATGGCCCGACTTCGGACTGACATAACCCCGCATGAAAATGCTGCTAGTGGGCACGATTCGAACGAAGCAGCCCGTTCATTGGCAGAGTACCGGAACTCGGCCAAACCTCTGCCGAAAGAGGGGCAATCGCTGGGAAGTGAGGAGGTTCTTTTTCTTCATCAGTTAGATCTTGTCCGAGCAACACATAGTTTATCTGGCGTTTGAAATCAATCGAGTTTTTCACATTTTATCACCCGTAAATCCTGCCAATCGAACTTGTACATGTCAATATCCATTTGCAATGCGTCTGCGGCTTCGGATCGTCGAGGATGATGGCTCGGTCACAAGGATTCCATGGTGGTTTGACGAAGGCCCCGACGCCCTGTCGATTGACCAGCTCCTCAACATAGTGGTGCGTGATGCTGGCCTGCAAACAGCCACCAACACCGGGGAAGACCCTCTCCGATTTGCGGCGGAAGTTAGAGGCCATGGATGTCGCGGCTATTTCCTTGTCGCTGGCCTTGTCAATGAGGATGACGAAATCACGTAAGAACTCGGCTTAATATTAACATAGCTTGAAACTTCCTCTGTTTTTGATCTGTTTCCTTAGCATTTAATCGGTAATATGTTTCAATAACAGGATGATACTTACCTTTGGTACCCACCTAGGATCCGCCCAAGAGGACTTGGAGATGTAACCTACGAGGAGGACTCCTGGCCGACTTCACCCGACAGCGAGGGTTACAAGGGTTACAGCTCTTGTGGAACCGAAAGCTATGATAATGGACATGCCGAAACCAGGGCTGACGACATACAGACGATAACTGACTTGGTCCTCCGAGATCCTCGACCAAGAACGCCTTCACCCGACTCCTTCTACTCTAATACATCGTCGGAGCGCCCGGAATGGATCGTGGATGATAGCGACAGGGAGGAGGAAGGGGAGGAGGAGGAGGAGGGTCATGATTTCTTGCGTCGCCATCCTCGAGGCGGGGTTGCCATGAACTACCACCACGACCATCTTCTCCATCAAAAGTGGCCATCCGTTAGCCGACCGCCCCTTCGGGGTGGCGATTGCCAAGTCTGCCCGTCGAAACGTTCCTTCAGATGCCCAGAGCTACGCCAGGTCGAGGCATTTGCCGCACAGTGTTTCTACTGTGCGGTTATTCTCGAGGTAACCAAGTCCCACCTAGGTTCCGAGTCCTTGCCATTAAACTCTTTTTTGCAATGGCAATATGGCCCGTGGTACATGTTTGGGATACCATGCAATATCCACAACATGAAGATTGAGGCTACAGATAATTATAAAGATCCTGGGAATGAGGCATGTTACCCCGAGCTGTTTGTTCCAAGTGGTATGTCTTGTTTTATTACATACCTCCCGGGAGGCATAGCTGCCTACCTTCATGTTACCTAACCTAGGCAGGTACCTAGGTAGGTACCTACATGTACCCTTGGTCAAGGCTAATTACCTAGGTACATGTGCCTATCTATTCGCGCAGAGTACGAAAACCTCTTCAAGGATTTTCCGGTTTACGGAGCTGCCAGCGCCGATACGGGAGGGGAAGAAAGGTGGTTAAGGGCGCTTCCCTGGATTCAACATTGCCTAGCCTTTCACCAGCGATGCGACAAGAACACTGCATCGAACTTGCCTCGAAGAGTACTGGATCTCGAGGTTCTCGGTGCCAAGGATTCCCTGTGTCTTTGGGAAACGGACGGGATGGAAACGGGTCGCTATGTGTGCCTCAGCCATTGCTGGGGCGACTCGGAATACCTGGCCAAAACCACGAGCCTCACGCTGGAGCGGAACAAGGATAACATCCCATGGGACATGCTGCCAAAAACATTCCAAGACGCGGTTCGGTTTACTCGAT
>Ga0247760_1002721_pt1 | contig 12798 bp, 17 predicted proteins | sample UWRJL171409R4_FD_179936 | JGI IMG/M metagenome (GOLD analysis project Ga0247760, IMG submission 179936) | Plant litter microbial communities from Arlington Agricultural Research Station in Wisconsin, United States - UWRJ-L171-409R-4 | ecosystem: Environmental > Terrestrial > Plant litter >...
GATAGTACTTTTACTTGGATTACTAGAATAATGGCTGAGAAATAGATGTTTGAAGAATGGGTGTTGGGATGGGGGAGATTGGTGGGGTGGCCTGTGCACACAGACTTTTGAAGAGGCACTGTAGTAGATGCCTCAGCTTGGATATGGTCTCTTCTTGGGTCGTGATATGTAGTTGCTGTTATTACTTATACGAAGTAATCTTATAGTAGCAAAATAATTATATCAGCAAACTAGAATATATAATCAGAGTGTAAGAGTATATAATTATACAAACTCTATTACTAACAGACTCAGATGTCTTGAGTGGGCAGGTAGATTTACTAAGTGGAACCGTTATCACGTCCTGGTTTGTTGTCAGATCCGGCGTCAAGCCCATGGTATTACGATGCGTCACTTAGGAGCATTTATGGCCAATTAACGTTGGGCTGCTAACTTAGGGCTCGGCCCTGGACAATGATGGTAGAACGGGTTAGGGCCTGATCTTCTCGGGACTGGGCCAGTTTCAAACTGGCCCAGTTATATATATGTTTATATCCTGTCGAGACCTTCTCTCCTGTTATTGATGTCTTCGGACAGTGCGAATAAACAGTCTTAATGAAAAGCATTAAGGCCTTCCACTTTCTTCTACTGCACTATACGGTAACGTTCTCCCCAGGTATAAGTGACCCGGGTAAGTGGCCTGGTAGGTAGCATTGCCTCTTTTTATATAACCTAGCAGAGACCCGAAAACGCACAGTATGATGACAAGTTTAGAAGCAATCTTTGCTTCTAAGGTTACTGAAATAATTAAGCGAATCAAAAAGGAGAGGTGGAAAGTGGTGCCGTTAGACAGCGGAGATGCGGAGAACAACATTCCCAAGAAGAAGAAGTCTATGTCTAGAGAGTCCCCGTCGAAGAGACCACGACGTAGTTGCAGAGGCCCCGAATGATCAAAAACGCTAGATTACCGCCGGCCCCGAGGCCGCCCCGCGGCTAGCGTACGGCGTCAGGTGGCAGTATTGCTCTTTCCGATATTATAGTATTGTAAGCTATCGTTCTTATTGTGTAGTTGTAATTATGCAACTTTCCATTGTCGTCTAATCAGTTGGTGCGTTCTTTGAAGCAAATTTGCCCATTGCCGCGGTATGCAGCCTCCCACTGTTTCTTCTCGGCAGCCCTCGTTTTCAATAAAAACCATCTTCCAGTCACAATGTCTCAGCGGAGATGGATATTTCCTACGTAGTATCATCAATCTGTCGATATCTTCTAGCCAGAGCATTCCTATCCACTCCCCAAGCGTTGTTCCGCCACCGCCGCTGCAGCAGCCATGTTCAATTGTATGCTCGAAGAAGACGCGCAAGTACGAAAGGGTGAACCGGGACTGTCCGTGGCACCGATAAGCGATATCAAGGGCTGATGAGATAAAAGGACACAGATATTCCAAGAGTCCAATCACATCAAACCGCTAGCTCTTGATTTGGCACTTCCATACGTCACTAAATACTCTTAGCTTAATGTTTGGGCTTTGGTGTCCACCATAGCACTTGTCTCATCTCTTCACCCACAAATCACCAATGCATCTAGCCATTATACCTTCCCTCGTCGTCACTAATAATCCGCACAATCGACTCGGCCCCCTTCTGCGGTGGGCTGTCAATGCTAGGCTAGGGGATGAAAAATTATTCGACATGACCTACATGCTTGAGTTATCTGGGATGTATGAAGAACTGGCTGCCTTCTAGATCACCGTTTATTGTCAGAACGTCGATGTGAAATCGGATGTAAGATACGTCTTGTGAGACGTGGAAATACTGCGGGGCGAGGGGTCCGGGTTAGAAACCGTTGGGCTTATCCATTCGCTCGTTTGTCAGCGAACACCAAGTCGTTCTCGACCTCCAGGCGAGCGGAGATCGTCTAACGTGGTGTTCTACGCCAGATACTCAGAGGCACGCCGGCGAATAGTTCCGCGAGGCCCATGACCCCGATTTCGAGATATTGAACCAAAAAAGCCACTCCCAATTGTATCTGTCATTCAACATCGCTCACCGAATCTGCCCCTAAATATTGCGGTCCAGCAACTTTGCGGGGCATTGCATTCGAGCTCCGCCCTCAAGACAATGAGGAGAGAATAGCCCTTCATCATCGACAGGATGGAATGGATCAAACACGTCAGCGAGTTCATCAACGACCATGTTCGTAGGACACCGGTAAAGACAGCCCGGCTACGGGCTCCGTAGCCGGCGCCACCAAAACCGCCGCCGCGAGAAGGGGCCGCAGTCGGAAGTCATTGTGACGGGACAACCGCCTCGTCTACTTCGGGTGGCCGAGGGTAGCAGTGCCTTGGCCATCCCCTGGGTGGATAAGCACACCGCATGTGGGCGATGGAAGTGTCGTCAGTGACCAAGAGTTGTTGCAGGATGGACTGACTCTTACGACCAGGATGAGAGACATTCTGCCCCTTCATGTCATTCCAAACCGCTTTCGTGAGCCACAGCCGCTTTTTCTCGGGTTCGCGGCATAGGCGCTATCACCGGCTCGTATTCGTGCCAGGTTGGATATTCCTATTATACGTTCCCATGACAGAGGGCAGCTATGATGCCAAATGGGATATGTACTTCTCTCTTGGGTTGACCCCTTGGTGGATGCATGCAGAGCCTTCATTGACATTATCCCGACCGGAAGAGCTAGCCATCAAGATCAGCGATTGCGGGTGTGATGGGCGGGGGGTAGTGAGCAATGCGCAGTCAGCTGGGGGGGCGAAACTCCCCGATGTGACGACCTTGCGATCGAGGGTCACCTTCAAGGACAGCGATTTGTGATTAGATTTGTTCTCGTAGAGTGTGTCTGAGATATATTTGGGCAATGGGGTTTGGGTTTGAAATGGCAGTTTGGATTCTGAGCAAACACTTAAGCGTCGAGTCATGCTAATGACTGGAGACTATCGCTCGTGGTAAATGCAAAGCTTGAGATGGGTACTAGCATTCTAATAAGACTTTCGGAAGAATGAAGAATATTGGAATAGATTCATGACTAGCGGAGCATATAATTGGTTCTTTCCAGTCAGCTAATCGCCCGCACGGCAAAAGTGCCAGGGTTTAAGAGGCAACCTTTCCATAATTGCTGCGCCCCAGAAAAACAATTCTCCCAGTACCTGGTAAGGTTGTCAAATGAGGCGAGATATGGAATTATGTAGCATATTTCCTTTTCCACTCTCTAGCTGTGGCCTCGAACCTTGCTCGGTCATGGTTGTAGACGTGGAAAACATCGCGGCTTAAATAGCAGCGCGGATTCGGATCCACCAAGCATGTGATAATCTACAACAGAGCTATAAGGTAAGATCAGCCATAACCAGAACTAAAACCGTATAATTAAGGCTAATACCTTTCGAAACTGTCATGCTCGGGCTCCATTCCTTGTCGAGGATGCCCCAGTGGTAGACGCATATCGACCCGTTCTCACTGATGTTTGGGTGGTAGATACGAGTTGTAAAATGGATCTTCGGCGGCTTGAAGGGATAGGTGTCTGGAAAATCTATAGTGAGAAAGAATACACCTCCGGAATAAGGAGTTTCAGCCTATAGAGTCATCTATGGTTAAGTTTCTATCATCTGTAAGCCGTTAGGAAGAAGACATACGGGCCCCATAACTATAGCTTGCCATTTGAACAGATTGTCCTTGTCTGTGTAACTGAACGCTGGAAGGTGGATCGCGAGTGATGTCCGCAAGTTCTTTCCTAATTCTGTTCAGTGCCATAATTGTTACAGCGACGAGAGCCCGGCAAGACAGAGCGGTGCTGGTAATAAACTAATTGTGGTGATCGAAGGCTGATGAAAAGAAAAGAAACGGGAAAGGATCAACGGGGTAAAAATAATTGTGCGGAGGCTCCACCAACTTTTTTCTCTGCAAGCAGCGTGCGTTGGCGCTTCATGCAGGCACTTCGCGCTAAAATGGCTATCTCTGCACGCACAGACCTCTATTTTCAGGCGAGCGCATGGATGCGTTGCAACATTGTGTCCCAGGAGTCAGAATTCGAGCAACCCCTCTGGACGCTCTTTAGAGCGAGATGTACCCCCAGAAATACACCTTCTGCCTTTTTGGCCAATATCTCTGCAAGTCTCCTGAGAGGATGCTTGCCAGCTCCTGAGCCTTCCCATCCGTCCGCCATGTTCGCTAGAGACGCACACTTTGACGGAAATTTCCTTTTATTTCGTCTTCCCCATACCAAAATATAAAGCTAAGCCGTATCCCCCGGAAATTTATCTAGTGTCTTGTAAAGCGTTTCAGAGGAGTGGCTAATCTACAAATCCTCCAGTATAGTTCTCTAAACCAAAAATACCACAGGAAAACACGCTCAGCCTCAATAACCATCACCTAAGTAAGCCACTATATAATGTGGTCCTAGATACCAGCAGCCTAAAACTCGTAATATGTAAACTTGTACATCGCTGCCATATTAATATCCTGAAGTCATAGATAAAGACCTAAATCAAAATACCTGGCAGATACTTCCTTAGGCCAGCTAAAAACGACCAAGCTTTATACTGTTAATATAATGCACTATAAACAAAAAGTCTAAAATAAGTGACAACCCGCTAATACTGTTTAGTTTCATCTTATCTGAACTACTAATATACAGATAAATAATCCGTATGTTGCTGGTTTTGGTTGTGGTGTTGACGCTCACCGAGCTGGCGAGTTTGGGATTTCTAATGCTGATGTTGGGTGTGACTATCTACTAGCAGATTTTTGAGCGTCGGAGACATAAATTGAATTCCGGGGAGAATATAGAGATGAGGAGCGACACTAGGACGGATGGTGTTGAAACGTGTGTCGGCTGTGCTGGGGTATCGTTATAAACATGGACAGTAAGAGGAGGGATTGTGCTCATTTTGGAATTTCGTCCTGTACTGGCAGGTTGTGTTTTAATTAGTGTTTCCACCCAGTCAAGCTTCATGTTACAACAAGACACACTTTCTTGACGCGAAGTTTTTTCACCAGACTGTCCTTCGACACAAGTCCAGCGCCTTATGGCACCGCCGACCTCAAGAATGAAGACGACTCCATATCCCCGTACTCGAATAAACCCGCGCCGGCTCCAAAACTACCCCATCCGAATCTCCATATCCCTCCCCACGCCGTCCACCCGTTCGATGCAAGAACGGACTAATGACAAAAATATATGGCACTTGCACGCCAGGGACAGGTCCTTCCTTCTTCCTCTCGCTCCCCTTCCCGGAATTTGTGACCGAATTGACACTACAAACCACACCGTCCTCCGCACTTGCATCGCGCCTCTCAAGCGGATACAGCAACCGGTACCAAGCCTGCTGGCTACAAAACATTTCGTCCAGGGTTATTGCTTCGGAGACGATGGTTTCGATCTCGCGGCGGATGTAATCGCGCTTGATATTAGACAACATTGGCTCGAGGAGGGCGGCTACGGCGTCAGAGATATCGTCGTTGCTGCTTTGGCGATGCGTGACGTCGGGGTCCATCGCGCTGATCAGGCTTGTCGTGAGCGCCTTCCAGTAGTGGAAGATGCGTAGCTTTTCGAAGTCGCGTTTGGAGGGCGTGGAAAGGAGGACGTTACCTGAAGAATTGTTGTTTAATAGGAGGGGATGGTAGGAGGGGGGGGGGGTGGGTATAGGGGGAAAGAGAAAGTGGTGTCGACGAACTGAGACGGTTTAGCCTTGACGCGTATCTCCCAGCCCACATTGCGCCCCCACTGGTCGCCACGCCATAGAACACATGGTCAAGTAGGTAGTTCCATATCAGAGCTTTGACAAACCACTGAGCGGACGATTTCTCTACTGCGAGCCTGGCAAAGTCGGGGTGGATATTTGCGAGCCGCCGTGACTCCCCCTCGACCCACAGCTTGATAGCCTGTTTACCCGGTTCCTTGTAATAGTTGATGACAAAGTTGTGGACGCGGTAGATGAGACTGTGGAACGGCTTGGTGATCTCGGCATCGGGTCGTCTCGAGCCTGCTAAGGGATCACCCTCAGTTCTTGACGCTGCCGTGTCGGTGACCTTCTTTTGCAGCCGGGAGATGTGGCCTTGCAGTCTCTTGTTGTCTTCCTTTGCCTCGCAAAGTTCTCGTTTTGCTTCGGCCAACTGGTGCCCGAGTTGGTCGCAAAAGTCTTCCATCTGCTCGATGTCGCCGCTGTTCGGCTGGGGTTGTGGTGGGAGTTGTTTACCGGGTGAAGAGGTGGTATTGGAAATTGGCGGCCCTGGCGACCCTGGCGGAATTTGAGTCTGCACCGGTTCGTGGGCAGGAGCCGGTTGTCGCCCAGAAGGGCCTGGCTGTTGGCTCATCATCACCACAGCGCTCGAGTTGGGATCGATACTAGGGGATTGACACTGCCGCTTCGCGCCCCGTTCGTCGAGTTGATCTCGTTTCAAAGTTGCAGTCGTGGTTGCGTCGTGGGCTGTTTTGCTGGGTCGACGCTCGGGGGCATGAGATCCACCAGAATGCTGAGGATGCGAAGGATGCGAAGGATGTGCCTGGCTCCTCTGAAGCTTTCGTGAATCCGCAGTCGAGGGCGAGGCGTGGGGATTAGGGCTCAAGGGTGCTGAGGCTTGCTTTATCTTGTGGACGGTACTGGCAACTTTTTGTTCCATATAATCACGATTACCGCGCGTCGGGCTGGCCAGTGAACTCGGGACGTCGCCTCCGGTCCCAACGCGGTCAACCGATTTGCGTGAGCTTGCTCGGCTACGCCCAGCCATACCCGTGGCAGTTTTGGGAGGGCTCGTGTGGTAGAGGTAGCCAGGCGCACAGGTTCAAGGCGTACTGAAAGAGACGGGCAAGGAACCTAAGGTGCGTGATATCCTGATCCCCCAGCCAATTCGCCGCCCGGGTCCTAAACTTTAATCCCTCAGAAAATTCTCCTGGTCGGAGGTCTCGGCTCGTCACCGTACATCCACGAAGTGCTGAAAAAGCAGTACCCAAACAAAGTCCTCCGACCCAGCCAGGCGTATGTCCTGCAGTCCAAAGCACACGGAGCATCGCAAGCATACTAACACAAACCCACAGTTGGTCAGCAGTCGCCCCAGGCGCCGTAATACGAAAACTCCAAGACACCCTCGCCACAAGATCCGACCTCAGCGACGTGCAGCGGATCATGGTGAGCCAAGTGCCTGAGGTCAACACGCGCAAGTCGCGCTATAGCTACGGGATCATCTGCAAGAAGGACGTCACTGGGCTTTCCAACTTCGACCACAAGTTGGACGAGGTCAGCACAAATAATCCTGACGGAAGGAAGACAACGCTCAGAGTTGATTGGTATCTCAGAAAGTTAAGTGCCGTGGTTGAAGCGTAGGTTCCCAGCTAGCTTAGGGCTAACTGAGACAGGGCGATGATTTCCACAAGACTGTACCAGTGCAGTACTACTATGTTCAAGAGGCGAAATCACACCCAGGCGACAGCTGTGTGTTTGAAATCAGCTACTGCGCTTCCGAAGACCCACCTATAAGGCCGGGTACTGAGGTCAAGAAGCTTTGTAGCGTTTCGTGTGACTGGGGAAACCCATTTTCTGAGTGGATGCCTATCGGGGACCCGAAGAAAGGCTGGAGAAGGGCCACGGGGTTGTCTGTGTCGATGAAATGTGAAGGACAGCTTAAGTGGACGGTAAGAGCTGGAGCGGGCGCAGGTGAGAGGGATATTGATCCAGACTATGCGCCTTAGGGAGGGCTGCCTCGAGTGGCGTTTGAGAGCAGTTTGGTAGCTAGGTATATACGTTGGTTGGACAGGCGTCTGAGGCCATGTACTTACTTCCCAATCACCTAATCATCCCAGAGACATCTACCTCAGACACAATTTCGCTGTTTGGGTCAACACTTCTCACCACCCGAGGCACACTCAGTCCGTCGCCTTGGGGTCGGGGGCAGATACTGCGCCAAACAACAGGTCGGCGCAGCGGAGGTTGATCTTGGAGCGGCGCTCGGTCGGGGCTTTGTCCTTTGCGAAGTAGCCGGCGCGGTAGCTGAATACTAGCTGGGACCTCGGGTGGCGGAGGAAAGGCGAGATTGGAAGAAAGAGCGTCGATGATAGGGGGTGCGGTGTTGTCGGGCGAGATTGTCAGGCTTTGGCTTGAGTACCTAGTAGCGCCGCGCCGATCCGTGGGTCTAGTCAGCATGGGCTTGTTGTGAGAAAAATGGTAGGGCTGAGAGAGGATTCAGCTGATGAAGAACCGTTAGCTTGCCTCACTTTTCTGCTTCAACTGTGGGAAATCGGGGATTGCTCACGGTTGTGTGCGATGCGTGTCGGGTTATTCGTCATGCCGCATCCAAGCGGGCTCCGAGCATAGATACGAATCTACGACAACACGGGCTGCATGGTTTACGAGCTACATGGCCATTGCAGGGTGGGTAATGTTTTTCGGGCAAAGTGGCATTTGGCGGGGCTACCTTTGCGCAGGGCTGGACGGATTCAGTGACCCGCCGCCGTTCATCGTGGCCGGTTTTGACTTCACGCCCCTTCCTTGGGCCGACCGATATAAGTTTGGCGACCCATGATGGAAGTTCCCCAAGCCAACATGTCTCGGCCTGGGACGGCAACGAACGCCCATATGTCGGACCACAAACGTGACTCGAGTGTTGCAAACCATTCTCGTCTACAACCACCTCCAGAGCTACACCTGCAACATGTCCGGCCGCGGTCTCGGCATCATCAACGAGTCGGACTGCGCGACGAAAGATGATCCCCCGCAGAGGAGACGCGACCCAGCGGAGCCCACCGCCGGGCGACAACACGCAACCGGCCACGAAAGAGGCACTGCTGGACTTGCTCAAGAAGATGTTCCATAGCGCCATGAAAAAGGCGAAACGAGAGCCCTGCGATGCATGGCGCGAGCACGAGCAGATGAGAACAACCTGCCTCGTCGAGAACTCAGCGCGATCATGGAAGCATGGCTGGAATGGACCACTCCATCAACCGGATTAGATTCATTGTAACTTAGATAAGCTAGGCCCGGGGAAGACCGATAAACCAGGAGCTTAGCAACAATATGTTCGATAAGTGGTACTTGCACCAATTTACCCAATGGGAGACATCGAGTGATTTAAATAATATAAAGGTGCCTAGGCGGTCACAGGCGTAAGAAACAGCAAACTTTCAGGTTCCAGTGCTGAACTCTTATCCTCACAACAATCAGATCGATCCACCCCTGTTCCTTCTCATCCAGTTATCAGTCGTACCTCTCGCCACGGTCCTGGTTACGATCACCACGGTTCTCACCTCCACCGTCCTCCTTACAATACCAAGAGGTGATCTGATCTTTCCAATCACTCGGCAGCTCGTCGTAGTCGCCCTTTGCCTTGAGGGCATCACCCTTGCAGTTCCGCTTGTTGTAGTAGTAGCAATCGACGTCGCTGCTGTGCTTGACGCTCTCGGCTTTGTTGTTGTCTCCGCTGTCGAGCTTGTCTGCGTACGGATGACGGTTAGCATTTGGGAGGATTGTGATAGGAAGAGGAAGGGGAGGCGTACAGCATATGTTGTAGGTCAGGTCGATATAGCGGGTGCAGTCGCGGTAGTGCTCCTTTTTGCACCACTGGATGTCGTAGCCCTTCTTGTTGACCGACGCATCACTAGCTGCAGATTAGTTATATATAGGTGGAGCCTTGGAATGAGGACGGACGTGTCTAGGGGTGAGGCCTGGCCAAAAATCCCTACGATGACGGCCGCAAGGGCGATGGATGCCTTCATCTTGGTCGTGGCGTAGATTTGGAAATGCCTTGCTATCTTGGTTCTATTATAGCTGGGTCAAGGTCTACGGTTACCTTTGCATTCAGAGGGCGATCGGGGAATGGGTGATATTTTTAGAGTCAGACAATAAGGTACGCTCGCCCAAACAACCATTCAAGGCATCAATATCAAGCCCATCGGCCAAATAGCGAGTGGTCTAAAATTAGTAAATTGTCACCACCCTGAGATCGGACTTGCTCCTTCGTGTTAATGTGGTTCCGGCTCTCCTCCCATTAGAAGTTGATCTGGAGCGACCACCAGAGGCTGCCTTCAGGTGCCAATTGAACACTTTCATTATTAAGTGCTTAGCTCAATATAACGTCATCTGCTCTCACAGGATCAGCCCAATCCTAGGGATTGCGTGTGGCCCAACCACGAGCTCGGAACAGCTCTCTGCTGACTGGGATATGAAAGCCCTATAGATCACTATTTAGCCAAGACTGGTGATGCTACAAAACATGGGATTGTTTAGCGTGAGTCCCTAACCATGCTGCGATCGGGTGGGGTAGGATCCATCAGCAGCCCGGATTCATCGCACAAACTTTCTGATGGTGCGGCACAATATAGAGGCTCCTTAGCGACACCACTCGGGTAAATCACAGGATATAGACCTACTTTTTAATCAAAGTTGCTTTGTGTCTGTTGAGGAGAACGTCGATTTTTATGACATGTTCATTTCGGACGCCGACGTTTTCTTGAAGGGCATCGAATCGTCGGCGACAATCTTCCCGCTTTTCGTGCTAGACTTGCTTTTGGGAGATGATTCTGGAATGTATGTCAGGTACGTTCAACATCGAGCCGGTGATTTGGGAGTACCGATTAGAAAAGGTTGGGAAGCTGGTCTTTGCTTGAACAGACTTCTCTCCTTGGTTTGAACCCACCTCGGGCGTCTGGACTTTGCCTTCATTTATTCTCGTTAAAGTAGCAAGTCGCCATGATCCCCCCCCAAATAACGCCATCGAGAGAAAAATAGATCTATAAAATGAAAACAGTTATGTTTCTCGCACCTCTCATACCGAACACGCTGCTTGCAGTTCTGGTTGCCAAGCAGGTACCAGAAATGCTAACCCGCGGAACAACTCTGGGCACACGGCTGCCGCGCCGGCGAGGCCCGCGGCCTTAGCAGCACCTAGGTGAAGTGCCCGTTGACACGTGAACGTAGTCCGCGCCACAACGCCGAGCGGCTCATATGGCATCTGGCGATGATCGAGCCGCGGCGCCCTTCGCACAAGCGCTTCCAGTATTCCTGTTCGCTGAGGCGATACAGCCAATATATGGCCGATTGTGGGAACTGGTTTGCTTTCGAGACAGCCCAGTCTCCGCTCCAATCGAGCTCGGTCGATTGCTCAACCCAGCGCAGCGGCTTATGCTCACCAAGCCAAATCATGGTCTGCGTCGCCTCCCTGTAGATGAGAGTCATGGCCGCAACCTGGGCGTTCTTCTCCTCGATGTTCTTCTAATCGATGCATATCTGGTCGACCCAAATGGTTCGGGGCTCTTTCGGATGTCTGAAGGCGGATAGCGCGGCATGCAGGCTTTCCGTGACAGGAATTTTGTGGCCGTCTACTTTGATAGACTTTTGCTTCTTGTTGTCTCCCCACGCGTAGGAGAGTGCCGAAAATAGCTTGTGATCCGAGACCAAGCTGATGATCTCTAGGGAACACTCGATACGCTGTCCTTTCCGGCCCGGGTGGAGGATGAGAACTCGGGTGGAACCAGCGAGAAATTCCAACTTCGGATAGATAGACGGAGTATCGAACTTGGGATCTGGCGAATCGAGAGCCTGAGACCCGCTTGCTGGAAATGGCCTTTGAGGCTCGGGTGACAGAATGATGATACACGCTAACAGAACGACCACGGTCAGGAATCCGGTCGCCAATGCGGACACCAAGGCCCGTATGCTTGCTCGAAGCCGTCGGATGTCCCATAGAAGTTCATTGACTCGTGTATACTGCCATGAGATGCGCCGTCGCACATCCCATGCGATCCCATTGGTCCGATTATACAATTGAGTGGTGATCTGGCGGTAGAGCATTTTCCTTGCTGTGTTTGGTGTCTTGCTAGGAAAGAGTCAGCTGGGAAATGGCAACATAGAGGGGAAACAGTAGATCAACGAAAGTAATATAGAGAACCGATTCATCTGTGAGAGAATTGCAGTTGAAATCACGCGGTTTGGAAGGGTGCGATTGGTGCTCGCACTACAGCACGTACATTGTGCAAGTCAACCTCTCTGACTGAGTTGGAGGCATGTCATACAAGCGAAACGGTGGTGAGAAAAAGACAGGTGCGGAGGGAAGGCTTGGATTGATGTGGATACAGAAGATTGAGGGTGGAAGAAAAATCCCTTATCACCAGTTGTAGCGGGGGCTTGTTCGGCTTTACCACCCAGTTTCTTAGCCCCGATCTACGGCGTTGCCGTTGAGCTGGCGGGGAAGAGCCGCCACTAGATCCACTAGATCGTTCCACATGGAAACTTCATTGAGAAACTCGTTTGTCAACAGAATGTCACAATGGAACAAGATCTCCGTCATTTCTCCTCCACCTAGTCCAGAAACCGTCCCGCCCTGTTCTGTGTACCCGCAAATCTGCCCCTCATCAAACCAGTCTCCTCATCTTGGATCTTGGCAGCACCTCGAACTCGATTGGCTACATAGGACATTGTGCTTGCGCGGGAGGCGCATTGGCCCTTGACGGGACACGAAATCGGTTGGCTGTTGTGTTGTGTTTGACGATCCAATCCCGTCGTTATTGGGAACCCACAGGGCACAAACGGCTCTAGGCCCGCCACTGCTCTGCCTAGGATATCAGGCGTCACGGCTGCCTGCTGAGGCGGAAGCGCTGCCCAAACATTGAAATGGTGACGACAAGGCTCTATGAATGCTTGTCCCAATTTCTGTTTTTCCATCAACGTTGCAAACTTTTGCAAGCTAGGTCCTAACATCAAAGTGTTTTCTCCAGGCATTGCCCTCCAGCTCACTAACAAGTCAGCCCATTACCACCGCCACCATGTTCCCCCCCTCCTCTGAGACCCCACCCCTCCCCCTCCTCTCAACCAACACCCCCACCATTCCCTCT
>Ga0247760_1002723_pt1 | contig 12794 bp, 18 predicted proteins | sample UWRJL171409R4_FD_179936 | JGI IMG/M metagenome (GOLD analysis project Ga0247760, IMG submission 179936) | Plant litter microbial communities from Arlington Agricultural Research Station in Wisconsin, United States - UWRJ-L171-409R-4 | ecosystem: Environmental > Terrestrial > Plant litter >...
CAGCGACTCGAGACCTCCTCGTACCTCGAGCATTTTCATCAGGCCGTCCATGTGCTTATTCGCCGTTTCGAGATCGCCCAGCACCAGAGCGCCCGAGGCCAGCGACGCGACGACAACCATGGTGGCATAACTCGTTGCCGTGGTTTGGTCGTAAAGACTTTTCTGCAAAAGGTTGAGGGCCTTGGCGAGATAAAAGTGGGCGCGGTTCCGCGCCGGGCGGCCCAGTACGCTGTCCTGGAATGCCTGGACAGTAAAGAGAAGGACAGGGATCATGGCGGGGTGGAGCGAGAGATTCTTGAAGCAAAACACATCGCTGCCTGACCCCCGGTCGCCAAATACCTGCACGGCATACATGGCCGGCTTAAGCACCGTGTAGGCTTGGTGAATGAGCCGCTGCATCGAAGGGTCCAAGTGGGTTGTGGGGCCAAACAGGGCCAGTTCCGTGGCAATCTTGCGGGGAGGATACAGAGCCCACTCCCGGTCCTCTTGGCTGTAGTCCCTCGGGCCATTCTGCCGGGTGCTTCCCGACGTTGCTTCAGGGTCCGAGACGGTAGTGCATGCGTGGGACGACTTTATCTTCCTGGGCATTTTTTTGCCCTTGTTCTTTCCCCGCATAACATGGCTTCGGATGAGCTTGCGAGTCTCGGGGTCCTCCTTCCCGAGGGATGTAGTCACGATAAAGTTACCAAAGGCGACATCTGACGGGTCAGTCCAGTCTCGTTCAATGTGAATCTTCAATATAAACTGATCCATCATGGGTTGTTATGGGATATGGGGCATCTTACTGGTCGGGGCTGCATTGGGCGCTTTCGATGCCATGTCGGCAGTCGGAGTCAAGGTTGAGATTGATGCACGATTTGGGACAGAGTGCGAATTCGAGATGCCCATCGAGAAGAATGGGGAGGGTTTGGTACTTACGTGATCGCCTTGGCGGATGCAGAAAGATTGTTTTCCATTTCAGGCATAGCGCATATCGGCTTTCGTCGGGGTTTGCACTGCCATGCTGCATGGTTCAACTTTTAGGAGAGTGTTAGTGTGGGACCCCGACTATATCGACGCAGCGACAATTTTACGCCAAATATCTCCGTAGCCTTGCCAACCCAGAGTTCCCCACTAACAATCCTTCCGCGTCAAATCGGCCAGCGGGACTTTTTGACGGTCCATCAAGATAGCACACCAGCGTAGAAACATTGGTCGGATGTCATGCAAACCCGAAAGCCCGCTCTCGTTGCACTTATAAACCACTAGTGACACTTCATATCTAGCTAAACTACCAAACCTGCGCAAAAAACCAATTGACCGCAGCTGTCAGACTGAACCGAGCACTCAACACGTCCAACCATGTTCTCTTGGAAGACCTCGATTTCGTTCAATCCCCAGAAGGACATCCCATCGCTCGAAGGCAAAGTTATATTGGTGACTGGTGGCAACGCCGGACTCGGAAAGCAATGTGTTCTCGAATATGCCCGCCACCGCCCCAAGCAAATTTGGCTTGCCTCTCGAAGCATCGCCAAGGCACAGGCAGCCTTGGAAGAAATCAAGGCTGAAGTACCCGAAGCCTCCATTCACCCACTGGAGCTGGACCTTGCATCTTTTGAATCTATCAAGAAAGCGGTCCAGACGTTTGTTTCGCAATCCGACCGTCTAGACATCTTGATGTGCAACGCTGGTGTCATGGCCATCTCAGCTGGGCTCACCGCAGACGGTTACGAGAACCAATTCGGTACCAACCATGTCGGACATGCCCTTTTGACCAAACTTCTGCTGCCGACACTACTGAAGACGGCAGCCATCCCCGGAGCTGATGTGCGGGTTGTGTCGTTGTCATCACGCGGCCATGCTAGTGCATCCAAAGGCGGAATTCGCTTCGACCTGGTCAAGACACCGGCCGAAGAGCTAGGAGTCTATGGGCGCTATTTCCAGAGCAAACTAGCCAATGTTTTGTGGGCGCGACAGCTAGCCAAAGAGTATCCCCAGCTCACAGTTGTGGCGGTGCATCCCGGCATTGTGCGCACGCAGCTCATGGACAGCTCGACGGGATCCCCGGCAATCCTGAGAGCGTTCGTCAAAGTTACGTCTCCCCTCATCCCATCGACGGAAAAGGGGGCAAGGAACCAGCTTTGGGCATCAATTTCGAAGGGGGTTAAGAGCGGTGAATACTACGAACCTATCGGGGTCCCTGATCAGACGAGTGATGATGGGAAAGACGATGCGCTGGCTAAAGCATTGTGGGATTGGACTGAGGAAGAACTGTCAAAGCTTTAATCGCCTTGCTCGAAAGCGACTGCCATTCTGAGAAGCGGAAGTCCGGGGTAGAGGGGAAAATTTTCACCACCACTTGGGGAAGGAGCGTGTTCGACCTGGTTTCGCCATGGCGCGAACCTCGACGGCCAGGCCCCTCGCACGTGGGCGTAATTCTTACTCGATATCTTTTCTTTGCCTATTTCTATTGAACCTCTTATTGTCTTGTCCCTTCCCACCGTGATCCCCTTCCTTTGTTCCAATCTGCATTTTTCAACATGCGATCATTGCGTGTCCCGAGACGCCCAAGAAAATCTGTGACAAATCCTTCCCTCTTGAGCTCTGGGACGATCGCAATCCGAAGCCAAAGCCCCGCTGTGGAACTTGTCGCAGATACCGCCATTGTCAAGTACAATGGCGTCTCGCGAGAGTGGATTGGGCCCGTCTCCAAGACGCAAGTCTTGCTCCTGAATCTGTCCACGATACCGATTATGCTCCTGGCCATGTTGGATGCCGTAATTATCTCCACTGTATGTCATGGCTCTCCATCAGCCAATGGTCGCTGACCGATTCGCAGGCCATACCTCAAATCGTCGGGAATTTTCACTCAATTCTCGACATTGGGTGGTACGGCGCTGCCTACCAACTGGCAAAGTGGGTGGAGCGTCATCGCACATAGCAGGTGTCGAGTCTGACAGCCCGAACCAGTGCAAGTCTACAACCCCTAGCAGGGAAGCTTTACACCTACTTCCCGTCCAAGGTTGGTCGAAGCTTGTCACAGTGTCTGCGAATGAATGACTTTTAACAGTGTAGATCACCTTTCTCACCTTTTTCTCCATTTTCGAGTTTGGGTCCCTGGTTTGTGGAGCTGCGCAATCCTCCAATATGCTTATTGCTGGACGCGCCATTGCTGGGCTCGGCGCATCCGGTTTGACAAACGGTGTGCTGGCAATGGTAGCTGCCAGTGTTCCCATGCCGCAACGGCCCGCGATCATTGGACTCGGGATGGGCGGTGAGCGTGATGATATCCTTGAAACCACATCTAGCTAACACAATCGAGTCTCGCAGATCGGCATCGTTTTGGGTCCAGTCGTCGGCGGAATCCTGACTCAAAAAGCTAGTTGGAGATGGTGTAAGTACATGTAGGAAAGCTCCCCCTGGTTGTCATTCTCTGACATGGTCACAGGCTTTTACATGAACCTCCCTGCTGGCGTAGTATTCGTCCTGCCACTATTGTTCATCGGCATCCCCGACCCAAACGAGAACGCCAGTTTCAGTGAATCTCTCCACTTTATAAGAGATAAACTCGATCTTACCGGCCTCTTTCTCCTCGCGCCCGGAGTGACCATGCTCCTCGTGGCCATCCAGTATGGAAGTAATCACGACGACCCCTGGAATAGTCCCAGGATTATAGGTCTCTTGGGTGGAGCCCTTGCCGCTCTGATCATGTTTTTCTGGACAACACGATACAAGGGTGATAACGCCATCCTACCCTGCAGGATTGTTCGGAGACGCATCGTTTGGTGCAGCTGTCTTGTCATGACATTCTCTGTCGCCACCACTTTTTGCGCCACTTATTTCCTCCCGCTTTACTTCCAGACCGTCAGGGGCGCAACGCCAATTGCCAGCGCCATCTACCTTTTGCCGACGATTATCCCACAACTTTTATCTGCCGTTGCGTCAGGATTCATTGGTGAGTAACCTACTCATCACCTTAACTCCCAACTGAACGGAATATTGAACTAACCACACTTTCTTCTCTCGTTGCGCTTCAAAAGTCAGCAAAACAGGTTATTATCTCCCATGGAGCGTGTGCGGTAGCGCCATGCTCGCCGTCGGGTCCGGTCTCATCTCGACATACTCACCCACGACACCCTTAAAAACCTGGGTTGCATACCAGATTCTTCTTGGTTTCGGTCGCGGTATCGGGATGCAGATGCCGATTATTGCGCTACAGCACTTCCTCCCGGAAAAGGACATTTCCGTAGGCACGTCATTCATCATGTTTGGCCACACCATGGGCGGGGCGGTATTCCTGAGCATTGCTCAGACCATTTTTGTAAGTGGCTTGCGCGCGTTAGTACCTGTTTACTCTCCGGGAACGGATCCAGAGACGGTGATTCAGATTCAGGTTCAGGTTCATCAGGCGGCGGGGGGAGAACTCCTCGCCGCGAGCGGAGGAGTGCTTATGGCCATTTCAAAGAGTATCAGTCGGGTATTCTATATGACGGCAGGCGCGGGTGTGGGAGCCTTTGTTTTTGCCTTGGGTATTGGCTGGAGAGATATACGCAAGACCAAGCTTGAACATGAAAGAGGCTTGATTGGGGAGGGAGGTGGAGATGCGACGTCGGGGGGTTGACAAAGTTTTGGGCACCACCAGTTAGACCTATAATAGACCTGTAATAGACTAGGCTAATAGCAGCAGGAGTAGTAGAAAAGAATTTCTCATTCCGTCAAATCGAAAAACCTAAATTGAAAGACGTGTGGCCGACCCATTTCATCCTGGCCCTAGGTCTTTTCCTGGGGGCCAAGCTGCCCAGATAGATACCTACATAAATAAATACCTAGGTACAGAGTAGACAGATGCGCCAAAAACACCTCATCCAGTCCCTCATCAATCTCTCTCATTGATATGCTCGCTTTCGTATAAAACGCCAGCGCCAGAGGCGGCGTGTTTACCCAAACGCCCCAAAACCAATAATGTGTTCTACCGCGTACCATATCATACCATGCCGCGCGTATCATATCATACCATGGCCCATCCCATGCAGCAGATTAAAGAACACCTCTCCGAGGTGTTGTACTTGTACAATGCTGGAAATAATCCACCGAAGAAAAAAAGAAAAAAACCTAAATGTAGTGCCACCCGCCAGCATGGCATCTCCCAACTTGGAAATCATGCTATGTCATGTCCAGTCATACCACATCATGTCCACTCATGCTTGGGCTTTTGGGCAAACCAAAAGTAGTACATAAAGTACCGATGGACGTTGGTGTCGTCCAGCCCCTTCCTTGCATATGCCAGAGTCACCTGGCTCTCCATCTCGGACAAGCCCAGCGCCTTGAACGGGCGTTCGGCCAGGGCCGGCATCAGCTCGTACACGGCCATCTTTTGCAAATATCCAATAAGACGCAATGTCTTGTCGCGCGCCCAGGTGCCAATGGGAACCTTCTTGACGACGCACTGTATGTTTTCGAAGCCGGCGTCGCGGAGCAATGGCTCGAGATGTTTCGGGAGCGTGACGTTCATACCGAACCGGGAGAAAGCCTCGCCGGCCAAGTCGTACATGTACTTGACGGGATCGGTAGACGACATGGTGCCGTCGTCGCACAGGGGTTCCGCACAGAGTTCTTGTAGTTCGACCCATCCGCCGGGCTTGAGGCTTCTGTGAGACAAAACAGAGAAAAAGTCAACATCCGCAGCCGCATCACTGACACAATCTGGGAAAAAAGAAAGAAAGAAAGAAAAAACGAACCTATGCGCTCGCCTCAACACTGTCGGTACATCCTTGAGGACAATCGTCATGAACCTCAAGTGCACTAAATCCGCGTCCTCGTCCAGCCAATCCTCCTTCTCGCAGTCGTCAATCAGAAAATCCACATTCGGCGGAACCCACGCCGGTTGCACCGGCGACAGATCAATCCCCCGCACTTTTGAGCCAGGATACTCGTCCCCGACCTCCATGGCCCATATGCCGGTGCCGGTGCCAATATCCAAAATCAGCTGCGGGCTGTCGCCAATGGGCGCGTAAAAGAGCACCCCGTCCGTTACTTCCTTCATCATGGCGTGCTTCATGTCTTCGCGCGCCTGCTCGTCGGCGTCGTTGGGGATGGGATATCGCCCGTGCTTAAAGTGTTGGTAGCGTCGGCCATTTTCCATCGCGTGCGCGTAAATGGTCGAGGTAATGCTGGTGGAGCCCGTGGTGCGTCGGTCAATGTCTTGGTCGTAAAGGTCGGTGGTGGGGTCGAATTCGTCATCGGAGAGGGGGTCGGAGGGGAGCGCGGGTTGGATTTCGTGATGTTGTTGTTGTTGTTGTTGTTGTTGTCGGCGGTGACCGGTTTCTACATGTTGCGATTGTTGTGCGTCCGTGGTGGCGCTGTTGTGTTTGCCCTTGTCTTTCTCGTCGGGATACGTTTCATCGTCAAACAGAGGAGGCGACGGGCTTCGAGCTGGAGGTGCGTCGGCAATGCTGCTGGATAATGATGATACCGGTGCCGGGGCGGCGGGTCCGGGATTGGAGCTGCTGCGCCGCTCGTCGGGAGAGGAATGGGAATCACGGTGCAGCAGCGGCGTCGGCGGTTGCGCATGAGTCGGGGTTAAGGTTCTGTCGATCATGTCGGCGGGGTCTGTGCTCGCAACCTGGGGTCCGCGAGGAACTTGGCGGTCGTGGCTGCTGGACATGATGTCAAGTGTGTTGATGGCGATGATGAAATGGCACGCGTGGCCGCGGGGAGAGCTTGGTGTGCGACTTTCCAGGCTGGTAAAGGGGTAACATTGGGGGAGATGGAAAAAAAGGGAAACAGAGGACGCAGGGGCCGAAGGGCCGGCGGCGAATGCGATGGGGGTTCGGCTGCAGCGAAAAATGGCGCTACCAGCCCGCTGCCAGCCGTTCTTGCGCCCGCAGATCTTGGCATCGAAACGACATACACTGCGTTCATCTGCGGGGGGGCCATCGTTGCAGCTGCTGCAATCATTGCAAGCCGTTTCCAGGTTGGCAGCGGCTCCGGGAATCCTCCGGCGTGGATTGCAAGTCCGATGGTCGCAATCCGAGCTCCACAAGCGTTGGCTCAGGACGGACCAACGATGCCGTTCTGCTCTTGGCAGGTAATAAGGGCGCTAACAAAAAGCGAACGGGCAGGTAACAAGCAACGTCCAAGCTCGAACGGCGTTGCGGCTCGGGGGAGATCATCGCTTTGTCTTATCGGGCCAATCACGCTGACACGACGGGACCGACAGGACGGGTGAGTGGGGTGACGTTAGTGTCGTGCCAACAAGCCCCTGAAAAAAAAAAAAAAAAAGTTAGTGTACCCCTGACAACACTGGGTCAAGGCCCATCAAAGAGGACAATACAAAGCACCTGCACCTAGGTACCTACACAAGATACACGTGCCTGAGTCATGACAAAGAACGAGATGACAATCTTTTCTTATATCTACGGTAGCTAGGTAGCCCCAAAATACAACGTCCTTCTTTCAAGCCAGGATTTTCCCAGACCATCTGATCCAACAGTGGCGCGCCATGACAAAACAAATTCCAATCCTCACAACCCAGCATTAGTCTTGAAACAAGACCCAACACTCCCACAATGTTGTCATCGCCATCACCAACGCACAAGACAGCACGACTTCGACTCGATATCAAACCCCAATCCTCTTCAATGGTCTGCGCCTCCATGCATGTTTGGTCGGCAGGGTGTCGTAAACCTTTCGCAACCGTAGGTGACTATGTTATGGACGGGGGTTTCCAACAAAATCCTCGGGTGGCACGCCCCGCGTGGCTATTTCTATGCTTGTCGTCACCAGTGATGCTCGCCATGTCGGTGATTCCCTTAGCCAAATGCTTTGGGGCTGGCTGTGCGGGTACGAGGATGGCATCTTATTCATAGTTCCCTGAGCTCCAGCTCCAAACATTGGGGACTGGACACACAATCAAAACCAAGTCTGGTATGTCGGCAGCGGTCTGGCGCTCTCCACTCGACCCCTAAGAGGTATCCATCGACTGCCACTAATGAAGATATCGCAGCCGGGGAGTGCCGCAGTCGCCGGTGCCACCCCCAAAATTTCCAAAGGCTCCCCGACATACTCGGAAATGTCGATCGGTCTGCGTTGAACGAAATTCCCTTGCTCCAATTCCATAGTAGACTTGTCCCCTTCTGGCGGCGCATCTTGAGAGATCTTCTGATCAGCAAGAGAAGAGTTCATTACCGTCGGGTGCCAAAAAATAAAAGCCATGGCCAATGGTCCAGAGACGAAAATTGTCACTTGGTTTCCGCGGGGGCTGAGAAAGGTTCGAGAGCATTAGGCAACCAAGCCCCGAGCCCTGTAGGGAAAAAAAGTTGTCAGAGTAACCTGAGCAATGGCACAGTTCAGAACGCAGAGAGACGAGAAGGGCTGGGAAAGAGAATTGTCGCAAAATAAAAAAGAGGGCGATGTGAGCGAGAAAGGTAAAAGCGACGTGGAGTAGTTGAGAGAGAAGAAAGCACAAGGACAAGACAGAAAGGAAAAAGTACCTATCGAGGAAACGTACCCTCCTGCCATGTTGTTCCGCTGGTATGTGCATTACCAATACGCCAGATATATGGGCTCCTTCTCATCGACTTGAGGTGGACTCTTCGCATCGATTTAAGCTAGGACATGATGAAGCTACTGACCGATTCAGGTGTCTAATGCTGGCGTCACGCTGCGACGAATTATCCCAGAGACCCAACATGAGAAGTTTAGGTAGAGACACTGCAGACTGCTGAGATCAAGCGCCTTGATCTGATTCAGGCTTCCGTTGTTCGGTCTCGGAAAAGCCTGGTTGTTTCCAGTCAAGAAGGGGTGTTGTTGCCTTGAGGTGCTGTTCGAGCGGTAGAGGCGCCAGGGGAAGCGGTAGAGGCGCCAGGGGAGGCGGAACAATGTCACAAGAAGAAGTGTCGACTGTGAGTAGTAGGCTTGACGGTGTTGATGATAGGTCGTCGTGATGATAGACGTGTCGAGGATAGGAGATGTTGCCGATGACTCGGTGGCCAGACTGTGCTGGTGGTGAGAAAGAGATGTCGTGATGAGGAGAGAACAACGAACAGAATCTGATTCGATGGTGGTCGAAAATGCTGTGTGGATGCAATCGACATGTACGGCGTGAAGAGGAAACCAGTGTTGTGTGAAGAAGTCGGCTGGGTGAAGAAGCCTTGGAAGAAGGAGAACTGGAAGAGAGTGAGGTAGAGGAGAAGTCTGGCGGAGGAAGATCTCGGCCAGAGGAAGATTGTTTTTATGGCCTTTTCTCTTCTTCCCTTACAACTTCCTCGTCCCGAGCATGTCAGGCCTAGAGCAAGTCCATGTCTGCGCTGCACGGTCAAAGTCGTAGGAAGTCTGCAGTCGCGTCCTGAGGGTGAGCCCTTCACCCCTCCACCAATCCGACGTATTGCATAACAGTGGTTCCCTGTGATCCTGGGAGGCGGAGGGTGCTCGGTATTTTTACTGGACAGACCTGGTTTTCCGCGCAAGCACCTTCCTTAGTTACAACGGGACAACATCAATCTGGTCTAGTGACTCCTTCTTATATGTGAGACCGCTCTAGATTATACTTGCTCCCAGAGCAGGACATCTTCATCACCTGTATGCTTTTCTCCTCCCCCTGTAGTTGCCTCACCCTAGCTGAAGAGGAAGGGGGCGGCACGACCAAACGTAGAAACATGCCGCAGGCCCGACCCAGTCCAAGCAGACAATTGGTTCACTTGCGCTACACCACAAACGCAGGAGCGTAACAACAATGCTCTTCCCTGAACTTGAAATTGATGCATGTGATAGACTAGCAAGGGCACCTGTCGTTTTTTTAACATGCATAAGCAATAGAAGCTCAGTAATGATTTCCTTTTGTTGTTCTCTTTCTCGGGGGGTTATCTTACTTTGTCCATTGCGACTGGTGCGCTTCTCCCTTCATTTCCTGTTTCCTCCGATGGTGAGGTTCTGCAGTGACGCCTCGCGCACCCGAGCACTCCCTCCGACGCGCTTTGCACCAGTGGAGATGACTGCCACTTTTGGAAGGTGCAGTTCTGGCAGGAACGAGTGCTGGGGCAGAGAGCCACCGACTTCGCTCAGGGGGCCCTTCGACAGTGTGAGCCGTGACTGCCCTCCGACGTTTCCACATTCCTACGTACCTTCCACGATTGGGATAGGAAATCTTGACGATAGCGAAACGTACTTGCACACTTGTGTGTGTTTTCTTCTTTCTTTTTAATTTTGATCACAATGGCGTCGTAATGGGCCGGCGGGATGTCCCTCGCAGTGCCCCGATTCCCGCTGTCGTTGTACACCTTCCGTGATCACGACCTATCGCTGAAGCCACACATAAGAAACCGTCACTGTCTAACTGGCTGGGTTGAGCTGGGGACATGAAAATGAAGAAACTACCTCTGGGAATTGCGTGCAAGACACACGCGCAACGCAGAGATGGACTTGCCACGTCTTGAAACCGTCGAGATCTGTCTTGCTGCTCCTCGGGATGAGGAAATCGCAACAGATGAAGGACACAGATTAATAAAATGCTTCTCCTCCGGCCGGTCTCCTCCTCTTGTCTTTTCTCTTCATGATGTACATGTTAATTGCATTCATACAACAGCTTACAACACCATAAATAAATCGAGCGACCATATCGAATACCATGAGCGGCAAGCAGATTCTATTTGCTTTTTTCTTCTTCATCACGACAGCTCTCTGTCGACCATTGGTCTGGCCATCGACCTATGAACGACATCTCCTCATGATCCAAGCGACACAATTGGACGACACTCCCTCCTTGTTCTGGATGCCCCACCCGGAACTGGAAGACCAAGCATGGTATACGGGTATGTTTGTGCTTACTTACATGTATCCCCTTTTCCGTCCTGTCCTGTGCTGCCACCTACCCCCCGCCCCTGTTCTTTATCGTTCATAACTCTCTCTACCATCTTAACTTTCACCAGCCTTGGTGGTTTTGTTCTGACAGCCTGCCCTCTCACAGACTACAGATTTTGGCTGGGTTTTCTGGCTCTCGGCGGTATTCTCGCGACTCTGCATGGAACCCGGGTGACAATCCTGGCCACTGGTCGACCACCGTGGCTCTTTTGTTTCGCACCTAGCGAAATGATTCCCGAACCCGCACCTACAGACGGCCGACCCGACTGGAAGCCGTGTTGCTTTTGCAAGCTCAAGAAGTGGTTCTTGAAAGCACTTCGGAAACAACCGTCTGCCGCTGTCCAGCAAACCCCCGACGGCGGAGAGGCTGGGCATGTCAGACACGGCGACAACATCGACAACGATCGAGATATCCCCCCAGTGCAGCAACAAGAAGACGGCAATCCACATCTGCCTTCAGTTGAACACGAGGAATCTCTTGAGGACAACATCCCCGCCATCCCTACAGCAAACGTCGGCGCGCTTCCGACTGGACAAGGCAGCCACAGATCTTCAGAGAGTGGTCCACATGGATCACCCGGCAATATGAACGACCCAAGATACGAGGCTACTGTGGAATTGGAGGAGAGAGGCTCGATACAGACCGACGATACACACCGAGAACCAACCATGTCGGTACCCATTGGAGGCCCTGAGGGAGGAGCCCCGCAGCCACCGGCGCTACCCCCACCCGAGGCTCCAGAAGAACCGACGGCAATTACCGAAGATGGGAGAAGAGGAGAAGGAACGGAGGAGGTAACTGACGCCGACCCGGGTCCAACATCACCACCACGGCCAAAACGACCACCTGGGATACCGCCACTACTGGAAGGGACAGGCTCTGGACCGACAACAGGAAGGATTTTTGGGGAGGTGCTGGCGGAGGACGAGGCGGACGAGGAGGACGAGGAGGAGAAGGAGGAGACCCCGGCGGATGCCGCTCAAACCCCGACACTTCTCGCCAACCACCCACCAACCGAACCCGTAGCCCCCGGATGACCACCTCGAGGCCCGGAGAGACAAACAAGCTAAGTCATCTTTCTTCCCCTTTTTCTCAGTGCGCTATTGCCCCCTGACGAATGTGAGAGGACACCCCTCTTAGGCTCCGGATGGCCCTCGAGCCGTGGGTGGGTTAGGTGGGACCCCTGCCACGGCTCGAGCCTTGGCGCGGCGCAGGGGCTTCCCACTAATGCGAGTTATTTCGCTGTTTTATTGTCGACTGCTTTGATCTGGCGAGTTCTTTCCCTATTCCATGTCTTTTTGGGCTGCTTATTTTCCGTAGATACTGATCATGACACCCTAGTCGCTTTCTAGTGGTGGGTGGTCGTGTGTAATGGCATTGGGGAGTGGCAGGTTGTTGGAGTGCCTGGCGGATGATGGGCGGTGATCAATATGGTCAATCGTCAATGGGTAGCATGAATCGAGATAGGTCATTTTCAATCCATCTCCACGTGTGTGGTGTGACATATATATTCTCCCAGAGGTGTGAACTCGTCGGTGACGATACTCCGCCGGCCAGAGGAGGGTTATATCCCGGACCTCATCCCGCAAACCAACCACTATGTAGATACCTCCGGAACCGACTTCTTGTTCCGCCAAAGGAAAAAACATGCAGGGTGAGGTTCTAGCGCGCAGGTATTGACTCGTCACTACCTACTTAGGCTAGTAGTCACGATAGATGTACGGTCCTTGGCCAACGTATTGTTCCTTGGAGTACTGACAGCCGTCATGACGGGGGGAGGGATGCTCGTTGGAGTTTAGCTCTGTGTGGACGAAACAACACTCCCAAATCTCGGTATTGAGGTATTGTGGGCTCTGCCACTTTGTCTTCTCCACCAGCATTTTTTCTCCTCGCTTCTTGATCAAGACTTTTTTGAGGATACGTCGGCCTAGAAGCAAGAGCTATTAGGTTAATAGTG
>Ga0247760_1002725_pt1 | contig 12780 bp, 8 predicted proteins | sample UWRJL171409R4_FD_179936 | JGI IMG/M metagenome (GOLD analysis project Ga0247760, IMG submission 179936) | Plant litter microbial communities from Arlington Agricultural Research Station in Wisconsin, United States - UWRJ-L171-409R-4 | ecosystem: Environmental > Terrestrial > Plant litter >...
GAGGTTCTTGAGGCCCTCAAGGATAACTTTGTGTATGTCAATATCTATTGCGTGGCTCGTGATGGACGTTTCACGGGAAGGATTCTCTAACGGGATGAGAGAATCCCGGAGGGCTTCGAGAAGACGAATCTGAATCTGGCCACGGACATCCTCTTCTTGAGATGTGACTGTATTTGCCGCCTCCAGGACAATGCGAACCAACGTCTCAGCAGCGCGAGCCCTAACAGGTCCTGTGTTGGCATTGGAGCTGAGTGTGCTGATCAGTTCGGAGACCAGAGGAGTCCACCCCGATATCTCGGGTGAATATGTCAGCAGGCGCTCAATATTGATGGCAGCCAAATCTCCCAATTTTGCCAATGCAAACCGATCCTCCTGATTTGGCCCAGCGGGTCCCGATGTTGAAATGCTCAGCACCCTCTTGTGCCCCGAGGGCGCCTTGAGCGTGGCCGTCGTCGGCGGGGAGTGTGATCTGCGGTCCGGGTCGGTCGATGCCTCGGCGGGCTTCTCCAGCAGGTTACAAACAGCAGTAACAACCTCGACGAAGGCCGGGTTTGGAAAGTCGACTGTGCTTTCAAAAAGTCTGGATGCCGCTGTTTCAACAGCCCGAATTTCTGAGCTGAAGTTTGCCAGGAGAGCATTGGCTTCACTTTCCGCTTGCTGATCAGGTAATTTAGCTGCAATCGGCGTCTTCCCCGCGGTCTTGGAAGACAAAAAGAGCACAAAATCGGCCTGCTGCAGCGTTTCAAGAACTATACTCCACGATGACGATAGTGTTGGGCCGAGGGCAATGCCCAGGTTCAACAGCGCTCGCAGGCACAGCAGGTTTCGGGTGTTGAGAGTTGTAGCGCTGCCGTCTGCTGGCTGCTGCCTCTGCTTCTCCATTGGCTGAGTGGACTGGCTGACCAGACTATCCACACTAAGCAGGCCACGGGCGTTGCTGAATATACTGTTGGCTGTGTCAGGCGTGGCAAGGGGCGTGCTCGGGGTTCTAGCCGCTCCGGCATTGAGACATGCGGTGAATACATTCGGAGGCACAGCAGCTTTGCCCAGCGTGGTCAAAAAGGCGTCCCGGGGAGTGGTGAGTTGGAGCAGGCCAGCAACATGGGCAAATTTCTGAAACGCGCGCACCAATCCATGGTAGTACTCGGAATCCAGCGCTGCGAACAAAAATGTTGAGCATGTCGCAAGAATGGCAGGCCAACATTCGTCAATGAATGCGGCGCAGACCTTGACTTCGGCGTGTAAAGGGTGGCTCTCAAGCATCAACGGATTGACTGGCACGGGGTTCCGTTTGAAGGATGACGAGCGCTCCAGTGATTTCTCGGCGCCAGCGTCGCGTTCATCCCCCGGAATGGCTGGCGAGTCACAGCCAGCGTCCTGTTTCGCGCGCCTCCTCTGTCTGTCATTTGGAACCGTCAAGGGGAGGATGAACTTTGCCAGCCCCTCAGACAACGAGGTAATGCATGCAAGAGTCAAACTGTAGACGTACGACTCGGGTATGTTCGGTGGATCAGTCTTGTCGAGCTGGTCGATGCAGGGGACACGCATCGTACTCCACTGGGTGCTGATGCCGGTATTGTAGACATCAGAGCCGACTGAACCGGAGATGATGCCCGTGACGCCGCTTGCCTCCAGCATGACTTGATCCGTCGATGCACCGGCATTGGCGTATGGATTTGCCACCGGGATGGTTGACTGGTGACCCAACCCAATGACAGACGGCTTTTCAGTGCTTACACGGACAAAAGCTGACGTCAGGTTCTTGAGGATGTTCTTCTGGCCTTGCTTGAAATCGTAAAGCATGAAGATCCGCCTCAGGAGGGCATGTTCCACAAAGATGCCCCTGAACACCTCCATACAGAGTGCCCGTTTCCACAAGGCGGTATCTTGGTCGAGAAGCTGGGTGAGTATTTCCAAGGCATCGCCACTCTCAGAAGGGAGAATAGACAGATGCCGTCGCAGCAGAGTATATAGAACTCGGACTAGACGGACGCTCGTGGCAAAATTGGGCCTTCCCTGAAGTGCACTGATCATGAACGGCATAACCCTGATACGCAAGATATCAGCTTGCTCGGGGTGGGTGGAGAAAATGGCGGCATGGTTGGTCAAGACAGATTCTATGAGTTCGAGGCCGAACGTCTGAGGCAGGCCCGAAAAGCGAAGATATTCTGGTCTTTGGCCCTCTGTCAGGAGGCAGATGTCATTAAATACCTATCAAGTCAGCGAAAGAGTGCAGAGACATATGCGAAAGCAGTGCGTACCCTGTAAGCGTCCATAGCAGCGGATTTGAGCGGAACAGAGCCATCTTGGGCAGGGGCTTCACCAACCGAGGGTGAATCGCTCCCCGATTCTGCAGCTAGGTGTTAGTCGGTATTTCAAATCGTAGCTATGCTGAGGGAACGGCCACATACTATCTTCAGCGACTACCTTGTCGAAGACGGACACGACGAGCTGCTGCAAGGTCGCAGCAGATGTGTTATTGACAATCGCATTCTTGCTTGACTGCAGAATGAAGCAGATGTTGAGGGCTGTTATCAAGAGCTCACCCTTGACGTCGGTGGCGTAATTTGATAGCAGGGAAGGAAGTGCTTGCAATATCTTGAGCTGGACATCGAGTCCTGCGGAGGTGGCTTGTTGCAACGACTCGAGTACTTGACTTAGTTTAGTCCTCGGTAGTGCGCGAGAAAGAATCAAGCGCTGCAAGCATACAATGGCGATGCCGGTAAACTTTGCGTTTTTCGTTCCGCAGGCGATGATGAAAGGGTTCACGAAGTTGGCATGCTGGGCGAGCTCTAAGGGGTTGTAAGCGGGGTCTTCAGGTGGTCGCCATCACGAAGCGGCACACACCAATGACAACTTGAGCTTCTGATGTTGCCCTCAAGCTCCGGAGCTCTTCAAGTGACTTTTCAGCTGCCTGTTTACGGTGTTACTTTCCCCTGTCAATCGCATCATGCTGACACCTGGATCAGGACTGAAGAAACGGGGTTCTCTGTACCTGTCGCAGATCATTGTGTTTTCGTTTGCTTTCTTGAATGAGATTGGTAAGCTCTGATGCTAACAACTGGGAGGTCATGATGGTATTAGAAGGCCAATCTTTGCTGCAAACATGTCGCAGACAGTGCAGTTGAGTGCCGGTGGAACAAGATGTAAATGTAGTTGCGTGTCGTCAAGTCCCTTGTCAGCGGCGTGTGAGCGGGAGAGCATGCAGTGAGCAGGGGCACGACAAGGCGCAGCGAGGCCCCACAATGCCAAGATCTTTGCACAGCATGCGGGCAGAACGGCTCACCGCCCTAGCATGACCCCGCCATGCTCTTGCAAGCACTGCCATAGTTACCCCGTTGCCCCGCTACTGATTGTTGGAGCTAGGTCAGCTGCGACGCCCAACCAGTCACCCAGTTCGGTGTGCAGCTTTTTACTTCATTCCTAAGTTCTGCTCTTCAATATCCAAACTCAGCAACGGACATTCCTCCACACAATGGCAGTCGCTCAGGTGCCGCGGAATTTCAAGCTCCTCGCCGAGCTTGAGAAGGGAGAGAAGGGCATGGGTGCAGGTAGGCAGTCAGCCGCGGAACGACTGAACCCCGCGACTCGACGGATGCCATCAAATACCGATACCGATAGCTCCGGTGCTGACCTCTGCAACCCTTTCCTCTGAACAGGTGCCTGCTCTTACGGCCTCGAGGATCCCGAAGATATTTACATGACACACTGGCGGGGAACAATCTGGGGTCCCCCACATGTATGTTTTGCCTTGGCTATCTCATACCCTTTGACGTCGACTGCCCAAGCTAACCTCGATGCGTACGTAGGGCAACCATGAGAACCGCATCTACGAACTGAAGATGGAATGTGGCCCAGAATACCCGAAAGACCCCCCGACGATCCACTTTGTCAGCCAGATCAACCTTCCCGGCGTTAATCCGGTCGACGGCAAGGTCGACAAGAACTCTGTTGCCATCCTTCGCGATTGGACTCGGATTGCCGCCGAGCTAGCCAAAAATCCCCGACCGAAGGAGGACCCTTTGAGTCTTGAAACTGCTCTGATCGCAATCAGGAAGTGAGTAGCGAGACTTTGTGCGTGTCAACGACGCTGACCACACGACAGGTACATGGAGGAGCACAAGAAGCTTCCGCAGCCCCCTGAGGGATCCAAGTACGCCATGTACAAATAACCAACTCATAGGCTATTCGGGCCGTCCTATTACATTTTAGGGTCTTTACAGTCGTTTGATGGGACGCAGGTTGTGTGGGTGGCGTTAGGGATCTGCTAGGCTGAGATCAATTCCGTACACAAGTATTGATGCGACGGTGCAGAAGCTGTTGATGAGCGAACAAGACACTAGAGAAGCGCATACTCAATACATAGGCATTGCAATTGTGTGAGACTGTGCTAGGGGGCTCTTAGGTCATTCAGTCCTGTCGACTGAGGGCCCGTATGTAAGGTGTGCACGTGACTTCGCGCCACTTTCCACGGACGCCAAGATGTGGGATTTCCACCTCCAAATATCTTCCCAACTTCCCACGCCGGCGCCTCTCGCGCCATAATAAATGAATGCCCTCGTTTTTTAGGCCAAATCGCGACTCGCGACACCGTCGAGCATGTAATTAGCTCCTAATTCCCCTTCATTCTGCGAGAGAGTACTAACTAACCCCGCGAGTACAGGCCTCAGCCTCTACCGGGCGCTGCTGCGCAGTGGGCTCCGCATACCCCTTCCCGATAACCTTCTTCCCCTGAGGCGCCACAGGAATCCCATCCATTCTCTGATCGAACGAACTTTTCGTCTCAATCGTACAGAGAGCTCTCACCGCCTCATCATCTCTGCCCTAAAAAATGGCTACCGCTTTCTCGACCTCCTCTGCACCGCCGCTGAGTCCCCCTCGGAACCCGCCTACGACGATATCCTATCAGCAGTGCGCGAACACGTCCGCGCGTACGATGCAAGAGCTCGTAACCCAATACTACGAAAGGGCCAGCAACCGACCCTCCCTCCCCCCCCCAAGACCTGGACCCCGGTGTTGACCCTCGTCCAAGCGGCCGGCCCTTTATCCTCACCCCTCTACGAAGCCACCAATCGTCCTCTCCCCAAGGAGAAACTCAAGGGCGAACGCAAGGTCCCCGTCCTCGACGAAACCTTTGGCTTTCCGTTTCTCCGTTTCAGCAAACCCCAGTCTCCCCGGCTAAGCCGCCAGCTCAGTGACCTGATCAGGCGCAGAAGATGTCGCGAAGAGCTCATCGCCCGTTTCAAGGGGGAGGCTATTTACCTCGCGGAAGAGGAAGACGCCTGGGAGAAACTTCTAGAGAAGGATTTTGGCGTGATAGATCCGGCGATGACGACATATGTCGCGTCGGTCAAGAAGAGTATCGCCCACCTGGCGGTGGTGCTCAATGACGAGAAAAAAGACATGATGGCGAGGGGGAGGGCACTGTGGGAGCTTGTGCAGAAAGAAAAGGCGTTGGTTGAGGAAGAGAAGGAATATTGGGAGGAATGGAGGAAGCGCAGGGCAATGAAGCCAGCAGAAGAAGAGGAAGAAGAGGCAAGTAAGGAGATAAAGTTGGCGGAGGTGGGAGAAGAGGGAGAAGCAGGCAAGGAGGCAAATCCGGTGGATGTCCAGGCATTACGAGAGGCTATGGAGGACCCAACTCTATCATTCTATGAGAAACTCCTCATAGCAATGAGGCCGCAAGTACCCCCAACCAAGCACACGGTGCCACGGCTCAGAAAAAACGCAAACCCCAACCGCTCAGCTACAACACGGACGCCGAGGAAAACCAGATCGCATGAATCTCCAGGTTCCTCATCACTAGAAGCTAAACTCGAGGCGTTAAGGGTGTCGAACGGTGGCAAGATGTCACGAAAAAGTCATTCGTCGTTCTGACACCAGAAACGCTTGACTACCTACTTACCTATATCGTAGTTGTGTATAAGACCAGCGGAATTACCACTGCAGTACATATCGTGTATCAAGATCATAGCTTCTCGGCCAATAGAACAAAATTTGTAAAACTGAAGGCCTATTGCACTTGCTTTTCCTAGTTCACACACCCAGAGAAAATACCGACTCGCAAGATATTAAAAATCATCCAAAGCCCATATTATCCGGTTGAATAACTCCCATTGTCCAGCTTATTTCTTCTTGCTTCTTCATGATGCCACTCACCACTCGCTTAGCTGCCGATGACCCTCGCCGCTTTCCAAAATGCCGAATTGATATCCTGTGGTCTAAATCCCGGGGTTCGCCCAAGACAGCTCGCTCGCTCCGTCATTTCTAACAGGCAGGCAGACAGATGACTGCGTTAGCATTCATAAGATCAGACAAGGACAAGGGCAATAATAATGACAACTGGCTGGCAAGGGAAGAGGACGTACTTGTGATGAGGGTATTCACATCCACCATTACGGTTTCCCGTCGCAGACTTGCCGTTGCCGTTGCTGTTGCCGTTGACTTTGACGTTGACGTTGACGTTGACGTCATCGGAATGCCCAAACCCAAGTTATCTGTTAGACCAGCAGTAGCAAGGAAAGAGGGTTGGTTTCCCGCGGCTTGTGAAAATACACCGCTGAGTAGTGGATCAACGAGGCTGGTTAGACTTTCTAGGTTCCATGAGGAAGAAGAGGAGGAAGTGGCTGCTGGTTGTGAAGATACCGTGGTCGTCATGGCGGAGGTGCTGCCGCTTTCGGCACTTGATGTTGTCGTCGGGGACTGCGTGGATGTGTTACCGCTGTGATTTACTGCTGAGAAAAAGTCGTTATTGTTGTTGTTATTGCCAGCCTCAGTAGTAGGCACACTCAACGCTCCTAGGACAATGTCGGTGTTGCCAGTGGAGCCGTGTATGGTTGTTGCTGTGATGGAATTGGCGCCGAGACCTGCGGGGTCGACCTCGACAGTGACAAAGTCAGCACCAGGCGGGATAGTAACCCCACGCTGCCGCAAATATATCTCCACCTCGTCGCAGTCAAAGTAGTCGCCCCGGAAGCCCTGGAGATCCATGTGCATCTCCTTGTCAATGGAGCCGTCCCGGATGTCGGAGATGTCGGGGGTAAAGGGGCCAGTGGAGAATCCCGCAGTATTCTGTGGCTTCAGTACATCAATAGTCCCCTGGTTGCCGACTCGCTGCGTGCCCAGGCTACTCAAGTCGAAGTGGGTTCCAGCACCGCCGAGATTGTAAAAGGGATACTGCCAGTTGGATAGGTTCTCCTGAATGTTTCTTCCGACTGTCCTGCGAAGGCGCTGATGGATAGCTTCGCGTGTTTCCATCAGTAAGCAGAACCCAAAAACTCGTTGGAACCTGTCTGGTGGGGGATTCGGCATCGAGATCAGTAAAAGTGCCCTCTCGGAAGCAAATCGATGGAGTCTACGACCAAAAGTTGCTTCTTGAGATGTGTAAGTCCGGGGAAGGGGGAGTGACGAATAAGGGGACGGGTTGGAGAAGACCCCGAAGTCGAAATCTGCGGGAGTCTCGAAAGGGAAGCTCGCATTCTCGAGTGTCGGTTGGGTAATGACCTCGAAATCGAGACTTGCGGTGGTAGGGGGTGGAAGAAGGTGGCTCGAGAAATCAGATATCAGGTCAGCATCGGCGAGTGGTTCGTGAGTGACAGTGAGCCCCCCATAGAGCAACGATTGGGTCGTAGGGTTGTTCTCTGCTTCTGGGGTCTCAGTTCGCTCCGGCGAGCTGGACTTGGCACCATCGGCCCGTCCCGAGTTGGATCCCTTCGGGCTCCCCGTTGATCCAGTCTCGTCGTCCTTCCCATTGTCCTCGCTAGCCTTTCGGGCCAAGGCAAGGAACTTCTCGGTAGTTAATTGGAGCTGGCGGCCGAACTCCGGGTTAGTTTCCAGCGCCCCGGAGCTCATAGCGAAGTCATGCAACTGCAGAAACACATTGCTCATCTCTTCGTTTGCGTCCTTCAGCTCCTGAACACGCTTCTCGAGTGTCTGGATGGCATTCTCCTTCCGGTTCCGATATGCTCGTTGGGCAAGACGAATTTGCGTCCGCCGTCGCTGGGCAGGTTAGAGCCCATGGTACCCTACCAAGCAAACAGGGTCAACTTACATCGGCGGCTGTCTCGTCCTTCACATCTAACCGTGGACGTCCCCGCGCTCGCTTCTTCTCCTCCTCCTGGGCAATTCCGTCCGCCGATGGTTGGACCCTAGCACGTTTTCTGGGGCCATCTTCGGCAGGGCGAGAAGGAGCCTTTGACTTTCTAGCCACAGGCGACCGGGGCCCTGGGAAAGGTATGCCTGACGTATATGTCTCGGCACTGAGAATGGCCAAATCACCCTGCGGGTACCGCATGGCGACGACGTCTGCGGCTCGCTGTGTGGACATACAAGACGAATTACGTACTGATAACAATCGAGGAGTACGACATGTACCCCATACAGAGGACTCAGGCTGAGATCATGCCAAATATTGTTGGTAATGCAGATCTCTGATGTCGCGATTGCGGGGAATGGATGCCGATGCCAGATGCAGGATCACAAATGAGAATGGACGCTGTCGGAAACCTGAGGCTGGGCAATGCGTCGATGAGATAGGTATTCGATTGTTGCCTTCAATTGACCTAGGTATGCTGTAGACTGGACAGGCCAGCCAAAGCGGAGATTTCGCTGACCACTGTCCTCAACAAATGATGATGCCTGGGTGCTGACTGACGGGCCCCAATCACTGCGACAGGGGCTATTCCGGGAAGGGTGGCTGCAAGATATGTACTGACACAGATCCTCCGAACGGTTATCCCCTATGTCCGAGAGGCCCTTGACCGCCCATAGAAAGTAGGTACAGACATTGGACAAGGGTGTAAATGGGTAACCGGAATGTAGATTTTATTTCAAGTCTGCGATTCCTTCAAGGGTCTTTGATGCACAGCTTCAACTGCTGTCGCTTAATAATGCGTGAGCACGGGAGGTTGAGAACGATGGGATTCTAACTGCGTTGCACTGGGAGCAGGGATATGGCCGCGGCGTCCCGGACAGTGATTAGTGATCGCGGGTGCTCCGGGCTGTTAGCCGACTATCTTGATTGCCATCATCTGCAGCCCACTCTGTTGCATACATATCTCCAATGCCCCAGTGTGCGAGCTGGACCTTCAAAGCACTTCAGAGCGGCGGTGTGGATCAAGATACCTACTGCAAATTGGAGAGTACGGGTTCAAAATCTCAACCAGTAACAGGCAATTGTGCCAACCAGCCCTCCGCTGATATCATCACCAACTATATCCGAGCTGAGGATGTCTCGATGCTTGGACAAATATCTATTGCATTGTATCATGACCAATTGTTTTCGTAAACTGCTGGGCTGTTCTTCTCTCATGCTCCCGCAGAGGTTCCAAAGAGGCAGCCAGTGAACGCCAGTCCCAACCCTAGTTCCATACCCCTTGATATTGGCACCAACATCGCCGGCTGGGCTCAATGCAGGAAGATCTGGGTATTGCGGATTGCCCATGGTATTTTATGTTCCCACACATGTCGTCGAAACAGAGGAGAGGCTGTTGATCCGCCGAGCTTGTTTGTGGGTTCCAACTTCTGTGCAGCGGATCTTGACAGTGCCCCACCTCTCTGCCAATTCAGCCAGTCGGCGGTCAGTAAACTGTCCCAAGAGCCACTTTCCCCGCCTCCTCGGCTGCTCAGCCGCAGTCACTGGGGCGGAGTTTCAAGGATGAACGGTGGGTGCCGATCGCTTTTTTGCGGTCTCCTCCAGAGATTTTTTTCTGCTTGCGACGGTGGTGAGGGGTTGTCTTGCAATTCTCGAGCGCAAGGAGAACATTGTCATGATAATGTGTTCAGCATACGTTTAGGATACCCATCACGTCCAATTCTCCACTTTTACCTTCCAAACGGCCTCCACCAGTCTCCACGCGTTCGCATCCGGCCGGCTTTTGCCGTCATGGCAGACGCCGGGAATGGCTGGCAAACGGTCCTGCCAACCAAGAACTCGGGGATTGACCGACTATCCCGGTCACAGCTCGAAGAATATGAACGATCAATACTTAGAGAATGGGAGTCTTCCAGAGGCCACTGGTCTGGAATGTAAGAAATACCCACCAGATCAAGGCGGACCAGGGCAGCAGAAGATTCGCTGACCGATTAAAAAAAAGAGGCAAGCATACAGGGACCTCCCAACAAGACTTTGCCGAAGCGAAAAAGATACACTCTCGATTCAAATCTGCCCACGATGGCGTCCTCGGGTCGGGAAGCTACGGCGTCGTCGAGAAGGTCAACTTCTTCCACAACAACAAGACCGTGTGTCTGGCGCGGAAACACATCCAATACAGGCGGGGTTACACAATCCAGTTCTTGCGCGAAGAGGCCAATGTCATGGAAAAGCTTGACCACGACCATATCGTCAAGCTGGTCGGCACGTACTGTGTACGACCCAATGAATTGTTCCTGCTCCTCTGGCCCGTGGCTGTTTGCAATCTTGACAACCTGTTCAACGACCTCGATCTTTTAAAGCTCGGCCAAGGCGACCGCGACGACATCATCAATCGACTCCAAACACTCGATCTACACGACCTCTCTGGCGTAGAACGAGACCGGCACACAGGACAATTGTTGACCAAACAGGGAACCTGTCCGCTATCCTACCTCAGGCAAATCATGGGCTGCATCACGCGGGCGGTGGCATATTGCCATGGAGCAAATATTCGCCATCTAGACCTGAAACCCAGCAATATCCTTCTCAGTCCGGGTCGCGTGTACCTGGCCGACTTCGGCATTGCCAAGGATGTCAATAACCGCGACCGCACCATGACGATGGGTCAGCAGGGAACACCCAAATGGAGGGCCCCAGAGATCCATTCATCCCGAGATGAATGGTCAATGAAAGCCGCAGATGTGTACTCTTTGGGTCTCGTACTTCTGAATATCGCCACCATACTCTACGGCGGCAATATGGCTGAGTTTGACGCCGTGGTTGGAGATCTCACAGCGCGTGGCCGAGCCGAGAAGTTGGCACAGTACCACGCCAAGCTGGAGGCACTAGCTTTGGCAACCCAGGACGTAGAAGACACCAATGCGCCATCTTTCGGGCCCAAGCATATTGTCCACCTCACATGGCAGATGCTATCCCCCGACCCGTCAAAACGACCTGTTGTGGATCAAGTTGATACCGAACTGGTCGAGCTGGGGGGCATTGACCAGATCTATCACTCTCCTTGCTGCAAAAAGAGCAGCCGATTTGTAATAGATCGCATGAATGCCCGGTATAGACAGGCGGTACACGAGCGGGATCGTCTCCGAAGTGAACACGCCCCCTTGTTGAAGAGATTGGAGGCTTTGGAGGGTATGAACGAGACTTATGAGTCCCGTATCCAAAAAGAGCGGAGGACACAGGCGGAAAATATTGCTAAACTGCAGGAACAGCTGGAGAAGGAGCGCAATGAACGAAAGCGGCTTGAGGCTCAGGTCGCTGTAGCACAACCAGGGTTCAAGAAGCCCGCCCGCCCAGCCATTCCCATATCAGCGGAGAGGAAGCTTTCGATTGGGGGTGGCAGTCCTGCCCCCAACGGCTTGATTATGAGAACAAGACGGACACACCCTACCACGGTTGCGCAAGCCAACGCTTCAGGATGCATACCTTCGCCATCACCTCTACCACAACGGATATCAGCGCCAACAGTCACCTTCAACACACGCCTAAGCTATTCTCAGACTGCTGCAGCCGCCTCGGCACCACGTGTCGTCTCATCATCAGCCATCCGAAAAGACTCGCTTATTTACCCTCAGATACCCGGTTCTCCTAGTCCAATGGCAGGTCCCGGCAGCCCCAGTCCAGACACAGCAGGGTTCCCTCTACGATCCCGCAACTCAGGCTCTCGGCTTCCCCAACCCGTTAACCCAGCTACGCCGATTCGATCCAACACACCCGCCCTTCATCGCGATCCATCGTCTACAGACAGCACTCAACTCAGCATGTCCAGCTCAACTTTTAGCCGCCTCAGTTCATCTGCATATCCAGAGTCAGCAGCCGAGACCAGTGTCGCCGGAACCCCAGCCATTGGCAGTCCAATGGCTGACGATGCAAACGCGGGTCGGGGGAGCCGGAGGCCATCCAATATTCACGAATTTATACCACCAAACCACGTCGATGGTGTTAACGGTTACACTGACGCTCAACACGAGGCGCCCGGACTGGGCCTGGGCATCATGGAAAGGAGAGAGAGTATAACAAGTGACGTGGCAAGCGCCCGTGGCACAGCCAGTGTAGTCAGTTCGGCAGCATTTCCGGGTACGGCAAGCCCTCTACTCAGCGGATCTGCGCTGTCCTCGCCGAGGGCGGTCCATGCGGTGCCAGACATGCAGGGCGGGGCCATCAAAGTGCCGTCGCTACCAACGGCGAAGAGCTGGGCCGATGTGGCTAGGAGACAGGCCAGGGTGAATGTGTAATTACAAGGCATGAAATCTAGGCATCAATCTTGCGGCGTTTGACGGCGATATGTCGGTGTGCACACAAAAGGAAACCGCATCGAAGAAGGCAATGCGAAAAGATATGAACACAAAGAACAGATTTTATGGTGGATATGACAATGGACATGGAGTTTTTGGATTACAACTGTTCTGGCGACATCGGCTAGGTATGACGAATCGGGGAAGGTGAACTGTGGGCCGTCCCTTGTGTCCGGTGTTTGATGTCACTGCCTGCGGAGATAGGGGTAACTACAGTTGGGCAAGCTAGGACGGGACGTCTTGTCAGCTGGTTACCTACCTAGGTTTGACCATGCTGGCAACTTGGTGCAATGTAGATTTGGGACGCTCTAAGCGATAAGAGACGCTCGTAGTCGT
>Ga0247760_1002726_pt1 | contig 12769 bp, 13 predicted proteins | sample UWRJL171409R4_FD_179936 | JGI IMG/M metagenome (GOLD analysis project Ga0247760, IMG submission 179936) | Plant litter microbial communities from Arlington Agricultural Research Station in Wisconsin, United States - UWRJ-L171-409R-4 | ecosystem: Environmental > Terrestrial > Plant litter >...
TGCGAATGTGCTCCAATGCGATTATGTCGAAGGAAACCAGTGGCTCCCGTACGGTGGATATGATGGCAAGGGAGACAAGCAGCTCGGCGTTCTGCCATTCTTCCACATCTATGTAAGGCCGCCTTGTTCACTACCTACGCTGCCCATCCGAAACCATATTGACAACAAATATACCCAGGGCCTTACGTGCTCAGTTCTGATGTCGATCTATTCAGGCTGGCAGCTTGTGGTGCTGGAGCGGTTCGACATGGAAAAGGTTCTCCAAACAATACAGAGCTACGGTATTACCTTCACTTACCTCCCGCCCCCAGTTATCCTTGCTTTTGCGAAACACCCGCTGGTGGAGAAGTACGACTTGACGTCGCTCAAGGTGTTACATTCGGGCGCTGCACCGCTTACTAAAGAGCTCACCGAGATGGTATGGAACCGGCTGAAGATTCCGTACGTCCATTTCGTGTCTCTTTCTGCCCATTCTAGCAATATATCCACAACCCGGATGTCTCAGAAGGGAGCAGTTGCTTCTGACCGAGACCCGTAAGCATCGACTAATACGTGCGCTCCTACGCAGGGTAAAACAGGGCTTCGGTCTCTCCGAAACCAGCCCCGTGACACACTGCCAACGAGTTGAAGAGTGGGCCAAGTTCATGGGCTCTGTCGGGAAGCTATATCCTAACATGGAGGCAAAAGTTGTGGACGAAAGTGGCAAGGAAGTTGCCGAGGGTGAGGTACGAACGCCCGTTTTTGTCCCTGCACACAGGTATCACGAAAGGAAACTGACGATACACATGAGTACGTACAGGCAGGGGAGCTATGGGTCAAGGGGCCCAACGTCTTTAAGGTTTACCTCAACAACCCGGAGCGCACCAAGGACGCCTTCTCGCTAGATGGCTACTTTAAAACGGGAGACATTTTCCGTCGCGATGCCCATGGAAACTATTATTGCGTAGATCGCCTCAAGGAATTGATCAAGTACAGTGAGTCTTCCGTCTCTCCTGTTTCTCTTGGCCAATGCTCCTGATGCTGATAACTGCCACAGAAGGGTTCCCTGTGCCCCCCGCAGAGCTAGAGGGTATCCTCGTCGGCCACGCTGACATCGCCGACGCTTGCGTGATTGGAATTGAGGACCCGGCTCAAGCGACGGAGGTTCCGAGAGCGTACGTGGTCCTCAGACAGGGAGTAGCGGCCAGTGAGGGGAAGGCCCTTGCGCTCATAGACTGGGTGGCAGCTCAGGTGGCGCCGCACAAGAAGCTACGTGGAGGCATCTACTTTGTGGACCAGGTACCAAAGTCAGCCAGCGGCAAAATTCTGAGAAGGTTGATGAGGGACCAAGTGAAGAAAGGAAACCGGGCAGGGGGTGCGAAGTTGTAAGTGTAAATAGGTACGAAGTACAGATATCCACGTGATACACGCACTCTTCATGAGGTGATGGCGGATCAGATAAGCTTTCTTGAAACATGTTACGGTGCGGAACAGGAATCGGGCAGACGGGTGACGACGGCCGGCTTTCCCCGCGTTTTTCGAGGTTCGGCACGCTCTTTCGGAGCGGACCCGAGCATTCGGGTAAGCCATGATGCGGGTCATCCTCGGATCCCCACACCAACTACTCCATATCGTCGTAATAGCTAAGCCACGATTTCCAACCTCCTAAAACTGACGAGGGATGCATAGCGGTTTCCAACGAGCTGAAGGATTCTAGGCTTCTCTTAACTTTGCCGCATTTGTGGGGTAGTGTTTCACGATCCCAGCTGAGCCGGCGGCCTCTTCCCTCGTACAAAATCCAATCGCCTTAGACATTCGGCTTCACACCTCAGCGAAGCCAAATAGTTAAAAATAGATTTCGACATCAAGGAGACGGAAAGAGCTCCGATCCTTTTCCTATTCGTGGAAGGTAACTACACCAAGACCCGTGATCCAGTATCCGAGTAATTTGGCTTACGGCGAAGCCCTCTCACTTCGTCAGCTGAGGACGACGCGTGGGTCCCAAGACAGCTGGGAGGACACCGGGCGGCAGGCAAAATGCAGCTGCGCAGTAGTTAGTTGTTTCTGAGGGTCTGTAGCTCATGAGTCCGGTCCAGGGAGAGACTCTCACGACTCGGAACGGCCTTGTATGGATGTGGTGAGGTAGCGCAGCAAGGCCTCGACTAAGGCAAGGCGTCCAGGCGCTCGGGTTAGCCACTCTAGAAGCCCGTAGACTCGGCAGTTGTCAAAAAAGTGTAACAATGAGCAGGTTTCCTGAATGTGAGAGCCTAACATCTGCAGCGGCCTGCCTGCAGCTGCTTCTCTAGCCTGTCAGTCAGGGCGCGGCACACTCTTCCTTGTGCAGATTTATCTTAGGCTTGAGCACGTAAAGAAGCACTTGACCTTAATCTGTACCCCTAGGGTCCTGTGGTTCGTGATCTCTGGTCAGGCAATGTGTAACTGCGTGTCCTCGCCAAGCCTTGTGCAGAGGTACAATGTCAGAGACAGGAAGACCCTCTGGCGATCTCCATGACCGCCTCACCTACCGCTTCATCGTAGACATCGGATATATTCCGATTGGTAGTGCTGGCATGTGCAGGACGGGGGCCCTGGCAGCTTTGCCAGCTGGGTTGTGGTTGTTGGCCGGCGAAGTCTCTAGTCCACCGCTCAAGCTACAATGTGCATATAGAGAAGTAGTTGTAGGGTAGCCCTGCATCTGCAATCTTCAGTTCTTCTTCAACATTGGAGGGGTTGGCGCCGAGAATAAGGCGGTCGGTTTTGACGCGGGCAATGGGTGTCGGACCGAGCCCCTCCGCCGGCTTCGTTGGCACCACTCCAACTTCGGACGGGAGAAGCTTTAGCCCCTTCGAGGAACCATGAGCCGAAGATGTTTCCATTGTGGGGGGTGTCCACCTTCCGTGGTCTTGTGTTTCTAGCAAGGGGCCGCGTCCAGCTCGAGGCGGTGAAGACCGCGGTGGACTGTTGGCCTGAGCTAAGGTACGTAGTACCTAAGGTAGCTATCGACCAGGGTTAGCAACACCAGCTAAGGCTGCGAATACCTGCTGGAGGTCGGATGGGTGGTGTCTGATAGATAATACCAACACGTTCGGGAGTACCCATGGCTGTGCGACATCGGGATCTAGGTACTCTGCAAGAAGGTAGATTATACCTACTGATGTGTTCTCGAAAGGTTTTCTGGAAGAAAAGAACAATTGGAGGTAGATAAAACATGCATGACTAGAACACCGGCATACAATGCAACCGCCGAGGCAAAAGAGGGGGACGTGCATCCCGACTCCTCGGTGAAGCTGAGGCCACTGATCCGGTGCACTGCACCGCATTGACCGTCGCATACGGTCGGTGATTCCGGCTGTCATCCTCCCAGCTGCCCGCATCGTATGCAGTAATGCGCATCCAGCACCTAACGAGAGGCGGAGTGAGCATGCATCTGTAGCCTAGGTAACGGGCTGTTTACGGGTGCTGACGGTCGGGCAAGGGATGTCTGTTTTGTTTGGGATGCGGAAACCCTGGTCAATTGTGGAGAAAAGGGGCTCACCCAAACGGAGGTTGCCCTCCTGAAAACAATGTTCATGCCAGCGCGTGCCAGCTCGATGTGCCTGCGTTGTAGATAGTTGCCGCCCGACATATGCGTGGTGCTATATTGCTGGTGCCGCGACGTTTCTTAGCTGCCTCATCGGTCCGCCTCGTGTTGTGCGTTGACACGCTACAAGAAAGTCCACGTCCAGTCCGCTGCGGATCTTCAGCCTCAGCCCTGGTTTTGTCACACTTCATCCAGGTCCCATCATGATTTTGAGCCTTGTGCTCAGGAATGGATGTTGGTCTGTTTCATGAGGGATTCCACGAACCAACTTGCAGTCTTCGGGACTGGCCAACGATGCTTCTCGCCTCAATCAGCCCCGGAAAACAGTCAACTCATCTCAGGGTGGCGAGTGTCACATACCCACCGAGAACAACTGCCTGCGCTTGTGTGTTCCTTAGCCATACCGATATCCAGTGGTTTAGTCGTATTTTAGGGGCTTCAACGACTGTTTCGTACAAGCCCGGTAGTCGCTATTCTCCTCAACGGTAAAGCCAATGATGAGGTATCAAACTGTTCGCGACCCGAAATAGTCTGCGAAACTTCCATCGCCTCCAGTGCCTAAGGTACCTTATGAGTGGCTCAAGTTGGTGCCCTCGTGCTAGCAGTCCCCTGTTCACCCGGTTCGCCCTTCCCATGGCGAGGCCTGAAGCACAAAAGGTCACTTGACACCCTTGGGCTTGGCACCACGGCCTAAATTTCCCACCAAGACAAACTCAACAACACGAGTACACAACCACTTTGTGTGAGTATTGATGCCTGATGTGCACGATTAGGTACCCAGCAGTCTCCCCCAATTCGTAAAATGCTGTGAAATAGCACACGGCAGACGGGAACCAAGCAAGTTGTCGCCGCTCGCCAGGCCGCGACTCACACCACGCACGCACCATCCATGAGTGAACATCGGGTTGGCTCGGGATCTTCACACTCCCGTTAGGCGGTGTGGAACAGCCCGGCAGCGCTCCAAGGCATCGCGGGGCCATCTCACGGAGCACTGGTCGCCTCCGGAAAGGCCATCAATTTTCGAATCCATCCCGGACGGTCCTTGGCCACTGGGTTCGGTTTTGCCTCTGGGAAAGAAGAAATATCGCTTGGTTGTGCCGTCCCACGCAGGCTTGATGATAGGTCACCGCTTCATATACTTATCACACCCGGACGGCCATGATTCGTGATAAGACTTGACTCACAGGGACAAAGACCCTGCTCCCCGACCCTCGTCATATCTGACAATATCGTCTGTGCGCAAATCAGCATTGATCAGTGTCCACAGCGAGCTTTAAGGCAACGCGCTTGTGGTCGAAGCACATCGTGCTATCAAGCAACCACGACCGCCTAGGTTGTTCCTTGGTGATGACTGGTGCAATGGTGATACACCGCAAGATCTTCAGCAAGCCTCGGATAGTAATATCGCAAGAGACAGGAAATTGTGACCCATCGACATTGTCGCGATCGTTGTATGTGGCTGCACCAGCCGCCCCAAAGTCGTCAGGGGCAACATGCCACCCACTCGCCACAGTGACAACCAGTGGCAGCGGAGTAAAGGGTTTTGCCGGTTCCCTCCTGTGGCGACAGCGCTGAGAAACCCAGAGTCGGCCCGGCTGAAAATACGCCACCAAGCCATTGTTGCCTAAGGTCGTGATGTAGTACCGAAAAGACATCAAATATGTTTCGCTTGAAGGTCAGAAACAATGTCTAGGCAAAAGGAGGCCGAGAGGGAATGGGGATCAATCTTAATCCGCACCGATGGGAATAGAATAGTATCGTCTTGCCGCCCAACCCCTGGGGCACATGGGCAACCCCGCACTTCGGCGCAAGGATTGGAGGTCCTGTGGTCGGAGCGAGCAACCAACGTGAATGGAGCGGCGTTGGTGTTGGGTTTTTTTTTTTGGCGCAAACACACTTGCTTGTGAGCCTTTCAGAATTCCTCGCAGTATTGGAATGCGGCAAAGCCAAAGACGCCCAGGTTCTGAATAAAAAAGAGAACGAAGCGAGACACATTTCCCTTCGAGACAGGCACGGGCATGACTGTGCTCGTGCAAGGTAGAAGTTGCGAACCACCAAGCAAGCCTCGAGGCTCTGGGTATGGGCCAGGGAGTCGGGGGCCTGACACGTCCCTTCAACTGATGAGGCTCTTGACTCCGTGCTGCGGCGCTTGAAGACAATGTCGTCGGGCGAGAAGACAACGAGACAACAACACTTTGAGGATGGTTGGATCGCACATTCAAAGCCGTGACACATTTCGAGGCAACAGGTAGCTACTGGTTCGCGCATGCGATGGGGGGATTGCAAAAGGAGGGGCCTTCACTTCACCGAGACGGACATGCAATTACGTGCACGGGTAAGGTGGATGGATGCCTGGCGGTGTTGGAATACATAAGAAGCCGCCAGCCACAAGTCCAGGGAGAGGGAAATTGGGGACAGAGCCTGGCTGGTCTTTCATGAGCATTTTTTAGTGCGCGAACCACAACGTGTGGCCACCTTGATTTAAGCCGCATGAACAAGGCAACCGGAGTCTGACCCACCCAACCGGAGTCTGACCAAACGCCTGCCCCCCCACCTCATGGCATGGTTCGCGGACGAGGAAGTTTTCCGTTATGAACCTGAGCTCGCACGCAACACCAGCAACAGCCGAAGTATCCCTGATTTTTTTTTACCACGACCGAGCAGGTCGCGCCAAACTTTGACGTTGGTTGCTCCGCGTTGGCGGTGTCATCTTTCGAATCTGCACCTGCGGAACCCCGCACGACCCGCTTTTTTTTCACAATTCGCATCAAATCCCGCTCCTTGCCAGTCAAGCGTTGATGCTAGATGGTGTTGATTCAGTCAAAAGTAGGCACTGTCTCGGCGCTCCCTTTGAAATTATCGCTGTGTGGCCCGCAATGGATGAGGGAACCGGCCCTAAAGAAAGCAAGGACATTGCCACTTCTTGGAGTCACTATCTACGACGCCAAAGCAAAAAACCGGCTTCTTGCCCCGAATGTGGCGATGAAGTTCCCAATGGCACCGATTTCGGCATTTTTAACAAGCACATCACCACGGTCCACTCTCGCGCGCTGGAGGACAAGGCCACGGACGAGGAGAAAATCTCGTGGATAAAATCTCTCCATAAGAGTAGCCTCCAACAGCAAGCTGGCGATAGGTGCGGCTGTCTCTGCCTCTTCTTTTTTCAAACATGTGAACTAATGCGCGTGTAGGGATTCTGGCAAACTTCCCGGCAGTGTCGCCGAGGCCGGTGTGAAATCCGGAGCGCCTGGTGTCACAGATGACGGAAATCAACCACGTGTCCGGACGCCCAATCGGAGGAAAGGGGCCGATCCCGATCCAGGGTCTATAGTTAGACCTCAGCAAGACCAGGAATCCTCCGTGAAAAGTCCTCCATCAAGCCTCAAGCGAGAAGGCTCCAGGTCGAGGAGTGCCTCCCCTCCGAAACGCTCCAAGGCTAGGCCCACATCTGCCTTGCCGCCGGATGATGAGTTCGATCGTGGTCCGGTGCATAGCAAGGGACCCGGCAAGGGCAAGCTGTGGAACCCTGATGAAGATCATGCTCCTCCCCGTCCCGGGTCATACGATAGGGCCAATGTTGCTGTGAACCACCGGCTGCGTTTGGCCTCTAGCCAGCATAGCAGGCCCCGCCAACCCCCTCGCCCGTCCGATGACAATTCAACCGAGCTGATCAAGCAGCCAGAGACGAGGCCAATATCGCAGGAGCAGCTTGTCGCCGAAGTCAAGGGCATTTACGCCGGCCTCGTCATGGTTGAAAACAAGTGCATCGAAGTCGATAATGCCCAGAATACGCAAAGCAACCCCGAAAACTCCAAACTCAACAACGAACAGTGGCAGGCGCTGATTGCCCTCCATCGAACATTACTTCATGAGCACCACGACTTTTTCCTGGCCTCCCAGCATCCATCAGCAAGTCCCGCGTTAAGAAGGCTGGCTTCAAAATATGCAATGCCGGCTCGGATGTGGCGGCACGGTATTCACAGCTTCCTGGAACTACTGAGGCATCGTCTGCCAGCCAGTTTAGAGCACATGCTCACGTTCATCTATTTGGCCTACTCCATGATGGCGCTGCTTTACGAGACGGTTCCTGCATTCGAAGACACATGGATAGAATGCCTCGGGGATCTCGGCCGCTATCGGATGGCCATTGAGGACGATAATATCAGAGACCGTGAGGTCTGGACGGCTGTCAGCCGCGGGTGGTATAGCAAAGCATCTGACAAGGCGCCGACCACAGGCAGACTTTACCACCACCTTGCCATTCTGGCTCGACCCAATGCGCTGCAACAGCTATTCTACTACAACAAGTCGTTGTGTGTGGCCATTCCCTTTGTTTCGGCTCGCGATAGCATCATGACGCTCTTTGAACCCGTTATGGCTCCGAATTCCAATCAGCAATCCAGGCTACCTGCCACGGAGCATGCGTTCGTCAAGACACATGGCCACATGTTCATTAAGCGGATGGCGGCAAAATCGATGGATGAGTTTATCAACACATTAGATAACCACATTGGTCGCTCTACTCGCCGATTTCTCGAACCTGGGTGAGTTGATCTCAACGCTCTTCTGCTCTCTTGATTGAAACTGACAGCTGCCCTATGCAGATACTACATCGGGATTACAAATTGCTGTGCCATTACTGGATATGGTAGTGACAGCAACCCTATTTATAACGCGATCAAGCAGAGCCGTGCGGGCGAGCAACAGGACCAGCCAATGTTAGGAAGCGGGATGGACGAGGCCGTTGCGAAAGACCTTGCTACCGCTTTGACATTTGCGAACAAAACACACGATGTGATATTACGCCGCTTCGGGGACCCAAACATCCTCACATACGTTCATACAGTGTTGGTCTTCGTCCACCACGCCACGTTTTACCCGGAAGCCATGGAGCACTTGGCGCCAAGTTTCCCTTGGAAGCTGATGTCCATGATGCTGAATACGTTACTCAATTCCTATCAGTCATTTTCTCGTATTGAGAACGAACGTTTTCCCCAACCCGAGAAGGATGATCCTCCGCGGCCACTCCCCGAGGACTACGCAATGAGGGGGCTCCTTTGGGCCGATAGATATTATCCAAGCGGGTGGTTTACAAACGACAAGATCGAGGACGATGAGAAGGGCTTGGAGGCGGCTTCCATGGGAGAGGAGCGGAAGATTCGGGTGCTCTACCTTGGATGCCGCATTGCACGGGATAACAAGTGGCTGCGGTACGACAACGAGACACACCAGTTTAGCGTAAGCCCGGAGTTTGACATTGAGATCGAGCCTGTCCCCGTCTCGACAGCTGAAAGTATCGATTTTGGGGAGTTGCCCGATGCGCTGTCATCACAACAATAGTCGGGGAATAATAACTTATTTTCTCGCCTCAAGACTCTTCTTGGATTTGTGCTGGAAATTATCTGCATGGGATTCCGAGTCCTCGAGGCAGTTTTATTTTATTTGGGAGATGGTGACACATGTACCCTTTGTAATAACTGGGGTTTGAATTCCAGCATTCTGTTTTTCTACTTTTTTCAATGAGTAGGCGCCGACCTACGTGTAGACAGGTTGACTTGGGATAACATTCTAATTAGTAATGAGTTGAGTTGAGACTGCCTGAGTCTGTTGACACGCAAATACGGCTTGTTGAGCTACCTGCCACTGTGACAATCTAGGTAGCCACAGATGGCCACAGCAAATTTGGTTCTCAGGATGGACAACGGGGTCATCCGCTTTCATACCTACCTTAGCTACTTTATTGCATCCGACCGGCAAGGCAGTTGTATCCTCACAGCAGGCGTGGAAAAGCCCCATCTAGCCTGGCAGTTTCACTGTCCAAGATGACTAAGTTCTGCCAGGGATCTTGAAAACCCCTGGGAGGAAGTGGCCTTGATTTCACGTTCAAATATGAGCGACGGCACGAAGAGGCGGTGGGAGTCGTCAGGTTGCCCTGCTCTCCATGAAGGAGGTACTGAGATGGGAAAAGGAAATACGTCTCGGAGTATTCGCTGGAAAATTACAGTGTTGGCCAACAGACTGGCAACTTATGCCACGGGATGGTTTCTTTTGGCCGACTGAATGTGTCGCCACAGATGGTTCCCTGTGGCCGACTCGCCAGTCGCCACAGTGGCAACTGACAACAAGAACAATAACAACAACACGGGGCCAAACTTCAGTGTTCTCCAGGTACCTAGGTACCTAGCCAGTGTGCCTTGCGGATTCTGCTATGCCATGTTGCCCAGTTCGCAGTTAATTCTCACGACATCCGTGGGGTGAGTGAGTTTTCTTTTCATTTCAGGCATCATGTGCGGATGCTTTTCTCGTTCTTCAGCCCTACAGTCCAGAAGATAAAATCGAGTTGCCTTGCTGTTCACTCGGGTTATGTTCGGTTGCCTGGTATAAGATATAAGACGAAGCGCCCAATCGCGTTGCCTGATATTTGGTGGTCTCCAAAGGATCTGATTGGTGTTGCCTCACCTGATTGCCCTGCCCAGCGAAATGCGAACCACAAAAGTAGTTCGCAAATGGGCCCGAGCGCCATTACCCAACATCACCGATTAGATGCACGGTAAATAAGCGGCCGGATGTCTTCATGTTGATTTTTCTATAACTGTGCGACTCTTCCCGCACCGGAACAGCAGATTGAATACTTGGTGTCTTTATATATCTTCATGTTTTAGATGATCTTGTCATTTGTCGAACCTTCAATATTGTTTTGCGGCCTCATCGGTATTTCTCTCAGTGCGGCCACGCGCCTGCACGCCGTTGCCGTTACCGTACAACCTACCCCCTTTCCATTCAGCTTCAACAAAACGCTACCCAGCCACCTTCTGTCCTGCACAGTACCTTACTATAGATACTACAGCAACTCGCACAACGACATTGAACGCTTGGCCGCTGTCACCCACCATCTAGCATGGCAGATCAACCCGACGAATTCAAGCTCCGCAACTTTGCGAGTCCTACAGGCGGTGTTGATTCAACCACAAGCAACACCCATTGTCTCACCACTGGCCTGAAGAATACCGAGCATGAATTTCCGTTGCCTCCAGTGTTCACCCCCGCCCCGAACCTTCAAGGCCACGGGCTCTCTTGGTCCCTGGATGACGGTGACCAAGACCCCCAACTCATCGACACAACTCCGGATCACGGCCCATCGCCCGGGACGTCTGAAGCAGAACTCATGGTTCTCTCGTCTCGCGAATACTCTGTTCGAGCGTCTGACCCGAACGACTTCGCTTCTGTGTGGGAGTCCATGATTCCCGCCTTGTCGACTCTCCTGGGCGACTGCTGCAAGGGCTTCTTCGCAATCAATGTCCTCAGCTTCCCCGAAAGGTCGAGCGAAGCAGTCCCTCGTGTCATCTACATCACCTCAGAAGATTCCATGGGCTCAGTTGCTGAGCATGAGATTGGCTCCAAGATCGGACGAGCAATCCCACCCAAGTTCAACCCTATTTACTTGAAGTTTGCCCAAGGCAGTGTAGAAAAGTCGGGATGGTGGTTAGTGCCCAACCAGCCTTCGCAGAGACGTGGCGAATCAACGGGATGTTTGACTAACATTTGAATAGGGGAAAAGAACAAGGCGAGAAAGACAGCATTTGCGAGCCACGGAACATCACCTACCGAGACTCCCCCGTGATTGGTATGTCCATCGGGCCACTCGGGGTACGTGATGCAGCCACACTGGGAGGGTTTATCGAGATCGGTCCCAATCTGTACGCACTGTCCGCCTATCATCCCTTCGAAGACGGCCGAGCCTCGGGGGAAAACCGCGTTTCCCACCCTGCCGGACCTGATCTGGAGATCAATCGATTCCAAGATCCAGCAGCGAAGTCGTACACCATCGGAGCGGTGAGCAAGTTTGCACCTCCCGGGAAATTACGACCATCTCTTACATTCCGAGGTATGGGCATAGAAGCCCGCTATAGCAAGGTGGAACTCGACTATTGCGCCATTGGCCCCGTTCCCGAGGGGAAGAATGTTGTAGCTATTCCTGCTTTCAGTATGGCCCAAAATGTCACAGTTGAGGCTGAGACTGATGTTAGGGCAACACTGAAGTATATTGCCTTGCTAGGACGAGTGGGTATTCTTTGGCTTTCACCTCCGATGTCCCTGGTTTGCAAAGAATTGATGGCGAGCTTCGGCGCGAATGGACAGTTCGACAATATTCGCCGACGACATGCTCTGGGGGTAACCGCTCTCCTGACCACTGGCAGACGACGAAGCAATGGGTAACAAGCGGAATGGGAGTTCCTGGAGACTCTGGCGCTTGGCTGATCCGCCGCTCTGACAACGCCGTCATGGGGCTGATTTGGGGGCGGAACTATGATTATGGCAGCCTCACCAAACGGGTTCGCTTGACATATTTCACCCCAATTGTGGATGTAATTGCGGACATACGGCATAATGGTGAGCGATTCTCCTTTTCCCCCCAGGACATTGAACCAAACTTTTCAAGGCTTTTCCCGTGGGAACTTCAGACGGAAATCAGGAAATCAGCTGAGAGATTTGATAGATACCACCAAGGAGGGAGTCGGCATCCCTTCGTACTCTGTCGAAAGCTTTCCGCAAGGGGGCGAGCCCCAGCGCCGACAAGCGGCTGTGCAATTGGAGGTTGATGGCAACCCGTGGAGCGTATACGCCTCCAACTCAATGGGGCGACGACTGGAAGATCGAGCGCGGGTCATTCAGCACAGCTTTGGTAGTGGTGTTACCCCAAGGTATGGTTCCGTCGTCGATCGCCGGTCACATTTGATGCATCATGACTTGCCCTCTGCCCAAAACATCGGACATCTGGAGCGAACCACTGAGGGATCAGACGACAATATGAGCCCCCCAGAGAGCGCCCAAGAGAGCGAGGTTCATAAAAATGGATCCATATCAACCTGGCGGTCTCGAGACAGACTTCTCCTGGGGATGAACCATCAACAGAGCCCATCGATGCCAGGGCTCTCCAGATCCTCTTCGGTGAACTCGTTCTCAAATTCTCAAGCCGGTTCTTCAGACTTCGACAACAGGTCGGCATCTGACACGGTGCAGATACTCGGTGTGAATATAGACGAAGACACTGTGGACGTGATCGAGCCAATTCGCTCAAAGGCCGTCTTTGGGGACGCGAATCCAGGCCAGTTGGGTCTCATTCAAGCACCGACCGAACAGCTGTTGGCGTTTTGATTCAACTCGAACTCGCTGCTGTTTTGGAGGTGGTTTCCTTTTCCTTTTGGCATG